>Ga0075436_100003947_pt1 | contig 10166 bp, 6 predicted proteins | sample RhiMethybrSRZTD5_FD_75303 | JGI IMG/M metagenome (GOLD analysis project Ga0075436, IMG submission 75303) | Populus rhizosphere microbial communities from Tennessee, USA - Rhizosphere MetaG P. TD hybrid SRZTD5 | ecosystem: Host-associated > Plants > Roots > Rhizosphere > Soil | place: USA... | reverse complement strand
GAAGGCAAAGAATACCTGCGGCGCCGCGGTTCGGAGCTGCGCGACAGCGCGAGCGAAATCATCGAGCGCGGAAAGGAAGCCATCGGCCGCCAGAAGGACACGCTGGCGGAAGCCGTTGAGGCCGGAAAACAGGCGTATCGCGAAGCCGTGGGACCTTCGGCCGAGGGGCAGATGGCGCGCTGACGAACGCATTGTATGTCGGATGATGTTTTTCGCTGGGTGATTGCGATCGGTGTTTTCCTGGCGCTCACCGCGTTTGTGGTGCAGACGGTGGTGGTGCTTGCCATGTTTCGCGTGATCCAGGTCACTCAAAACAAGCTGATGCCGATGTTGGAAGCCCTGACGCCGCTGGTGACAACTGTGCGGCGCCTGGTGGACGAGAATGCTCCCAAGTTCTCGCAGATGGCGACCGAGGCCAGCGAGATAACGAAGAACCTGCACCAGCAGGTGGACCGTCTGGGCGAGGTAGTGAAGGACGCGAGCGACCGCGCGCGGGCGCAAGTGGCGCGCATCGACGGCGCGGTGGATCAGACGGTCGAGCAGGTGCAACACGCCAGCGAAACGGTGCGGCATGCCATGCTGAAGCCGGTGAAACAAGTGGACGGCATCATGCACGGCATCCGCGCGGCCATTTCAGTGGTGGCGCAGGGCCGGCGGGAGTCGGTGGACCACGCCACGCAAGACGAAGAAATGTTCATCTGATGGCCGAGCTCGCGCTGATTTATGGCCTGCGTATGTTGCCGGCTGACGAACTGGCGTCGGTGGGTGACGCTTCTATCGTTCTGAAGAACGGCCGCCAGGCTTCCGTCACCATGCATCTCATCGAAGGAGCCAGCGAAGAGGAAATTCGCAAGCAGCTCCTGCGATCGCTCGACGCATTTTTCGAGTTTTACCCGGAAATTTAAATCTCGCTTGCCGCTATCCAGCCATGGTGGACATCCATAGCCACATCCTGCACGGCCTGGATGATGGGCCGAAGACGCTGGATGAAGCGGCCGCCATGCTCCGGCTGGCCGCGGAGTCCGGCACGACGGACATCGTGGCCACGCCGCACGCCAATTTTCAGTACGCGTTCAACCGCGAGGCTGCCGACGAGAAGATCCGCGAGCTGGCTCAAGCCTCGGGCGGCGCGCCGCGCATACATCGCGGCTGCGAGTTTCATCTCTACTTCGAAAATATCGAGCGTGCGCTCGCCGATCCGGCACGCTTCACCATTAACGGCAAGCGATATCTGCTGGTGGAATTTTCCGATGTGATGATCCTGGATTCGGCGGGCGATATCTTTGGCCGCATGCTGGCCGCGGGCATGACGCCGGTGATCACGCATCCGGAGCGCAACGCGATGCTGGCCCGCTCGCTCGACGGGGTGGGCCGCTGGGTGGCGGCCGGCTGCCGCGTGCAGGTGACGGCGCAATCGTTTCTCGGGCGCTTCGGGCAGCGCGCGCAGAAGGCGGTGGAACGATTCATGGAGCGCGGCCTGGCGCACTTCGTAGCCAGCGACGCTCACGATGCGAAGCGGCGCTCCCCCGTGCTGGCCGAGGCGTACCAGCACGTGGCCGAGCGGTATGGCGAGCAGCGCGCGGAAGCGCTGTTTGTGACGAATCCGCGGGCGGTCCTTGAAGGCGGGCCGGTGGAGGCGGTGGTTCCGGGAGCAGAGCCGCGGGCGTGGTGGCGTTGGTAAGCCGCGCGGCGAGGAAAACTTCCCACCCACGCGGTAAAATGCCAGTCGCGTATGAAATCGCTGGCGTTTTTCCTTTTCGTGATTCCGGTCGCAGCCGATCCTCTCAACTGCACGCTCCATAACGTCGCGGCATTGCCCAACCTGGGCGCCCGCGTGGATGGGGAGACGCTCCAGGTCAACTGGGCGGGGGAGCATGGCACGAGGCTCCGGGCGGCGTTCGCGATCGACCGCGCGACGCCGGTGGTGCGCGAACTGGCTGCGGGCGATGCCGTGCTGGCGCGCAATCTCACGCCTGAATTCACCACGGTAAGCGGCGTACGGCGCGAGGCGCACGGCCTCGACCACGAGCATCGCTGGGACGTATTCTGGGACGCACCGCTGACGATTCCGGGGCACGGTGAAAATCCCGGCCTGCCGCGCAAGCCGGAAGAGATCCGGCGCGGCGTGTCGTCATTTGCAACGCACGCGTGCGAAGTGCAGCAAGAGGGCGCGCGGATCGAGGTTTCGTTTCCCGGCCTGTCGATGGGCATCTTCTCCGGGCGGTTGCAGTTCACGGTTTATCACGGATCGAACCTGTTGCGCGTGGAAGCCATCGCGAAGACCACAGAACCGTCGGTCGCATACAAGTACACGGCCGGGCTGCGCGGGTTCTCGACGAGCGAACTCGGGCGCGTGACGTGGCGCGACGCCGGCGGCAATGCCCAGAAGTACGGATTCGGCGGCACGCCCAACCACGATCCCGTGCCGCTCGTGGCGCGCAACCGGCTGGTGGTCGCGGAAGGCGGCGCGGGAAGCATAGCGGTTTTTCCGCCGCCGCACCAGTTCTTCTTCGCGCGCGAGATTGAAGTGAATAACGGCTTCGTGTGGTACCGCAAGGACGCGGAGGGAGCCTTCTCGCTGGGGGTGCGGCAGGGCGACAACGCGGGCGGCTATGAGCCGGTGTGGATCGAGCGTGTCTACGCGCTCTACAATGCGCCGCCCGGCACTTGGCAGCGCATGGCGGCGTATTTTTATCTGAGCGCGGCGAACGCTGCCGCCACGCGCGATGCCGTCCTCGAATACACGCACGGCGACCGCTTCCTGCCTCTGGCCGGTTATCAGGTGATGGCCACGCACTTCCACACGGCGTTCACCAAGGAATTGACAACCGGCGGCAGCCTGGACGCGATGCCGCCATGGATCTCCGCCATCCGCGCATTGGGAGTGAACATCGTCATGCTGGACGATTTTCACGGCGATGGCCACCCGGAAGACAACGGGCGCCTGCGGCTCGAAGATCTGCGCAATTATTACGAAGCCTGCCGGCGGCATTCGGACCGCGATTTTCTGATCCTGCCCGGCGAAGAAGCCAACGTGTATTTTGGCGGCCATTATAACCTGCTGTTTCCGAAGCCGGTCTACTGGACGCACGGGCGCGCGGCGGGCGCAGGTTTCCTGGAGGGCGGCGTCTACCATCCGACGAATGCGGCCGAGATGTACGACATGGTCCGCCGCGAAGGCGCGCTTGTGTGGCAGACGCATCCGCGCACCAAGGGATCCACCGATTACCCGGACCGCATCCGCGAGCGGGATTACTTTCGCAGCGACCGCTGGCTGGGGGCGGGGTTCAAGGCGATGCCGGTGGATCTATCCGAGACACGGCTGTGCGAGAAGCGCTGCTTCGGGACGCTGGACGACATGAACAACTGGGACGGACCAAAATACCTGGTGGGCGAGGTGGATACTTACAAGAAATTTCCGGATTACGATCTTTACGGCGACTTCAATGTCAATTACGTCAAGCTGGACGCGCTGCCACCCGCTAGCGACTGGACGCCGGTCAACCGCGCCTTGCGGGCCGGCGATTTCTTCGTTTCGACGGGCGAAGTGCTCATCCGCAATTTCCGCGCTGACGCGGCCGGCGTCGCCGCGGACATCGACTGGACGTTTCCGCTGGAATTCGTCGAAGTGGTCTGGGGAGACGGCGACCGCATCGACCGCAAAGTGATCCGGACGCCGGAGGCGCAGGCGTTTGGCACGCGCCGCTTCGAAATTCCCGTGGATTTGTCGAAACAGAAATGGGTGCGCGTGGCCGCCTGGGACACGGCGGTCAACGGGGCATTCACACAGCCGGTAGAATTGAAAAAGTAGGGGAGCTACGCGGCCTTCTGGACCTTGCCACTACGGATGCAGGAGGTGCAGACGCGGATACGCTTGGTGGCGCCCTTCACGACTGCGCGAACGGTCTGCAGGTTGAGGTTCCAGCGGCGCTTCGACACGTTGTGCGCGTGGCTGATGCGGTGCCCGAATTGTGGGCCGCGGCCGCAAACATCACATACTTTCGCCATGGGGAAAACAGAGCTCCTTCAGAAGTTATAAACAATGATCTTAGCAGGTTTCGGGGCGCGAATGCAGAACGCCCGCGCTACTGCTTGCCCCCCAGATACCCCAGCGCGCGGAGTTGATCCAAGGTTTGGCGATCGATGTCGGCTCGCGCGCCGCGCCCCAAAACGCCGCGGATCTGCTGCTGCGCGTCGATCCACTTGCCGATCCCGGTCATCATCCGGTCAACCTCCTGGGGATTCTGCGCGGCCACGTTCTTGGCATCCACGCGGTCCGTGCGGCGGTCGTACAGCTCGGTTCTGGTCAAGCCGACCGACTGGCCCTTCTCGCGGTAAATCAGCTTCCAGCCGGCCTCCACCAGAGCCACCGAATCAATGCGGTTCTCGGGAGCGAGCTCGTTGTGCCGGGAATACGGATGCGCAAACCGGGATGTCATCACCGGGCCGCGTCTCTGGAAGGGCTGGCCTTTGACGAACGGCGCCAGGCTCTGCCCCTCGACGACGGCCGGAATCGTCAGGCCAAGGAGCTCCAGCACGGTCGGCATCACATCGATCAATTGCACGGGCTCGCCGACACGCCGCGGCGCGGGAATCAGCTTCGGGTTCCACATCAGCAACACTCCGTGAGTCAGCTCCTGGTAAAGCGATTGGCCGTGCCCGGTCCAGCCGTGCTCCCAAAACTCGTCGCCATGATCGGAAACCACGATGATGAGCGTGTTATCGAGCACCCCGAGCTGCTTCAGCTGCTTCACGAGCTGCTCCAGGCTCCAGTCGTTGTGCAGGATCTTGGCGTCGTAACGGTCCACGGCGCCGCGGAGGAACCAATCCGGCTTGACGCCGGCTTTCACGCACAGAGCGCGGCTGATGGTGTAGCCGCCGCGATCCATCGACATGGTTCGAAGCTTGGCCCAGTCGCGGTCGAATTCCGCCGTTTTTTTGGGATTTGCGAACTTTTCTTCGAATGCGGCGGGAGGCTGATAGGGTGCGTGTGGGTCGGTTGTGTGCGCGTACAGAAAGAACGGCTCATCCCGATGCTCTTCCAGCCACCGGAACGCGATTTTGTTCACCGCCGCCGAGTCCGTGCCGCGGTCCTCCGATGGCTTGAAGTACTGTTTCACGGCCCGCCACTCCGAGAGATAATCGAAGCCGCGCTGCAACCCCGCGATTCGGCCGGCGGCTGGATTGGACACAATGCTTGCGGTCACGTATCCCGCGGAACGCAACTGCTCGGCCAGCGTGGCTGCGCCCTTGGGAATGGTGTCGTACTCGTCCCTGATGCCGTGCGTGAAAGAATAAAGCGAAGTCATCAGCGAGGCCGTGGATGGCTTGGTCCATGTCGCCTGGACGGTGCAATCGTCGAAGACCAGGCCTTCCGCGCCCAGCTTTTTCAGGAACGGCGTAGTGTCGCGGGCATAACCGTACAAGCTGGTGTGATCGGCGCGCAGAGTGTCGATCATGTAAATGACCACGTTCGGCCGGCTCCTGGGGGCTTTAGTGGTGAGCAGCGGGTTGGCCCACAGGCCTACCGTGCCTTGCTTCCGGGCGTCCGTTTGAAAATCGAGCTTGACGCTCTGGCCGGCATACGAGGAGAGATCCACATCCGCGTCCTCCCAGACGTCTACGTCGGCGAGCGTCTTGGCATACACTTCCTTCGAATCCGCCGACACGCGGAAAGTAATCGGAGCGCTCTTCTCCGTAATCCCCACGCCGAAATGGAGCCGACCGTCTTTTGGCACGCTGACCTCGTATGCGATCGACGAAGGCGAATGCACGTAGAGCGTATTGCGATACTCTTCGCGCTTTCCGATGTTTTGGCGGGCGGCGGCCAGCGGAAACTGCGTCTTACGCGGGACGAGCTCGATGGAATTGATGGACACCAGGTCGTTGAGACTGTCAGTGGGCATGACCATCAATGGCCAGGTCTCGGCCGGTGTTTCCAGGTTGATGTCGAAACGGTAGTCGTTGTACTGGCGGGGCGGCCCGAGTTTCTGCTTGAACTCGCGGTCGCCGATCTTGATTTTGATTTCGTTGCCGCCCTCAGCGAGCATGCGGATCTGGACCGCCTGGTAGAGCCCCCAGGCGATGGCGAACCCTTTGGGCGACAGGATCACCGGCGTCTCGCCCTCGCCCTTCAGCATCAGATCGCCCTTGCGAAATCCCATGCGGCCGCGCAGCAGCGTCCAGGTGATGTCGTTCTCGGACAGGAAATTGTGCCAGATTACGGGCTCGGTCACCTGCGCTGAAGAAGAGACCGGCGCGGCCGAAACTTTGGCTGAGGATGGAAACTCGTCGTCGAAACGATAGGGTTTGAACGCCGCTGCCGGCGGCGAGGAAGACGGAGCAGACGCCGTCCGGCAGCCCGCCGCCAGAAACAAAAAACCAATGAACCCTGAAATGAAAAGGAGCCGCAGAGTGCTATTTTCGCGCACTCCACGGCTCCGCGGTGAGTACTGTTAAGGCGCTAGAACTCCAGCCGGGCCGAGATCTGAATGATCCGGGGAGGATTAAAACTCGACTGCACGCCCTTGTTGATCAGGCCGGTTGTCGCATTGGGATTTACGTCATTCGGGTGATTGAAGGCATTAAAGAAGTCGCCCGTGAGCCGCAGCTTGACCCGCTCGACGATATCGAAGTACTTGAAGAACGAGATGTCCTGATTCCACTGCCGCGGGCCCAGAAAGAAATTGCGGGAGTTCCACGACTGGTTGTCGGTGATGCTGGTCTGCACCACATTCCCGTTAGCCAGAGTGAAGGGGAGTCGATTGTTGAAGCTGGAGCCCAGAGGATGGATCACGCGCTGCGTGCGATCCACCGGGACGAGCGCCTCCAGTTTTGCCAGGTCCACGTTAGTGGCTGAGGTTGGATTGAAATCGCCTTTGAAATAAAGCTCCTGATTTAAGCCGAATATGTTCAGGTTCAGGCGCTGGCTGGCATCGAGCGCCGGATTTCCGAACAAGTATTCGCTTCCTCCCACGCCCAACCAGGTGCCGCTTTGCCAGGTACCGATAAACGCGATCTGCCAGCCTCCCACGAGTTGATTCAATGGCTTGGAGACGTGGCTGGCGAACTTCTTGCCCCGTCCAAATGGCAGCTCGTAAATACCGTTCCATTTAATCTGGTGCGGTGGAACGGAGCCGGAGTTGTAGTACACCAACTTGAGCCGCTGGCTCAGCGAAAGATTGGGTTCACCCAGAACGTCGATGCTCAAGGGGACCGTCGCGCCTCCCCCGCCGGAACTGAACCCACCCTCGTCAGTGGTCGTCAGGGCGTGATCGTACACGTAGAACCACTGGAAGGACAGGCCGTTCGAGAAGCGGCGCGCCACTTCCGCCTGGATCGATTGCGAGTTCGAATATCCGACGTGCGACTCCATGCTGCCATTCCAGTTGGGATTGGCTCGCCTGGCGTCAGTACCGGCCGCGCCCGGCGCGATCTGCAGCCCGGTGCGCGTCTGGTAGTTCCACGCAGATTCGGCAGCGTTCCAGGCCGTCAACTGCTCCAGGTTGCTGCCGTGAGTACCGATGTAGCTGAGGCGCAGAGATGTGTTCCTCATCAGCTCCCGTTCGATCGAAAACGTCCACTGCTGCATGCGGTCGTCAGCCCAGTTGTGGGGATCGAACAGAAAAATGCCTTGCGATGTGGACGAGATGGAGTTTTGCACACCGGTAGTCGTGACGGTGGCGTTGGGAAGGTAGTCGGTGGAAGCCGGCGCGGCCAGCAAACTGTAATTGGGGAAGGTGCCGTTTTTGTCGGCCACACTGTTCTGGAAACGAAGATTCAGAGGTGGATTGCTCCTGGATGCCTGCAGAATTTGCGACAGCGGCATGGGCCAGTAGTACATCCCGTACCCGCCACGCACCACCCACTTGTCTGAGAGCCGGTATGCCACAGAAAGACGGGGGCCGAAATCGGTCCAATACTGCGGAACCAGCGCCTTGGGGAAACCGGGCACGGAGTCCGCCGTCACCCAGGACAATCCTCGGGCGGCCCACGACGCCAGAACGCCGGACGGGATGTTCGGCAGGCTGTCGATGGTCGTATTGCCGGGGCTGATGACCGTAAATCCGGGATAGTTGTTCGGGTCGAGGCTCACCAGCCGGTTATATTTTTCGTGATAGGGGTTCCAATGATCCCAGCGCAGCCCCAAACCCACCGTCAGCCTGGGACTGACTTTCCAACTATCGTCCACGTAGAGACCGATTTCTTTTTGCTGGAAGTAAAAGAACCCACGGTTGTATTGATTCGAGAGGTAAGTGGGCAAGCCAAGCATAACGCTGGCAAGACCAGTACCGGTAAATGGCGCTTGCGCCTGAGCGGCCGGATCGTAGAGTCCGGTCCAACTTCCGTAGAAACCGTGTGAGCCTTCGGCCTGCTGCAGTTCCTCGATGTTGTTGTATTCCTGCCGACCCTTGAAGCCCGCCTTGATGGTGTGCTTGCCTTTGATCCAGGTGATGTTGTCGTCGATTTCGAAGGCGGTAAGGTTCTGCCTCTTGCGGTTGTCTCCGTCCCAGCCGGAGTAATACAGCATGTTGTACACCGGATCGGACCCGCCATTCATGTAGATGCTGGGCCAGCCGGTCACTCCAAACGGGTTCGGCAACCCCAGTTTGTTCGCCCAGTTGGTGCTGTCTCCCAGGGTTCCCGCATCATCCACCGAGCGGTGACCCGAGAGCTGGAGCTCATGGAGGAAGGTCGGCGAAAATACGTGGTTCCATCGGACATACGCCGAGTCAACCGAAACGTGCTGGCGACCGGAGCCGCCGCAGTTGTTGCACCCGATGGGCGGATATCCAAAGCGGCCGCCAACCTGCGTGTTGTCGTTTTGAGAATGTGTATAGCGCGCCGAGATGCTGTCCTTCTCGGAAAAATTCTGATCTCCCTTCAGCGTAAGAGTGTGCTGGTCCGCGGGTACGCTGTAATAAGTCTGGAAGTTCTTGTCGACCCAACCGTTGAGATTGCCGGGGACGTTCGGCGCAGGCGTGACACTCTGGAAGATCTTGGCGTAGGGGCTGAGCATGTTCTGCGGAATTACGTTATTGGGAAACGGCGTGCGGGTTCCGTTGGGCCCAGTGGTGGAGGTCGGGTCGTATACCGTGTAGTGATTGCCGTTGAAGTCTGTGATATCGCTGAGATCGCCATTCCAGTTCGCAGCCGTTGGCACACCGGTCTGTGCGAATGTTTGCTGGCGCTGCTTCAGTTGCTCCCAATCGACGAACCAGAAGGTCTTATTCTTGCCGTTATAAATGTGGGGAATCAGCACCGGACCGCCGGCCCATCCGCCGAATTCGTTGCGGATCAGCTTGGCGGGAGTGTTGCCGTCGGAACGTGAGCGGGCCACCAGGCCGTCGGCGTTATTCCGGAATGTCTCGAACAGCGCGCCGTGCAACTCGTTGCTGCCGCTACGCGTAACCAGCTCAACCGTCGCCGGACGCGAGAATTGCGCGCCGGAGCCGGCCGTCTCGATGCGGAACTCCTGGATGGTGTCCAGGCCGGGCTGCATACGCGAAACGCCGCCGCCGAACCGGTCTACGTAGGAAATTCCGTCAAAGACCATCTCGGTGGATCCCACCTTCATGCCGTTGGTGCGTGGATTTCCGCCGCCCACGACACCGGGCGTGAGGTCGAACAGATTGGTGATCTGGCGGCCGTTGAGCGGAAGGTTGTGAATACGCAGCGCGTCCTTGACGTCACTCACCTGTGCGCCCTGGGTGGCAATGACGGGAGCCGCGGCCGTGACTTCCACCGCCGCTTGCAGCGATCCAACTTCCATGCCCGGATCGACGACCGCCGTTTGCCCAGCCTCGAGGGTCAGAGTCGCTTGCCATTTCTTGAAGCCCTGGGCCTCCACATCAAGCGTGTAGGGGCCAATCGGGACGGCGCCGAAATAATAAATGCCGGCCGCGTTGGTCTGGCTTTCTTTGGTTACGCCGGTGGCCGTGTTTGTCAGAGTAACCTTGGCATTCGGAATGACGCCCTTGCTTGCATCCAGTACCGTTCCCCGAACGACGCCAAGGCCAGTTTGCGCGGCAAGTGGCAGAGCCGCAAGGACCAATGCCAGTAACGCCTTTCTTGCCTTTTGAAAGGAAGTATCTCTAGACATATCTCTAACCTCACCTCCTGAACCTCTGAGAATTGCGTCCAGGCTATCCGACATTCCCCAACCT
>Ga0075436_100003942_pt1 | contig 10176 bp, 8 predicted proteins | sample RhiMethybrSRZTD5_FD_75303 | JGI IMG/M metagenome (GOLD analysis project Ga0075436, IMG submission 75303) | Populus rhizosphere microbial communities from Tennessee, USA - Rhizosphere MetaG P. TD hybrid SRZTD5 | ecosystem: Host-associated > Plants > Roots > Rhizosphere > Soil | place: USA... | reverse complement strand
CGCGGTGGGGCGTAGCCAAGTGCTGAGGTGTTGCTTGCAACACCGGCTTCGAGGCCGTGCGGGCTTCGCCCGTGCGGCCGTATTGATCCGGGCCTTGGGTGGTACACCTACCGCGGTGGGCGTAGCCAAGTGCTGAGGTGTTGCTTGCAACACCGGCTTCGAGGCCGTGCGGGCTTTGCCCGTGCGGCCGTATTGATCCGGGCCTTGGGTGGTACACCTACCGCGGTGGGGCGTAGCCAAGTGGTAAGGCAGCGGGTTTTGGTCCCGCGATCCCAGGTTCGAATCCTGGCGCCCCAGTTCGACTTGATTCCGTGACCGATCGAAAGCTCGCAGCTGTGGTGATGGCCGCCGGCCTCGGGACTCGGATGCGGTCCGAGACGCCGAAGCACCTGCATCAACTGCTGGGCAAGCGTCTCGTCGACTGGGTGATCGACGCGGTTCGCCCGCTCGATCCCGGGAAGCTGGTCGTCGTCACCTCGCCGGAAACGACTGACGCGCTCGCGCAGGAGAGCGCGATCGTCGCGGTCCAGCAGGAACCGCGCGGCACGGGAGACGCTATCGCCGCAGCGCGCGAAGCGCTCGCCGGTTTCGAAGGCGACGTGCTGGTGCTCTCCGGCGATGCGCCGCTGGTGACGCCCGAGCTGCTCCAGGGCCTTGTCGACGCGCACCGGAAAAGTGCGGCCGCCGCGACGGTGCTCACCTTCGAGCCGGGCCGGCCGCTTCCGTACGGGCGCATCGTCCGGGACGCCGACGGCAACGTCCGGGCGATCGTCGAAGAGGGAGACGCAACCGAGGAGGAGCGGGCGATCCGGGAGCTCAACTCCTCGACCTACGTCTTCGACGCGGCCGAGCTCTGGGGTGCTCTGGACAAGCTGAAGCCGGACAACGTTCAGGGCGAGCTCTACCTGACCGACACCGTGCGAATGCTCGTCGAAGCAGGCAAGCCTGTGGCGACGTACAAGTCGGAGGATCCTGAGGCGCCGGTCGGCGTCAACACCCGCGTCGAGCTCGCTGCGGCGGCCGCCGCGCTTCGCGATCGCATCAACGAACAGCACATGCTCGCGGGCGCGACGATCGTCGATCCGCAGGCCACCTGGATCGATCCCCAAGTCGAGCTCGAGCCCGACGTAGTCGTCCAGCCGTTCACCGTTCTCCGCGGGGCTACCCGCGTGCTTCGCGGCGCGGAGGTCGGCCCACACGTGGTCGCGATCGACGCCGAGATTGGAGAGCACGCGCTCGTCGGCCCATTCTGTTACCTTCGCCCCGGAACCGTGCTGGAAGCCGGCGCGAAGGCGGGCACGTTCGTCGAGATCAAGAACTCACGGATAGGAGAAGGGACAAAGGTGCCGCACTTGTCCTATATCGGCGACGCCGAGATCGGCGCGGCCTCGAACATCGGCGCGGGCGGGATCACGGCTAACTATCCACACGAGCCGGGTAAACCGAAGGGGCGGACAAAGATCGGCCGCAACGTCAGGACCGGCGTCCAGAATGCCTTTGTTGCTCCGCTTGAAATCGGCGACGACGCGTGGATCGCGGTCGGCTCGGTCATCACGGACGATGTGCCGCCCGGCTCGCTCGCGGGCTTCGCGCAGCGCCAGGTGACGAAGGAGGGCTACGTCTACGACAAGCACGGAAGGCCAGCCGATGACTGAGAGCGCGACGCTGCCCGGACTCGAGACCGTGGACCCGCCTATGCCGGAGGGCGAGCCCAAGCGCTGGATCGAGCGGGGCCCTCAAAAGCGCCTGATGCTCTTCTCGGGGAGCTCGAACCGCGACCTCGCCGAGGCCATCGCCGAGACGCTCGGGGTCGAACTCGGTGAGGTCCGGCTGAAGACCTTCGCGAACGGGGAGACGTACTGCCGCTACGAGGACTCGATCCGCGGCGCCGACGTCTTCATCGTCCAGTCGGGCAATGCACCCGTTAACGACCACCTGGTCGAGCTGCTGATCATGATCCAGGCCGCGAAGCTCGCGTCGGCGAAGCGGATCACGGCGGTCGTGCCATGGTTCCCGTACTCGCGCCAGGACAAGAAGTCTGCCCCGCGCGAACCGATCACGGCCAAGCTGGTCGCCGACGCGCTCGAGGTCGCCGGCGTCGACCGCGTCGTGGCGATGGACTTGCATGCGGGCCAGATCCAGGGTTTTTTCAACGTCCCGGTCGACCACATGACCGCGCTGCAGTTGTTCGCCCAGTACTACCGCGACAAGGGGTTGCAGGGCGAGGGCATCGTCGCGGTCTCGCCGGACCCCGGTCGCGCGAAAATGGCGCGCCGGTTCGGGCAGATGCTCGAAGGCGACTTGGCGATCCTGAACAAGACGCGTCCCGCGCACGATCAAGCCGCCGTCACCGAGGTGATCGGCGATGTCAAGGGCAAGATCGCGATCATGAGCGACGACATGATCGTCACCGGCGGCACGCTGATCGCCGGTGCCGAGGCCTTGTTAGGAGCGGGCGCGCTCGAGGTCTACGCCTGCGCGACCCATGGGCTCTTCCCCGGCGACGCATTCGAGAAGCTAGCCGCGAGCAAGATCACCCAGGTCACGGTCACGAACACGGTGCCGGTCGATCCAATCAAGCGCCCGGACAAGATCGACGTCCTCCCGGTCACGACGCTCCTGGCCGAGACGATCATGAACGTCTTCGCCGACGACTCGGTCTCGGCGATCTTCGCGGGCGAGAACCAGCTCTTCTAGATCCCCAACGGCCGTCCTGACTCCCGACGCGGGCGCAATCGCGGGGATAGACGCGATGGACTTTGCCCTTGGAACTCTTGGCTTTTAGTGGAACACTCTTGGTAGGGATGAAGTTCGGAGTGGTGGCCTTGTTGCTTTCGGCCACGATTGTCATCGGAATCGCGGCCTACGAGACCCATGCCCTTTTTCCGGCGCCTTCCAAAGCCAGGGCAGAGGGGATCGTTTGGCAAGGCCGCACTTTTGTGACGCGACGCGATTTCGCTCGCTGGCTCCGAGCACGGGGTACCACTTACGCAGCCTGGGCCCGCCTCCACCCGTCGCTTGCCGGCGTGCCAGCCGGTCGCGCGAGAGCCGAGCGAGCCGGCGAGAAGAGCTCTAAATGGACCGCCAGAAACGTGGGCCTTGCCGTTCTTGCCGGGATAGTCCTGCTCGTCGCGTTCGTCCGCCGTCGTTGGCCGGACAGCCTCGAGTCAGCAACGTACGCCGTCGGGTCCGCAGCTCGTCGGGCTGCTCCACCGGCAAAGCGCGGAGCTCGAACAAGCCTTCGCTGGACCAAGTCGGCAGCTCTGCTGACCGCGAGGAAGGCCGAATCCTGGGCCGGGATCATTCGCAACAAAGGTCCCGAATTCGCCGGATCTTTGGCTCGTCGAGTCGCTCCGGCGGCAAAGCGAGGAGCTCGATCCATGTCGGCCTTGGCCGCGGCGGTGGCTCTGTTGTTTTCGAGCCTGTCCGCGTCCGCAGCAAAGCGACGAGCTCGACTCATCTTGGCCCCGGCCGCAGCGGTGCCCCTGTCTCCGAACCTGCCAGCGTCTGCAGCCCAGGCGATTCGCCGCAGACGCTCCGAGCTCGTGTGGTACCTCGCCACGGCGATTTTGGCGATCGGCGTCGGCGTCCTGGCGACGGTCTGGCTCAACCAAGCTTGACCGGCGAATCAGCTCTTCCAGGCGACTTCTACGAGCGTCCAAGGCCGGCGACCCGGACGATGTTGCTGTCGATCTCGCTCAAGGTCGCGCTCACACAGAGGGAGGGAGCGTCCGAGTCGCCGCCACAGAAGAGATCGCCCGGAACCGCTCGGAGGTTGCACCAGCGTCAGTTTCGTGCGCGCTTCTTAAGCGTTCAAAGGTCGGGGAGGCCGCGGGTCACGCGACCTCCTCGCTCTTAGCTGCCGGGAAGAATGTTGGCGACGCTGCTGATCGCGCCGCGGACGCTGGTCGAGAGGGCTGTGATCGCGACCACGACCGTCAGCACGATCACGGCGAGCACGACGCCGTATTCGGCCATCGTTTGACCCTCTTCGCGTCGGAGACCGACCCGTGTGTCGGACGCGGAAACCTGCCATGCAGTGACGAGCCTGAGCACTCGAATCACCTTCCTGTCTGGGCGTGGCCGCGCCGCCGATTTCGATCGGTTGTCAATGCAGGAATCGGCCGCGAGTGGTCTTCTCGATATCCCTCGGCTGAGCGCTCGAATGACGGTCGCTACACTTCGCCGCCGTGGCCGGCGAGCGAGTGAAGCTGTCAGTGCGCGAGCGCGAGGGCCGGGGAACCGGCGATTCTCGCCGCTTGCGGCGCGAAGGGATGATCCCCGGCGTTCTCTACGGGCGCGGGAAGCAGCCGCACGCCATTTGCGTCGAGGAGCGCGAGTTGCGCCGGGTGCTTACGGGCGACAGTGGCCTCCATGCGATACTCGACGTCACTCTCGACGGGCAAAAGACCGCTCACGCCTCGATCCTCAAGGACTACCAGGTGCATCCCGTGCGGGGCCACCTGATCCATATCGACCTACAGGAGGTGCGGCTCGACCAGCCGATCCAGGCACAGGTCGTCGTCGAGCTCGTCGGTGATCCCGAAGGGGTCAAGGAGGGCGGCGTGCTCTCTCAGGTGCAGCGCGAGATCAACGTCGAGGCGCTACCGCTCGAGATCCCGGATCGCTTGGAGCTCGACGTCAGCGGGATGGAGATCGGAGACTCGTTGCGGCTCGCCGACCTGCCTCCGCGCGAAGGTGTGACCTACCTCGACGACCCCGAGGAGACGGTGCTCGCCACGGTTGGTGCGCCGACCCAGATCGTCGAGCCCGAGCCCGAGGAAGAGGAGCTCGAAGAGGGCGAATTGCCCGAAGGCGAGGTGCCGGAGGGCGAGGAGGCGCCGGAGGGTGCCGCCGAGGAGCCGGCCGAGCCGGAGGCGGACGCCGGCGAACAGGGCACCACCGAGGGCTAAGAGGGCTCGGTGGGACGCCGCTCGTCGTCGCGGTGCGATGGTCGTTCCCAGGCAAGGACGCAGGGAGCGTTCGTAGCTGGAAGCTACGGGCGCGACTGAGGACGCAGCATGGGGGCGACCAGCGCACCGCCACGGCACAGGCTGCGTTCCGCCGAGCCCTCTTAAAAAACGATGCGGCTGTTCCGGCGGGGCGACGGTGCCTCGTCGATCGACCTTCTGGTCGTGGGGCTTGGGAACCCAGGGCGCGAGCACGAACGCGACCGCCACAACGCCGGCTGGATGGTCGTGGACGAGCTTGCGCGGCGGCTCGAGGGGCGCTGGCGTTCCAAGTTCTCCGGCCAACTCGCGGAGGTTCGGCTGGACGGGTTGCGGCTCGCCTTGCTGAAGCCCGAGACCTATATGAACGACTCCGGCCGCTCCGTAGCCGCAGCGAGCCGCTTCTTCAAGTTCGAGCCTGAATCTCTCCTGGTCGTCCACGACGACGTCGACCTCGAGCCGGGACGCCTCCAGGCGCGGGCCGGCGGCGGCCTCGCCGGCCACAACGGCCTGCGCTCGCTCGCTCAGGCGCTCGGCACCCAGGATTTCCTGCGACTGAGGATCGGCGTCGGCCGGCCCGGCCGGGGCGATCCGCGGTCGGTCGCCGATTACGTGCTGGCTCCGTTCGAGCTCGAAGAAGACGTCGGCGCGCTCGTGTCCCGGGCCGCGGATGCAGTGGAAACGATCGCGCGCGACGGTGTCGAAGCCGCCCAACAGCGCTTCAACCAGACCAAATGAGCTAGATCGCAAGCACTCGGGCCACGGGTACGATCATTGGCGCGGAACCGCGAGTTCCGTCTTTTGCGATGGACCGACCTGTCTTGCACGCGTTTCTGGACGAGCTCGTCGAGGACGAGCGGCTCCAGCGTTTCGTGGAAGCGCAGCCGACGCGTGCGCGCGTCTCCGAGCCGGCGCTGCCGCTGCTGCTTGCGTCCCTCTACGAGCGCCTCGGCCGCGGGCTCGTCTGCGCGCTGCCGGAGGACGCCGACGCCCGGGATGCCGCCGACGCCGCGGCCTGGTTCCTCGGCGAGGAGCGTGTTGCGCTGCTGCCGAGCCGAGGCGTCCACTGGGCTTCGGGGCTCGAGCCGCCGCCGCATCTCGTGGGCGAACGGGCACGCGCGCTCGATGTTCTCGCCCGCGGCGGCCTGGTCTGCGTCTCCGCGACCGCGCTCGCGGAGGGCATGCCGCCGCCGAGCGAGCGGCCCGAGCCGATCGAGATCGAGCAGGGGCAGGAGCCCGGGATCGACCTGCTGGCCGAGGGCTTCGCGCTCGCCGGCTACGAGCGCGTCGAGCGGGTCGAGGAACGCGGCCAGTTCGCGGTCCGCGGCGGGTTGGTCGACGTCTTCCCGACCACCGGCCGGGAGCCCTTGCGGATCGAACTGTTCGGCGACGAGATCGAGTCGATCCGCGCCTTCTCGCCCTTCACCCAACGGGCGCTGCATCCCGTCGAGGCGGCGGTCGTCTACCCGGCGGCCGAGCGGCGTCCGGACCTCAGCGAGCCGACCCTGCCCGATGACGAGGAGTCCCTGCCGCTCGTGCCCGCAGACCTGGTCCCACCGTTCTCGGGGCCGCCGGATCTCGTCTGGGAGCCCGACGAGGTGCGTTCGGTTGCGCTCGAAGAGCTGAACGCGGAGCTGGACCTCGCCGGCTCGACCGAGCTCGACCCGCTGCCCGCCAATCAGCCGTTCTCCTTCGAGGCCCAGCGGCCCGCGCTCGCGGCGCGCGGCCTGGCCGAGGCCGAGAACGAGCTCGGGGCCCTCGTCCGCGCCGGACAGCGTGTCGTCGTCGCGTTCCCGCACCGCGGCGAGGCGTTGCGGACGCAGAACCTGCTGCGGCGGATCGAGGCGCGGGTGCTCGAGCCAGGCGAGCCGTTGCCAAACGAGGCAGAGCTCCTGTTCGCGGTGGCGCCGGCGCGGCGCGGCTTCGTCTGGCGCGAGCTCGGGCTCGTCCTGCTCGCCGATACGCAGGTCTTCCGCAAGCGTCCTCCGCGCGCGGACGCGCGCCTGGGCCGGGCGCTGCAGAGCTTCGCCGACCTCCGCACGGGCGACTTCGTCGTCCACGAGGATCACGGTGTCGGCCGGCTGCAGGCGTTCGAGACAAAGGAGGTCGCCGGGGTCACCCGCGACTACCTGCTGCTCGCCTTCCGCGGGGAGGACCGCCTCTACGTTCCGCACGAGCAGATCGGCAAGGTCTCGCGCTACGTGGGCGCGGACTCGCGCTCGCCCGCGCTCTCGAAGCTCGGCGGCAAGGCCTGGCAGAACCTGAAGAGCCGCGCGCGGGCCAGCCTGCGCGAGCTCGCGGGCGAGCTGCTAGCGCTGTACGCCCGCCGGCAGCAGGCCGAGGGGCAGGCCTTCGACCTGGAGCAAGAATGGCTCGAGCGGCTCGAGACCGAGTTCCCCTACCGCGAGACCGAGGACCAGCAACGCGCGATCGAAGCGGTCAAGGAGGACCTCGAGGCGCCCCGGCCGATGGACCGGCTCGTGTGCGGCGACGTCGGCTTCGGCAAGACCGAGGTCGCCGTCCGGGCCGCGTTCGCGGTCGCGCTCAACGGCAAGCAGACGTTGATGCTCGTGCCGACGACCGTGCTCGCGCAACAGCACTGGAACACGTTCCGAGAGCGGTACAGAGACTTTCCAGTTCGTGTCGAGATGGTTTCCAGATTTCGATCACCGGCTGACGTGAAAAAGGTTCTCGGCGACTATTCCGCAGGAAAAGTCGACGTTTTGATCGGAACCCACCGCGTGCTCTCACGCGACGTGATCCCGAAGGAGCTCGGCCTGATCGTCGTCGACGAGGAGCAGCGCTTCGGCGTCGCGCAGAAGGAGCTGTTGCGCCAACTCCGGCTCGAGGTCGACGTGCTCAGCCTGACCGCGACGCCGATCCCGCGCACGCTGCACATGTCGCTCTCGGGCCTGCGCGACATCTCCGTGATCGAAACGCCGCCGCAAGGCCGACGCCCGATCCGCACCTTCGTCGGCGAGTACGACGAAGAGCTCGTCCAGACCGCGCTCCGCAGGGAAAAGGCACGGGAGGGCCAGGCTTTCTACCTGCACAATCGGGTCGAGACGATCGACGAAGCGGCCGAGCGGCTCCGCCAGCTCTGTCCGGAGCTCCGCTTCATCGTCGCCCACGGCCAGATGCGAGAGAGGGAGCTCGAAGACCACATGCTCTCCTTCTTGGCAGGAGACGCCGACGTGCTCGTCTCGACGACGATCATCGAATCCGGCCTCGACATCCCGCAGGCGAACACGCTTCTCGTCGAGCGGTCCGATGCGCTCGGGCTCGCGCAGCTCTACCAGATCCGCGGGCGGGTCGGGCGCTCCGACGTGACCGCCCATGCCTACCTCTTCTATCCAGACTCGCAGGAGCTGACGCCGGAGGCCCGGGCGCGGCTGGCGACGCTGGCCGACCACACTGAGCTCGGCGCCGGCTTCGCGATTGCGATGCGGGATCTCGAGATCCGCGGCGCCGGCGACCTGCTCGGGGCCGAGCAGTCCGGTCACGTGGCCGCCCTCGGCTTCGAGTTGTACGTCGAGCTCCTGGGAGAGGCCGTCGCCGAGCTTTCGGGCCAGCGACGTCCGGTCGCGCGCCCAGTTCGCGTGGACGCGCGGGTCGACGCCTACGTGCCGGCGAGCTACATCGGCTCTGAAGCGCTGAAGATCGACCTCCACCGCCGGCTTGCGCTGACGGAGTCCGAGGACGACCTGCGCGAGCTGCAGGCGGCGACCGAGGACCGGTACGGCCCGCTGCCGGAGCCGGTCGAGAATCTGTTCGTGATCCAGGAAGCGAAGCTCAAACTGGCGCGGCTGGGTGCGGACTATCTCGTCTTCCGGGGTGGCCGTGCGACGGTGGGGCCGGTCGAGCTGGGGTCGGGCGAGCTCCGGGCACTGCGTGGAAGAGTGGAGACGGCGGTCTACACGACGGCGCGCAGGGAAGTTTCGTTAAGGGACGAAGAATTCGACGGAGCAATCCGACTTGTCGATGCTATGCTCGAAACGCGCCAAGCAGCCTGACCGTCGGGCCGTGCTTGGCTCTTCCTGCGTTATGAAGCTTCTCCGTCTCGTTCCAATCCTCGCCCTGGTGGCGGCCTTTGCAGCGGCCTGCGGTGGCAGCGACACGCCCAAATCCGTGCCCAGCGACGCGGTCGCGGTCGTCGGTAGTGACACGATCACGAAGGATGAGTTCAACCAGACGCTCGACCAGGCGAAGCGCAGCTACGTGGCTCAAAAGAAGCCGTTTCCGAAGCCGGGCACCGCAACGTACGGCGCCGTGCGCGCGCAGATCATCCAGTTCCTCGTCGAGCGCTCCGAGTACACGCAGAAGGCCAACGACATGGGGATCAAGGTCAGCGACAAGGACGTCGAGGACCGGCTGAACCAGATCAAGCAGCAGTACTTCGGCGCCAGCACGACGCCCGGCGCGAAGCCGAAGACGAAAGCGGAGATCGAAAAGCTCTACCAGCAGCAGCTGAAGGCCCAGGGCCTGACCGACAAGGACGTCAAGGACGGGATTCGCTCCCAGCTGATCCGCGAGAAGATCTCGGAAAAGGTGACCAAGGACGTCTCGGTCTCAGACAGCGACGCCAAGAAGTACTACGACGACCACAAGAGCCAGTACCAGCAGCCGGCCCAGCCGGAGAGCCGCGATGTCCGGCACATCCTCGTCAAGAGCCAGGCGCAGGCGCAGGCCGTCTACAACAAGCTGAAGGCCGGCGGCGACTTCTCGAAGCTCGCACTCCAGTACTCGATCGATCCGAGCAAGACGAACGGCGGCCGTCTGACGGTCTGCAAGGAGAAGACGGTCAGCTGCCCGCTGAAGACCGTCGCGCCGTTCGAGCGGGTCGCGTTTTCGCTGAAGACGAACGAGATCTCCAAGCCGGTGCATACGCAGTTCGGCTGGCACGTGATTCAGGCCGTCGGGCCCGTCAACAACCCCCGGAAAGCGACGACGATCCCGTTCGACCAGGTGAAGGCGGCGATCAAACAGCAGCAGCTGCAGCAGAAGAAGCAGGACACCTTCACGAAGTGGTGGAACGACACGAAGAAGAGCTTCGCGAAGAAGACGAAGTATCAGGTCGGCTACGAGCCCCCCGCTTCGGCGGCACAGACCACCACCGGCTGATTTGTCTCTCTCCTCCGCGCTGCTCGAGCTCCAGCAGCTCACAGAGCGGCTGCGGCGGGATTGTCCCTGGGATCGCGAGCAGACGGCGCGCACGATCGTGCCGCAC
>Ga0075436_100003939_pt1 | contig 10179 bp, 10 predicted proteins | sample RhiMethybrSRZTD5_FD_75303 | JGI IMG/M metagenome (GOLD analysis project Ga0075436, IMG submission 75303) | Populus rhizosphere microbial communities from Tennessee, USA - Rhizosphere MetaG P. TD hybrid SRZTD5 | ecosystem: Host-associated > Plants > Roots > Rhizosphere > Soil | place: USA... | reverse complement strand
GCCTCCGGCATGCCGGGGATGTGCAGCGTGCCGAGCACGTACGGGATCACTCCGTAGAGGTCGTTCATCAGCCACCGCCAGACGAACACGGCGATGACCGTCGGGATCATGTAGGGGAATAGCGCCACGCCGCGCAGGAAGTCGCACCCCGCGAAGCGCTGATGGAGGATGAGCGCACCGGCGACGCCGGCGAAGATCTGCAGCGTGGTGCTGCCGACGGCATAGACGGTGGCCAGCCAGACGCTGCGCCAGAAATCGGGATCGCTCAGCATCTGCGCGTAATTGCCGAGGCCGACCCACGTGCTGGTGGCGCGCAGCGAGTGCTTGGCAAAGAAGCCGAGCCACACGTTGTAGCCGACGGGGAAGAGCGTGAACGCCAGCACCAGGAGGACGGAGGGCAGCAGCAGGCCGATGCCGATCCACGCCTCGCGGCGGCGACGCGAGGCGCGGCCCGGCGTGTCGGGAACGGCGAGCGTGTCGGCGCGGACGCTCGTGGCTTACCGCGCCTTGCCGATGATGTCCCGGACGATCTTGTCGCTGGCCTCTTTCGCCGCCGCCTTCGGGTCTCGGCCGCGCTCCACCACGGCCATCACCATATCTGCCAGAATCGGCGACGCCGCCACGTCGCCGATCCACGGGATCAGCATGTCTGAAGGGTTGCTGACAAGCAGCGGGTGCGCCCGCTGGATCTCCACCCACTTGAGCTGCGCGTCGAGCCATGGCTTCCAGCGCTTGCGCTCGGCATGGCCGAGATAGCTCGAGTCCTGGAAATCCGCCTTGAAGATGGACAGGAGGTGCACCGGCACCGAGTCGCAGTAGCGCCGGTAGTTCTCGGACTTGAAGAAGAACTTTAGGAACTCCTTCGCGGCGGCCTTCTCGTCGGCCGGTGCGTCCGCGTAGATCACCCAGGGCTCGTTGTCGAACTGGGTCAGCGGCGCCTTGCCCATCGGGCCGACGGTCTTCGGCCACACCTGGAAGATGTCGGGATTGCGCTTGTCGGGCGGCGCATACTGGTCGATGTAGCCGGCCGTCCGGCCCCACATGAGCACGGAGGCGGCCTTGCCCGTCGCCCACGCCGAGAGCGTCTCCAGATAGTCGTGCGAGGCCCAGCCCGGCGGCAGGTATGGCTTGAGCTTCTTCCAGAACTCGAGCATCCCGATGACTTGTGGACTCTCGAGCGCGGGCTGGCCCTTGGCGTCGAAGACGCTGCCGCCGTTGGCGCCGGCCCACATGTAGACGTCCTCGTTCACGAAAAACGGAATGCCGGCGAGCGTGAGCGCGTAGTACTGCGGTGGCTTGTTGAGCTTGGGCAGGTCACGCAGCAAGTCGTCCCAGGTCTTCCAGGTCTGCGGGTTCACGCCGGTGCCGGCGAGGTAGTCGCCGCGACCGCCGAAGATCTCGGCGCCCCACGCGTGCGTGATCCCCCAGTACTTGCCGTCGGGATACTTGAGCCACCGGAGCACCGATGGGAAGATCTTGTCCTCGCCGAGCGCCTTCACCACATCGTCCACCGGCTCGATCAGGCCCTTGGCGCGGAAGGACGTCACCACGTAGGTCTGCGTGTGCGACGCGGACGGCGGGCTCTTGGCCGCCATCGCCGCCTGGAGCTTGCGGTCCATGTCGCCCCAGCCCATGCCCTCGGCCCGGATCTCGATGTCCTTGTGCAGCTTGTGGAAGTCCTCGACGATTGCCTTCACGGCCGCGCGCGTCGCCGGGTTCGGTTCGGTGTCCCACATCGTCACGACGATTTTCTTTTGCGCCCCGGCCGGGCGGGCGCTCGCCACGAGCGATGCCGCCGTCACGCCCGCGGCCGTCGCGCTTAGCCGCGCGAGGAACTCGCGACGACCGAGTGTGCCTTCCGTTCGCTCCGTGATTAGCCGCTGGAGACCCGCATTGCTGTCCCGACGACGCATGGTGGTCCTCCTTGTCGCGACCCGCGTCCGGGCCGTGGTGGGCGGCCATCTTACACGAGCATCGCGGTCAGCAGCATGGCGCTGATGCCTTGACAGCCGCGCGGCGCAGACCTAGCTTTTAGCCTCTATTCTGCGTCGCTCCGATGACGCCGACGCCCTCGCGCCGGGTCGTCGACAGGAGCCGCAGCATGCAGCTCAAGACGGCGAACGGGGATGTAGCGAAGCTCGCCGCGCCCGGCGAGATCAAGGCCGGCGGGCTGTCCGAATTCCTTGTCCGCGACACGCCGGTCGCATACGCCTTCATCGGCCCAGCCTTCTTCCTGCTCCTGTTCCTGGTCGCCTATCCGTTCGTGCTGTCGCTCTGGTTCAGCCTGAGCGACGCCCGTGTCGGCGAGACGGGCCGATTCATCGGCCTCGACAACTTCGCGCGCCTGCTGCGGAGCAGCATCTTTCTCCAGACGCTGCAGAACTCGATCGTGTTCACCGCGGCCGCGCTGACGCTCAAGACCGTGCTGGGGATGGTGCTTGCGCTGCTCCTGTTCCGGCTCGTGCGCTTCAAGCGGCTCATCCGCGGCGCCATCCTGCTGCCCTTCATCGTGCCGACGGCGCTGAGCACGCTCGTGTGGTGGTGGATGTTCGAGCCGCTCTACAGCGTCGTGAACTGGACGCTCAAGAGCCTGCACCTCGTCAATCACGACATCCCGTGGCTGCCCGACCCGTACCTCGCGATGTTCACCGTCGTCCTGGTCAACACCTGGCGCGGCCTGCCGTTCTTCGCGATCACGCTGCTGGCGGGTCTCGTGGCCATCCCGCGCGAGATGTACGAGGCGGCGGAATCGGACGGCGCGGGACCGATCGGCCGCTTCTGGTACATCACGGTGCCGCTGCTCACGCCCGTGCTGGCCGTCGTGATCCTGTTCTCCGCAATCTTCACGCTGGCGGACTTCAACATCGTGTACGTCCTCACCAAGGGCGGCCCGATCAACATGACGCACCTGTTCGCCACGTACTCGTTCGCGCTGGGCCTGCAGAGCGGCGAGATCGGGCAAGGCGCCGCCGTGTCGCTCTTCCTCTTCCCGATCCTGCTCGGCGTGGTCTTCGTCCAGCTCCGGCTCGCTCGCCGCGCGGCCATGTATGAGTAGCCGCGCGCCGCGGATCCGCCCGCTGTTCACGCTCTACATGCCGCTGGCGCCGTTCATCTTCTTCGCCCTCTTCCCGCTCTACTTCATGGCCGTGACCTCTCTGAAGAAGAATGCCGAGCTGTACGACGTGACCACGGTGCCCTTCCTCATCAGGCGCGGCGTGACCTTCGGCCACTATCAGCTGCTGTCGCAGGACACGCTGTTCTGGTCGTGGTTCGTCAACAGCCTGATCGTCAGCGTGGCCGCCACCGTCATCTCGGTGGTGATCGGCATCCTCGCCGCCTACCCGCTGGCGCGCCTGCGCTTCCCCGGCGGCGACTCCTTCGGCGTGGCGATCTTCGTGACGTACCTGGTGCCGCCATCGCTGCTCTTCCTGCCGCTGAGCACGGTGGTGAACCGGCTGGGCCTGTCCGACAGCCTGTGGGCGCTGGTCGTCACGTACCCGACGTTCCTCGTCCCCTTCTGCACCTGGCTCCTGCTCGGCTACTTCCGCACGGTGCCGAAAGAGATCGAGGAATGCGCCATGCTCGACGGCTGCAATCGCCTGCAGACGCTGCTGCGCATCCTGCTGCCGGTCGCGGTGCCCGGCGTCATCTGCAGCGCGCTCTTCGCCTTCACGCTGTCCTGGAACGAGTTCCTCTACGCGCTGGTGTTCGTCTCGCCCGCCGAGCTCAAGACCATGACCGTCGGCGTATTCTCCGAGCTCATTCGCGGCGACATCTATTACTGGGGCGGGCTGATGGCGGGCGCCTGCGTCGGCTCGCTCCCCATCGTGATCGCCTACGTGTTCTTCCTCGACTACTACGTCTCGGGCCTGACGGCGGGAGCCGTCAAGTAAGGAGGAGCGCCATGCGCCAGGTGAGTCGACGACACTTTCTCCGCGTGACGGCCGGCGGCGCCGCCGGGGCATGGGCGCTCGGCCAGGCGCCCGCGATCGCCCAGACCCGCGAGCTGACGTTCCTCACCGTCGCCAGCTTCGTGCCCGAGACGGACAAGGAGCTGAAGCGCCAGTTCGAGGAGTGGGGGGCCAAGAACAAGGTGAAGACGCGCCTGGACATCATCGCCCACCTGCAGCTGCAGACGAAGAAGGCCTCCGAGGTGCAGGCGCGCTCTGGCCACGACCTCACCGCGCTGGGCCCCGGCCTGGGCGACGCGGATCTCTACTTCGACTACCTCGCCGACCTCAACGACGTCGCCAGCGACATCGGGCCGAAGAACGGCGGCTGGCTCAGCTCCGACGACTACCTGATCCGCGGCAAGTGGAAGCTCCTGCCGTGGTGGCAGCCACCCTTCCCGATGGCCGTGCGCACCGACCTGCTGGAGAAGCTGGGCGAGAAGGCGCCCGACACGTGGGACGACTGGCTGCGCGTGGGCAAGAAGGGCAAGGCCATCGGGCATCCGTTCGGCACCGCGCTGGGCCACAGCGCCGACGCCAACGTCACGATGCTGTCTATCTTGTGGAGCTACGGCGGCACCTACGTCGGCAAGGACGGCAAGACCGTGACGATCAACTCGAAGGAGACTCGGGCGGCGATGGAGTTCGTCAAGCGCCTCTACACCGAGGCCATGGATCCCGAGGTGCTGGCGTGGGACGACGCCAGCAACAACCGCTGCCTCAACGCCGGCAAGTGCATCGCCATCCACAATCCGATCAGCGCCTACGAGTCCGCCAAGAAGGACAAGGTCCTCGTGCCCGGCACGCAGCGCGAGATCGCCGAGGTGATCGACCACATCAACACGCCGAAGGGCCCCGTCGACCGCAAGGCGACGACGGGTTTCTGGTGCATCGGCGTCTGGAACTTCGGGAAGAACGTGGACCTCGCCAAGGACTTCCTGCGCTACCACTTCCAGCCCGACAACCTCGACAAGTGGGTGGCGGCCGGCCGCGGATTCAACATGCCGTTCCTCAACAACCTGACCAAGCACGCCATCTACAAGAGTGACAAGCAGTACCGCTTCATCCCCGAGGTCGCCAAGGTCACCGTGCCGCCGTCCTGGCCCGGCCCTACCACCGCGGCGTCGCAACAGGTATGGGACCTCTACATCATCCCCGACATGTTCGCGCAGTACGCGACGGGAAAGATGCCGCTGGATGCGGCCATCGCGTGGGGGGAGAAGGAGATGCAGGAGATCTACGCGGGGCGGAAGCGGCGGCCGTAGGATATCAAGCCTGAGCACTCGGGAGGGTGGCATGGGCGACGCGCGCCACGTTCGTCGTATCGTCCGGAGGCTCTGGCCGCGCTTCGGCGGCGTGCTGCTCACCGTCTGCGCGGCGGCCGCCCTCCAGCTGGCATCCGGGACTGCGCTGCGGGTCCCGAACCCGCCCGCGATTCTGCTGCTGACCACGGTATTCGCGACATTCAGCGGCGGGCTGCGGTCGGGGCTGATCAGCGCCGCGCTGTCCTGGCTCTATCTCGCATATTTTCTCGACGACCCCGGGCCGGGCCTCGCTTACACCGGCGAAGACCTGCGGCGGCTCGTCGTGTGGGCGGTGAGCCTGCCCGCCATCGTGGTGATGATCGCGAACCTGAAGCGCCGGGCGGAGTGCGCGTCCGACGACATCGTGCGTCGCGAACGAGAACGCTCCAGCGCCCTCGAGGCGGCGCTGTCGGAGCGGCGGCGCTCCGAGGAGTCGCTGCGCGCGCTCTTCGATCGCAACCTCGCCGGAATGTTCCGGTCCCGCCGCGACGGCCGCATCCTGGAATGCAATGCCGCGTTGGTGCGCCTCCTGGGCTACCCGTCACGCGAAGAGGTGCTCGCTTGCAATGCCAAGGCGCTCTACGTGGACGCAAGGGACCGCGAGCGCGTGCTCCGGCTCCTGGGCCCCGGCGTAGTGGTGACCAACCAGGAGCTCCAGCTGCGACGGGCCGACGGGACCTCGCTCTGGGGATTGGTGCACCTGCGCGAGGTCGCCGACGGGCCATCGACATACCTGGAAGGCATCGTCATCGACATCACCGAGCGGAAGATGGCGGAGCTGGGCGTCGAGCTCCACGAGGTCGGAGGTGCTTCATGAAGGTGCGCGAGATCCTCGCAATCAAGGGTGAGCATGTCCACACGATCGAGCCCGATCGCACCATCCTCGACGCCGTGGCGCTGCTCGTCGAGCACGGCATCGGCGCGCTCCTCGTGCGCGACGCGGGCGGCGGCGTCGCCGGCATCATCAGCGAGCGCGATGTGCTCCGCGTCTCGCGCGAGCGCAGCGGCGAGCTCGGCGCCATCCGGATTGGCGACGTGATGACGAGGGACCTCGTCATCTGCGTCCCCGACGACGAGATCGACTACGCGATGGGGATCGTCACCAAGAACCGCGTGCGCCATCTGCCCGTCATGGACGGCGGCCACGTGGTGGGAATGATCTCGATCGGCGATCTGGTCAAGGCGCGCCTCGACGCCGTCGAGTACGAGAACCGCTACCTGCGGGAGTACATCCAGGCGCGCTGAGGCCCGGCCGCTTCTGGTGCCGCTTCGCTCGCGCAAGGCCGGTGCGAGCGTCGCTACGGGCCACAGTGCTCATCCCACGCCTCCACCAGCCGCGGTAGGTATTCTCCAATATACGACCGGATCACGTTCAACTCGTGCGCCGAGAAGCCGTGGTTCGCCGCAAGCGCCGCTGACGCCAGCCAGAACTTGCAGACCATCCACTCACGCCGCACGTGGACGTACTTCGGCTCTTGGCAATCAAAGCTGTAGAAGAAAAACCGATACGGCCCGGGAGTGTCTCTGACGCGAGGCACGCCGGCAACATGAATAGTCGGCCCGTCGCCGACAATGTCCAAAGATTCAGACTGAGCGATACGGGTGCTCCTATCCCCGACGCGCTTCTTCCAGGATCGTGTTGACCCGCAGGCCACTGATTCGACGGAAATGGCGGAGATTGCCCGTGACGAGCTCGAGATCGTGATGCACGGCTGTGGCGGCAATCTGCACGTCGGCGTCCGCAAGCGTTTGCCCGGTTTCCTCGAGGTGAGCCCTGAGCGCGCCGTACGCGCGCGCGACGTCGACGTCGTATGGCAGGACGGTCAGCACGGGAAGCACGCGCGTCTCGATGTTCCGCAGATGGCGCGGCGCATCGGGAGAGCGGTATGCGCCCTTGAATAGCTCGCCGATCACCACCGCACTGGTGAATTGCTCGGCACGTGGAACGCCACGAAGCCAGGCCACGTACCTCTCCGAGGGACGACGTCTCAGGACCTCGGAGATCGCGTCGGTGTCGAAGAGAAAGGCCACTCAGTCGAACGCGATCGGACGCCGCGGCCTCGTTCGACGGATTCGGCCGAGCGCCTTGACGAACTGATCGGATCCCTTCCAGCCCCCGGCAAGGCTCGCCAGGCCGGCGCCGCTCCGTGCCTGTCCCCGCGTCCCGACGGCCACGCGATCCACGGCCACCAGCGCCGCCACTGCTTTGCCGTGGCGCGTGATGATCACGGACTCACCGCTCTCCGCCTTGCGGAGGCAGTCAGCAAGCTGGGACTTGGCCCGCGCCGCCGACAGCCTACGCGTCATGGCGGATCCCGAAAAGGTCATTTTGACCACACAGGGAGTGTAGCATCAGCGCCGAGGAGGTACGCACGACCTGATATGACCACGCGACACGCCGTTCTCGTGGGAATGCTCAGCGTCGGCTCGTTTATCGCGCCGCTCGTGGGGGAGGCCCAACCCGTCATCGAGGCGTTCCGCTTCGATCCACCCCGGCTATGCTTCCGGGACACTTTCCGATGGGGCGTCTCGTACCGTGGAATTCCCGGCGGCCTGGCAGGGGTGAAGACCGTCGAGCTGTCCGTGCGCTGGGAAGGGCCCGGCGAGCCATCGGTGCGCTCGCTATTGACGCCGACGCGTGACGACCTTCAGCGTTACGCCGCCGATCAGGGTCGGTTCGAAAGCCGCCTCCAGCACTGGGGTCCTCCGAGGAAGATGCCGGGTGAGGCTCGATACACCCTACGTGTCGCGCTCACGGACGGTCAGGAAATCACGAGCGCAACGTCGGTGCAGTACGTGGACGGCTGCCCGCCGCCCGCGGCCCACGCCACCCTCGCAGCCGGACCGACCGGCCGCATCGGCTTCTCGATCACCACGCCGACGCTATCCGAGTTCCTCCAGGGCATCAGGCCGGCGGCCACCACCGTGATCTGGGGCGACCTTCAGCTTCCCAGAGGCGGCGCCGAACGGAGCCCGGTTGTCGTGCTCATTCACGGCTCCGGCGGAGTGAGTCCGCGCGAGGACCGTTGGGCCGAGAAACTTCAGGAGGCCGGCGCCGCGACCTTCCTCGTCGATAGCTTCACGGGCCGCGGCATTGCGTTTACGGGGCAAGACCAGTCGCAGCTCCACAGCGTGCAGATGATCGGCGACGCCTATCGGGCGTTGCAGCTGCTGGCCACGCACCCGCGAATCGATCCGGCGCGGATTGCCGTGATGGGATTCTCCAAGGGGGGCAGCGTCGCGCTGTATTCGGCGCTGACCCGGTTCCAGCGCCTGCGCGGCCCACCGGGCGTCCGGTTTGCGCACCACATCGCGTTCTATCCGCCGTGCTACACCACGTACATCGGCGACGACGCGGTGAGCGATCGCCCGATCCGGCTGTTTCACGGGACGGCGGACGATTTCGCTCCCATCGAACGATGTCGAGCCTACGTGGAGCGGCTCCAGCGAGCGGGCGCCGACGTGCGGCTCACTGCCTACACCGGCGCCCACCACCAGTTCGATCTTCCGACGGACGCGCCGCCTCGCGACTACCCACGCGAGCAGAGTGCCAGGCGCTGCCTCTGGGAGGAGCGCTCCGAGGGTCACCTCGTGAACCGGGATTCCGGCCAGCCGTTCAGCCTCGACGACCCCTGCGTGCTCCGGGGAGGAACGTTTGGTGCCGACCCGGCCGCCTATCGTGCCGCGCTCGACGCCGTCAAGGTGCTGCTCGGGACGTCCACTTCGCGGTGACGCGAGATCGGCTACCCGTCCAGGGCTTCCGCGGCACGCCAAGAGATCGAGCGCCAGTGGTGTGAGCAGGTCAATCGCGGGCGCGGCGACAGCTTGCGCCAGCTCACGTGGCGGGCTGTCGTCATGGGCTCGATGCTCGGCGGCGTGCTGTCGCTCACCAACCTTATTCCCGGGCTGGGCCGGCGCGCCGTCGATCGGTGTGATGCGTTAAGCTCATCGGTGACGACGAAGCCTGGCAGGTATTCTTCAGCAGCATAACGCGTCAGGATTTCGTGGAGCGCGAGATGCGGGTGCTCATTGTCGCTTCTCTGCTGCTGGTCGGGTGCAACTCGGTCGCCCTGAAGTCCGGCGATGCGAAGATTGCCGGGACTGTCGCAAAGCCAGACGGCAACGGCCCGTTCCCCGCCCTCGTTCTCCTTCATGGCTGTGGCGGACCGCAGCCCGGTAACGGTCTTTGGGCTGCCGAGCTCAACAAATGGGGCTACGTCACGCTGGAAGTCCATAGCTTCTTTGGTCGCGGCGTAAATGAGATCTGTACCAACCCGAGCAAAGTCACCGTCTCCGAACGTGTCGGCGATGCCTACGCCGGACTGGATCACCTCAGGACATTGCCCTTCGTCGACAAGGATCGCATCGGTGCTATGGGCTGGTCCCATGGCGCGATCGTCGTTCAGTCGGCACTGTGGGAACGTCGCCGGATCAACGAACCGAGATTCAAGACCGGTGTGGCGATGTACCCCGCGTGTAACCGTACGACGCTCTACGCCCCGATGCTGGTGATCGTCGGCAGTGCCGACGACTGGACACCTTCATCCCGCTGCTCGGTCTACACCAACGACGACAAGGTCGAGCTCCACATCTACGAGGGCATCTGGCATTCCTTCGACAACCCTGGTGCGACGCGGACCTACCTCGGCCATCAGGTGGGCTACAGCCATGAGGCCACGATGCGAGCCCAGAAGGATGTAAAGGAGTTCCTCGCCCGTACTCTGTAGCGCAACGGTGAGCGCCCGAAAGGGGCGCTCACCGACAATGTCCAAAGACTCAGACAGCCACCGCCGCAATCTCCACCCGCTGAGCGATACTCTCCAGCGAATGGACGGCGGCGCCGCGGCGGAGCGTGATCGGCTGCCCGTCCAGGGCTTCAGCGGCACGCCCGAAGAGATCGAGCGCCAGTGGTACGAACAGGTCTA
>Ga0075436_100003938_pt1 | contig 10181 bp, 5 predicted proteins | sample RhiMethybrSRZTD5_FD_75303 | JGI IMG/M metagenome (GOLD analysis project Ga0075436, IMG submission 75303) | Populus rhizosphere microbial communities from Tennessee, USA - Rhizosphere MetaG P. TD hybrid SRZTD5 | ecosystem: Host-associated > Plants > Roots > Rhizosphere > Soil | place: USA... | reverse complement strand
GTTCACATCGGCGCCGCGGGCGATGAGCGCGTTCACCACTTCCACGTTGCCGGTGTGTGCCGCGGTGATCAGCGGGGTCATGCCGCTCGTCTGAGCGGCGTTCGGGTTCGCCCCCGCAGCCAGCAGTTTCTGCACGAGCTCGCTGCTGTTGTTCTCCGCAGCTTCCGCGAGCGGGGTGACGCCGTGATCGTCGGCGCTGTTGACGTTCGCGCCTGCGTTCAGCAGCAGGTCGACGGTTTCGAGGTCGCCGAAGTGGACCGCCCAGAGCAGCGCGGTGACGCCGTCAGCGCGGCTGGCGTTGACGTCGACCCGCTGGTTCAGGAGCGCTCGAATCGCAGCTTTGTCCTGCTGCGACGCAGCGGTCACGAGTCGCAGGTCGGGCTCGGCCGCAAACGCGAACCGGCCGCCGGAAGCGACCCACGCGATGGCAACAAGAAGGGCGGCACGCCTCACGATCGAGCGCATCGAGGCTTCTTCTCCTGGTTCCGAAGTTGCCGCAAGTCCCACGCCCGTGCGCCGTTATGATATACCCGGTCGATTCGACCCTCGTGGGGCAGAGTTCTATAATGTCGCCTGTCATCCACGGCGGCCTGACTGCGTTCTGCTGAGGCTTACATGTCGAACCGGTTGGCTGCAATCGCCGTTGCCGGAAGTGGCCTGATCCTGGGACTGTGCCTGCAGGCGACGGGCCTCCGTGCTGCGCGCCCGCTCGCGACGGAGGTCGATCAATCAACGGCGGCCGCGCCAACGACCGCAACCGCCACGCCGGCGTCGCGCGCACTATTCGATCAGTACTGTGTCGGCTGCCACAACGAGCGTTTGAAGACGGCCGGCCTCTCGCTCGAAAAAATCGATCCCGCCGACGCCGCGGGACACGCCGAAATCCTCGAAAAGGTCGTCCGCAAGCTTCGCACCGGCACGATGCCGCCGGATGGACGTCCGCGCCCGGAGAAGCCCGTCGCGGATGCATTCGCGGCGTCGCTTGAAACGGTGCTCGATCGCGTGGCGGCGGCCACGCCGAATCCCGGCCGCGTGCTCTCACACCGCCTGAACCGCGCGGAGTACGTCAACGTCATCCACGATTTGCTTGCGCTCGACATCAACGGCACCGAGTTCCTGCCGTCGGACATGGCGGGCTTCGGGTTCGACAACAACGCGGACGTGCTGTCGATCACGCCGAGCCTGATGTCGCGGTACATCACGGCCGCGACGAAGATCAGCCGCCTCGCGGTGGCAAGCCCGGACAATCGTCCGACGACGCAGGTCTACAAGATGGAGTTCGGCACGCGCCAGGAAGCACGCATGAGCGAGGACGTGCCGTTCGGGACCCACGGAGGCATGGCGATCCGCCATACGTTCCCGCTCGACGGCGAGTACGCGTTTGCGATCCGCATGCGCAAGAACGGCACCGTCAGCACGATCGATGGCATCGACGAGGACGAGCAGCAGATCGAGCTGCGCGTCGATCACGCGCTGGTCAGGCAGTTCAGGATCGGCGGCAGGTTGAAGGGTCCGGATCCCGGAGTGCTGATTGCGGTTCCCGAAGACGACATCGAAGGACAGAAAGTGCACGAGTACCGCGTCAGCGCGGACAAGGCGCTCGAGTTCCGGATGCCCGTCAAAGCGGGCACCCGGATCGTCTCCGTTGCGTTCACCGACGCGCGGCCGATGCCCGAAGAGTTATCGGGGCGACGCATCGGGAGCATCTTCAGCAGCAATCAGGCCGGGATCGACATGGTCTATATCTCCGGCCCCTTCGGCGGCAGAACCCCGGACGAAACGCCGAGCCGTCGTCGGATCTTCATCTGCCGCCCGACGTCGCCGCGCGACGCGGAGAGCTGCGCGCGAAAAATCTTCTCGACGCTGGCCAGGCGCGCGTATCGCCGGCCCGTGACGGACGCGGACGTTCAGCCGTTGATGGCGATTTACAGAGATGGACGCAAGGAGCGCGACTTCGACTTTGGCGTGGAGCGAGGGCTCGAGGCGCTGCTCTCGTCGCCGAAGTTCCTGTTGCGCGTCGAGCGCGATCCGGCGGGGAGCAAGACGGGCTCGATCCATCGGCTGAGCGACGTCGAGCTCGCGTCGCGTCTTTCATTCTTTCTTTGGAGCAGCATGCCGGACGACGAGCTGCTCGATCTGGCCGCGCGCGGCGGGTTGAAGGAGCCTCTCCTCGCTCAGCAGGTCCGGCGCATGCTCGCCGATCGGCGCGCGTCGCGGTTCTTCGATGACTTCGCCGAACAGTGGCTCGAGGTGCGGAACCTGCGGAGTCACGACGTCGATCCGCTGCAGTTCGGTGCATTCGATCCGACGCTGCGCGACGCGATGCTGAACGAAGTGGAGCTGTTCTTCGAGAGTCAGCTTCGCGAGGATCGTCCCATCCCCGAATTGATGACCGCGAACTACACGTTCCTGAACGAGCCGCTCGCGCGTCACTACGGTATCGAGAACATCTTCGGCAGCCACTTCCGGCGCGTCACGCTGACCGACGAGCGACGATTCGGGCTGCTCGGCAAAGGCGCCATTCTCACCGAAACGTCCTACGCCAACCGCACATCGGTCGTGCTGCGCGGCAAGTGGGTGCTCGAGAATCTGCTCGGGGCGCCGCCGCCGCCGCCGCCGCCGAACGTGCCGCCGCTCAAGGAGAACACGCCGGGTCAGAAACCGACCGCGCTGCGCGAACGGATGGAGCAGCATCGGAACAACCCGGTGTGCGCGAGCTGCCACAACCGGATGGATCCCCTCGGGTTTGCGCTCGAGCATTTCGATCCGATCGGACGCTGGCGCGAGACCGACGCGGGCGCCGAGATCAACTCGACGATCTCGCTCGATGGCCAGACGGTGGACAGCCCGAAAGCCTTCAGGGAGGCGCTGGTTCGCGGCCGTGGACAGCAGTTCGTGAGCACGGTCGTCGAGAAGCTGCTCACGTACGCGCTGGGCCGGGGGCTCGAATACAACGACGCGCCGCTCGTGCGCCAGCTTGTCAGGGAGCTCGGCGCCAACAGTGACCGGTGGTCGTCGCTGATTCTCGGGATCGTCAACAGTCCGCAGTTCCAGATGCGTCGCACCGCCGGCGAAGCCCCTGCGCCGCAGCCAACGTCGTCGGTCGCCGCAGCGCGGCAGTAAGAGTCGGCGCGCTCGTTCTGTGACGAGGAATTGAGATGCTGATCACGAAGGTGCATCTGTCACGGCGCACGGTGCTGAGGGGATTCGGCGCCACGCTGGCGCTCCCGCTGCTCGACGGCATGGTGCCGGCGCTGACCGCGCTCGACAAGAGCGCCGCGGCACCCGTGCGCAGATTCGGCGTGTTCTACGTGCCGAACGGCATGTCGATGCCTTACTGGTTCCCGAAGTCGCCAGGTCCGATCGACCAGCTGCCGCAAACGCTCGCGTCGCTTCAGGAGCTGAAGGATCGAGTGCTGCTGATGGGCGGGCTCGCCGACGAAGCCGCGAATCTCGTGAAGGGCGGCGGCGACCACGCGCGCTCGGCGGGAACGTTCCTGACGGGGGTCCCGTTCAAGATCACGGCCGGCGCGGACGTGTACGCCTCGGTGTCGATGGATCAGATTGCTGCGCGCGAATTCGAGAAGGAAACCCAGCTCGCGTCGCTCGAGCTCGGCATCGAATCGAACGCGATGCTCGGGTCGTGCGATGGGGGCGCGAGCTGCGCGTACACGAACACGATCGCGTGGCGCACGCCCACGACGCCGCTCCCGATCGAAAACGATCCGCGGGCGGTCTTCGAGCGGCTGTTCGGCACGACGGGCAGCACCGATCGCGGCGCGCGCATGGCGCGGATCAAACGCGACCGGAGCATCCTCGACTTCGTCAGCGGCGAAGCCGCGAGCCTCGGCCGCGTGATCGGACCGCAGGACAAGGCCAAGCTCGCCGAGTACTTCGACTCGGTGCGCGACATCGAGCGGCGGATCCAGATGGCCGAGGAGCAGAACACCCGCGAGCTGCCGGTCGTCGATCAGCCGGCGGGCGTCCCCGCCGACTACGCCGAGCATGCCAAGCTGATGATGGATCTGCTGCTGCTGGCGTATCAGACCGACATGACCCGCATCAGCACGTTCATGCTGGCGCGCGAGGTCAGCGCGCGATCGTACCCGGAAATCGGCGTGTCCGACTCGCATCATCCGCTGTCGCACCACCAAGACGAGGCGGCGAAGCTCGAACGGCTGCACAAGATCAACGAGTACCAGCTCCGCCAGTTCGCCTATCTCGTGAAGAAGCTCGCGACGATTCCCGAAGGGGACGGCATGATGCTCGATCACACCCTGTTCCTGTACGGCACGGGAATCAGCGACAGCAACACGCACTTCCACGACGATCTGCCGGTGGCGCTCGTCGGCGGGAAGGCGGCAGGCATCAGAGGCGGCCGCTACGTCCGCCATCCGAAAGGCACGCCGCTGACGAACCTGCACGTGACGATCCTCGAAAACCTCGGCGTGCCGGTCGAACGAATCGGCGACAGCACCGGGCGTCTGTCAACCCTTACGGGTGATGCGTAGACCGGACGAGCGCGCCCGTGCGTTCCGCGACGTCGCGATCCTCTTCGCCGCCGCGTGGATCGCCGGTGTGCGGGTTTCTGCGCTCGCCGACCAGCAACCGTACCCGATCTTCACCGCCGATCATTTCGTGATCGCGATGAAGACAGTGGGTCAGGCGTTCACCGCGACGAACGCCGCGGTCACCAGGAATCAGACCGACGACGCCAAAGCCTACCTCGCGATTTCGCGCGACCGTCTGGCCACGACGATCACGTTCTGGCGCGATCGCAGACGAGACGACGCGGTCACGATGCTCCGTACCGCGCTCGCACGGATGGACGAGCTCGACGCGGCCTTGTCGGCCGAGCGCGTGGACACGGACGCGACGTCGAACCTCGCAAAGCAGATCGGCGAGGCCTGCGAGGCGTGCCACCAGACCTATCGGGAACAGGATCCTGCGACGAAGAAGTTCCGGTTTCGCAACGTCACCGAACACCTGTGAGTTTCTTTGCACCGTGTCGGCGCCGCCGTTGGCTATACTTTCCCGGGATTCTGCGACTCGGCGCACGTAAAGGATCGCAACGATGTTGAGGCCCCAGGCGTTCTACGTCGCAGTCGCAGTGATGGCGACATGCCTGAGCGGCAGCTCCGGCTCGCTGGCGGGCGCGTCCGGCCGGCAAACCTCGTCCTCTTTGGTTCAGGAACGGCCGGACAAAGCTGCGGACGCACGTGCCCTGCTGACGCGGTACTGCATCACGTGCCACAACGACAAGCTCAAGACCGCCGGCCTCGCGCTCGATACCGTCGCGACCGACAACGTTCCCGCCGGCGCGCCGGTCTGGGAACGTGTCGTGAGAAAGCTTCGCACGGGCCAGATGCCGCCGCCGGGACGTCCGCGGCCCGGCGCGGCGCAGGCGCAGGCGCTTGCGGCGTGGCTCGAATCGGAGATCGATCGTGATGCGGCGCAGCGACCGAATCCCGGCCGAACGGAAGCGATTCACCGCCTGAACCGCACGGAATACCACAACGCCGTGCGCGATCTGCTCGCCTTCGACGTCGATGTCGCGTCGCTCCTGCCGGCCGACGACATGAGCTACGGGTTCGACAACATCGGGGGCGTCCTGAAAATCACGCCGTCGCTGCTCGATCGCTACATGGTTGCCGCACGACAGATCGCGCGTGCGGCGGTCGGCGATCCGAGGCTTCCACCGACCGCGGAGACCTTCCGTCTGAAGGCGGATCTGTCGCAGGACACGAGCTTCGACAATCTGCCGCTCGGCACGCGCGGCGGCACGGTGTTCAATTATCAATTCCCTCTCGATGCCGACTACGTGATCAAGGTCGAGCCGCTCGGCGGCGGCGCCGATGCCCACGACCTCGAGGTCAGCATCGACGGCGCCCGCGTGAAGCTGTTCCACCTCGATCCGCGCTCGGGGATGGGAACCGGGCAGGGCTACGATTCTGAAGGCGGGGCGTTGACGGTGCGGATCCCGGTCAAGGCGGGTCAACGGGCCGTGGCAGCGACCTTCGTCAGACGTTCCAGCGCGCTCGTCGAGACGGTGCGAGAGCCGTTCCGAGCGCCGCACTCCGAGGGGGCGCCGCGTACGCAGCCGGCAGTCGCGAGTGTCACGATCACCGGCCCCTTCGATGCGCACGGCGTCAGCGAAACACCGAGCCGCAAGCGCATCTTCGCGTGTCGCCCCTCGACCCGCGCTGCGGAGACCGAGTGCGCGCGTCAGATCTTCGGCAGTCTCGGGCGACGGGCGTACCGGCGTCCCGTCTCCCATTCCGAGCTCGGCGTGCTGCTCAAGTTCTTCGATGACGGGCGCCAGAAATCCGGCTTCGAGGGCGGGATCGAAATGGGCATTCGGCGGCTGCTCGTCAGCCCCGAGTTCCTGTTCCGTCTCGAAGCCGATCCGGCGAACATTGCGCCCGGCGCCGCCTATGCGTTGAGCGATCTCGAGCTGGCCTCCCGCCTGTCCTTCTTCCTTTGGAGCAGCATCCCGGACGACGAGCTCCTCGACGCCGCCACCAGGGGCACGCTGCACAAACCGGCGGTGCTCGAACGGCAGGTTCGTCGGATGCTGGCCGATCCGAAGTCCGAAGCGATGTCATCGAACTTCGCTGGACAGTGGCTGCAGCTGCGCACCCTCGAAGGCTCGTCGCCGAACGAGTTTCTGTTCCCGAATTTCGGCGAGAACATGCGGCGCGATTTCCGGCGTGAGACCGAGCTGTTCTTTCAGAGCGTCCTGCACGAGGATCGCAGCGTGCTCGAGTTCCTGACGGCCGACTACACCTTCGTCAACGAGCGCCTCGCGAAGCACTACGGCATTCCGAACGTGTACGGCCCGCAGTTCAGGCGCGTGACGATTCCTGACGAGAATCGGCGAGGGCTGCTCGGTCAGGGAAGCTTCCTGACGATCACATCGTTGGCGGATCGCACGACCGTCGTCGGACGCGGCAAGTGGATCATGGACAACGTGCTCGGGTCGCCGCCGCCTCCGCCGCCGGGAAACGTGCCGCCGCTCAAGGAGAACGAGAGCGGCGGCAGGCTGCTGTCGGTGCGCGAGCGGATGGAGCAGCACCGGGCCAACCCGGTGTGCGCAAGCTGTCATGCCCGGATGGATCCGCTGGGGTTCGCGCTGGAGAACTTCGATGCGACGGGGCAGTGGCGCGTGCGCGATGGGGACACGCTCATCGACGCGTCCGCCGCGTTGCCGGACGGCTCGAAGTTCCAGGGCCCTGCCGGCCTGCGTCAGTGGCTGCTGCGCCAGCCCGAGCAGTTCGTCACGGCGTTGACCGAAAAGCTGATGGTGTATGCGCTCGGTCGCGGCCTGGAGTACTTCGACGCGCCGGCGCTGCGCACGATCGTGCGCGAGGCGGCGCCGAACGACTTCACGTTTCAGTCGCTGGTGGTTGGTGTCGTGAAGAGCACGCCGTTCCAGATGAGGAAAGCTGGAGGCGCCTGACCTGGTCGTCCCTCGACGGTGCTCGGGACGACCCTGAGCTCGTCGAAGGGTCGAAGGATGAGCGATTTGCTCGTGGTTCGACGAAGTCACCACGAGCGGGAATGTTTTGACATGTTCATCTCGAAAATGGCACTTCCACGAAGAACGTTCCTCCGCGGGATGGGCGTGACGATCGCGCTGCCGCTGCTCGACTCGATGATGCCGGCGATGTCGGCGCTCGCCAGGTCGCCCGCACGTCCGGTGAAGCGCCTCGGCTTCGTGTACACGCCGAATGGCGCCACGATGAGCGCGTGGACGCCATCGGGCGAGGGAATCCTCGACGAGCTGTCCCCCACGCTGAGCCCGCTCGCGCCGTTTCGCGAGCACGTGCTGGTGCCGACCGGCCTCAGTCAGCGTCAGGCCGAATCGATGGGTGACGGCAACGGTGAACACTCCCGCGGACAGACTGTCTGGCTCTGTGGAGTACACCCGAAGCGAACGGAAGGCGCCGACGTTCAGGCCGGCGTGACGGTCGATCAGATCGCCGCACAGACGATTGGCAAGGACACGCCGATCCTGTCGATCGAGATGGCGCTCGAGCAGAACTATCTCGTCGGCAACTGCGACAACGGCTACAGCTGCGTGTACTGGAACACGATTTCCTGGCGGACGCCGACGACGCCGCTGCCGATGGAGGTCAATCCCCGCGTCGTCTTCGAGCGGATGTTCGGGGACGGCGACACACCGAAGCAGCGGCTCGATCAGATCCGCGAAGATCGCAGCATCCTCGACTCGGTCAGGGATGCGATTGCCGGCCTGCAGGGACGACTGGGCCCCGGCGACCGCACGCGACTGAGCGAGTACCTCGACTCCATGCGCGAGATCGAACGGCGCATCCAGGTGGCGGAGAAGCAGAACGGCGAGTCGCCAATGGCCCTGCCGGATCGGCCGGTGGGCGCACCGGAGGGATACGACGAGTACGCGAAGCTGATGCTGGACCTCGCGGCGCTCGCCTTCCAGGCCGACATCACGCGCGTGTTCACACTGCTGCTCGGGCGCGAGCAGACGAACCGTCCGTACCCGTTCATCGGTGTGCCCGAAGCGCATCACGCGATCTCGCACCACCAGAACGATCCGGTGAAGCTCGCGAAGGCGGCGAAGATCAACACGTACCATATCGAGCTGCTCGCGTACTTCGCCGGCCGGCTCCACCAGATCAGCGACGGCGACGGCACGCTGCTCGACCACTCGATGATTCTGCAAGGCGGCGGCTTGAGCAATTCGGATCAGCATTCCCACATCGATCTCCCGCTCGTCGTCGTGGGCGGCGGCGGCGGATCGCTCAAAGGTGGACGGCACCTGAGGTTCCCCAAGGACACGCCGATGAACAACCTTCATCTGGCGCTCCTCGAGAAGGTCGGCGTGCCCGTGGAGAAGTTCGGCGATTCGACCGGGCGACTGGAGCTCGAGCCGCTGAGCGGCGTGTAATCGAGCGTTCCGACAGTGTTTCGATGATGATGCTCACGCGTTGTGGCTCGGTCGTGGCGACGCTCGTTGTCGCCGGCGTTGGCCTTCGCGCCGACGCGCGGGGGCAGTCGCTCGTCGATGCCGTGAAGCGCGGCGACACCGCTGCTGCGACCGCGCTCGTCGGAAACCACGCGGACGTCAATGCCGCAGATCTGGACGGGACGTCGGCGCTCCATTGGGCGGTCGTTCGCGACAATGTGCGCGTGGTGAACGCGCTCATCCGTGCACGTGCGGACGTCAAGAAGGCCAACCGCTACGGCGTGACCCCGCTGGCCGTCGCCTGCACGAACGGCAACGCCGACATCATCACGCGCTTGCTCGATGCGGGTGCGGATCCGAATACCGTCACCGTCGACGGTGAGACGGTGCTGATGGAGGCGGCTCGCACCGGGCGTGTCGAACCAGTCAAGCTGCTGATCGCCCACGGTGCGGATGTCAACGCACGAGAAGAGCTCCGCGGCCAGACCCCCCTGATGTGGGCGGCCGCCGAAAACAACGTCGACGTCGTGAAAACGCTGATCGAGGTCGGCGCCGACGTCAACGTGCGTTCACGCGGCGGCTTCACGGCGCTGCTGTTCGCCGTCCGGTCCGGAAGCCTGGCAACCGTGAACGCGCTGCTGGATCGCGGCGCCGATGTCGACGAGACGATTCAGCCGACAGCCGGCGCGCCGCGGCCTGGCGCGCGTCCCGACGCTGCAGCCGGCGCGGCCAGACCGGCGGGCGCTGCCGCGGGACCTCCGCCGACAGGGATCCAGCAACTGCTGCAGATTTACAACACGGGCAGCCGGCGAGGCGGAGGACCGGAGGGTACGAGCGCGCTGGTCCTCGCGATCACGAACGCGCATTTCGAGCTGGCGAGCCTGATGCTCGAGTACGGCGCCGACCCGAACGCCGATCGTCAAGGATGGACGCCGCTGCATCAGATCGCGTGGACGCGCAAGCCGCCGATCCAGCACGGCCTTCCGCCGGCTGTGCCGACCGGCACGATGGACAGCCTCGCGCTCGCCGAGAAGCTCCTTCAGTACGGCGCGGACCCAAACGCGCTCGTGACGAAGGAACCGGCGGACGGCGCGCGAAACATTCTGAACCGGATCGGCTCGACGCCATTCCTGCAGGCCGCAAAGCTCGGCGACATCCCCTTGATGAAGCTGCTCGTCAAGTACGGCGCCGACGCGAGCATCAAGACCGCCGAAGGCGCAACGCCGCTCATGGCTGC
>Ga0075436_100003935_pt1 | contig 10182 bp, 7 predicted proteins | sample RhiMethybrSRZTD5_FD_75303 | JGI IMG/M metagenome (GOLD analysis project Ga0075436, IMG submission 75303) | Populus rhizosphere microbial communities from Tennessee, USA - Rhizosphere MetaG P. TD hybrid SRZTD5 | ecosystem: Host-associated > Plants > Roots > Rhizosphere > Soil | place: USA... | reverse complement strand
CCGCCCGCCTGCCCGCCGTAGGATCGCGCGCACCGACGGTTCGAACGTCTTCGGCGGCGACAGCAGCGCGACGGGATCCAGATTGCCCTGCACGCCGACATCGTCGCCGACGGCACGCCAGGCGGCATCGAGATCGACACGCCAGTCGAGACCGATGATGTCGCCGCCCGCTTCGCGCAGCAGCGGCAGCAGCCCGCCGGTGCCGGTGCCGAAGTGGATGACCGGCGTGCCCGGTCTCAGCGCCCCGATCAAGGCGCGCGTATGCGGCAAGACGAACTGCCGGTAGTCGTCGGGGGCCAGCGCGCCAACCCACGAGTCGAAGATCTGCACGGCGGCCGCACCGGCGGCGATCTGACCGTTGAGATACGCGGCGGTGGCCTGCGCCAGAATCGTCAGCAAGCCGTGCCATGCGTCCGGCGCCTCACGCATCAATCGCTTGGTCGCCAGATAGTCGCGCGAGGCACCACCCTCGACGATGTAGGAGGCGACGGTGAACGGCGCGCCCGCGAATCCGATGAGCGGCACGTGCGCCGGCAGCGCGCGTGTGACGAGACGCACCGTCTCGAACACGAAACCGAGCGCGCTCGCGACGTCGATTGGACCCAAGCGCGCGACGTCGGCCTCCGTGCGCACGGGACGGTGGATCAGCGGCCCCTCGCCTTTGGCGAACTCGAGACCGACACCAAGTGGCTCGACGATGAGCAGAATGTCGGCGAAGAGAATCGCGGCATCGAGGCCGAGCCGCTCGATGGGCTGTAGTGTCACTTCCGCCGCCACCTGCGGCGTCTTGCAGAGCTCCAGGAACGCGTGACGTGCGCGCAGCGCCCGATACTCGGGCAGATACCGTCCGGCCTGACGCATGAGCCACACCGGCGTGAATGGCGTCGGCTTGCGACGTGCGGCGAGCAGCAGCGGCGGGTCGGGCACGGGCGAAGCATCGCAGGCGCTTGGGTTGGAATCAACCGGCGGCGCGGTTTATCATCCCCTCCGCCATGGCATACATATCCGGCAAGCAGGCATTTTTGCAGATCCTCAAGAGCGAAGGCGTCTCCGTCATGTTCGGCAATCCGGGTACGACCGAGCTGCCGCTTATGGACGGGCTCGCCCGCGAGCCCGGCATCCGCTACGTGCTGGCGCTGCAAGAGGCGGTGGCCATCTCGATGGCCGACGCGTACGCGCAGGCGCATGGCGGGCTGGCCGCTGTGAACGTCCATGTGTCGCCGGGTCTCGGCAACGCGATGGGCATGCTCTACGACGCCTACAAGGCCCACTCACCGCTGCTGCTGACCGCCGGTCAGCACGACCAGTGCTTCACGGTGACGGAGCCGATTCTCTGGTCGGATCTGCCACCGGTGGCGACGCCGTTCGTGAAGTGGTCGACCGAGGCGCGTCGGCTCGAGGACCTGCCGCGCATCGTGCGCCGCGCGGTGAAGACGGCGCTGGCGCAGCCGAGTGGTCCGGTGTTCCTCTCCCTGCCCGTCGACGTGCTGAACGCCGAGCGCGACAGCCTCGATCTTCTCGCGCCGACGCGCGTGGCGCCGCGGCTCGTGGGCGATCGCGCGGCGATCGACGCCGCGGCGAAGAAGCTCGTCGCCGCCAACGCTCCGCTCATCGTGGCCGGCGACGCCGTGGCCCACAGCGACGCGCTCGCCGAGCTGGTCGAGCTGGCCGAGCTCATCGGCGCGCCCGTCATGCTCGAGGGCGTGTCGTCGACATGCAGCTTCCCGTTCACGCATCCGCTCTACGCCGGCTCGATGCCGCGCCTGGGACCCGGGATCAAGGGTTTGTTGATGCGACACGATCTGTTGTTTTCCGTCGGCGGCGATCTCTTCACGCTCTCGCTGCCTTCGGACGTCGATCCAATGCCGCCAGGGCTGGACGTCGTGCATCTCGACGTCGATCCGTGGGAGCTCGGCAAGAACTATCCCGCCGCGGTCGCGATCCAGGGCGATCCGAAGGCGTCGCTGCCGGAGCTCTGCGAGGCGGTGCGTCGTCACGCCGGCAAGACGGGACACAAGGACGCCGGCAAGCGCCGTGAGACACTCACGGCCAAGCACGCGCGCGAGCGCGATGACCTCGCGCGGCGAGCCGCCGACGAGGCCAAGAAGTCCCCGATGGGACCGCTTGCGCTCGTGCATGCGGTGTCGCAGGTCGTGCCCGACGACGTCGTGATCGTCGACGAGGCGATTTCGTCATCGGCCGGCATTCGCAATTTCTTCCGCTGCGTCGACGCCAAATCGTTCTTCAGTCTGCGCGGCGGTGGCATCGGCTGGGGTCTGCCCGCGGCGCTCGGCGTCAAGCTCGCGCTGCCGAAGCGTCCGGTGGTCGCGCTGGTCGGCGACGGCAGCGCGATGTACACGGCGCAGGCGCTGTGGACCGCCGCCCACGAATCGCTGGCCGTGGTCTACGTGATTTTCAACAACGCCTCGTATCGAATCCTCAAAGAGCGGACCAAGGCGCTCAAGGGCTTCTCCGCCGAGGACGACAAGTACGTGGCCATGGATCTGGTCGATCCCGCGATCGACTACGTCGGCCTCGCGCGATCGCTGGGCGTCGCCGGCGAACGCGTCGAGAAGACGGCCGACGTCGGACCGGCCGTCGGCCGGGCGCTGGCGAGCGGCGCGCCGACGCTCATCGACGTCCGCATCGATCCCTCATTCAATTAGAGCCCGGCCATGGCCATGACCTTCGGCATCCACATCGGTCACATGGGCGGGCCGCTCGAGGAAATGCGCCGGCTGTGGAAGTTCGCCGATAGCGCCGGCTTCGACTGGTTCTCGGTCTCGGATCACTTCCAGGAATCGCCGCCACGCGGCGGTGAGATCGACTGCTTCGAGGCGATCAGCACGCTGACGGCGGCTGCGGTGGAGACGAAGCGCGTGCGGCTCGGCGCGCTCGTGTACTGCGTCGCCTATCGGAATCCGGGCCTACACGCCAAGTCGCTCACGACCATCGATCATCTCTCACACGGTCGCGTGGACTGCGGGCTCGGCGCCGGCTGGCACGAGGTCGAGGCGAAAGCGTACGGCTACGAGTGGCCGCGCATCGGTGTCCGCGAGGACATGCTGGAGGAGTACGCGCAGATCATGCGCATGCTCTTCGACACCGAGTCGCGGCGCTCGAACTTCTCCGGCAAGCACTTCCGGCTCGAGAACGCGCCGAACAATCCCAAGCCTCTGCAGCCGCGCGTGCCGATCTGGATCGGCGGCCGTGGCGAGAAGCGCACGCTGCGCGCGGCGGCGAAGTACGCCGACGGATGGAATGCGCCTTACATCGGACCGGACGAGTGGATCGCCAAGGGCCAGGTGCTCGATCGCTGGTGCGAGACCGAGGGCCGCGACCCGAAGACGATCGCGCGGACGGTGAATCTCGGCTTCTATCTCGGCGCCGATGCCAAGGGCGCCGCCCGCGGCGAGCAGATCTTCCAGTCGCACTTCGGCAAGGATCCGCGTGACGGCTTCCTGCGCGGCACGCCGAAGGACACGCTCACGATGCTCACACACTTCCGCGATGCCGGCTGCGTACGCGTCAACATCGCCTTCCGCGAGGGACCGTACGATTGGGACGCGCTGCACGCGTTTGCGGAGACCGTGTTCCCCGTTTTTGGCGTTCGCAGGCCGAGTTAACGCGCACGACCGTGGAATATCGACGACTCGACAGGCGTCAGACCGCTCGGAGACAATGAACGCATGAGAGTGGTGTCGACCGCCGTCGCGCTCGCCCTGATCGTCATCACCCCGCCGCTCGCCTACGCCAACGGTAAGCCCTACAAATGCAATCCCCAGGCAGAGTGCCTCGCGCGCGCGAGCAAGCTTCAGGGCGCCGCTGCGGCGGCCGCCCGTCGCGACTGCGGGCGAATGCCCACCTCGGGGACGTGTTTCTCGCCGGACGAGGCACAAGCGGATCGTTCCGGGAAGGGCGACGTCGATCGCGCCCAGAATCCAGACCGCAAGCGCCGGTAGCGCTCCCGTCCTTCGATCGCTCGTTTTGATATAGGCTCGCGCGCTTGCGGCGCCCCCGCCCCGCGGTATACCGTCGAGGCCTAATTCGCGATCGCGAAAGGGCCGGCCATGACGAAGGAAGATAGCGCGCTGATCCGCGGACTCGAGGGCGTCGTCGCCGCCGAAACCCGCCTCTGCGACCTCGACGGCAAGAACGGACGTCTCGCCTACGTCGGGTACGACATCGACGAGCTCGCCCGCAAGGCCACGTTCGAGGAGGTTGTCTACCTGCTGCTCTATGGCGAGCTGCCGAAGGCCGCGCAGCTGGACGGTCTCACGGTGGGTCTGACCGCCTCGCGCGAAATTCCGCGCGATGTCATCGCGGCGCTCAAGTTGATGCCGAAGGCCACGGATCCGATGCGCACGCTGCAGGCCACGGTCGCCATGCTGGGCATGTCGGATCCCGACGCTGTCGACAACTCCCACGCCGCGAACGTGCGCAAGGCGATCCGTCTCACCAGCCAAATCGCCACGGCCATCTGCGCGCATCATCGGGTGCGCAGCGGCCACGACCCGGTGCCGCCGGCTGCGGGCCTCGGGCACGCGGCGAACTTCCTTTATATGCTGACCGGCCAACGGCCCGGCGCGGCCGCCGTCAAAGCGTTCGACGCGAGCCTCACGCTCTACGCCGAGCACGAGCTCAACGCCTCCACGTTCACCACTCGAACGATCGTCTCCACACAGTCCGACATGCATTCCGCGGTGGCGGGCGGCGTGGGCGCGCTCAAAGGACCGCTGCACGGTGGGGCCGGCGAGGCGGTGATGCGCACGCTGATGGAGATCGGTGAGGTCGCCAACGTCGACGCGTTCACCGAGAAGTCGCTCACCGAAAAGCGGCGGTTCATGGGCATGGGCCATCGCGTCTACAAGGCCGGCGATCCGCGCGCAGCGATTCTGAAGGGCATGGCGGAGCAAGCCTGCCGCGAATCGGGCCAGTTCAAGTGGTATCAGATAGCCGTGAAGCTGCACGAAGCGATCGGTAGAGCCAAAGGTCTTATTCCTAATGTCGATTTCTACTCAGCGCCGTTGTTCTATTCTTTGGGCATCCCGATCGATCTCTTCACGCCCGTCATCGCCGCGGGCCGCATCGCGGGCTGGAGCGCGAACATCGTCGAGCAGCACGACGACAATCGCCTGATTCGTCCACGCGCGGAGTACGTCGGTCCCGGCCGCCGCGCCTTCGTCGACATCAGCAAGCGTTGAAAGCACACGGAGCCGGGAACCATCTAGAGCAGGCCACCCACGGCCGTAGCCGTGTAAGCGGACGCCGCTACAATGCGTAAAAGTCTCACCCGCAAGCTGATCGAATCGCACCTCGTCGCCGGCAAAGCCGTGGCGGGCGAGGAGATCGGCGTGCGCGCCGATCAGATCTTGCTGACCGACACCAACGGCATCCAGTCCTGGCTGCAGTTCGAGGCGATGAGCTTTCCGCGCGTCGTGCCCGAGCGGGTCGTGACCTACATCGACCATCAGGTCTTTCAGAGCGACTCGCGCAACTCAGACGATCACCGGTACATGCAGACGGCGTCACGCAAGTACGGCGCGATCTTCAGCAAGCCGGGGAACGGGATCTGTCACCAGGTCCACATGGAGACGTTCTCGGTGCCCGGCCAGATGCTCCTCGGCAGCGACAGCCACACACCGTTGTGCGGCGCGGCCGGCATGCTGGCCATCGGCGCCGGTGGCCTGGACGTCGCGGTCGCGATGGGCGGCGGTCCGTACTTTCTGACGATGCCCGCGGTGACACGCGTGTGGCTCACCGGCGCGCTGCAGCCGTGGGTCACCGCGAAAGACGTCATCTTGGAATTGTTGCGCCGCTACTCCGTGCGCGGCGGGCTCGGCAAAATTTTCGAGTACGCTGGCCCCGGCGTGAAGAGCCTGCTCGCGGCGCAGCGGATGACGATCGCCAACATGGGCGCCGAGCTGACGCTGACGACGAGCGTGTTTCCGAGCGACGACGTGACGCGCTCGTTCCTCACCCGGCTGGGACGCGGTCAGGACTGGCGGCCGATGGCGGCGGACGACGACGCCGAGTACGACGCGCAGATCGAGCTGGACCTGTCCGCCGTCACGCCGCTCGTCGCCCTGCCGAGCTCGCCGGATAAGGTCGTCCCGGTCGAGGAGGTCGCCGGCACGCCGATCGAGCAGGTGATGGTCGGCTCCTGCACGAACGGCTCCTGGCACGACATGGCGTCGGTGACCAACGTCCTCCGCGGACGGCGTGTGCATCCTTCGCTGTCGTTCGTGCTCTTCCCGGGCAGCCATCGGATTCTCGAGACGATGGCGCGCGAAGGCCTGTTGGCGGACCTGCTCGCGGCGGGTGTTCTGGTCTCCGAGCCGTCGTGCGGCTCGTGCGCCGGCCTCGGTCACGTCCCCGCCGCGGGCAGCAAGAGCCTGCGCGCGTTCAACCGCAACTTCGCGGGACGCAGCGGCGTCAAGGACGACTCGGTCTATCTCTGCTCGTCCCTCGTTGCGGCGGCGTCGGCCATCACGGGCGTCATCACGGATCCACGCGGGCTCGGCGCCGAGACTGCGGTGAAGCTGCCCGAGCGGTTCGCGGCCTCCGACGTTGGTATCGTCGCCCCCGACGGCGGCGGCGACATCGTGCGCGGTCCCAACATCAAGGCCGTGCCGCTCGGCGAGCCGGTGCCGGAATCACTCGAGGCGCCGGTGCTGCTCAAGCTCGGCGACAAGGTCTCAACGGATGACATCTCTCCGGCGGGTTCGGCGGCGCTGATGTTCCGCTCCAACGTTCCCGCCATCGCGGAGTTCTCGTTCAAGTACGTCGATCCCGAGTTCGTGGCGCGCGCGAAGGCCGCGGGGCGCAGCATCGTCGTCGGCGGCGAAATCTACGGACAGGGCTCGTCGCGCGAGGTCGCGGCCATCGCCCCGATGTTCCTCGGTGTGCGCGCGGTCATCGTGAAATCGTTCGCCCGGATCCACCGCGCCAACCTCATCAATTGGGGCGTCGTTCCTCTCACCTTCGACGATGCTGCCGCGTACGACGCGATCCAGCGCGACGATCGCCTGCGGCTCGACGACCTCCGCGCATCGCTGGCCGCTGGCGGTCGGGTGCGCGTGGTGAACACGCGCACCGGCATGGCGTTCACCGCATCGTGCGTGCTGACGCCGCGCGAGCGCGACATCTTATTGGCGGGCGGCCTGCTCGCCCAAACGAAAAAGGCGGCGAAATGATCACGAGCTGGGGCGCACGAGGCCGGCGTCCGTCTAGAGCAGGCCACCCACGGCGTGAGCCGGCCTCACGGCACTCGCTACAATGACCCAGAAGAAAATCCGCGCCGTCTACATGCGCGGCGGCACGAGCCGCTGTCTGGTGTTCCGCGCCGACGACCTGCCGCCCGCCGGCGCCGCTCGCGATCGAATTCTCTTGGCCGCGCTCGGCAGCCCCGATCCCTACGGCCGCCAGCTCAACGGGCTCGGCGGCGGCATTTCGTCGCTGTCCAAGGCCTGCATCGTCGGCGCGCCCACGCACGCAGACGCCGATGTCGATTACACGTTCGCTCAGGTGGACGTGAAATCGCCGGTCGTCGAGTACGACGGCAACTGTGGAAACTGCTCGTCGGCCATAGGCCCCTTCGCCATCGACGAGGGGCTCGTGCGCGCGCGCGAAGGCGAGACACTGGTGCGCGTTCACAATACCAACACCAAGAAGCTGATCCTCGCGCACGTGCCGGTGCGCGACGGCGAGGCCGCCGTCGAGGGCGACTTCGAGCTGGCCGGCGTCGCCGGCCGCGGCGCGCGCATCGCGCTCGATTTCATCGATCCCGGCGGCGCGGGCACCGGCCGCCTGCTGCCGACCGGCCGCGCGTGTGACGTCATCGCCGGCGTCGAAGCCTCGTGCGTGGACGCGACGAATCCGCTGGTGTTCGTCCGCGCACGGGATGTCGGGCTCACGGCGGCAGAGACGCCGCAGGCGGTCGACGCCAATACCGACGTCATGGCGCGCCTGGAGAAGCTTCGCGTCGAGGCCGCCATGCGCATGGGCCTTCCCCCCAGCGCCTCGGCACCGAAGATTGCGTTCGTCGCGGGGCCTCGCGACTACGTTGCGCTCGACGGCGTGCGCCACGGCGCGGCCGACTACGATGTTCTCGCGCGTGCCATCTCGATGGGTAACTGTCACCGCGCGTTCCCTTTGACTTCGGCGATGTGCCTCGCCGTCGCCGCGCGTATCGACGGCACCGTGGTGCACGAGGTCGCGACCAAGGGTGCCCGCGACGTCCGGCTCGGCCACGCCTCGGGCGTGCTGCCGCTCGATGCCGCCGTGACGACCCGCGACGGCCAGGCGTGGGCGGAGCGCGTCACCGTATACCGCACCGCACGACGTCTGATGGAAGGATTCGTCCGGGTTCCATGACCGGCGGCGCCTGAGGCGATGGGGCGCCTTTATTTCATGCCCGACGGCGACGAGATGGTTCGACGCCGGGCGCGCGTGCCGAAGGGCTCTGTGGTCGAGGCGTGGGCGGATCGCGCCGGTGGCAGCTCGTTCTGGGTCGGTGACGATTCGCGCCGGCTGCTGGACGAGGCCAGCGAGAGCCCTATGGCCATCAGGCTGTCGGTTCCCGAAGACGCGGTGCCGGTCTTCTACGGACCGCGCCTCTGTGACGTCGAGTCGCTGCCGCGCGAGGAATCGCTGCGGGCTCGCGTGCTCTCCATGCATGGCGTCGCCGCCGCCTGGATCACCCTCGACCGCTTCGGCGAGCGCGTGTCGTACGAGCCGAAGTCGCCCGCCGATCCCGTCTTTCACCTGCGGCGACCCGGCGGCGGCGCGGGTCACGTCTGGCGCCGCTTCGAGACGAAGCGCGAGGCCGTCGATTTCATGCGCGAGGCGTACGGGGCCGACTCGGAAGCCGTCGAGTGGGCGGAGACCCTGCCGGTCGACGACTTCGACACGCTGCTGCGACGCTTCGCCGCGAGCGGCACGTGAAGACGCACGAGCGGATGGATCGCTTTTACCGCGGGGTCCGCGGCGTGGCGCGCTTCTGGCTCTGGTTCTTCTTCAAATCCGTCGACGTGCGTCACCCTGATCGCGTGCCGCGCGAGGGGCCGTTGCTGCTCTGCATCAATCACCCGAACAACTTCATCGATTCGCTCGTGGTCGGCGCCGCCGTGCGCCGCAAGGTGCACTACCTCACCACGGCGGCCCTGTTCCGCAACCCGCTCGTCGCGCGCTTTCTGCTCGCCGCCGGCGCCATTCCCGTCTATCGCAAGCAAGACTCGGCGGCGACCCCGTCGCCCGACAGGAACGCGGACACCTTCGCCGCGTGCGCGGAGGCCTTCGAGCGCGGCGCGCTCGTCGCCATCTATCCCGAGGGCACGACGCACGCCGAAGCGCGCGTGCAGCGCATCAAGACCGGCGCTGCACGCATCGGGCTGGCGTGGGAAGCGGCGCATCCGCGCACGCTGACGATGCTGCCCGTCGGCCTCACCTTCGAGGCGCGCAAATCGTTTCGCGCACGCGTGCTCGTCTCGTTCGGCGCGGCCCTGCCGCTGCACGCGTATGCCGACGCGTATCGCGAGGATCCGGTGAAGGCGGTCGACGCCCTCACGCGTCATCTCCAGAGCGCCATGGAGGCGGAGGTCGTGAACGTCGAGCGGATCGACGACGCCCGATTGCTGCAATCGATCGAGGCGCTCTACCGTGACGTGCTCGCCCGCGAGGTCATGGAGGCCCGTGGCGTCGGCCCGCGCGACGTGGATCTCGTGCGGCTGTCGCGCTCGATCGTGGACGCCATCGCCTGGTTCAAGTCGCGCGAGCCCGAGCGGGTCGAAGCGATCTGGCAGCGCATCCGGACCTATCGCGCGCTGCTCGCCCAATACCATCTGCGCGACGAAACCGTACGCGCCCGTCTGCAGCGACTGCCGACGAGGCAGCGGCTCGTGTACTCGTGGGACGCGATCGTCGGATTTCCGTTCTTCGTCTACGGCGCCCTCGTGAATCTCCTGCCGTACCTGCTGCCGCGGTGGCTGGCGCGGCGTCTCGCGCGCAAGGAGACCGATTACGCCACGGTGCGGCTGCTCGCGGCGATCGTCGCAGTCCCCGTCTTCTATGGCGTCGAGACCTGGCTCGTGTTCCGCGCCGCCGGCGGCCTCGTGGCCGCGCTCTTCGCAATGTCACTGCCGCTCTCGGGACTCCTCGCGTATCGTTACGTGGCGGGCGCCG
>Ga0075436_100003934_pt1 | contig 10183 bp, 13 predicted proteins | sample RhiMethybrSRZTD5_FD_75303 | JGI IMG/M metagenome (GOLD analysis project Ga0075436, IMG submission 75303) | Populus rhizosphere microbial communities from Tennessee, USA - Rhizosphere MetaG P. TD hybrid SRZTD5 | ecosystem: Host-associated > Plants > Roots > Rhizosphere > Soil | place: USA... | reverse complement strand
CCGGGATCGAGGGTGAGCGGCCCCTGGCCGCCCGTTGAATTTTTGGAGCCGGGGGAGGGGGAATGATGACCAAACCACGGCAGGTATCGCCCGGCGACGTGGAGGCGGCCATCTCCAGCCTGAAACAGCGACTGGAGGAAACCGCCGCCAGTGGCGGCCCCCAGCGGCTAGACTGCTCTGCGGAAAACATTGAGCAGGGGCTAGCCCGCCTGGTGTTAACCCTGCTTGAGTTGCTGCGGCAGTTACTGGAGCGGCAGGCCATCCGCCGCATGGAGGGCGGCTCTCTCGCCGACCAGGAAATCGAGAACATGGGCGCCGCTCTGATGAAGCTGGAAGCAAAAATCCAGGAACTGGCTGGGCATTTTGGACTCACCCTCGCCGACCTGAATCTGGACCTTGGCCCCCTGGGCAATCTGCTGGAAAAATAGCTGGCTTCGGGCAACGTTTCTGCCCAGCTCTGGAATCTAACTTTGTGCTTCGTGTGCTGGAGCCACATCAGCTTCTCGTTGGCGAGAGGCCATTTCCAGCCAGTACTTTGGTTCCGTACAGCAGATTACTCACGTTAAAAATGTCACAGGGCGACATTTGACAGTGGGCGCAAGCCGCTTTACGATGCGGGTTCGAACCCACCGCCGCGAGTAACTGCTGGTTGCAAGATACTTGTGGCAATCCAACCTATGGAACGCGTTTCAGCTGGCTCCGGAACAACGAACCTGATCGATATCCTTGATCGTGTCCTCGATAAGGGATTGGTCATTGCCGGTGATGTGCGCATATCGCTGGCCAACGTGGAATTGCTCACGATTCGCATTCGGCTGCTAGTCTGTTCCGTGGATAAGGCCGAGCAAATTGGCTTGAACTGGTGGAAGTACGACCCTCATTTGACGGCGCCGGCACAAGTACCGGCACTGCCACGGGTCCCCCCGGGGGCTACGGTACGCAATCCTCCCCGCGCGCGACGCACGGCAAAGCGCACGCGTTAGGCGGAGCTTAGGAGGAATTTTCATGGCGGTAGAGCGGGTATCTGGCGGTTCAAGTCTGATTGACGTACTGGATCGGGTGCTGGACAAAGGCATTGTCATTGACGCCTGGGTCCGTATTTCCCTGGTAGGCATTGACCTGATCACGGTGGAAGCGCGCGTGGTGGTGGCTTCCATTGACACTTACTTGAAGTACGCCGACGCCGTAGGCCTGGTCGGACTGGTCTCGAGGCCGCAACTGACGGAGACTGCAGGGGAAGAAGTGGAGACTACTCGCCGCGTGACCCGCGTCCCGAGGGGAGTGCGCCGTTAGCCGCAGACCGCGCAAGGGATCCTATTCCATGGCTACACCTCTGCTGCGCAAGCAACTACCGGATCCGGGCGGCTTTGTCGAACGGCGCAAGTCGGTGCGCGACAGCACCGCGCTTCGGTTGCTCTCCGCGGAGCGCTCAGAGGAAATTTTCCCCATCCTGCTGGAGGAGATTCTTGCCCTGGGATTCTCCCGCGCGCTGGCTCTGGAAGTTGATTTTGAGAGCGGCGCCGTGCGGCCGGTGGCCGCCCTCAAGTACCAGTCCAGCCAGCTGCAGAAATTCCAAAGCACGCTCTGGGCTTCGGAGAATCCGCTCATTTCGCTCCTGCACGGATTGAAACCGGCAATCGTTCCGGCCGGCGCATGGGAGCGGGAGCCGCTTTACTGCCATCCTCTTATTTATCGCAATCGGAACCAGTGCTGGGAGGCGGAGCGGGAACGGCGGCGCGAGTGCCTGGCCGTGCAGAACTTTCGCTCGCCGCAAAAGTTGCAACTGCAGGAACAGGTGTGCGCCTCCTGTGGCATGCGCGCCTACGCCGCCATGGTGGTGGTGCAGATCAGCCGCGATTGCACCGAAGGCCAGCTGCGCCACCTGCGCAACCTGATCGAAACCGCCAACCGCTATCTCGCCCGCTTATTCAAGGTGGAACACTACTACAACCGCATGCGCGACATGGATGTCACCATCTCGCAAATGCATACGGTCATGCAAAGCATGGCCGATCCGGTGATCCTCACCGATAGCCACCATCGGGTGATCATGCTGAACAAAGCGGCCGAGCGTTTTTTCAAACTACCGGAAGGGGTGACGGAAGGCGGCGCGCGCGCCGTGGAACTCAACAATCTTTATTTCTCGGCGGCGCTTTCCTCCATGGCCGTAAGCGGCACCGAGAGCCATCGCGATCTTACGCTGGTGGATGTGATGGAGGGCGAAGAGGTGCTGTTCGAGGCGGTCTGTGCTCCCACCTTCACCAGCGACGGCGTGCGCAGCGGCATGGTGACCGTGATGCGCGACGTCACCGATTTGCGGCGCGCCGACCAGGAAGTGCGTTCCAACCTGCAGAAGCTGCGCGATGCCGAAGAAGTGGTCCGCCAGGACCGCGACCGCCTCAACCTGGTCATCGAAAACGTGGGCGATCCCATCGTGGTGGCCGATGGCGCCGCCAAGATGGTGCTGCTCGATCCGCTAGCCAAGGAATTGTTCGGCATGGAAGACAACACCCGCCATCCCGCGGTGGTGCGCAACCAGGCTCGTCTCGACGCCTATCTGACCGCCTTTACCTTCTCCTTTGCCGACAGCCAGAACCGGCCCCTGCGCCTGCACAATCCCGCCTCCAACAGTGAAATCGAGTATGCCGCGCGCTCCGGCAAGATCTACGATGCCCGTGGTCAAGTGGCCTACACCGTGACTGTGCTGCGCGATTTGACGGCATGGAAAAAGGTGGAGCAACTCCAGCTGGAGCGGCGCATGCTGGAGGTGGAGAAATTTGCGGCCACCGGGCGGCTGGCCGGTACCATCGCGCACGAGATTAACAATCCGCTGGAAGCCATTAAGAACGCCATTTACCTCTTGCCGGGCAAGTTAAAGCCGCCTGCCCATCCGGTGTACGACATCCTGAAGAGCGAGACCGAGCGGGTTACCCGCATCGTGCGGCAGATGCTGGGCCTGTACCGCAACACCGATCAGGTGGGCCCCTTCGACCTGAATAGCGTGATTGATGACACCCTGACTCTGTTTGCGCGCCAACTCTCCACCGCCAGCATCGAGGCGGACAAACAATTGGGTAACCTGCCGCCCATCGTGGGTTCCGCCGACCAATTTCGCCAGGTGCTCTCCAACCTGGTGGTGAATGCGCGCGACAGTATGGCCAAGGGCGGGCGGCTGGTAATCCGCACCCGGCATTTGCGAGCCACGGATGGCCTGCATGGCTCCGTTAACATCGTGGTAGCCGATACCGGTTGCGGCATTCCCGCCGACATGGTGCAGTCGGTTTTCGAGCCCTTTGTCAGCACCAAGGGCGAAAAAGGCACGGGGCTGGGCCTGTGGATCGTTAAGGGCATCGTGGAGAACCATAGCGGCAGCATTCGTGTTCGCAGCCGCCAGGGGAAGGGTACCGTATTCAAACTGGCGTTTCCCATTGTTCGTTAGCCGTGCGGCGATGCCCTATGGCCAAAGCAAAGAAGCCCGAGGTGCTGGTCGTGGAAGATGAAGCGTCGGTGCTTCTCACGTACCGGATGATGCTGGAAGAGCAGGGATACATCGTGTCCCCTGCTCTTTCCTCGCAGGAAGCCGAGGCGCTCCTGGGCAAGAAACGGTTTGACCTGGTGCTCTGTGACCTGTCGCTGGAACAGAATCACACCGGTTTCGAGGTCTTCGAGCGGGTACGCAAACGTGATCCCAAAGTGCCCTGCGTGATGCTGACGGGTTATGCTAACCGGGAAACGACTGAGCGGGCGGAGCAGGCGGGCATCACCGTATTTTTCAAGCCCATCGAGATTGATGATTTTTTGCAGACACTGAAAACTATTTTGAGGAACTCACATGCATAGCCGGCAAAGGCGAACGGCGACCAAAGCGCCCCGAAAGAGTGCCACAGCGGAGAAGAGCGCGGCCGAAGACGTCCACGTCCGCATCACCGAGTTTCCCGTTCCTTCCGAAGCCCCTTCCGCCGAAGGCGGCCGCTATGTTTACGGCATTATTGAAGCCAAGCAACCCCTCTCCTTCGGCAAAATGGGCATTGGCGGCGCCGGGGAACCGGTATACACGGTGAATTTCCAGGAGATCGCTGCCGTGGTCAGCAAGACCTCCGTCTATATTTTCGATCCCACCCGCGAGAACGCGCTGGCCCACGAGCATGTCATCGAAACCGTGATGAAGACTCACACCATCATTCCCATGAGCTTCGGCACGGTCTTCCGTACCGACGACGACATCCGCGAGGTCCTGCGCAGCATTTTTGTTTCTCTCAAGGACGTGCTGAAGCAGATGGAGGGCAAGCTGGAGTTCGGGCTGAAGGTGAACTGGGACCGCGACCGCATCATTGAGGAACTGAAGGATGCGGACGAGGAAATCCGGCAATTTCACCAGGAGATTACGCGCAAGCACCTGCAGTCCACCTACTTTGCCCGCATGCAGCTTGGGCGCATGATTGACAAGGCGCTTTCTGAGCGGGCGGCTCAATATGTGCGCGACATCTACGAGGCGCTGCGCAACGTTTGCGTGGCTTCGCGCGACAACAAGCCCATCGGCGACAAGATGATCATGAACGCCGCTTTCCTGGTAGAGCGGGACCGGGAAGCCGAGTTCGACGGCGCGGTCAACAAGATCGCCAAGTTTTATGGCGAGCTGCTGAATTTTAAGTACACGGGGCCCTGGCCACCTTACAACTTCGTGAACATACGCCTTAAATTGGAGCGGGGCACCGCTTCCTGACGCGGCCCGGCCGAGGACATTTGCCCATGCTGTTTATAGACGACCTGCTGTTTTCGCCGCTGACCGGATTTAAGTTTATCCTGCGTACCCTGCAGCGGGTGGCGGAACAGGAGTACACAGACGACACTCCCCTCAAAGAGCGCTTATTGGAGTTGCAGCTCAAACTCGACGAGGGTGAAATGACGGAAGCAGAGTACGTGGCCGAGGAGGCCATGCTGATGCGCGAGTTGCGGGAAATCCAGAACCGGAAGCGCGAAGTCGCCGGGTTGGCTCCGGAAGAAGGGCCGATATCCATGAGCCACGACCAACACCGCTGAACTCCAGGCAAGGTCGCCCGGGCGGCCCACGGACAATACTCGAAATCCGGTAGTATGCACAACCTCTACCCGCCGAGCACACATCTGGTCAAAGAGTCCCCCGGAGTCGACGGTTGAGGCAATCTCCACGCAAACGTATTTGGGTCCTGCTGGCTGAAGACGAGCCCGGCATCCTGTTTACCTTCAGCGCCATCCTGCGGCAGCAAGGGTATCAGGTGGAGACTGCGCGCACCTACGTCGAGGCCCAGCAGCGAATGCAGGCCCGCAGGTACGATGCTGTCATCGCCGACCTCAACATGGAGCGCATAGGCCTGGGTCTGGCGCTGGCGCGCCAGGCCAAGGAGCTTGAGCCTCCCCCCGCAGTGGTGATTTACACCGGCTACCCGACCGTGGAGCAACTACGCGCCGCCTTAGCCCTGCGCGTTGATTACCTGGCGCTGAAGCCCGTGGACCTGGAAGAGATCAAGATGGCCCTCCACCGGCTGGTCACCCGGCGCGCCGTAAACCTGGAAAAGACCATGGCCTAACCTTTCTGTGGTGGCCTTCAGCTCTGGTACAATTGCAGCATTAACCTTGGCCAGCCTATCGCCGAATGGCACACAAACCCTCACTCTTGATCGTAGATGACGAGGTCAGCGTCGCCCGTACCCTGCAAATGGTGTTTGAGCAGGAAGGGTACAAGGTAGCTTCGGCGCACAGTTGTGCCGAAGCCCTGCACCTGTTAAACAACGGCGGCAGGTACGATGCCGTAATTACCGATTTAAATATGGAGCAGCCCGATATCGGACTTGACGTGGCCCGCGCCGCCGGCGGCCTCAAACCTAAGCCGGTGGTGGTTGTGTGCACGGGTTATGCCAGTTCCGACAATTCGCGAAAGGCACTGGAACTGCGGGTGGATTACCTGGCCACTAAGCCGGTGGACCTGAAGGAGTTGGTGCCCGCGCTGAACCGCATGATCGCCCACCGGCAGGATTTGAAGGTTTGGAAATGAGCGCCCGGAATTCAACTCCGCCCAAAACCGCGTTGGTTGTGGTTTCGGACCTGGAAGCGCTCACCGGTTTTCAGTCCGCCTTGACCAGCAGGGGGTATGTGGCCATTATTGCGCGCGATTTACCCACCGCGCTGCTGGCCATTACTCAACATTATTTCGATGTGGCCATCGTCTGTTCCCGTTTGGGAGAAGGGGGTGACGGCTGGCCGCTGGCGGGAGTGCTGCACCTGGTATTTCCGCGTGCCTTCATCGCCGTGCTTAGTCCTGGCGACCCCGATGTAGTTACCTTCCAGGCGGCCATCAATAACGGCGTAAGCGAAATTTACGACCAGTCCCGCCGTCCCGCGGACATCGTGGGCGCCATCGCCGCCCAGAGTTCCGGTGGCACCACTTCCAGCGGCGAAACCGTTCAATAGAAGCTTCCACTTTCAACTCTCAAGTTTCCTGAAACTACGTAGCCGCCTGCAACGCCTGCGAAACTTCTTCCCACTGCGCCAGCATTTCCGCCAGCTCTTTTCGGCGCTGCTCCAGCAAATTGCTCTGGCGGAGACTTTCGTCGGCGCTCACAAACACCTGCAATGCCTGCTCGCAGGCGGCAATTTCTCCTTCTGTACGAGCGATGTCAGCCTCCAGTTGCCCGCGCTGCTGCTCCATTTCCCGCAGCTTGATGGGATTAATCTTCTTCTGTTTCAATGCGGGCGCGTGGCCATTGCCGCCGGGAAGGGAAGCGGCCGGGATCGGCTGCTCAACCGCGGGAGCTTCGCTCCGGTTCTGCTTGCGCCATAAGTAGTCTTCATAATTGCCGGGAAAGACGCGCACTTCGCCCTCACCGATCTCGAACACGCGCGTCGCCAGCTGGTCAATGAAGTAGCGGTCGTGGGAGACGAACACCACCGTGCCGGTGTATTGCTCCAGCGATTCCAGCAGCATGTCTTTGGCTCGCATGTCGAGGTGATTAGTGGGTTCGTCAAGGAGTAGGAAGTTCGAAGGCCGCAGCAGCATGCGAGCCAGGGCGTAACGGTTGCGCTCGCCACCGGACAGCACGCCTAGGCGCTTGAACACGTCGTCCTCCGAGAACAGGAACGCGCCCAGGAGGCTGCGCAGCTGGGTCTGGCTGTGCGTGGGCGCCAGGTTCCACAGGTCGTCCAGCATCCGCGCTTCGGGGTCCAACTCTTTGTACTGGTCCTGGGCGAAGTAGTCGGCTTCCACGTTGTGGCCCAGGCGCAACTCGCCGGCGGTGGCCGGCTCAATGCCCGCCAGCAGCTTGATGAGCGTGGATTTTCCCGCGCCATTCACACCCACCAGCGCCACCCGGTCGCCGCGGTCAATCACGAAGCTGACATCGCGGAATACCTGCTTCTCGCCATAGTTCTTGGCCACCTCCTTGAACTCGGCGACCGTGCGCCCGCTGGCTTTGGGCTGCGGAAAGGAGAAATGAATGGTCTTCTCCTCCGGCGGAATCTCGATGCGCTCTATGCGCTCCAGTTCCTTGATGCGGCTCTGCACCTGCCGGGCTTTGGTGGCCTGGTAGCGGAAGCGGTTGACGAAGGCCTCAATCTGCTCGATGCGGTCGCGCTGGTTCCGGTACGCCGCCACCAGTTGGTCCTTGCGCTCGGCCTTTTGCTTCAGAAATTGCTCGTAGTTGCCGGTATAGAAGGTGATGCGCCGGTTCCAGATGTCGGCGGTCTTGCTGACCGTCACATCCAGAAAATAACGGTCGTGGGAGATGACCACGTAGGCGTAGGGATACTCAGCCAGGTACTCCTCCAGCCAGTTACGCGCTTCCAGGTCGAGGTGATTGGTGGGCTCATCGAGCAGCAGGAGGTTAGGCTTCTGCAGCAGCAGCTTGGCCATGGCCACGCGCATCTGCCAGCCGCCGCTGAACTCCTCGGTGTGGCGGCCCCAGTCTTCTTTGCGGAAGCCTAGTCCGGTGAGCACCGTGCCCACCTGAGCCTCCAGGGCGTAACCGTCGTGGGCGGCGAACTGGCCCTGCAGGTGGTGGTACCGGTCGGCGATCTGCTCGTATTCGGCGCTGGTGTGGTCCACCTCGGCCATGCGCTCGGTAAGCGATTCCATCTCGCGTTCCATGTCGCGCACCTCGTCGAAAACCGACATGCACTCCTGGAACACGGTGCGCCCGGAAAGGTTCAGCCCATCTTGCGGCAAATAGCCGGCAGTAGTGCCTTTCATCACCGTCATCGCACCGTAGTCGAGCGTCTCCAGCCCGGCCAGCACCTTGAGCAGGGTGGACTTGCCGGTGCCGTTGGCGCCCACCAACCCCACCCGGTCGCGGGGCGTGATCAGCCAGTCGAGTTCTTCAAAGAGAATTTTGCCGCCGAAGCGTTTGCCCGCCGAGGATAGCTGAATCATTGGTTGTCTCTATTGTCGCAAACCACGGCTGATTCGGGAAAGCTGCCGCGGCGTTACATTCGAAAAGCAAGGGAGGTATGCTCTGGCGGCTGGGGCGAGGTCTGCTCACACGCCGCGGTGATGCCGGTCATTGGAGAAGGTTGTGGCCGGTTGCATGATGAAAACTGCAGCCGGCGGGCATGAAACACCGCGCCCGGCGCAGGAGTGCGCCATGACATCGCTCCTCATCGCACTTGGACTCGCTGGCGTCTGGTTGTTGCTGTGTGGCCTGGTCGCCGACTTCGCGGCTAAAAGAGGGCACAGCGCGACCCTCTGGTATCTGTTCTGCCTGTTTTTTACGCCCCTGCTGGGATTCTTCGCGGCCGGCATGTTGCCCTCGGCGGCTGACCTGGTTCCCGCCGGCCACCTGCGCTGCCCCACCTGCGATGGAGTAGTACGAACAGAGGCGCAGCGCTGCCCCTATTGTCACGCCCAGTTGTCCGGGATGGCTAAAAGAGAAAAGCTGGCGGCTTAGCGCCGCCAGCTTTCAAACCCGCTTGCAGTTTTCAAGCTGTTACCAGAGCGCGACTTGAATCTTATCCGCCCACAGGTACCACGGATCCCCGTACATATCAGTATCCTGCTCAAACTGGATGAGGAACTGTTTGCTGGCTGGCACCGAGCCAGCCGCCATGGACTTGTTCACGCTGTACTGCACGCCATCCACTTGCAGGGCAACGTAGTGGAGGTATTTGTTGGTGTTATCGATGGTGAAGTACCAGGTAACTTTATGCCAGGTATTGGGCCCCCACTTCTGGCAGGGAATGGAAGTGTGATACCAATACCAACCCGTGTTGCTCCAGACATCCCAGGTGCCATGGGCGTAGTTGCACTGGGTGCCAAACAGATACTTGAAGTCATTAATGATCATGCGGGCGTCAAATTCAATGGCCTGAACCACATACGCCCCGTTTGATTGCTTGGTTGTGGGCGCGTTCCACAGGACGTTCATGGAGAATACGATGTGCCGTGCCCAGGTCTGATCGCCTAGCGTCTTCACGAAAAGATCGTCCGCCCAAGTCTTGTAACCGCCTTTAATGTAAGTCTCCATGCTGGCCCCATCCAGCGATGGGCTGCCAACCCACTGCTTGTACCAGTAGGAACTCGCGGAGGTGTTGTTCGCGCAAGCAGAACACGCTACCCAGCCTGACATCTGGTCAATGTTGCTGAAATATTTGGCGGTAGAAGGGGGTGTTGGAATCAATCCGCCGCTGGTAGTGCCGCCGCCGCTGCTGCTGCTGACGCTTACACTGAAAGATCCACTGCCGCTTGCGCCCGAGCTATCCCACGCCTTGACTACGACTTTATGAGTGCCACTGCTCATGCTGACCGACTGGGTAATGCTTTTGGATGAAGTGTTTTGCCGGAAAACGAGGTTGGAATCTACGTAGATGCACCATCCGGTGATGGAATAACTGGAGCTTGCTGTCCCGGAGACGGAGATAGGTGAAGTGGAGCCCGAGCCTTTTGCCGAAACGCTGACAGAGGCCAAGCTGGGCAGTGAGAGAAGAAGGCAGGCAGCAGCTATGAATGAAGTCCTCACCAGCAATTCCCCTTTTTCTGAAATTTTTAAGAAATAGCGAGCAGGCTCGGCCAGGAGGCCTGCAGGTTTTTCAGTTCAATGGCGTTCAGCAGGTGACCCGACAGTAGCAGGGCACACCGCCGGCTCCAATCGGCCAAACCGCTCAATTTCATGGAAATAAATAAGGGTACTTTCGTGAGAGATCATCTAAGGTGTTTGCC
>Ga0075436_100003933_pt1 | contig 10183 bp, 8 predicted proteins | sample RhiMethybrSRZTD5_FD_75303 | JGI IMG/M metagenome (GOLD analysis project Ga0075436, IMG submission 75303) | Populus rhizosphere microbial communities from Tennessee, USA - Rhizosphere MetaG P. TD hybrid SRZTD5 | ecosystem: Host-associated > Plants > Roots > Rhizosphere > Soil | place: USA... | reverse complement strand
CAAGGCGCTGCTGCCGCCGCTCAACCTGCCTTCTCCGCGCTCGCTTTTTTCAAGATCGCGCCCGACGGAATCGTCACGATTCTTTCGAAGAACCCGGAAATCGGTCAGGGTGTCAAAACGCATCTGCCCATGATCCTTGCCGATGAGCTCGACGTGGATTGGAAAGACGTCCGCGTCGAACAAGCCGACCTCGAAGAAACAAAATTCGGTCCGCAGCGCGCCGGTGGCAGCACCGCCACTCCTATCAACTGGGACCCGCTCCGCCGCGTCGGCGCCGCCGTCCGCCAGATGTTCATCGCCGCCGCCGCGCAAACATGGTCCGTTCCTGAATCCGAATGTTCCACATCTTCCGGCCGCGTGCTGCACTCAGCTTCCAATCGCTCGCTTGGCTACGGCGAACTTGCCTCCAAAGTCGCCACGCTCGCTCCGCCCGATCTTCAAACCGTCAAGCCCAAAGACCCCAAAGACTACAAAATCATCGGCAAGCCCACACGCAGCGTGGATAACCCGCTTATCGTCACCGGAAAATTTCCCTATAGCATCGACTTCAAAGTTCCCGGCATGCTCTACGCCGTCTTCGAAAAATGTCCCGTTTTCGCCGGAAAGATTTCGAGCGCCAACATCGACGAAATCCGAGCTCTCCCCGGCATAAAACATGCCTTCATCATCGAAGGCACGCAGGATCTCCTCGGCCTTCACTGCGGCATCGCCATCGTTGGCGACTCTTGGTGGCAAGCGCAGCAAGCGCGCAAAAAACTCCGCATCTCCTGGTCGGACAGCCCCACCGCACAGCAGAGCAGCCAGAACTTCGACAAGCAAGCCGGCGAACTTTCCAAAAAAGATCCCGTGTTCTTTCTTCGTACCGACGGCGACGTGGACGGCGCGCTAAAATCCGCCAACAAAACTGTCGATGCAGCCTACTTCTATCCCTTCCTCGCGCACGCTCCCATGGAGCCGCAAAACTGTCTCGCTCATTACAAAGACGGCAATCTCGAAATCTGGACGCCGAGCCAAACACCGGCTCGTGGCCGCCAGATGATCGCCGACGTTCTGAAAATTCCAGAAGCGAACATCACCGTCCATCTTCGTCGCGCTGGCGGTGGATTCGGCCGTCGCCTCACCAACGACTACATGCTCGAAGCCGCTGCCATCGCAAAGGAAGTTGGCGCGCCGGTCAAACTTCTTTGGACCCGCGAAGACGATTTTCATCACGACCACTATCGCGCGCTCGGCTATCATTACCTCAAAGGCGGCGTCGACTCTTCGGGCAAACTCGTCGCCTGGAAGAATCATTTTGTGAGTCTCGGCGAGGGAAAGAGTTTCGCGCCCGTTGCCAGCATCGGCCCTAATGAATTTCCCGCCAGTTACGTTCCCGCGTTTTCTCTCGGCTCATCGTTGATGCCGTGTGGAATTCCCACCTACGCGCTGCGCGCTCCTGGCAGCAACGGGTACGCATGGGTCTTTCAATCTTTTCTCGATGAACTCGCGCTCGCTGCAGGAATCGATCCCCTCAAATTCCGCCTGCAATTGCTCAACGCGTCTCGCACAGCGAATGCCTCGACTGCCGCTCCCGCCGGCACACCCGAGCTTGACCCGGCTCGCATGTCCGGTGTTCTAAAGCTTGCCGCCGAGAAATCCGATTGGGGCAAACGGGCTTTGCCCAAAGGCACCGGCATGGGCGTCGCATTTCACTTTTCGCATCGCGGCCATTTCGCCGCCGTCGCGCTCGTTCACGTAAATTCCGCGAAAAAAGTGAAAGTCGAAAAAATCTGGTCCGTCGGCGACATCGGCAGCCAAATTATCAATCCGCTCAACGCGGAAAATCAGACGCAAGGCGCCGTCACGGAAGCGCTCAGCTATCTTATGGCCTGCGAAATCACCATCGACGGCGGCCGCGCCAAACAAAGTAACTTCAACGAATATGAACCCGTGCGCATCAATCAAGCGCCAACCGCCATCGAAGTTCACTACCTCAAAACCGACAATTCGCCGACGGGCCTTGGCGAACCCGCTCTTCCGCCAACGCTTGCCGCCGTCACCAACGCCATCTTCGCCGCCACCGGCGACCGCGTCCGCTCGCTTCCACTGTCCAAACACGGCTACTCCTGGGCCTGATTTCGCCAAATATCCGCCCAACCCACCGCTGTCATTCCGACCGAAGGGAGGAATCGCGGCAAGGTTCCGCCGTGGCTTCGGTCGGTGAGACAGCCGCCGAGCGGATTTTCGTTCTTCGATTTGTCCAGCCGGCGCACATTTTGGCTTGCCTCCCAACAGGGTAACGTCTTCCCTGTAGCGTAGGCTTCAGCCTGCGTTCTTCGATGCATCCGCACGTCACGCATTTTGGCTCGCCTCGCATCTGTGCTAACGTTTTTTGTTTATGACAAAGCGCATAGGCGTGCTCTTGAGCGGTCGCGGCTCGAATTTTGAAGCCCTCGCCGATTCCGTCGCGTCCGGCAAAATTCCGAACGCCGAAATCGCGCTCGTTCTCAGCAATCGCGAAGCCGCTGTCGGAATTGAAAAAGCGAAATCGCGAGCCCTGGCGACGCGTGTGATTCCTTCCAAAGGCCTCGAACGCGAAGCCTACGACCGCCTCGTCGTCGCCGCGCTCAGCGAAGCGAAAGTGGATTTAATTTGCCTCGCGGGCTATATGCGCTTGCTTTCGCCATATTTCGTTTCTGCATTTCCGCAGAAGATTCTGAATATTCATCCGTCTTTGCTTCCATCATTTCCGGGACTCGAAGCGCAAAAGCAAGCGCTGGATTACGGCGTGAAATTCGCGGGATGCACCGTGCACTTCGTAGACGAAAATCTTGATGCGGGACCAATCATTCTGCAGTCGGTTGTTCCTGTCGAAGACGGCGACACCGAAGAAACACTGTCCGCCCGGATCTTGAAGGAGGAACACCGGATATACTCCGAAGCGGTAAAACTTGTGCTCGAAGGAAAATATAAAATTCTGGGGCGGCGCGTTGTACGCTCGTCGTCAATATAAATGACCTCCAATTTCAAACCGGTTGCCGAACAGCTGGCCTATCTGAAAAAAGGCGTCGCGGAAATTATTCGCGAAGACGAACTGAAAGCGCGCCTCGAAAAATCGTTCAAGACCGGTGTGCCCCTCCGCGTCTATCTCGGCGTTGATCCCACCGCGCCGGACATTCATCTTGGCCACACCGTCGTGTTGCGCAAGCTGAAACATTTTCAGGACATGGGCCACACCGCGGTGTTTCTTATCGGCGATTTCTCCGCGATGATCGGCGATCCCACCGGCCGCTCGGAAACTCGTCCTCCGCTTTCCCGCGAAGAAGTGGACGCCAACGCGAAAACGTATCTGGACCAAGTCTTCAAAATTCTCGACAAAAACAAAACCGAAGTCCGCTACAACAGCGAATGGCTCGACAAGCTTTCCAGCACGGAAGTCGTGAAGCTTTGCGCCCACTACCGTCTAGCGCGAATGCTGGAGCGCGAAGATTTTCGTTCGCGTCTTGAAAACAATCAGCCCATCTCTGTGCACGAACTCCTTTACCCGCTGCTTACCGCTTACGACGCTGTGTCGCTGAAGTCGGACGTTGAACTTGGCGCGACCGAACAAAAATTCAATTTACTCGTTCACCGCGACATTCAACGCGAGTATGGGCTCGAGGGCCAGGTCTGCGTCACGATGCCGATTCTCGTCGGGCTCGATGGCGCGAAAAAAATGTCAAAGAGCCTCGGCAACTACGTCGGCATCACGGAAGCCCCGGCGGAGATTTTCGGAAAGATGATGTCCATTCCCGACGATCTCATGTGGAGCTACTATGAGCTCGTCACGGATCGGACTCCCGAAGAAATCACAGCGCTCAAAAAAGAAGTCTCTTCCGGCAAGCTGCATCCGATGGACGCGAAGATGCGGCTGGGGCAGGAAGTTGTCTCCGGTTTCCACGGCGCGGATGGCGGGAGAAAAGCAGCAGAGAATTTCCAGCGCGTCTTCCGCGATCGCGAAGCGCCGACGGAAGTTCCGGTGCAAAAGATTCCACGCGGTCCGGCGAAGAAGCTGATCGCGCTGCTTGTTGAACTGCAGCTTGCGCCATCGAAGAGCGAAGCGGAGCGGCTCATTAAGCAGAAGGGCGTGGAAATCAATGAAGCGCCCGTCGAGGATTTTCGCAAGGAACTCGATCTTTCCAAGCCCGCGGAGTTTTTGATTCGCGCGGGGAAGAAGAAGTTCGTGCGGCTGGTTGTCGAGTAGTTCCTCCTTCGTTCAAAAGTCAAAAGCGGATTCCTGGCTTCGCTCGGAATGACAACGTTTGGGCGCTGCGGAGTTCGCTGTTCGCAGGTTCATACATTGTGGCGCGATTCCTCACTCCGCGGACTCCGTTCGGAATGACAGGTGGATGAGGTGGTCATTGGTCGCCTCCGACTTCGTCGAAGTAGGAGGCGCATTCGGTGAGTTTGGATTCTGTGCCGTCGTGAACCGCGTACATGGCTTGTTTTTTTGGTTCGTAGCCGTTGCGCCAGAGGGAAGCGGCGCCGTGGACGCCGTCTTTATTGAGCGCGTAGAAATAGATGTGGAAGGTGCCGAGTTTTTTCTTGTCGTTTTTGTAGTGACGCGCGATGCGGGCGCAGGCTTCAAGGCAAGCGTCTTTCGGCGGTTTTCCCTGACGCATCATTTCAATAATCGTGTGGCCGCCGGAAATTTTTATGTTTTCTTCGCCCTTTCCCGTGGAGCCCGCCGCGCCGACTTCATTGTCCACACAGCATCCCGCGCCGATGATCGGCGAGTCGCCCACGCGCCCGGGAATTTTCCACGAGAGGCCGGATGTTGTCGTGACGGCGGAAATATCACCCTTGGCGTCGACGGCCATGCAGGGAATCGTGCCGGTTGGCGGATCGAGAATCACGTTGACGGCGCGCGCGAGAAGGGCTTGCTCGGCAGGTGAATCACCGAACATTGGCGCGATGTGTTCGCGCAACGCGGCGGTCGGTTTCCATTCGGGGCTGTCGACGCCGGGCCGCCAATTAAAGGAAGTGGAAGCTTTCCAGGCGAGCCAGATTTTGCGGGAATGTTCGGTGAGAAGATTTTGGTCTTCAAAACCTTCAGCGACGGCGAAGCGGCGCGCGCCGTCGCCGACGAGCATGACGTGATTGGTGCGTTGGAGAACCGTTTGCGCCAGCTTCGCGACGTTCTTGATTCGCCGCACGCTAGCGACGGAACCCGCGCGATGCGTCGGCCCGTGCATGCAGCTGGCATCGAGTTCGACTTCTCCTTCTTCGTTCGGCAATCCGCCGTAGCCGACGGAGTCGTCGTTGGGATCATCTTCGACGACGGTGACGGCCGCGACGACCGCGTCGAGCGTGTCGCCGCCGGATTTCAGAATGTCCATGCCTTTCTGGAGCGCGTTCACGCCGTTGGCGCTGGAGATGATGATGGGGCGTTTGCCTTGCGCCGCGGCGGGAAGCGAGACCCCGAGCGAGGATGGATCCGCGCCGAAGAGTTTTGGTGTGCCGGCAACGGCGGTTCCGGCAAGGGAAGTGAGGAAGAATTTACGGCGCGACCACAAGCTCATGGGAGCCTCCTTGGATTTGGCGGGGCCAATATACGCCGAGGAGTGGCCCCTCGCCTAGTTCGCTCGGAGGGAAACGGAGGAAATTGGAAAAGCGAAGCTGGAAAATGGAAAAGCGAGGCGTTGCGATTTGTGGATCGGGTGAAAAGCGGTAGGTAGTTAACATAATGACCCCTCCCCCTACCTCTTTTTTTGTAACTGCCGATTCCAAAGGACTTTAGCTCCAAGTCCTTTGCACCACAAGTGTTCATTCTAAAGGGGGTTACAGGCGTATTTCTGTAAGTGTCATTCCAGAGGAGTTACCGGAATTTTGTGGGAAAACGAGAGGGTGGTGGGACGCCGCGAGGCGGCCAGAAAAAACCTTTACCTGGAGCGCGCGGAGTACACGGAGGAGTGGGCGCTGACTACGGCCTTGCACGCGGCTGGTTCAGCTGGTTGTGGGAGGCTTAATGGCGTTGGTTACGGCCTGACCTGTGTCGCGGCGCGGCGGGGGCAACTTTGGAGCCTGCTTCTTTGGCTTTCTGATTTCGCGTTTCCGTGCGTTTTTGTTTCCCATGTAGAGATGATGGCATAGTTCTTCTAACTAAGAAATCCTCCACTTAAGGGGCTGAACTCCTGCTAGGACGCCTCGACGAACCGTTACCACTGTTTTTCCTACGAATGCGCCACCGCCCACAGATTTACTCTTCGAACTCAATTTCGTTGCCCGTCTCGATAATTTTCAAATATTCCGCATATTCAGTGCGCAATTCCGCAATTAGTTCAGAGAACGTCTTGATCTCGCCGTCTTTAGAGAGCGAGAAGCTATCATGCTTGCTGTCACAAAAGATAAGCCGGCCCTACAATGGCTACGACAGAAGCCAAAGGGGGCGGACTAGAGTCCCTCCCCAACACCGACAAGAAAAAAAGATGCCGCCCTAAAGGGACGGCTCTACGACGGATCCCGCGTCTTGCCCTGCCAACGCAAATAACTGCTTGAAACCGAAGAGAGAATCTACGTCAGAAAACCGAACGACGGCCGGAGAGAAAAAAGGCGGCGTAGCGGGAATGCGAAGTGGGCGCGATGGGTTGCGCGACGAGTTCGGCAACCGTGCCAAGCTCAACGGGACTAAGCCCCTCAGCTACACAAAGCGGGAAGGGGAGTGGAAAGAGAAGAAGAAGGAACGAAATAACGCGGAGACGCAGAGGACGCAGAGAGGAGGGAACGGCGAAGGCGGAGGATCAAACGCGGACGCACGCTGAAGCGTACGCTACCTTGGGGATTATTCGTTCCAGTGCGGGAGTTTTTGATTCGTGGAGAGGGCTTGGGCCGCTCGTTTGGCGAGGTGGACGGAGAGGGCGACGCCGTGGCCGGAGTAGGCGCCGAGGAAGATTAGGTTTTTGTTGGTTGGATGGGCGCGGAAGATGGGGACAAAGTTTTTTGTGAGAAGGATGGGGCCGCCCCAACGGTGGGTGATGCGAATGTTCTTCAGGGCCGGGTGCAGATTGCGGACACGGTCTTCTAGCACTCTTAGCCGTTGGCGTGAGGGGCCGCGATTGGCGGATTCTTTTTCGAGACCGCTCCACAAATTTCTTGCACTGCGTTTGGAGAGAGATTCTCCGAAAGCAGGAACCAATCCGCTGCCGAAAATCAGGCGCGGAGTTTTGGGCTTCGGCTTCTTTCGAGACGATCCGGTTTCAAATAATCTTCCCCAGAGATAGGGCAGGTCGAGGGTATAAAAAGGGCGGCCGGAGGCCAGGCCGAGCGCTGCGATTTGTTTCTTTGTGAGCGGGGCGGTGGCGAGCGCGAAGGTGAGTTTGGGGCCGGGCGGCGTACGAAAGATTTTTCCGGCGAGATTCAGGCCACCGGCATTTGTGGCGAGGAGAACTCGATTCGCGGCGATGATTTTGCGAGTGAGGCGTCCGCGATGATGCCAATGAACTTGTAGTTGTAGAGCGCTTTTTGGCTGAATTCCAACTACTTCGGTATTTTCCGCAATGAGGACGCCAGCACGAACGGCGGCGCGAGCGAGACCGTCGATGACCTTGCCGGGATCGATGGTGCCGCCCGGGACTTTCTTGACGGCGCGCACGCGGCCGGAATCGGACCAATCGATGGGGGAGTTTTGCAGGGGTTTAATTTTCTTGCCGTCCATGGAGCGGTCGCCGCGGGCGATTTCCCAGACTCCGGGGAGATCGAGATCGGCTTTGATACGCAGATCGCGCAAGATTCTTCGGTAGCTCTTCAACACATCGCCTAATCCCGGCAGATTTCCGGCAGCGGTTTCGGTAAGAACCATGCCGCCAGTGCGGCCGCTGGCTCCGTTGCCGATGCGGTTTGCTTCGAGTAGAAGGACGGATTTTTGAGGTGCGAGGCGTTTGAGGAGGGCCGCAGCGGCGAGGCCGGTGAAGCCCGCGCCGATGATGGCGAAGTCTACGTGAGAGGGAAGGCGAGTGAGTTTTGAGCGGAAGGAGATTTTCCAGGGAGGAGTGCCCCAGTTGGGGGTTGATCGTTGCATCGGGAATTAAGAATTTAACACAGAGGTCACAGAGACCACAGAGATCACAGAGGTAGAGAAGGCAAGGCAGAGAAGACAAAGGCAGAGGAACAGAGCCTAACGCTGAGACATAGAGGGCGCAGAGAAGAGGGAACGACGAAGACGCAAATGCGAAGTGGGGCGCGAGGTGTAGTGCCACGAGTTGAGCGACCGTGCCAAGCGCAACGGGGCCCTACGGGTTCCGCACGGGGAGTATGAAAACGGCCGGCTTCAGAAAAGCCGGCCCTACAAAAGCTAGGAAAGATGTCGCCCTTCCTGGTGAAACCACCGAGGACGCAAAAGACGCGAAAGGGACGGCGCTGCAAAGGCAGACCGGAAGATTATTCGGCGGCGCCGAGGGGGAGGAAATACTGGGTGCCTTTGACGGGTTCCTGGAGGCGGCGGAGGAGTTGTTGGAGGTCTTCGCTGCGTTCGACAAAGTCGATGTCGGAAGTATTTATCACGAGTAAGTCAGAAGCTTCGTAGCGGAAGAAGAAGTGTTCGTAGGCGCGAGCGACTTCTTCGATGTAGTCGGGCGAGATATTCGATTCGCCGTGAGCGGCTTTTTTGGCGATACGTGCGCGAAGTGTTTCCGGCTTGGCCTGAAGATAAATGACCAGATCCGGTGCGGGGATTTCGCGGGCGTGAAGGTCGTAATAGCGTTCGTAGAGCTTGAGCTCTTCGTCGTCGAGATTGAGATTGGCGAAGATGCGGTCTTTTTCCATGAGGAAGTCGGAGAGAAGAGGTGCGGGCGAATCCGCGGCGAGTGCTTCGCGAAGGCGCTTTTGGCGTTCGAGGAGAAAGTACATTTGGGCGCGAAAGGCGGAGCCCGATTTTTCGTTATAGAAATCGGTCAGGAAGGGATTGTCTTCGCAATCGTAAACGCGGCGGGCGTGGAGGCGTTCAGCCAGGATGCGGGCCAGGGTGGACTTGCCGACGCGGAGTGGGCCTTCGATAGCGATGAAGCGCGGAGCTTGCGGGCCCCGCTTGGGGATGGGTGCGCGTTTGGCCGAGGAGTCGAGCGCCATTCTGGGTTGCGGTGCCCTTCACCGCCCGATCGGGCGGCAGGAAGGCTCGCTTGGAGGGAGATTATAGCAGCAAAAAAAGTACCAGAATCGAATTTCCAAAAGGAACACGAAGTACTAGGAGGATCGGCAAAACTTGCGTACTGTTCAAAATGTGACCGACAGGCCAGTGCAGGCCTGTACCATGGGACAGCATACTGAGTGAGTCGCCGGCGGTGTGAACTCGCAGATCCGGCGGCACTGAGGTGGTCCCGATGTTTCTTGCCGCAGCCTTACTGATGATTGGCCTTCCGCAAAGCGTTCCCGGCGCTTCTGTCGATTCAGCAGCTACTCCTGTCAAAACAGAGATTGTGAAAGAGGATGCCGCGGCGTCGAGCGCGTTGCCTGTTGCGCCGACGCCGAAAGTTGCGGCGGACGATGCGGTGCCAGCCGCGGGTGAGTCGTCTTCCGTGAACGCCGAACCGTTCTTGCCGGGCGCTGGGATTAAGCCAGCAGTACCGCCGAAAGCGGTGATTCGCGGCATGCGGTATGAAACGCCGAAGCAGAAATTGGCGTGGATCGGATTGTCGGCCGCGGGTCATAGCGGGGCGGGGTTTGACGCGTATTCGACGCGACGGGCGATTTCGGGCGGATATGGCACGGAGTCGAATCCGCTGTTGCGGCCGTTCGCGCATTCCGGCGCGCTGTATGCGGCGACTCAGGTGAATCCTGTAGTCATGGATTACGTCGGCCACAAAATGATGACCAACCGGCGGCCCTGGGTCCGGAAAATGTGGTGGGTGCCGCAAGCGGCGGGAGCGGGCTTTTCGTTTGCCGCAGGCATGCACAACATGAGTTTGGTGAAGTAGCGCGACGAGCTTGAAGTAATAAGTTTCTCTAGCGAGCGAAAAAAGCGTCTCGAGCCGTTCCCTCCGGCCGGGACGCTTTAGTTTTTTTTGGGCACTTTACAGTGTTAGGCGGACTCTAATGACGAAAGGGCGCTGCCGTTCGTCCAATACAAACGTACTTGCAGGACCGGTGGTGAGGTAGACTGAGGGCTGTCGCGGGTGCCCTGGCGACGGTGCGCTACGCAACCATTTTGGCGAGGCCGAACTCCAACAGCCCG
>Ga0075436_100003932_pt1 | contig 10184 bp, 8 predicted proteins | sample RhiMethybrSRZTD5_FD_75303 | JGI IMG/M metagenome (GOLD analysis project Ga0075436, IMG submission 75303) | Populus rhizosphere microbial communities from Tennessee, USA - Rhizosphere MetaG P. TD hybrid SRZTD5 | ecosystem: Host-associated > Plants > Roots > Rhizosphere > Soil | place: USA... | reverse complement strand
ACGGCACGACCGGGTACGACTTCATCGGGCACGTCGACGGCCTTGCCGTCGACGCGAACAACGAGCCAGCGATGACCGCGCTGTACCACGCGTTCACCGGCGAGCCACAACCCTATCCGGACCTCGTGCGCGCATCCAAGCAGGAGAACATGACCAGCGAGCTGTCTCCCGACGTGGAGAGGCTCGCGAGCGTCCTGCACGCCGTGTGCGAGGGATACAGGAACCATCGCGACCGGACGCGACGCGAGCTCCTCGACGCCCTCCGCGAGCTCGTGACCGCGTTCGGCGTCTACCGCACCTATGCCCGGCCGGGCACGCCCACGGGGGACGCCGACCGTGCTTATGTCGCGGCGGCCGTGCAGGAGGCGGCCCGCCGGCGTCCCGACCTTGACGGCGACCTGCTCCGCTTCATCGGCGAGCTCGTCCTGCTCGAGCATCCCGGCGACGCCGAGGCGGCGTTCTGCGCGAGCTTCCAGCAGCTGACGCCGGCCGTGATGGCGAAGGGCGTGGAGGACACCGCTTTCTATCGCTTCAACCGAATGACGGCGTTGAACGAGGTCGGCGACGACCCGGGCTTGTTCGGCCGGAGCCCGGGTTCGTTTCAGGAGTACTGCGCGCGCGTGGCCTCGCGCCGTCCGCACACGATGCTCACGCTGTCGACGCACGATACGAAGCGCAGCGCCGACGTGCGGGCACGGATCGCGTTGCTGTCCGAGATTCCGGGCGAGTGGGAGGCGGCGGTGCGACGCTGGTCCGAGCACAACGACCGCTATCGGGCGCAGGGCTATCCCGACCGCGGGCTCGAGTACCTCATGTACCAGACCCTCATCGGAGCGTGGCCGATCGAGGAGGACCGTCTCGCGCAGTTCCTCCTGAAGTCCGCGCGTGAGGCGAAGGTGCATACGTCGTGGATCAACCAGGTCGCGGCATATGAGGGCGCGGTCGCGCAGTTCGTGCGCAGCGTTCTGAGCGACGCCGAGTTTCGCGGCGACCTGGAGACATTCATGGGCCGCAACCAGGTCGTCGCCCTTGGCCGCGTCACGTCCCTGGCCTGGCACACGCTGCTGCTCACCGCGCCCGGCGTCCCGGACCTCTACCAGGGCACCGAGGTCTGGGACCTGAGCCTCGTCGACCCGGACAACCGCCGGCCGGTCGATTTCGCCGCCCGCGGCGCGCTCCTGGCGGCCATCGAACACGCCGACGCCGCCGGGGTGATGGCGCGGGCCGACGAGGGCGCGCCGAAGCTGTGGCTCATCTCGCGTCTTCTATCTCTGCGCGCGCGCCGGCCGGAGCTCTTCGCGGGAGGCGACCACCGCCCCCTCGAAGCCGCCGGCGCGAAGGCGCGAAACGCCCTTGGCTTCACGCGCGGCAAGCTGGCGGTGGTCGTGCCGGTCCTCGCCGCCGGCCTTGCGGGTGCCTGGGGCGCCACCACTGTCACTTTGCCAAAGGGGACGTGGCGGGACGCGCTCGCAGGCTTGGAGTTCGAGGGCGGCAAGCCGGTCGAGCTGAGCTCGATGCTCGCCACCTTTCCGGTCGCGGTCCTGACGTCGTGACGCCGGCGTTTCGAGTGTGGGCGCCGCGAGCGCGGCGTGTCGACGTCGTGGCGGGCACAGAGCGCCGCCCGATGAGCGCGGCTTCAGATGACTGGTGGGAGGCGGCAGGCGCGGAACCCGGCGTGCGCTACGGCTTCTCTATCAACGGCGGTGAGGTGAGGCCTGATCCGCGATCGGGCTTCCAGCCCGAGGGCGTGCTGGGTCCTTCACAGGTGGTCGACCACTCGGCATTCGAGTGGCGCGACAGCGCCTGGCGCGGCAGGCCACTGGCTGGGTCGGTCATCTACGAGCTTCACATCGGCACCTTCACGCCGGCGGGAACGTTCGAGTCGGCCATCGAGAGGCTGCCGCATCTGATCGACCTCGGCGTGACGACGGTGGAGATCATGCCGGTGGCCGAGTTCGGGGGGGATCGTGGCTGGGGCTACGACGGCGCCGCGCTGTACGCGCCGCACCACGCCTACGGAGGCCCTGACGGGCTGAAGCGGCTGGTGGACGCGTGCCACGCGGCCGGGCTGGGCGTGCTGCTGGACGCCGTCTACAACCATCTCGGGCCGGTCGGCAACTTCCTCTCCGAGTTCGGCCCCTACTTCACCGAGCGCTACCGCACCGCCTGGGGCGCCGCGTTCAACTACGACGGCCGAGGCAGCGACCAGGTGCGGCGCTACGTGGTCGACAACGCGCTGATGTGGATCCGCGACTACCACTTCGACGGCCTGCGCCTGGATGCGGTGAACACCATCCTCGACCAGTCGCCCGTGCACATCCTGGAGCAGCTCGCAACAGAGGTGCACGCCGCGAATCCCGGTGCCGTCCTCATCGCGGAGTCGGACGCCAACGATCCCCGCCTCGTCCGTCCAATCGATGCGGGCGGCTACGGGCTGGACGGCGTGTGGTCGGACGACTGGCATCACTCGCTGCACACCGTGCTGACGGGCGAGGGCATCGGCTACTACATGGACTTCGGATCGCTCGAAAGCCTCGGCAAAACGCTTCGTCAGGCCTGGGTATATGACGGCAGGCCTTCGGAATTTCGCGGGCGGGTGCGCGGTCGCAGCGCGGCGGGCGTACCCAGCCACCGCTTCGTCATCGCGGCGCAGAACCACGACCAGGTCGGGAACCGCGCCACCGGCGAGCGCCTCGTCGAGCATCTCGAAGATGGGGAGCTGAAGGCCGCGGCCGCGCTGCTGCTCACGTCTCAGTTCACCCCGATGCTGTTCCAGGGCGAGGAGTGGGCGGCGAGCACACCGTTCCAGTTCTTCACCGACTTCTCCGATCCCGACCTCGGCACCGCGGTGCGCGAGGGGCGGCGCCGGGAGTTCGAGGCTTTCGGTTGGAGACCTGAGGCGGTACCTGATCCGCAGGCGGCGTCTACGTTCGAGAAGTCGAAGCTGCGATGGGACGAGATCGACGAGCCAGAGCATCGAAACCTGCTGGACTGGCATCGCCGGCTTCTCGCGCTGAGGCGCAGCCTTCCGGTGGTCGAATCACCCGTGGGTGAGGGCGTGCGGGTCGAGATCGACGATGCTTTACGGCGCATCGTGTTCGAGCGGGAGGGCGTCAGCGTCCGCGTGAATCTCGGAACGGAGGCGTGGGAGCTGCCCATGCCGAAGGGCTTCACCGTCGAGCTCGCCTCTCATCACGGCATGGCGCTGGGCGAGATCCTTCGGCTGCCGCCGCGGAGCGTCGCGGTGCTGAAGGCCGCCGCCGGTGACTGAGCCCATCGAGACCTGGCCGGGCCGGCCGTATCCGCTCGGGCCGACCTACGACGGTGTGGGCACGAACTTCGCGTTGTTCTCAGAGGTCGCCTCGGCGGTCGACCTGTGCCTGTTCGACGACTCGGGGAACGAGCGGCGGGTGCGGCTCGAGGAGGTTGACGCGTTCTCGTGGCACGCCTACCTGCCCAACGTCGGGCCGGGACAGCGCTACGGGTACCGCGTCCACGGTCCCGACGACCCGCGCAAGGGCTTGCGCTGCAATCCGTACAAGCTGCTTCTCGACCCCTACGCCCGCGCGATCGAGGGCGGCATCGACTGGAACACCTCGTGCTATTCGTACGATCTCGACCACCCGGGCTCGCTGAACATCCAGGACAGCGCGCCGCACGTCATGAAGTCAGTCGTGAGCCACCCGCACTTCGACTGGGGAGGGGACCGCCGGCCCGACATCCCGCTGCACGAGTCAGTCATTTATGAGGCGCACGTCAAGGGCTTCACCAAGTGCCATCCCGAAGTGCCCGAGGAGCTGCGCGGCACCTACGCGGGCTTCGCGCATCCGGCTGTCATCGCGCACCTTCAGTCGCTCGGCGTGACCGCGGTCGAGCTCATGCCGATCCACCAGTTCGTGCACGACCACACGCTGGTGCAGAAGGGCCTGCGCAACTATTGGGGCTACAACACGATCGGGTTCTTCGCGCCGCACAACGAGTACGCGGCCAGCGGCCAGCGAGGCGAGCAGGTCAACGAGTTCAAGTACATGGTCCGAACCCTGCACGCGGCGGGCATCGAGGTGATCCTCGACGTCGTGTACAACCACACCGCCGAGGGCAACCACCTCGGCCCGACGCTCTGCTTCAGGGGCATCGACAACCGCGCCTACTACCGGCTGGTCGCCGAAGATCAGAGCTTCTACTACGACACGACCGGCACGGGCAACAGCCTCAACGTCAGCCACCCGCACACGCTGCAGCTGATCATGGACTCGCTCCGGTACTGGGTCACCGAGATGCACGTCGACGGCTTCCGGTTCGACCTGGCCGCGGCTCTTGCGCGCGAGTTCCACGAGGTCGACCGTTTGTCGACGTTCTTCGACCTCATCCAGCAGGACCCGGTGGTCAACCGCGTGAAGCTGATCGCGGAGCCCTGGGACATCGGCGAGGGCGGTTACCAGGTCGGCAACTTCCCAGCGCTCTGGTCGGAATGGAACGGGCGCTACCGCGACACGGTCCGCGACTTCTGGCGTGGAGAGCCGGCGACCGTGGGCGAGCTAGCCTCGCGTTTCACCGGCAGCTCGGACCTCTACCAGAGCGACACCAGGCGGCCCGTGGCAAGCATCAACTTCGTCACCGCCCATGACGGATTCACGCTGCGCGACCTCGTCTCCTACAACGAGAAGCACAACGAGGCGAACGGTGAGAACAACGCCGATGGCGAATCGCACAACCGCGCGTGGAACTGCGGCGCGGAGGGCGACACCGACGATCCCGGCGTCAATTCCTGCCGCGCCAAGCAGCAGCGCAACCTGCTCACCACTCTGTTTCTGTCGCAGGGAGTGCCCATGCTGCTCCACGGCGACTCCATGGGCCGGACGCAGAGGGGCAACAACAACGCCTACTGCCAGGACAACGAGATCTCGTGGGTCAACTGGTCAGCCATCGACGGCGACCTGCTGGAGTTCACGCGCTGGCTGATCGCCTTTCGGCGCGAACACCCGAACTTCCGGCGCCGGCGCTGGTTTCAGGGGCGAGCAATTCGGGGGACGCCGGACATCGGATGGTTCCGGCCGGACGGCCGCTCGATGACGAACAAGGACTGGAACGTGTGGCACGCGAGGACGCTCGGCGTATTCATGAACGGAAAGGCCATCCCGTCGCGAGACGAGCGCGGCAATTCAGTGGTGGACGACTCTTTCATGCTCCTCTTCAATGCCCACCACGAATCCATCGACTGGCTCATCCCGCGTTCTTACGGTCAGGCCTGGTCGCTCATCCTGGACACCGCAAATCTCCGGCCAGAGGCCGCGCCGCGGCCTGTGACCAGGCGCGTCACCACGCAGGCCAGGTCGGTGATGCTGTTTCGAACCAGCTAGACCCTCACCCGGCGCTTCGCGCCACCCTCTCCCGCAAGCGGGAGAGGGACTTCAGGCGTCGTCCGCCGGCTCGAGGATCGGGTCGTCCGGCGACTCGGGCTGGATGAGCGGGTCGCTGTCCGAGTCAGAGTACATGTCCCGAATCTCCGCCCCGCCCGTCTCGAAGTCCCCGAGGCCCTCGGTCGATTCCTCATCAACGACCTCGCGAGCCGATTCGGAGACCAGCTCATCGAAGGCACGCTCCGCCTCGGCGCGCGTCTCGTACTCGAAGAATTCGGTGCCTTCGGGAATCTCGGCGCCTTCGGTGTCATCGACACCGTGCTGCAGCACGTATGCGCGCCCTGTGTCCGGGTCGTGGATCAGGGCGATGTAGCGCTCGCCTTCGAGCTCCACCCTGCGCTCTGCCTGCCCGGCGTTCTCCAGCTCGAGAAGACGGCTCAGGATCTGCTCTTCGCTTCTCTCCTGCATGAGTCGAGTATCCCGCTCAGGTCAGGCCTGCAGTGATGTCAGCAGAACCGCGTTGTGCAGGCTGACGAGCGCGAGCGCGATGGTGGCCACGCGGACCGACCACAGCGTGAAGTTGAACAGCGTGCTCGCGCCGGGCGTGCCGCGCTCCATCCAGCGGAGGGCAAGGAAGATCGCGGTCGCGACCGCGATGACGAGCGCCACCTTGACAACCACGAACATCCCGATGCCACCACTCGCGATGACCGCCGCACTGACCGGCATCGCTTCGACGGCGCCGTTGGCGCGGCCGATGGCGGTGGTGAGGATGTCCGTGAACTCGATGGCCCCGAGGAGGCCGATCCACGTGATGCTTGCGCGATGACCCAATTCCAATCCCACAGCGCTGACAAAGAGGCAACGCAGGCAACAAAAGATCCACCCGGCATCCGCCCGGTGCCGTGCGATTTGACGCGTTTGCATACAGAGCGAGGCAATTTCGAGCGATGGGGCCGCGCGATTCCATGCGAACGAGCGGATCGGCTGCGCGTTACCACTTGGAGTGCGGATCTGCTCCTGGAACATTCAGCTCGGCGGCCGGCTCGATGCGATCCTGGATGCGGTGGAGGCCGAAGCGTCCTTCAAGGACGTCGACGTGCTTGCCCTGCAGGAGGCGTCGGTGCATGGCGGCGTGCCCGATGCGGCCGCCATCGCCGAGCGTCTCGGGCATGATTTCGAGCACTTTCAGGCCACTGCCCAGTACCACCGCGGCCTGGAGCAGGCCAACGCGCTCATCTGGAGGCGCGGCGCTCTGCAGTCGGTGGACAGGCCCGAGCTCCTGCCGCTTCCCGAGAGTCCCACCATCGAAGTCGGGCAGCCTGAGCGCATGCTGCTGCGGGTCATCCCGCCGCAGACCCGCATGGCCGTGCGCTCCGAGTTCGCCAGGACTCGGATCTACGTCGTGCACCTCGACGTCGTCGGCTTCGCCCACAAGCTGGAGCAGTTTCGTGCGGTGCTCGCGGACATGGAGGCGCGCCGCCCCGTTCCCCTCACGGTGATCGCCGGCGACCTCAACACGTTCGGTCCCGTGCGCCCCCATCTGTGGCGGCGCCTCGCTTCGGCCGCCGACAAGGCAGGCCTTGTGAATCTCACCGCCGATATCCGGCGCACGCACTGGACGGGACAGAAGCTGGACGCGATCTACGCGTCATCGCGCACACCGATCACGCACCACTCGTGGACCGTCGGCCTGCGGGCGTCGGATCACCTCCCGGTCTTCGCCGACATCGAAGACGCGGCCTGACGATGGCGAAGGGTCTGGTCGTCCTGCACATCGACGGGCTGAGCGCTCGCACGCTCGAGAGAGCGGCGCGCGAGGGCAAGATGCCATTCACGCGCGAATTGATGGGGCGCGAGGGATACGTGATCCACCCCTATCGCTGCGGCCTGCCCTCCACGACGCCGTTCTCGCAGGCCGGCATCCTCTACGGCGACAACTCCGAGATCCCAAGCTTCCGCTGGTGGGATCGCAAGCAGGAGGTCCCGGTGCAGTTTGGAGCGCAGTCGACGTTCAAGCGGATCGCCGACCGCTATTTCAAAGGGAGCGATCCGTTCACGAAGGATGGCGCGTGCATCGCCGCGTGCTATCCCGGCGGTGCGGCCGACGACTTCGGCATCGCGTATCACGACCGTACCTACGCGCAGGAGGAGAACTCCCGATCGGCCCTGCGAACGGTGGGACCGTACGTGCTGAACCCGATCCATCTCGGCGACTGGGCGGGGCACACGATGCTCGCCATCGCCCGCACCGCGGAGGAATACCTGAGCGCGAAGTCCCGCGGCCGCCGCCCGGCACCGGCCTATGTCATCAGCGACGCATTGGAGGAGATCTTCGTCCACCACCTCACGCGCTTTGCGGTGGAGCAGGCGATGGATGAGGGCTACTCACCGATCTACGCAGGCTTCTACGCCTTCGATGAGGCGGCCCATGCATTCGGGCCGGACGACGACCACACCCTAGGCATGCTGCGGCACGTCGACCACACCATCGCGAAGATCGCCGAACGACGGCGCGGCGGCTACGAGCTGGTCGTTCTCTCAGACCATGGGCAGATTGCAATGACCCCGTTCAACCAGAGCGACGGTCGGCACTTCGGCATGCACGTGGCCGAGTGGCTGCCGGGCGTCCACGTGGACGAGCTCAAGGGCAAGGGAGCTGGGCCGAAGCTGGAAGAGGCGACCGGCCTCGTGCGCATCAGCTACTCGGGCGGTCTCGCGCACGTCTACACCGGCGATTCGCGCAGACGTCTCGATGTCGACGAGCTCCGTGGCCGGCATCCGGCCCTGGTGGAAAACGCGATTGCGTTCGAACGAATCGCGCTGGTGATGGGCCGGCGCCGTGGCCGCGACGTCTTCTGGTCGCGTGGGGAAGAGCTCGGCGGGGAGCGGCTGCGCGAAGTGCTTGCCCGCTATGACGATCCCGACATCCTCCTCTCGCAGCTCTCGCGCCTCAACTCCTTCGAGGCCGCGGGCGACCTCGTCTTCTTCGCCGCGTTCGAGGGCGACCGCCAGATCGATTTCGAAAACCAGGCCGGGGGCCATGGATCGATCGGCGGCGAGCAGCTGCACCCGTTCGTGCTCGCGCGCGAGGAGTGGGGCGTTGACACCTCGAGGGTGATCGGTGCGCACGAGGTGCACCCGATCCTGTGCCGGCTGCGCGACCGCCTCAGGGCCGGCGCGAACCTGGCCGCCTAGGACTGCTTAGCTGGCCTTTGCCTTTTCCAGCTTCACCATCTCGCGCAAGCGCTCGCGCGTGAAGCGGCCGACGAAGAGGGGGACGAACTGAGGGACCCGCGAGTTGGCGAGGCGGTCGAGCGACTCACCGGCGACCTCATCGATCGATTCCTCGGGCACGACACCGCGGTACTCGGCCTTGATGCTGCGCACTTCCGATTCGACCTGTCTGAGAACGGTGGCATCGAACGTATTGGCGGCCATTGATGTCTCCTGTCTCTTCCCCCGGGAGAGGTGACCGGCAGCGGGTGAAATCTTAGGTGGGTCACCAGCGCTTAACCGGCGCTTAACTTCCGGCGAAAAGGTAGCCTTAGAGCTTCGTGGCGACGAGCTACCAGACCCACGGCCTGGTCCTGCGGGAGCACGAGTTTTCCGTTCCACTTGACCACTCAACGCCCGAGGGCGCCCGCATCACCGTGTTCGCTCGCGAGGTCTGCGATCCGGACGGCCTCGAACGCCCGTTCCTGGTCTTCTTCCAGGGCGGTCCCGGGAACGAGGCGCCGCGGCCTACACGTCACCCGAGCGGACCGGGCTGGCTCGAGCGGGCGCTCCGCGAGTTCAGGGTCCTCATGCTCGACCAGCGAGGCACCGGGCGCTCGACCCCGGTCGGCGATCTGACCGGCATGACGCCTGAGCAGCAGGCCGAGTACCTGAAGCACTTTCGCGCGGACTCGATCGTTCGCGACGCCGAATGGATCCGCAAAGAGCTCGATGTCGCGCGGTGGAGCATCCTGGGCCAGAGCTTCGGCGGCTTCTGCTCGATGACCTACCTCTCAATCGCGCCCGAGGGTCTGCGCGAGGCGATCATCACCGGCGGGCTGTCGCCGGTCGGGCGTCCGGTCGATGATGTCTACGCCGCGACGTACCGCCGGGTGCTCGACCGCAACCGGCGGTACTACGAGCGCTATCCCGAGGACCGCGCCCGCGTGATCGCGCTGCGCAAACGGCTCGATGGCGAGGACGTGCGCCTGCCCACCGGAGATCGCCTGACGGGCCGGCGTTTCCGGCAGCTGGGGCAGCTGCTAGGCCGGAGCGAGGGCGCCGAGCTCCTCCACTACATCGTCGAGCTGGACCCGGACTCGCCGGCGTTCCGGCATGACGTCGTGATGCAGGACCCCTTCTCGCGCAACCCGCTCTACGCGGCCGTCCACGAGGCGAGCTACGCGGACGGCTGTCCGACCCGCTGGTCGGCGCACCGCATCCTGCCGAAGGAGTACGAGGCGCCGGAGCTCTTTACCGGCGAGCACGTCTACCCGTGGATGTTCGAGGACTACGGGGCGCTGGCGCCTCTGCGCGAGGCGGCGAACATCCTCGCGGACTTCGAGTGGCCGCGGCTCTACGACGCGGACGTGCTGCGTGTGAACGAGGTGCCCGTGGCGGCCTCCATCTATGCGTACGACCTGTACGTAGAGAGGGAGTTCGCGGAGGAGACTGCCGAGCTCATCCGCGGCCTTCGACCGTGGGTCACCAACGAGCTCGAGCACAACGGTCTGCGCGCGGACGGGGAGCACGTCCTGAGCCACCTGCTGGACCTGGCTCGCGGCCGCGCCTGATCCCCTCCCCCGCTTGCGGGGGAGGGCTAGGGTG
>Ga0075436_100003928_pt1 | contig 10189 bp, 8 predicted proteins | sample RhiMethybrSRZTD5_FD_75303 | JGI IMG/M metagenome (GOLD analysis project Ga0075436, IMG submission 75303) | Populus rhizosphere microbial communities from Tennessee, USA - Rhizosphere MetaG P. TD hybrid SRZTD5 | ecosystem: Host-associated > Plants > Roots > Rhizosphere > Soil | place: USA... | reverse complement strand
GATCTCTTTCGGTTGCTGAAAGACCGCAAACTCGACGAGAAGCTTTATATCACCGACTGGCCGGTCCAGCCGGACAATCTTGCGGCCATGGTCGCACTCATCGATCACGGAAAAATCAGTGGCAAAATCGCCAAAATAGTTTTCGAAGCAATGGCGGATTCCGGAAGTTCGCCGCAGGAGATCATAGCCGAAAAAGGGCTCGAGCAGGTTTCTGACCCGGAAAGTATAGAGAAAGCGATCGATCAGGTCTTGGTAGCTTATCCGAAGCAGGTTGCCGACTATCAGGCAGGGAACCAAAAAATATTTGGCTTTCTAGTCGGTCAAATCATGAAGGCGACTCAGGGCAAAGTCAATCCGCAAAAGGCAAACGAAATCCTGAAGCGAAAACTCACGGAGGGAAATGAAATTTCCGCTACGTCGGGTCGCAAACTCGACTGAAGTGCACTGGAACTACTGAACCGCAGAAATGGCTTTCCCACTCTCCTCTCCAACCGCCGGATGAACCTCCGGTCGATAGGCCTGCGGAAGATTGAGAACAATTCCTTTGAGGCCATCTTGACGAAGGGCTTGGAGCTGCCGCTCGGCTTCTTCGCGACCCATGAAGTTCCCGATTCGGACGCGCACCGATCCGCTACCACCCGCCTCGGTTAGGGAAATCGCAAACCCACGTCGTTCCAGAGTTTCGGCCCAATGCCGCGCGTCACGCGTCTCGCCAAACGCCAGCTGAATAACAAATCCTTGTAAGACCTTCGGCGAGGGCAGTGCGACTACCTGTTCTCCTGTTGCGATCTTAGCCTGTTTGCTCTCCGACAGCGGTTGCTCCCTCAATAGCACCTCAACTTTGGGTGCGTCCGTAATCGGAGCAAGTGCGGGGACTGCCGGCAGCGAAGCCAGATCAACTTTGGGCGGAATATTTTGTAGTTCGGTGCTATTCTGTTCAAGACTCTTTAAAGGGGCGCGATCGGCAGATTCTTGCTTCCGCATCACAACGTTTTCCGTGATCTGAACTGCAGATAATTCTTTGGTCGACGATTCGATCGGAACAGAAGAAGCAATAGGAACTTCACCCCGTTTGTCAGCCGCAGGGCGCGCCTCGTTCCAATCTTCGCGTTTCTCCGTCAACGCGGGTGGAGCTTTAGGCTCATTGGGGTTATCGTTAATTAGAGGCGACAATTGAGCAGAACTCTTTCCCTGTTCCTTGCTCGTAATGGATCGTTTGGCTACGGGTTCGAGAGGGGCGGCTTTCTCCGATTGCTTCTCCGGTTTCGCCGGGATTCGCCCGGCGATCAAGGGCTCCTCCTGGATTGGCCTTCGCGAATCCTGTTTCAATTCTTGCGGCCGATAAGAAACCAGCTTCATTGGCCCATCGTCTACGACTGCGAAGAGCACAGCTTCGCTTAGAAAAGCATTTTGACTTAAGTCTCCGCGCAAAAAGCTTCGAACTCTGGCTTTGGGAAAATACAGAGTAGATCGTTCCAATGAGATTCGAGGTCCGGCGGTATCCGGAACCAGATTTCTCCACGATAGGTTTAGTCCATATCCATTCACTTGCTTCTCTTCGTAGATATCCGAATCGCTCGCAAGGATTGATAGCAATTCCGCCCCGTACAGCGAAAAGACCCGCTGGACCTTTGCGTTATGGTCCAGTTTGGAGTCGAAGGTCTCTGGCACCCCCATGATGATTTCCAGGAATCGCTCGTCAACTGAGCTGGTCGCGGAATGGGTAAAAAATCCGATTCCACCGACAGATGCAATGTTATTGGCAAACTGGAGGTTTGCGGTTTTTGGGTTGCTAACTATTCGTTCTACTAAACGATCAAGGTTGTTTTTGTATTTTTCACCTAGGTACCTGGCCTTTTGGGTAGTGTAGTACGTCGGTGGAGTAGTTATGAGCCCCAACTGGACGTTTTTCCTAGGGTTTTCTTCCACAGTCGAGCAACCGGCCAATATTGTGGCGATCGCAAGAATTAGGTTATGGAGATACTGCTGTCGTACGATCATGCCAGCCCTCCAATCCAACGGTTCAAGATACTTTGCTTGACAGTATTCCCAGGTAACCTATAATGAAACGGTTTTTTGCGGTGCATACCGAGAATAATAATCGCTGCGCCGGCTAAAAACAATCTTTTTTCTGGCAAGGGGCTTAAAAGATGGCTATCGGCGAACTCTTATTGGCAAAGAATTTCATTAATGAGGACCAACTAAAAAAGGTTCTCCATCAACAGAAGATCGCCGGGGGCCGCATTGGCGACAACTTAATTGCACTCGGCTACATCACTCGTGAAAAACTCGAGGCCATTTTACAAGAACCTCCTCCGGTCCCCAAGACAACCGAGGAAACCGGATTAGAAACCAATTTTCTTCTCAATTCCGTTCTGCGGATCATGTACATCTCCGCCGTGCAGACGATTCCGGAAATATCGGAACAGATTAAGTTGACGCGAGGCGTCATCGAATCTCTGCTGGAATTTGCCAAGAAAGAGGCGCTCGTCGAAATTCGCGGTCCATCCGAGAAGAACCAAAATATCCTGCGCTATGCTCTCACGAGCGCCGGCAAGGAACGGGCAAGCGAGGCACTCAGGCGCTGTGAGTATATCGGTCCGGCGCCGGTCCCACTGGACACCTATCAGATTCAGGTGCAAAAGCAGACGATCACCAACGAGATCATCAACATGGAAAAGCTGAAAAAGGCGCTTTCTCATCTGGTGCTCTCCGAGGACGTCATTAGACAACTCGGTCCAGCATCGAATTCAGGTAGAGCCATCCTTTTCTACGGAGCTGCCGGAAATGGAAAAACTTCCATCGCTGAAGGTCTCATCTCAGCCTTCGAACAGCCGGTTTATGTACCCTACTGCATCGAAGCGGATGGGCAGATCATCAAGATTTTCGATCCCTCGGTTCATGTAGCCCTGTCAACCAGCTCCAACGGTGCCAACGGGAATAGTCATCCGATGTTCCTACCCCAAATGGAATTCGATCCGCGTTGGGTTCGCTGTCGCAGACCTTACATCATTTCTGGAGGAGAACTGACTCTTGAAATGCTCGATTTGGATTTCGATATCCATTCGAAGTATTACGAAGCTCCGTTACAGATGAAGGCTATTGGCGGCATATTTGTCATCGACGATTTTGGGCGCCAACGGGTACGACCTCATGAGCTGCTAAACCGCTGGATTTTCCCGTTGGAGCGAAAAATAGACTATCTCACACTTCACACGGGGAAAAAATTTGCGTTGCTCTTCGACCAATTGGTCATTTTTGCAACCAACTTTCCGCCCGAAGAACTGATGGATCCCGCTCAGTTGCGGCGCGTCCATTACAAATTAAAGATTAATCCACCCACAGCAGATGAATATAGAGAGATCTTTAATCGGATTTGCGAATCCTACGGCCTGGCATTCTCTGAAGATATCATGGCGTATCTTCTCAACTCGTTTTACCTGAAACACAAGGTTCCATTCGCCGGATTCCACCCGAAGTTTATCGCGGAGCACGTAATTGCAGCTTGTAATTATCTTGGCACACCTCCCCGGATTACTAGGCAACTGCTGGATGATTCTCTAGAGAACATGGTTATTCTCCCCGGGGCGCAATGACGAGGGTGATTTTTGGATGCCAAAGTCTCTCGCACTGATCATTCAGTCTATAGAATCTCCTCCATCTCCGATTGCCAAGCAGTTGGAGGCGCGAGATTTTTCTGTACATTTGAGCCGAACGGTCGATGAAGCAGAACGGGTGTTTTCGGCCTTTCCCGCCGACCAAATCAAGTTTGTATTCATCGAGGTCGCGCTCTGCCGAGGCGCGAACTGGGCCGGTTTTCTCGATCGGATACGCACCACGCCATCGGAAATAACGGTCTTTTGTTTTCATCCCAAACACGCCCGTCCTCTTTTTAACCTGCTCGGTCATGCTGTCGATTCCACCGGCGATGTCAAATCTCCCCATTCCGTCAAAACACCTCTGATGATCGGGGAAACGCCGCAATTCCACGAAGTCCTGAACCTCGCAAATCGTTATGCTATGCACGACATCACGGTTCTCGTCACGGGAGAAACGGGAACCGGGAAAGAAGTGATGGCCCAATACATCCATTCTCTGGGACCACGCGCTGACAAACCCTTCGTCGGTTGCAATATGACAGCAATCCCAGAGACGCTCGTTGAAAGCGAGCTTTTTGGGTATGTGAAAGGCGCATTCACCGGAGCGGATCGCAATAAGAAAGGCTTCATTGAAGCCGCCGAAGGGGGAACGCTATTTCTTGACGAGATAGGCGATCTTGCCCCAGCTATCCAACTTAAACTTTTACGTTTTCTCGAAACTCGCGAATTCTACAAGGTAGGCGAGTCCACACCCAAGACCAGCGACGTTCGCATCATCGCAGCAACCAACAAAGAGCTTGATGCGGCCATTCAGAATAATGGCTTCAGAAAGGACCTATATTTTCGTCTCAACAGCGCTCGAATCATTCTGCCGCCTTTACACGACAGACGGGAGGATATCATCTTACTCGTAGCCAATTTTGTCTACCAAGCCTGTAGCCAGTTTCGCAAGCCGTTAAAAAAAGTCAGCAGTTCCGCCAAGGCCCTCTTCCTGGATTATCCTTGGCCGGGAAATATTCGTGAGCTTCGAAGCGTTGTTGAAAGTGCGGTGATGGTTTCGGACGGCGATTACATCACGCTGAACGATCTCCCGATGAACTTGCAAAACTATGCCACCGGGCATCGCGAGGAAATTGGGACAAAAGCAATCCGGAACATCGAAGAGGGTGAGAAAAACCTCATCGAGGAGGCTCTGCGTCAAACCAACGGCAACAAGGCAAAGGCCGCGGAAGCGCTCGGCATATCGACGCGGACACTGTACCGGAAAATCGAAAAGTTCTCCCTCTCTCAAGCTGATGCCGGGCGGTCCGAGCCGCATTAAAATTTGCTCGGTCTGTTAAAAACGCATTCTGCGGAGGCGACTTTTACGAAGCTCAAAGCGGCGCTGATTTTTACTGCTTTCCTATTCTTCGCTGTTTGTATACATTCGCAGGCCGCTACCGTCCACCGTTCCCTCCCCACCGGGGCTGAAACACAACTGTTCGCGGCTCCCGATGCGTCTTCAGCCGTAGTCGCGACCCTAAAGCCCGGGGACGAAATCTTCCCTTTGGCAGATACTTTGGTTGGGGAAGGTGCGAGGTGGTACTTGGTTAAAGCCAAGAACGATGTGATTGGATGGATTAGGCAAAGCGACACTGACGAATCAAGAAAGCTCGAAAAGTTTTTCAAGTCTCTCCCAATGGAGCCTTCGTTGCCCCTATCGAATGTTGTCCCGTCAACACCCACCGGAGGCTCCGGACCAAATACCATCACTGTACCGGTGGTAATGAACGGTTCTTCGGTCATTGTTCCCGTCACGTTCAATGGCGCTCTTAGAGCTAACCTGGCGTTAGATACCGGTGCCACGATTACTGTTGTGTCACGCCGGATCGCGAACAATCTAGCTCTGAGTACGCTAGGGATAAGCAAGGTAGGAACGGTCGCGGGCGTCATCGCCGTGCCGCTGGCTCGATTGGGGTCTCTCAAGGTAGGTGATGCTCAGGTTCATGATCTGGTCGTGTCCGTTCACGATTTTTCAACAGACCCGCGCATTGAAGGATTATTAGGGCTGGATTTCCTCAAACATTTTCATGTTTCCTTGGATGTACGTCGCAACCTATTGATCCTGGGTCCGCGTTGATCCTTGTTGCCGTCGCTAACAAATTTTGCTTTCACATGTCTGCCAAATAAGCCTTTACGTACAATTTTGTTCAAGATGAACAGAATTGTGGGAACAATCTAGTAATTTGAGGAAAAACCTGTCCCTAGGTTGCTGAAATCACGAACCTTTTCCGCCACAATTGCACTGGCAACTATTTTGCTCTTGCAGCTTATTTACTTTAGAGTGCCCACCCGTTCTGGGCAGGTACTAGTCTTCCGAAATAAGAATTTAGCGTTATGCTAACGGCCCAAAAAGAAAATAGTCCGCTTCACACCGAGCCCCTCCCGGGGAGTGCGCGGTCATTTGATAGGGTGGTCAACTCGATCGAAGGCCTTCGCGAACGCGTGCAAGGTTTTACCCTCGAACAAGTGTCGGAGGTGGATCAAAGATTACGAACTATGTCTCTGCAGCTGGGCGAGTTGCAGCGAGCTGTCAGGGCACTGGCTGAAATGAAACAGCGAATGAGCCGACTACAAAAGGCAGTGCAGCTGGTAGAAGCGGAGAGTTTAGAGTGGAGCAGGTTGGCTACGCTGGTCGAACCCGTAGGGGTCCAGTCTATAGCCCGGATCGGAACCCTGTTAAAATTCCAGCGGGTCATTAAACTGCTCAAACAAGCCAAGAGGGGCTCGGAAGTATTAGCGTCTGCCGATGCGAAGGCCAAGACTCGTCCGCTTCCAAAGCCCGTTGAGGTCATCCCAGCCTCGCCGAAGAACGAGCTAGAGCTTGGAACAGATTTGCCCGCAATCCAGCACGAGTTACCAGAGAGATCTGCAAGCGAAACTACTGTCGTCGCCGTAAGTGAAGCCCCTTACGAATCCGAAGCGGTTCTCCAAAAACCTGTTGAGACTGTGCCCGAGGCGACGACGAACGAGCAACAGCTTGAAGCAAACTTGCCGACAATCGAGCACGAGTTACCAGGGAGATCAACGAACGAAATTCCTGTCGACTTTACGAGTGAAGATTTACAGCAAACCGAGGCGACTCTCCATCCTTCTCCGGTGCAAATGGACTTTGAGCCCAATGAGCCCTTCTCAAACGAGCCAGCCGATGCCCTTTTTTTAGACGATAGCATAGCATTAATCCAGCCCCGAGAAATAGTCGCGGAATTTGCCGACACGCGTGAGGAGCCACCAGCGAGTCATGAAGCCATTTTTGAAGAATTTAAAGGTACCGAAGACATGGAGATGCCCTTAGCCATTCCCGAGATCGAAACGGTGGAAACTACGGGTCAAACACACACGGACGCTTCCAAGGAAGCTGACTTTGATCAGCGCCTTTTAGATGATCTCATAAAAGATTACGGCGAGTTCACTATCTTGCCGAGTTCAACCCCAAAGTCTGAAGCCAAGAAAGAACCCAAACCCGAACCAACGCGGGCTACGCTGCGAGTTAATGCATCCGCGCCGGTAATTCCCCCGACTCAACCCAACCTTCCCTCGCCACGAAAAGATGGAGAGCTTGATCGAAAACTCAAAAAGCTCATCAAGGACTACGGAGAGTACGATCTTTATTCTAGGCAAACACCGCTCAAGCTAAAGACGGGTGTGGTGGCTGCATTCTTAGTGCTGACTCTGATTTTTTCGGGGTTCTATTTCTTCTCCTCCCCCAAGCCTGCCGTACCAGCAAGTGCTTCTTCGTCGCAATCCCAGAGTTCCTCGGAAACGGCGCCGAAAGAGCCTGCGCCGAACGCCAAAACTAACAGCGGTGAAACTCTTTCGCCGCCCTCCGTTTCCAATGTTGACCTCCCCAAACCGGTTGAAGCGGGTGCATCGCAGAATGTTGTAAACAAAGTTATAAAGAAAACAACAAAATAAAAAAGGCTGGTCAAATCTATGAAAAATGAATTGCAAAATCTAACCGAGGACATCTCGCGGCTTTACGAGGAAATCACTCAAAAAACGGAGTCCTTAGGGCAGATCGATAGCATTACCCGACTCTATGATGAGCTCCAATCCCAACTTCAGAGCATTTCTTCGGAGGAAGTCGACCTGTTGCAGAGCCAGATCAAATCGACCCTCGAGCAAATGGTCGGAATCAGCAAGAGTCTCGCTGTTATCAAGACCCTCAAGACCGCGCTCAATGGTCACGACGATATGGTTGACCACATTAAGAAGGCGTCCAGTGGCACGAACCCGCGCCGATCTATGGAAGATCGGTAATGAACGGTTTATTGTTTCTTAGTGAGTTATCAGTATGCAAGGGAATCTAGCGCAAATTAGTCTTAACGACATCCTTCTTCTCGCCACCGGCGGAAAAAAGTCAGGCGTCTTAAAACTCTCCCGCGGCAAAGAGACCGTCGAAGTATATATTTCCGACGGTAACATCATCCATGCTACTTGCCCCATTGGCGAGGGAGAAAAAGCGCTGCTCTATCCGGTGACGTGGGGTGAAGGGGTCTTCAATTTGATGCCAAACGGGACTCCTCCGACAACGACGATCAAAAAGACTTCAGCGGAAATTCTCGACGAAGTAAAGGCAATGAGCCGAGAGTGGGAGACCATATTGGAAGTTATCCCCTCAGGAAAGGCTGTCTTTCGGATTGCCGATCCTGGCGAGGCTCAAAGTGGTCCCATCACCGTACCCTATGTGGGGTGGCGAGTGCTCAGTAAGATCGATGGCTCGCGAACCGTGCAGGAGATAGCCGAGATCCTGCGTATACCGTTCGCCTATACGGCAAAAGTCATCTTCAATCTCCACAAGTCTGGTTTGGTGGAAATTGTCAACCCATCTTCTAGGGCCAGGACCGACACCGTGCCTCCTCCTTTATTTGATCGGCTCACGAGCATCCTCACGGAGGCCATGGGACCCATGGCCCCATTGGTACTTCGAGATCAGATCGATAATCTGGGAGAATCCCAAGACAATTTTCCCGAAACCAAGCTGGACGATTTAATCGGGCTAATCAGCAAAGAAATTTCTGACGGAAAGCTGAGGCAGAAGGTTGAAGAATCCATGCTTCAAGAGATTTCAAATTTCAAAAAATTCTGACCTGTTTTACAGGAGGAAGCATGTCACAGGAATCCCTTTCTTTGGAAAGCTCGAAATTAGCCAACCCCGCAACGCCAGCCTGGCAGGGGAGCAGTCTCAGATGGAAGGTTGTCACCGCTTTCGGTGGACTGATTCTACTCTTGGGCGTCTGCGTCATGGGGATCGTCTATTTTCTGACCGGGAACGCCCTGCAAAGACAGGTCGATCTACGCTCGGCGGCCATTGCTGCGAACCTGAGTGATGCCGCGGCCGGCTATGTATCACGAAAGAACGCGCTGGAACTGGATGCACTTATTGCCAAATATGGTCGGCTGGACGGAGTCGCGTACGCATACATTCAAGATCCCAAAGGCGAGATTATCGCCACCAGTCTTCAGCCGTTTCCCGCAGAATTGAAGGAATCTACCTCTACGGCAGACCAGCGTACATCAAGAGCACGAACAACCTACGTGCGCGGCCAGTCAGTCTACGAGACACGAGTTCCCCTTCTTGATGGCCAATTGGGAGCCGTTCACGTGGGACTTTGGGCCGAGACGGTTCAACAAGATGTCCGAGGTACTCTGCTAGCTATCGTCGGCCTGATCGCGCTTTGCCTCGCCGTCGGCATAGCTCTTTCAACCATAATTGCGAGCAAAACGATTCGTCCCCTATTAGAACTGAAGTCGATAGCCGACGATATAAGCCGGGGGCAGTTGGATACACCCGTTTCCATTCAATCCAACGATGAGATTGGTGAACTCGCACGTTCCCTCGAACGAATGAGGGCCAGCCTGAAAGCAGCGATGGTTCGTCTCAATAAAACTTGAGATCACTTTACGTGTATATACGAATAGCGTCCCTTAGTAATAAATAAAGGAGAACAACGATGAGAAAAAGGTGGGCGATGAAGAAACTCGTGATCCTGACAGCCCTGTTCTTGGGGATAGTGGGAATTACCTTTGCTCGCGCCTTGGTGTCGATCGCCGCGGAAACCCCTGCGGCTCAACCGCTCAAAAAGGTCGTCATAGGTTACAGCGCTATCTCCCCTGCAAGCTCGTCCGCGTGGTTTGCGTACGAGGGGGGATTCTTCCGTAAAAACGGTCTCGATGCGCAGCTTATTTTTGTCGAAAGTGGAAGCCGGATGGTTCAAACCCTGATCTCCGGGGATGTAGTGGCCGCGCAAGTCGCCGGGGCTCCTGTGATACAGAGTAACCTCCAGGGCTCGGGGGTAGTGATAATCGCTGGACTTCTCAATACGATGGACTACAAGTTCGTGGTGTCGCGCGATATCACCCGTCCAGATCAACTCAAAGGGAAGACGGTCGCTGTCAGCCGCGTTGGATCGTCTTCCGATTTTGCGACGCGCTACGCTTTGGAAAAATATGGACTGATTCCGGATAAGGATGTAGCCATCCTTCAGATTGGAAGCCAGCCCGCCCGCTTTAGCGCTCTCGAAACCGGGAAAATCCACGGTGTCATGATC
>Ga0075436_100003925_pt1 | contig 10192 bp, 9 predicted proteins | sample RhiMethybrSRZTD5_FD_75303 | JGI IMG/M metagenome (GOLD analysis project Ga0075436, IMG submission 75303) | Populus rhizosphere microbial communities from Tennessee, USA - Rhizosphere MetaG P. TD hybrid SRZTD5 | ecosystem: Host-associated > Plants > Roots > Rhizosphere > Soil | place: USA... | reverse complement strand
AATACAGATGACTTTTGATTCGTGCTCAAGTGCGCCCTCCAGGAGGTTGTCCCGCTGCCTGTCTGCCCTGCTCGATGGGAACGCGAATGTGGAACGTCGTGCCTGCTCCTGCTTCGCTTTCAAAGTCGAGAGAACCGCCGTGGGTCTCCTCCACAATTTTCTTGGAAATTGAAAGCCCCAATCCCGTTCCCACGCCCACCGGCTTTGTGGTGAAGCCCTGCGCAAAGATCTTCGGACGGTCTTCGGGCCGGATCCCAGGGCCGGTGTCGGATATCGCAATGTGAACCCGGTCGCCCTCGCGCCGCGTGCGCACGGTGATCTTGCCATGGCCTTCGATCGCCTGCCCCGCATTTACCAGAATATTCAAAAATACCTGATTGAGCATGTTAGCGTGACATTCCACCGGCGGCAGTTCGCCCAGATCGGTCTCTACCGTGATGCGATTCTTGAACTCGCCGTGCGTCAGCTTGAGCGTATTCTGGATCTGCTCGTTCAGGTTCACCTTGCGCAAATCGGCGCTCTCCACGCGCGCGAACGTCTTCAAGCCCCGAACCACTTCCGCGATGCGCTCGCAGGCGATCTTGTCAACGGCCGCGAGCGAACGGCACGTCCCCACAAGCCCCTTCGCCTTGGCTAGCGATGCCGGATCGCCGCCGGCCAGAGCCTGTTCCACGCGCTCGAGCGCGCGGACGATCACTTGGTTGTTCGAAAGTATCGAGCCGATGGGACTGTTGATTTCGTGCACGATGCCCGCCAGCAGGCGGCCGATGGAGGCCATCTTGTACTCTTCGGACAATTGCGCCGCCAGTTGCTCGACCTGCGCGCGCAACGCTTCCATCTCGTTCGAGGCTTGTAGCGGATCGGGCTGGCTCACGGACGCAAGCCCTTCTGGCAATGATTCCGCGGGGCGATCACTGTCCAACCAGTTTGCGAAAACGCTTCACCAGCGTCGAAAAGATGGCAGCTGTGATCTCCACGTTGTCGGAAAGCAGGTCGTAGAAGTCGTCGCGGCCGATCCGCAGCAGGCGTGTATCTTCCACCGTCTTGGCCGTGACCGGCATGGGATCGTCGTCGAACAGCGCCCACGCGCCCAGAACATCGTTCTGCTTGGCAGTGTGCAGCACCTCCCCATCGCGGCTCAGCTCGACCGCGCCATCCACCACCACCAGAAGCGCATCCATGGGCACCGAGGGGTCCAGGATCACTTTATTCGGGGGATGTTTTACCTCGCGCGCAATCGAAGCAATGCGCGAGAGCTGCTCCGGCGTAAGGTTCTTCAGCAACTCTACGCCCTCGAGCGCAATCACCTTTTCGACAATATTGAGTCCTGCCATGTGTATTCCGCCTCAGGCCGCCAGCGATGCCACCGCCGACCGCGCGACTTCGGCGACCTCGGCCCCGGTATTCCGCGCCGCCTGCTCGATGTCCGGCGCCAGCCGGTGCATCCGCAGTTCCCCAGCCGCCGCCACCGCGCACGCCACCAGCCAGGGATCGCCGCAAGAGATGAGGTCGCGGATGGCCGTTTCCGGCGTTTTCACCTCAATGCCGAACAGGTGCCGGCCCGTCTCGAGCACGTGATTCGGGGCGTCCAGCAGCGGCAGCAGCACCCTCTTCAGGTCACGATCGAGTACGCTGTCCAGAAACTCGAGTGCCGCGGAATGCTGCTCGCCCGTATGCCGGCTGACAGCCAGATAGGCCGAGTACATCTCGCGCGGTGGGTAGCACAGGCCTAGAAGCCGGAACAGGCGCTCGAGTGTCTGGCCGAGCCGCTCTTCGATGGTGCGTGCCAGCAGTTTTGCCGCGCGGGGCGCGCCCGCCCGATCGCTGAATGGCGCCAGCGCCGAGAGCAGCTCGAAATAGTAGCGCGCTTCCTGGTGAATTTGCACCGTTACCAGCTCATCGGCATAATGCAGCTGCGGTGCCGATTCACGCAGCCGGTTGAGCGCCCTCAGCGCCGCGCTGCGCACTGCCGCGTTCGGCTGGTAAAGCGCCGTCAACAGCACATCCACGCTGCGCTGATGCACGATCAGTCGCAACGCGCGCGGCACCTCCTTGCGCACCGGCACGGGAACCGAGGCGTCCTCCAGAACGTCACCCAGCGTGCCGCAGATCGCCGGACCGTAGGCCGCCAGCGCCTGAATCGCCGCGCCCCGCACGCGAACATCGCCCAGCCAACGCACTATCGCGTGCACATAATCGCGATTCCGCAGCGTTCCGGCGGCCCGGCAGGCGGCAGCCACCACGCGTGGATCCTGGTCGGCCAGCAGCCTATGCAGCACTTCGCTGCCCTGGTCGCCCGTTACCGCAACGGCCCGCGCCGCCAGCGCCCGCCGCCGGACGTCCGCATCCTGCGCTGCTGCCGCAATCCATTCGCGCGTGATCACGTCGGCCGCCAGCTCGGGCCGCGCCTGCACCGCGTTCATAGCGCCCTCCCAGACAGAGGGATCGCTCGTCTCCAGAAATTCGCGCAGCAGCGTCTGGGCCTCTGGAGAAACGGCCAGCGCGTAACTCACGGCCGCCCGGACGGCTGGTCCAGCGTCGGAGGACTGACGAGCACGCGCCTCCGCCAGCGCTCGATCCAGAAGCGGCGCGTAACCTTGCGCGCGCGCCAGCTCGAAAGTTTTAGCGCGCAGCTCCGCCGCGGAGCTTTCCACCAGCTTGTTCAACAGCGGCCCGAGATCGTAATCCTGCGCTTCGGCCAGCAACCCGAGGGCATAAGCTGCCTGGCGCGGATTCTCGCTGGATGCCGTCTCCTGGAGCAGGGCCAGCGTCACCGGGTCGTTCACGCTCACGCGCACGCTTTCGATGTCCAAGCGCCGTGACGCCAGCCGCCGCCGCACAGTGGCTAAGTATTCCCGGCTGGCGCGGGCCGACAACAGAATCCATATCAGTGAGAAACCGACGGTCACCAGCGGGATCTGCGTGGGGGTCAATCCCAGCAGACTCTTGCTGGTGCAGACGATGAGGATCACGCCACCCAGGCCGCGGCCCATCCGGTCCACAAAAATATCGACGAAGGCCTTGGTCCGGTTCTTCAGCTCCGCTGGCAGCGGAACGTAAAGCAGTTCCATGCCAGTGCGGTTCAGCGTGTACCGCGTGGCCGCTTCAGTCAGCCGCAGTGCGGCGCTCGACTTGACTCCCGGCAGAAAGAACGTTCCCAGCGCGGTCGCGCTGATCGTTACTGGCATGATCTGCAGCGTGCCTCCCACGCCAAACCACCGCACCACCGCCGCTGTCATGAAAAATTGCAGGAAGAAATTGATCAGGTTCAGATAGATCCCGTAGAAATTGCCCAGGAACGCCGTGAGCTGGTTCTTGTCGCGGTACGCCAGTTTCGCCATGGCGTTGAACTGGTAATCGATGGTCACATCCACGATGAACGTCACCGTAATAATCGCCACAATCACTTGCAGGTGGCGGTGGTGACGGATGGCCGAAACGATGTCGCTGAAGTGAAATTCCGCTTCTTCGGACTCCGCCGCGCGAGCCGTGGTCAGCGATACTCCTTTTTGCATCAGCAGCGCGCGGAAAGCCAGATAGGCGATCAGGACCATGAGGGCGCTGGCCAGCACCAGTTTGCGCGGTCCGATGGCCCGCACCATGTCAGCCGTGAACTTGCCCCCGATGGCCGCGCCAAGTACCGCGCTCATCCCCAGCAGCCCGTAAAGCCTTTTGGCCTCCCGCGAGGTGAATACGTTGGCCGCTACCAGCCAGCCCTGCGCCACCATCATCACGCTGAAGAGCCCCACCCAGATGTTGAAAACGTAGAGGACCCAACCCCGGTTCAATCCCAGCAGCCATGAGAGCGCGAGCAGACAGCCGACAGTGAGGGCCGTTGACCAGGTCACCGCCGCCGGCAGCGAAGATTTCACCGCCAGCCGCGTATACAGGTAGGCCAGGATCCCTCCCACGAACGCGATCAGGATCATCAGGTAGGGCAGTCTGTCGATGTCGAAACTGTTCAGAAACAGCGCGCGCGAAACCGGTTTCAGGATGTAATACGCGAACAGGATGAAGAGCAGGTAGAGGGCTACGAATACGGTACGGAGATATTCGCCCGGCCTCACATCGAAGAAACTCCGCCACACCGCCCGCAACTTAAGCATCAAAATCGTGCCGATCGCAGCCTTTTACGATACCTCATTTTTGTCCCGCGTCGCGCTACAGTAGGGCTATGCATTTCAGCCGCATATGGGCCTATCTTATGGCCGGCGCCGGCACACAGGATGGCGGTTTTACCAGCGAGATACAGCGGCTGCACGTGATAGGTCTGCGGGTTGTCGGAGGGACGGAAATTGCCGTGGCCCTGTTCGTGTTCTTTGCCCGGATACCGTTCCAACTGCCGGCTCAGCCGTTCGCCTGGCTCGTCTGGCCCGCCGCCGTGGTCATGTTGGTGGGTCTCCTCACGCTCGTGCTGGCGCAAATGCGAGAGGCACGCAGCCGTCCCGCGGCGTTGCTGTGTTTTTCCGGATGGCTGGCGTCGGCGGTGCTGATTTCTTCGTCAGTGCTCGCTACTCGAAGTGTGTCCGATGACTATCTCGCCGCGCAAATCGCCATGATCGTGCTGGCCGCCACGGCCATCGCGCCCCTCCGGCCGCGCGATACCTTCGCCATGAGTTCCTCTATCTGGCTTTTCTATCTGGTGGTGCTCCTCGGCGGTTGGCGATGGGTGCGCATCGATCCCGCGCCCCAAGGCCTTGCTCAACTGATTGTTCTTGCACTGCTGACCCTGCTGGCCACTACCCTCAGCGCCATCCTCTATGCGCAGCGGACCGCGCACTACCGCGCGCAGCAGGAGAGCCTTCGCATGGCCGAGTTTCTGGCGGCCGCGCCCGTCCGCGCTCTGCTCTCGGAAAACGCCATCTCAGTGGGACGCCTGGCCGCCGCCCTGACTCACGAGCTGAACACGCCGCTGGGCGCCCTCAAAAGCTCCATCGATACCATGGTCGTTCTGGCCGCCAAACAGGCCACCGCCCCGCCCGAAGCGCAGCCACGCCTGGTCGCCATGCAGTCCGAGCTGCGCCGCTCCGTCAACGATTGCATGGAGCGTCTCAAGAGCGTGATCGCCCGCCTGCAGCGCTTCATCGACCTGCATCACACCGAACGGCAGCCGTCTAATTTGAACGAGCTGCTCGGCGACGTTGCCATTCTGCTGAAACCCGCGCTCACCGAAAAGGTGAAGCTGGAGTTCAACTTCCAGCCGATCCCGCCCGTCACCTGCCGCCCCCAGCAGCTCACTAGCGTCTTTTCCAGCCTCCTCAGCAACGCCATCGCAGCCGTTCATGGCGAGGGGTGCGTCCAGGTTTCGACCCGGAATATGGATTTCATGGTGCTGATCAGAGTTGAGGACAACGGCAGCGGCATGGAGGAAGCCGAGCTGGAAACCATTTTCGATCCCGGCTTCAAAGTCACCGCGGGCAGGGTCTCGACCGGAAACTGGGGCCTGTTCAGCTCGCGCCAGATCGTGTTCGAGCACGGCGGCGAGATTCAAATCACCAGCACGCCCGGCAAAGGGACCACGGTCGACGTGCTGCTCCCAGTCTGATGCTTACTCGCGGGGCGGCAAGTCGTACAGAACCGCGCCTTCGCCTTTTTCCTTGACGGCGTTGTCGAAAAATTCCACGATCAGGTCCCGGCGCTGCAACAGCGCCTTGATCTCGGTCTTGGTCAGGAATGGCCGCAACTGCTCCTCCATTGTCCCGTCGTCGAGCTTGCGCAGGCTCGCCAGCAGCTTGCGATCGCACATCACCAGATCCTTTTCGCTCTTGAGCTTCGGCATGATCCGGAATGCGCGCGTATGGTCGATCATCCACATGCGCCAGCTCTTGTCGATCACCAGGTTGCCGAGATTGCGGTCCGTGTTGTAGATCAACTGGTCGAAGACCCGCACTACATACATCTGCTTGTTCCACGCGTCCTTGTCCGGAGGCTCGACGCCCTGCTTGACCCGGTCCACCTCGTCGAACATCTTGTCGTCCACCCACCACGTGATGGCACTGGTCTTTCCGGCCACTTTCCGCTCCACTGACATCGGAGTCATGTTGAGGCCCAGAATCTGATCCAGGCGATACGCGGCGATGTTGTACTTGTAGGAGTCTTTGAAATTCATCTCGGTGCCGCGCGTCGATTTGAAGGAATTTTGCATGACGTCGATGCTCTGAATGTGAGCGTCGTGCTCCAGGGTGCCGTCGGACAGCGTCGCCCGCTCCGAGTTCGTCACTCCCGTGCCCAGGGCCTTCTTATGCACGATTTTTGCATTCTGGAGGAATTCCTCCATCTCGGCATGCGACAGGTGCTTGGCCGGCTTCGCGGCTTGCTCCTGGCCGAGCACGAGTTGAGAGCCGGCGAACAGCACCAGCAGCCCATGCGACAGGTGGCGCGTGTTGGGAAGCATGATGAACCTCATTTCAGGGGCTTATTGTATGCGCGTTCCTACCGGAATTCAAACATTCTTCGTTCCGCCTGATTGATAATCCACGTCCGAAGTCCGGTCGCGACCCGGTTGGTGGCGGCGTTGACATCCCCTAGCCTCTCGGCTATATTTTGTTAACATACTGATTATTATTGGTTTGTCCGTAGCCAGGCGCAGCGATTTCGGCTGGATGAGTTGCCACCCGGAGTCTCGGGTTTATCTCCGTGTTTGAGGCATACCGCGCGACCAGTGTTGCCACGAACCATTAACGAATCCGGGGCCCCAGAGATTGCCAATGGCCGTCGACCAAAGCAGCGGGAAGTTGGAACCAACCAATGGGGAGGATTACGAACACCTCTTAGACGACTATAGCCACTTCGAGCCCCCGGCCGAGGGAGAAATCCTAGAGGGCAGGGTACTGAAGGTCACGGGCCTGGAAGTTATCGTGGACTTCGGATACAAATCCGAAGGCCTGGTCCCCATCGATCAGTTTCGTTCGCCCACCGGCGAAATCCACGTCCAGCCCGGCGACGTGATCGATGTCATGATCGACCACGGACCGGAGGTCGAGGGCTACATCCTCCTCTCCCATTCCAAGGCCGCACGCCTCCGCATCTGGGAGAACCTCGAAAAAGCCTACCAGGAACAGCTCATCATTTCCGGGCGCGTGCTGGGCCGCGTCAAAGGCGGACTCTCGGTGGATGTGGGGGTCACCAGCTTCATGCCCGGATCCCAGGTCGATAGCCGCCCGGTCCGCAATCTCGAATCCTTCATCGGCCAGGATATCCCCGTCAAGCTTATCAAGCTGAACCGCCGCCGCGGCAACGTGGTGGTTTCCCGCAAGCTGGCCGTCGAGCAGGAAGCCGTCGAACGCAAAACCGTCACCCTGGAACATCTGGAAGAAGGCGCTGTGGTCACCGGTGTCGTCAAGAATCTCACCGAATACGGCGCCTTCATCGACCTGGGCGGCATTGATGGTCTGCTGCATGTGACCGACATGTCCTACGGGCGTATCGTCCATCCATCTGAAGTTCTCCATCCCGGCGACGAGGTGACCGTCAAGATCCTCAAGTTCGATCGCCCCCGCGAGCGCGTCTCCCTCGGCATCAAGCAACTGGCGCCCGACCCCTGGGAAGGCGTGGCCGAACGCTATCCCGTGAACAGCCGCGTCGTTGGCCGCGTCGTGAATGTCACCGATTATGGCGCTTTCGTCGAGCTCGAACCCGGCGTCGAAGGGTTGATCCACGTTACCGAAATGACCTGGTCGCGGCGCATGAAGCATCCCGCAAAAGTGGTCAGCCCCGGAGACCAGGTCGAAGCCGTGGTGCTCGACGTCCATCCCAAGGAGCGTCGTATCTCGCTGGGTCTGAAACAGCTCGAGCCCAATCCCTGGACCACCATTGCCGACCGCTACAGCGTCGGCTCCGTAGTCGAGGGCCGCGTGCGCAATATGACCGACTTCGGCGCGTTCGTGGAAATCGAAGAGGGAATCGACGGCCTGGTGCACGTTTCCGATCTGTCCTGGACGAAACGCGTCAAACATCCGTCCGAGGTCTTGAAAAAAGGGCAGGTGGTGCAGGCCGTGATCCTGGCCATCGACGCTAAGTCCCATAGGCTGTCCCTAGGCATCAAGCAGTTGCAGCCCGACGCCTGGGAGCGGTTCTTCCAGACGCACCATGTTGGCGACATGGTCCATGGCCGTGTGTCCCGCCTGGCCGGATTCGGCGCCTTCATCGAGCTGGCCGAGGGCGTCGAAGGCTTGTGCCACTTCTCCGAAGTGCCGGGTTATACGGGCCGCAAATCGGACGAGCCGCCCATCGCCATTGGGCAGGAACATGACTTCAAAATCATCAAGATGAATGAGTCCGAGAAGAAAATCGGTTTGAGTCTGCGAGCCGTCACCGAGGACGAGGAGCGGGCCCGCCTGGAAGATTATCAGCGCCAGGCGGCGGCTGCTACGACGACCATCGAAGAGGTCGTAAGTGTAAAGGAAAAAAAGACTTACCAGGAATGAGGGTTTTTGTCGCTGCGGCCGCCAAAGTGCGATTACGAAGGTTCGGACGTTGCAAAATGCGCGCTAACCACGCGATACTGTTGCGGACTGTAATCTATTGAGGGAACATAGTTTTTCAAAGCTTTTGAAGGAGGCTGAAACATGACCAAGGCGGATCTGATTGAAGAAGTCTCGCGCGTAGTGGAAATGACCCGCAAGGAGTCCGAGGTCATCGTCGAGTCCATCTTCGACAGCATCGTGAAGGCCCTGCACGGAGGCGACAAGATCGAGATCCGCGGCTTCGGCAGCTTCCGCACGCGCCAGCGCCAGCCGCGCATCGGGCGAAATCCGAAGACCGGAACCCGCGTCGACGTCCCCGCCAAGAAGATTCCCTACTTCAAGCCCAGCAAAGAACTTAAGGACGTGGTGAATAACTCCGCGGGGGCTGCTAAAGATCCCGCGCCCGCCAGTCAGCCGCTTCCCCAGCCGCGCTAACCGGACCAGCCATGGACCGCCTCTGGACCCCATGGCGCTACCGCTACATTACTCACGCCGATCCCTCCGATGGCTGCATCTTCTGCCTCAAAGCCGCCCAGAACAAGGACGCCGAAAACTACATCGTCCATCGCGGCAAGTTGAATTTCATCCTGCTCAATCTGTTTCCGTACACCAACGGTCACATCATGATCGCGCCTTATGCCCACATCGCTACCCTCGCCGCGACGCCCCAGGAGACGCTCGCGGAAATGATGCGCCTCACCCGCCAGGCTGAAGTAAACCTGAGCGCCGCCTACCATCCGGACGGACTGAACATCGGCATGAACCTGGGAGCCAGCGCCGGCGCGGGCGTCACCGGCCACATCCACATGCACGTCCTTCCTCGCTGGACCGGCGACGCCAATTTCATGAGCACCATCGGCGAAACCCGCGTGCTGCCCGAGGAGCTACCCGCGACCTACGAGAAGCTGGCGAAGCTCGAGTGGGGCGAATAGGCGGCCATCGCCAGACGTGTAGAATGTCGGCGTGAAGTGGGACTAACGGGCGAGAGCCGAAGGAGGGGTATGCAGCATCTCTTTGCAGAACTCATCGCCGAGATACAGCGCGCTAGTCCGGCGATGGCCGCGAGGTTACGCCCCGGACTCCTACCGGAGCTCGTGAAAGAGAAGATGGCCAAAATGCCGTTCCAAATTTCGGCCGATGCCGTTGCGCTTTACAGTTGGGCGGACGGCGCTACTGCCAGGTTCGAGATGCTTCCGGGCGCCTACTTCATACCACTCGAGGAGGCGCTGTTGGAGTTCGACATCGTGCATGGCATGAGAGACGAATTGCAAGAAATCTTCTTCCAGCCATACCGGGATTCGTTTCGATTCCTCACCGACTGGTCCGACGGCGGCTACAGCTTCGGCCGCATCGACTCGCCCAGCGAAGGTCAGATCGTGCACCTTTGCATCCACGCCCCCTGGAGGGTCGCCTATCGTGATCTCACGGCCCTGCTGAAAACTTCAATCGAGTGCTACCGGCGAGGTGTGCTGTCTCCCGATTCTGACATCGCGGACTTCAGGGCATACTACGAACTCGCGGCGCGAATGAACCCGGGGCTGGAGAATTGGACAGACAGCGCCTAACACTTCTCTTAGCCGTCGCCGGATCATCCATTCCTTTTTACATTTAATCCGTGAACTTTCGGTAAGACTGCGTAATCAGGTCGGAAGGTTAAGGGAGTGGCTTGGGCCTAGCTTTGTGTTGTGGGCCGGCAAGTGAGTGATCATCAGCGGGTTTCACTCTGA
>Ga0075436_100003920_pt1 | contig 10199 bp, 14 predicted proteins | sample RhiMethybrSRZTD5_FD_75303 | JGI IMG/M metagenome (GOLD analysis project Ga0075436, IMG submission 75303) | Populus rhizosphere microbial communities from Tennessee, USA - Rhizosphere MetaG P. TD hybrid SRZTD5 | ecosystem: Host-associated > Plants > Roots > Rhizosphere > Soil | place: USA... | reverse complement strand
ACCAGGAGCACGTTCTTGCCGGCCATGGACTGCTCCACGTCTTTGGTAAGGCGCACTTCGCCCGTGGAGTCCCAGCCGCCATTGGGGGTGGCGGCCGCAGCCTGCTGCCCGTAGCTACAGACGCCGATGAAGTCGAACGTGGAGTCGAGCGGCACCTGGCGCGCCAAATCGCTGAGGAAAATTGCCGCGCCCTTAAGCACGCCCACAAAGATGACAGCCTGCCCGGCGAAGTCGCGGGTAATCTGCGCCGCCATCTCGGTGACGCGGTGCGCGATCTGATCGCGCGAGATCAATACCTGCAGTTCTGACACGGCGATAGCATACCGGATAAAATGTTAAGTTTCGATCGGAAGTGGAGAGCCCCTATGCCCATGCCGGAGTTCAAACAATTAGTGAATGCGGCGAAGAGTGAGATCAAGGAGATCGGTCCTGAGGAATTGCAGCGCATGCAGAGCGGGGCGCAGGACTTTGTGCTGATTGACGTGCGCGAAAAAGATGAGGCCGCCAAGGGCATGATTCCCGGCGCCGTGCACATTTCCCGCGGCATGCTCGAGCACAACCTCGATCAGGTTACGACCGACAAGAACAAGGAAATCGTGCTCTATTGCGGTGGCGGCAGCCGCTCCGCACTTTCCGCATGGATGCTCAAGAAGATGGGCTTCAAGAAGGTGATTTCGCTGGCCGGCGGCTACCGCGGCTGGGACGAAGCGCAGAACAAGAAAAGCAAGTGAGGAACCATGGACCTGAAAGGCGTTAAGCTGACCTGGCTGGGACATGCCACGTTTCGATTGGAAACTCCCGGAGGCAAGACGGTGCTGGTGGACCCCTGGGTCATGGGCAATCCCTTGTGCCCGGAAAAGGAAAAGAAGATAAAGAAGGTGGACGTCCTGCTATGCACGCACGGCCACTTCGACCACGTCGGGGATGCGGTTGAAATTGCCAAACAGCACAATCCCACCGTGGTTGGCATCTTTGAGCTGTGCACCTGGATGGAGAAAAAAGGCGCCAAGAAGACTTCGGGCATGAACAAGGGCGGCACCCAAGCCGTGGGCGACATAAAGGTGACCATGGTGCATGCCGACCACTCCTGCGGCATTCTGGATGGCGACCAGATCATCTATGGCGGCGAAGCCTGCGGCTTCGTGGTCGAATTCCAAAACGGGCTGAAGATTTACCACGCCGGCGACACGGCCGTGTTCGGCGACATGCAAATCATTCGCGAGTTGTACGCGCCCGATATCGCCCTGCTGCCCATAGGGGACCATTACGTCATGTCGCCACGCGAGGCTGCCTACGCCTGCAAGCTGCTCAAGCCCAAAGCCGTGGTTCCCATGCATTTCGGCACCTTCCCCGTGCTGAGCGGGACCCCGGCAGAGCTCAAGCAGCTGGTGAAGGACGTGGAAGTAGTGGAAATGAAGCCGGGACAAACCCTGTGATTGACGGTTTGAAGGTTTAGGATTGACGATTGGAGCACCTTGGCAAACCAGACCGATGTTCGAGCTTACTGGCGCATGGGCGGAATCACCCATGGCGCTGTCGAAGATTATCTCTACTCCATTCTGCCGGAGCGCGATGCCACGCTGCGCGACATGGAGGCGGAAGCTGCTGCCCGCAATGTTCCGATTGTCGGGCCGGCGGTGGGACGGTTGCTCTACCAACTCGCCGGCATGATTAAGGCGCGCACCGTGTTCGAGATGGGGTCGGCCATCGGCTACTCCACCATCTGGTGGGCGCGGGCCGTGGGCGAAGGCGGGCGCGTCATCTACACCGACGGCAGCCGCAAGAATGCCGATGAGGCGCGGCGGAATCTGGAGCGAGCGGGCGTGCTCGACCGGGTCACAATCAAGGTCGGCGATGCGCTGGAGATTCTGTCCGAGCAAAAGGAGCCCTTCGACATCGTCTTTAACGACGTGGACAAGGCGGACTACCCGCGCGCTTTTCGAGTGGCGGCGAAGCGGGTGCGCAAGGGCGGCCTGTTCGTTGCCGATAACGTGCTGTGGAGCGGCAAAGTCGGGCAGCCGGCGGACAGAGCCGACGCGGAAACCCAAGCTATCCTGGAGTTCAATCAGCTGCTGTACGCCTCACCCGAGTTCATGACCACCATCATTCCCCTGCGAGATGGCGTGGCCGTGGCGTGGAGGCAGTAAATCAGTTGCCAGTTCTCAGGAGTCAGCACCAGCACGTTCAAATAGATTTCACGGGAATTTCAAGCAGATCTTCAACCAGGCCAACTTCTTTCTGCAGGAAGGGCTCGGCGTATTTAACGCCTGCGAGCAGGCCGTAGAAGCCGGCCATGGTGGCCACTCGCTCGCGGATCTCGGCGTGAGCAGGGAAGTCATTGGCGCCGGCAGCCTGATCAGTGAATTGCGATTTGTAGGCGTACACGGAGAGCAGGCGGGCTTCGAATTGTTCGGTTATGTCCACCACGAAGGTGGGACGAATGTCGTAATAGAGCGTGGCGTAAACAATTTTGAAGGGACGATGTGGAGCTAGCGTGGACACAGGGGCTAAAGCCGCCTGCTCCTCGGCGCTCGGGTTTCCACGGCTGAAGCCGTGGGCTTCCACGCTGAGCCCCGACTCCCGACTCCGGACCACCGATTTGTCGCTAACTCCCGACTCGTTACTACTGGGTCCCACCTTCCCCAGCTTCGCCAACCCCGCGAGAAAGCACCCCTCGTAGCCCAGCACTGAGGCGGTGTAGTGGTCAGGATGGCGGCCTTTCCAGTAGGGAAGTATGACCACTCGGGGGCGCTGCTCGCGAATTATGCGCGCCACCTTCAAGCGGTTCTCCCAGGTATTCTCCACGCGGCCATCAGGAATATCCAAAGCCTGGCGCCAGGAAACCTGCAGGATGCGCGCCGCCTCGACCGCCTCCGCCGCACGCTCCTTGGCGCTGCCGCGGGTGCCCATTTCGCCCTGGGTCAAATCGAGGATCCCGGTGGACCGTCCGCGCTGCGCCATCTTGAGCAGGGTGCCGCCGCAGGTCTGCTCCACGTCATCACGGTGGGCGGCAATGGCCAGAATGTCGAGGGAGGGGCTGCTCATGGGAAGCGTCAGTCCAGGCTGCCTTGCTCGATGACCACGTTCTCGCGCACGATCAAACGGTGCGCCGCCATTTCCCGCAGCCTGGGCAAGACGCGGTTCACGTGCTCGTCGGCGTCAATGAAGGTAATCACCACCGGCAGCTTGCCGCCCGCGTCCACCAGGTGCGTGGTCTGCAGCCGTTGCCGCCCGGTGAAGCCGGCCACGGCATGCAGCGCGGTAGCGCCCGCCACATTTTCCTGACGCAAATAGTTGAGGATTTCCACGTACAGCGGCCGGTGATGCCACTGGTCGGCCTCATTCAAATAGATAGTGACTTGTACCGCCATGCGCGTTGGCATTCTACAGTACCCGCGCCAGGGCAATGCCGCCCAGCACGGCGGCGAGCGAAAGCAGGTTGTTGCCCAGGATATTGGCTCCGAGCAGCGTCCACTGCCCCTGCTCGAAGTACGCCATGGTCTCGAAAGCGTAGCTGGAAAACGTGGTGTAGCCGCCGCAGAAGCCCACCGCGATCAGCAGGCGCCAGCGCGGGTCAGCCAGGACGCGCTCCGTGGTCCAAGCCATGAAAAATCCCAACAACAAGCTGCCGCTCACGTTGATGGCCAGGGTGCCCAGGGGAAATTCGGCCGTAACGCGTGCCAGCAAGGTGCTGAGCCAGTAACGGAGGTTGGCGCCGGCCACGGCACCCAGGGATATCCAAAGGAAAGCTTGCACGATGGAGTTCTCCTCGCTTGATCTGGTAGGAGTTATCAGCCGGGCCGACGAGCCGGGCGGTTGATGGCGAACTCCATCGCCGACAAGTTTGTATCAGGTAGAGCAGGGAATTGTCCAGATCAGCCGCGAGTAGTCAGAGTCGCGCTCTACCCGCCGTCAACCTTGCGTGGATCGCCAAACAGTTGCCGCAGGAGCCCAAGGAGTTCCTCGGGATTGTGGCTGGACACTTGGTGATCCACGCCGTCGCAGGACGTGGAGGGGGAGGGCGCCAGCAGAATGGCCGGCTTGTTTCGATGGCAATCCTTGAATTTCGCGACTACTTTCGCGCAGTCGCCTTTGAGGCTCCCATGAATAATCAGCGCATCAACCCCGGGGAATTGCTCGCAGAGGGCCATGCTTTCGCGCGTGGAGTGTGCGGTGATGACGTTGAACTTGGCGGTTTCCAGTACCAGCTTGCGTGCGGAAAGCGCCTGTTCGGGTTCGGGTTCAGCCATTAAGAAAGTAGGTCGGGGCACGGCATTCTTTTTGTCGAGCAGCTTGCTTTGCTCGGGTGCAGCACTCGACTCTGAGTGGGATGCCCCAGTGCTTGGAGGAGATGCGCCGTCGGGAGAAACTGGCGCTAGCCCTCGCGCCCCACACCCAGGGCGTCCGCCACCCGGTTAATGTAGTTGAACCAGGAGGCAATCAGCGTAATTTGCAGGATTCCCTTATCATCAAAACCCGCCTGCCGAAGCCGCTCGTGGTCCGCGCGCCGCACCTGGGTGGCGTCTTTGGTCACCGTTACCACGTAGTCCAGCATCACCCGTTCCTGCGGCGTGATGGGCGCCCGCGTGTAGTCATCCTCGAGGGCTTTTACAAACTGGGCATCCAGCGTCACTCTACGCAGAAACTCTGCGTGGGAATCAATTCAATACTTGCACCGGTTGGTGACGGAGACCACGGTGGTGATCATCTCGTGCTGGCGGCGGGTGAGCGGTAATTCGGGCGACATCAGCGCGCCAAAAGTGGAAAAAGCATGGTAGAGCGCCTGCGGAATCAGGCTGTGCGAAGCCACAATAGGCGCCGCTCCATCGTCGCTGGGATGCACCGGCGTGGCATATTCCTGGGGATAGAGCGCGCGCTGGCTGTCCATCGCGTCGCGCACGCAGTTGTCATCTTGAGGAGATACCGTGCGAATCCAGGTCATGAGGCTCCTTGCTGCAATGATCCGGGAGAAAGTATCGCAACCTGCGCTTTTTTGCCAATCACCTGTTTGTACTACGCGGCCGGAACCCCGCTACGCTGCCGGACAGGCGAGGGCGCGTGTTCCCCCACAGGTCATCTCTCGACACGAAGGGCGCCGCCGACAGAATGCAGCAAAAATACCGCAGCCTGCGGGGTCCGGCTGGACCAGGCAATCACAGATCACAGCAGGGAGTGGGGAGTGATGGTATGGTTTTCAGGAGGCGAGTCCATGCAGGTTGAGCCCATGCTGCGGGATGCCGTGCGGGTGCTGGCGCGCAACAAGATGCGCAGCAGCCTGACGGTGTTGGGCATCATGATTGGGATTGGGGCGGTGATCTGCGTGGTGGCCATCGGCACCGCCGGCTCGGCGCAGGTGGAAGAGCAGTTGCACAATCTGGGCGACAACCTGGTGTGGATCGAAGCGGGCAGCCGCACCCGCAGCGGCGTGCACCTGGGCAGCCATCAAACCAAGAGCCTGACGGTGGGAGATGCCAACGCCATTCTGCAACAGGTGCGGCTCATCAAGAGCGTTTCGCCGCAGGTGGACGGCTCGGTGCAGATTGTGTACGGCAACCAGAACTGGAGCACGATTTACCGCGGCGAGGGGCCGGACTACTTCGACATCAAGCGCTGGACGGTGCAGACGGGCGTCCCCTTTACCGACGAGGACGTGCGCCGCGGCGCCGATGTGTGCGTGATCGGCGATACCGTGCGCCAGCAACTGTTCGGCGGGGAAGACCCTCTGGGCAAGGTGATCCGGGTGAGCGACGTTCCCTGCAAAGTGATTGGGACCCTGGCGCCCAAGGGGCAGTCGTGGTTTGGGCAAGACCAGGATGACACCATCATCATGCCCTACACCACGGTGCAGAAGAAGATTGCCGGCATCACCTGGCTGAAGGACATTATGTGCTCGGCGGTTTCGCCGGGCGCGGTGAAGGAAGCGACGCAGCAGGCGGTGCTCCTGTTGCGGGAGCGGCATCACATCAAACCGGGCGACGACGACGATTTCAACATCCGCAGCCCGGAAGACATAATCCAGGCGCAGTTGGCCGCCAGCAAAGTCATGACAGCGCTGTTGGTGAGTATTGCTTCGGTGGCGCTGCTGGTGGGCGGAATTGGGATCATGAACGTGATGCTGGTCTCGGTGACGGAGCGCACGCGGGAAATCGGAGTACGCATGGCGGTGGGCGCCACCGAGGGCAGCATTCAGCTCCATTTTCTTGCGGAGGCGGTGATGCTCAGCCTCGTGGGGGGCGCCATGGGGGTGCTGCTGGGCTCGGTGGGGTCTTTGGGCATTGCCCAGGCGCTAGGCTGGCCGGTGCAGCTCTCTCTTCAAGCGGTGGTGATCGCGAGCTTGTTTGCGGCTGCCGTGGGCGTCTTCTTCGGCTACTATCCGGCCCGCAAGGCGGCGAGAATGGATCCCATCGAGGCGCTGCACTACGAGTAGCGCCCTCCCGTGAAAGCGTCGTTTAACGCGGGGCGGGGCAGAGGCCCCGCCCTTTCAAGCTAATTTTAGGCGGGCCGCCGTTTACGATTAGGGTTAGTCACGTGCACGGACCGGCTCTCACCCTCTTGCACCTCCTCGACATCGCGCGCCTCGACCTGGGTGGTGGACTGGGGACGCCGCCGGGTAGGCCGGCCGGTCGTACCTGGTTCATGCTCCGGCGGCACGGCTGAGCCACGGCCCGCTACCTGCCTTTGGGAACGCTCCTCGCCCGCGCTCCGCTGTCCCCGGCGTCCCTCTTGCCCACTCGCAGCACTTTTCTTCTCTCCGTTTCGGTCGAGCGGGTGAGTTCCCGGATCCTGCCCTTCAGTGCGCCCACTGGCCGGGTCCACAATGTAGAGCAGGTCGGTGAGGTCGGTGGCGTGCTCTTCCTCGTCCTTGAGAATCCCTTCCAGAAGCACGCGCGTGGTGGGGTCGTTATCGGCAAAATGGCGAATCATTTCGGTGTAAACCTGGATGACAATGCGCTCCGCGATCAGATCCTCGCGGATCATGTCCGCCAGGGTTTCACCTTCAACATACTGCGCGGCGGAACGTTCCAGCAGGTTGCGGGGATTGAAGTCGGGTTTGCCGCCGAGTTGCTGAATGCGTTCGGCGATGCCATCGGCATGCTCACGCTCGGCATCGGCGTGCTCCTTAAACTCCCCGGCGACGGACTTGCCGTGCACCCCGGTGGCCATGAAGTAGTGGTGCATGTAGCGCAGGACGCACACAATTTCGGTGGCCAGCGCCTGGTTCAGGATCTCAATCGTCTGTTCTTTATCGCCGCGATAGGATTCGGTGACTGGTCCGTCCTCAATACTGCGGCGGGCACGCTCGCGGAGTTGTTCAACGTCCTGCAGGAATTGCGCCATATTCACCTCGCTGGAATCTTCTGCCGGATAAAAGGGATGGATCTCTCTGGCAACGGGTTAGATTCGCGCAATGCAAAGTACAGATGCCTGGGGCGGTCATTACCCTTCGCCCATTACTCGTAAGCTCTTGGCCGACATCAGCTCCAAGCACCGACTGCCGGAAATCAACAGTACGCGGAAGGACCGACCGGCAATTGACAACTCGCGCCCACCCGGTAACTCGCGTAACCACCCCCGGCGCCGTCCGTAACTTTACGGCTGTGGGCAGCGGGCATAGAGTCGAGATGCGATGCAAGAGCAAGATCACGATGCCTCACGCATGGCGGCAGAAGAGCCGGGGGACGGGCCGGAAGAGCAATCCAGCCGGCCTGGCGCAGCCGGTGACAGCCAGGCGGGGATGAGGAGCGCGGTCTTGCGCGGTGCGGCGGTATTGCTGGACATGCTGGCGTGGTGGCCGGAGGCGCTTGTGGCCGGCCAGACGTGTCTGGCGGCCCTGCAGGTGCGGCAGGGCGATGAGCGCGAGTAAACCGTCAACAACAAACTAATTAACCCCAGAGCGGGCGATCGGTATCGGGGAGAGAAGAGCTCCGGTGCTGGTCGCCCGCGGTGTTTTGGCCCTGCCGTTGGCGTCGGCTTTCGGCACAACCAATCCAAGCGACTGTCAGCAGTTAAGCGGAGCAGGGAAAGCGGCAACTTGCACCGGTAGGTCCGCATCGGTAATATAGAACGAACGTTCGATAAGCCCCTCGGGGTGGGGCGGCCAATCCAGCATGGCTTCTCGATCTAGTTCGCTTTCCAGCCGCAGCTCGGCCCAAATTTCCGCCGGGGAAGGCAGCCGTTTCGATCGCCGCCTGGCCAAGATCCTGGAGCACGCCACCGAGGTTTTCTGCGAGAAGGGCTATGAAGGCGCTTCCATGCGCGATCTTTCGCGTGCCAGTCGCATGTCGCTGGCCGGCCTTTACTACTACTTCGATTCCAAGGAAAAACTGCTTTACTTAATCCAGAAATATACTTTCAGCACCATCCTGGAACGCCTGCGCCAGCGCCTGGAGGGAGTGGATGATGCGGAGCAGCGCGTGCGCATCTTCATCCAGAACCATCTGGAGTATTTCCTGGCCAACCAGAAAGCGGTCAAAGTCCTCTCCCACGAAGATGACGTGCTGAAGAACGGCTACGGCTCGGAGATTGCCGGCATCAAGCGCGAGTACTACCGCATTTGCCTGGAACTGGTGGATGAGTTGAAGCGCGGGCAGGGTTTAGAATTCTCCAGTCGCATTGCCGTGCTCAGCCTGTTCGGCATGATGAACTGGATTTACACCTGGCACAATCCGCGCGTGGACGCCGACGCAGGCGAGCTGGCGCGGGAGATGGGCGACATTTTTCTGCATGGCGTATGCGGCGGCCGTTCCGGGCCGCAAAGCAAACGGGCCTCGAGCGCCAAAGCTCGAGTGATGTGAACGACTTCTTAAAGGAGCATTGCACATGGCAACCACAACCCAGCCGGTAAGCGCCGAAAGCACCAAGCAGCTGGTCAACTACCGTGTCGATTCGGGCGTGGCGGTGATCGAGATGAACGACCCGCCGGCCAATACCTACACGTACGAAATGATGCGGCAGCTGGATGAGGCCATCCTGCGGGCGCGCATGGACAACAACGCTTACGTACTCCTGCTCACCGGGGCGGGCGACAAATTCTTTTCCGCCGGCGCCAACATCAAGATGCTCTCCACCGTGGACCCGACCTTCAAGTATTACTTCTGCCTTCACGCCAATGAGACGCTGTTGCGGCTGGAGCACACGCCCAAGCTGGTGATAGCGGCGCTCAACGGGCACACCGTGGGCGGAGGCCTGGAGATCGCCATGGCGGCCGATATCCGCATCGCACGCAAGGATTCGGGGAAGATCGGACTGCCGGAAATCAACCTGGGCGTACTACCCGGCACCGGCGGAACGCAGCGCCTCTCGCGCCTGGTGGGCAAGAGCAAGGCCATCGAACTGATGGTGACCGGGAACACGTACACCTTTGAAGAAGCGCTGGAGTACGGCATCATCAACGATATTTACGACCGCGAGAACTTCATGGAGAACATCATGGAGTACGCCCGCCAGTTCTGTCCGCCCAACAAGGCGGCCAAGGCGGTAGGCCGCATCAAGCGCGCGGTGCAGACGGGCTGGGAGATTCCCATGGAGTCAGCGCTGGCCGTGGAACGCGAGAACCAGCAGCTGCTGTTCCAGAGCGAAGACGCGAAGGAAGGCCTGACCGCGTACGTGGAGAAGCGGCCGGCGACATTTACCGCAAAGTGATGCATGAGCCACAAAGGGCAGTGTAGGTGAAACACAAGAGTCCTCGGTGGTTTGATAGATAAACGGTTACCTGTTTCCCAGGATCGGTGGTCCAGATTTTCAATTCCTCTGTGGCCGCCGCGTCCTTTGTGGTGAAAAGAAATGTTGGCAGCGAGTAAAACCCGCATAGAACCCGGCAGGCTTCTAATTGGTGGCGAGTGGGTAGCGAGCGCCAAGACCTTCGACACCATCAATCCCGCGACCGGCGAGGTCATCACACAGGTGGCCGACGCCGGTCCCGCTGAGGTGGATCGTGCCGTCAAAGCGGCACGCAAAGCCTTTGATGAGCGCGGCGGCCCATGGCAGAAAATGTCGGCCAGCGAACGCGGCAAGCTGCTGTGGCGGCTCGCGGATCTGCTGGAAAGGAACATTGAGGAGTTCGCCGAACTGGAAACCCTGGACAACGGCAAGCCCATTTTCGAGTCGCGCTACGTGGACATGCCCATGGTATGCGACGTGCTCCGCTACTACGCAGGCTGGGCCAGCAAGATCCACGGCGAAACCATCAGCTCGCGCGC
>Ga0075436_100003919_pt1 | contig 10199 bp, 12 predicted proteins | sample RhiMethybrSRZTD5_FD_75303 | JGI IMG/M metagenome (GOLD analysis project Ga0075436, IMG submission 75303) | Populus rhizosphere microbial communities from Tennessee, USA - Rhizosphere MetaG P. TD hybrid SRZTD5 | ecosystem: Host-associated > Plants > Roots > Rhizosphere > Soil | place: USA... | reverse complement strand
AGCTCCCGCCGGAAACGACGGTCTACCCGGGCCACGGCGAACGCACCACGATCGGCGCCGAGCTCCGCTGGCTTCGCGGCTTCCACTTCGATTGACCGTTCGGGTCCGGCCGTTCGCCGAGCGCGACTATGTCGCGCTCGCGCGCATCCGCTCGACCGGTGAGCAGGATCCGACGACACCGGAGAGCGCGCGGGCCGATGACGCGGCGTGGGACTCGCGCTTCGAGAAGGTCCGCCTTGTCGGCGTCGACGAGGAGGACGCGCCGCTCGGGTACGGCGAGATCTACCAGGAGCCGGCGCGTTTCGTACCGCGGCGCTACTTCCTGCGACTCGCCGTCGACCTGCGCATGCGCCGGCGCGGCGTCGGCGCGTCGATCTGGGGTGCGCTGAGCGAGGAGCTCCGTACACGGGCCGCGCTCGGCATCTATGCCTGGGCACGAGACAACACCGCCTGCGCGGCGTTCCTCGCGCGCCGCGGATTCGTCGAGGTGATCCGGTCGTACGACCAGGTGCGCGCGGTCGCGACCGCCCCGCTGCCGACGCCCGCGGATGACGAGCGTCTCGTCGCGAAGGGGATACGCATCGCCACGCTCGCCGAACTGATGCGCGAGGATCCGCGCGCCCTCGAGAAGACCTATGAGCTCTATTACGCGAGTCGCCTCGACCAACCGACGCTCGGACGCGTGACCGTCATCCCGTTCGATAAATGGCGCGAGCAGTTCGTCGATGACGCCGATGCGCTGCTCGACTCGTACTTCATCGCCATCGACGGCGAGGAATACGTCGGACAGACCTTCGGCCATCGCAGCTCGACCGAGGATGTGATCGGCATCGGCGTGACGAGCGTGCTGCCATCACACCGCCGGCGAGGCATCGCGCGGGCGCTCAAGCTCCGACTCCATGCGTATGCGCGGGCGAAGGGCTATCGCGAGATCCACACCGACACGACGCGGGAGAACAAGGCGATGTCCACGCTCAATGACGAACTGGGCTACGTGATCGTCGAGAGCATCGCCGGCTACGAGCTGGCTATTCGAACGTCCCCATGATGTTCATGCCGTTGTCGGCGAACAGCGTCGCGCCGGTGATCGACCGCGACCACTCCGACGCGAGGAACACCGCGACGTTGCCGATCTCCTCCTGCGTGACGTTGCGGCGCAGCGGCGACTTCGCCTCCCACAGCTCGCGCGCGGCGGAGATCCCCTTCACCGCGGATGCCGCGAGCGTCTTGAGCGGTCCGGCCGAGATCGTGTTCACGCGGATGTTCTTCTCACCGAGCTCGGACGCGAGATAGCGAGTCTCGGCCTCGAGCGCCGCTTTGGCGATGGCCATGGCGTTGTAGCTCGGCACGACCTTCTCGGCCGCGTTGAAGGTCAGGCTCATGACCGAGCCACCGCCGGCCTTCTCCATGAGCGGGATCGCGGCGCGCGTGAGGGACACGAGTGAGTAGGCCGAGATGTCGATGGCCGAGAGCATGCCGTTCCGGCTCACGCTGCTGAACGCGCCCTTCAGCTCCTCGAGCGGCGCGAACGCGATGCAGTGCACGAGGATGTCGAGCTTGCCCCATTTCTTCTCGAGCGCGGCATAGAGCGCGTCGATCTCGTCCTGCTTGGTCACATCGCAGGGCATGACCGGGATGTTCTCGTGATCGGGCAGCGTGGCGACGAGCTCCTCGACGTTCGACTTCAGCCGATCGATCGCGTAATTGAACGCGAGGTCCGCGCCTTCGCGCTGGAACGCGGTCGCGATGCCCCACGCGATGCTCCGCTTGTTGGCGACGCCCATGACGAGCGCCTTCTTGCCGTCGAGGAGACCCAACTCACACCTCCGCTTGTCCACGTCATCATCGGCGCTCGGCGCGCGCACGTCCACGCGGCGCGCTTCACACAGCGTGAAGCGAAATCAGCGGTGTATGTCGAGCAGGACGTGTGGTGGATCGACCGTGTCGTCTTCGCGGTACTCGCGCAGATAGCGGAAACCGGCCTTCTCGTACGCTCGGATCGCCGCGGTATTCGCTTTCGATGGACCGATGACGCAGTACGCCACGCCGTAGCGCTCGAACGCGATCGGAAGGAACTCGCGGATGAGAGCTGGTCCATGACCCTTGCCGATGAGCGAGGCATCGGCGATGAACAGGTCGAGCCCGAACGCCGGCTCCGCGAGCGCTCCGACCTGAGCGACGTAGTCGTCGTAGTCGGCGACGCGGTATGACTGCAGCATCCCGATCGGACGGCCGTCGAGGTGAATGACGTACATGTCCGTCGGGTCCTCGCCACGGATGGCCTGCAGCCAATCGCGGATCGTCCCCTCGGGATAATCGTGCTCGTCTGGATCGTCCTCCCACCAACGCCGCACGTGTGGCTCGAGCAGCCAACGTCGCATGAGCGGGATGTCGGCCTCGGTCATCGGGACGAACGAGTACTGCACCATTGGGCTGTGACGCAGAGTGTCGCGCAGCCGCGGCTCATCATCGTTGCGGGCGCTCCGGGGAGCGGAAAGACGACGCTCGCGAGCGAGATCGCCGCTCGCAGGTCGATCGTCATGATCAGCAAGGACGAGGTGAAGGAGCGCCTGGGTGACGCGCTCGGGACCGGCGACCGCGAGTGGTCGAGGAAGCTTGGCCGTGCCACGTACGTCCTGCTCCATGCGTTCGCGCGGACCGTGCTCGACGCCGGGACGGACGTGCTGCTCGAGGCGAACTTCTACCGCGGGCTGTCGGACGATGACCTGCGGGACCTCGCGACGCGCTCGCGCGCCCGCATCATCGTGTGTCGCGCGAGCTCAGCGCTCCGGCGCGCGCGGTTCGCCAGTCGCGGACGCACCCACGGCGTCCACCTCGACGCGCACATCCTCGAGCATGAGTGGCCCGACGACGACAGCGTCTTCGACATCGACATCGGTGTCCCGCGTCTGGTGGTCGATACGAATGACGGTTACGACCCGGAGCTCACGCGGATCCTCGCGTTCGCGCGAGGCTAGTTCCAGCGACCTCGCGGCTGGTCGTCGTCGATGCGGCGGCCGCGGTAGTACTTCCCCGCCTCGGTGATGCGGGTGCGCCCAAGGTCATCGGTGACCGCGTATACGCCAGCCGCCAGGATGGCCGGGATGACGAGGTCGGTCGGTCCGAACGAGATGCCCACGACGAGCGTGGACGCGACGGCCCAGGCCAGGCACATGAGGATGAGGCGCAGGATCTGCGCCTGTTCGCGTGTCACGAAGCTCTCCGGTGCACGAACGAAGCCGCCTTGGCCCACTCGCCGTGTTGCACGAGATCGTCCTTCGTGACCCAGCCTGACCGCACGGCGAGCTTGAGCTCGTCGCGCAGTGTCGTTTGCAGCATCTCTGGACCGTCGGTGTTGAAAGAGAACCGGACCTTGTGCCGCTTGAACGTCGCGATGAGCTCGCCGAGCTCCTCAGGGCCCTTCACGACCTGCGTATGGAGGTTCGACGACGGACAGATCTCAAGCAGGATCTTCCGCTCCGCGAGCTTCCGACACAGGGCCGCGTTCTCCGCAGCATGGATACCGTGCCCGATGCGGTCAGGTTCCAGGTATTCGACGACCTCGTCGACCGATTGCCAGCCTTCATCCTCGCCGGCATGGATGGTCACGCCAAGGCCCGCCTTCCGCGCCTTCTTGTAGAGCGGCGCGTAGTCCTTGTAGTGGAAGTCGGGGTTCGCGGGCCCGGCCATATCCACGCCGATGACGCCGCGCCCGCGATACCCAATGGCCTTCTCCACGATGATCTCGTTCAGCGCATAGGTGAACGTGCGGTCGCACGAGAAGATGAGCCCCGCCTTCACCGGGTACTCGAGGAGCGCGCGCTCGAGGCCACGGATGGACGCGACGATGATCCGGTCGAGATCGCGCTCGCCGCCGCGGTTGCGCTTCATCGGGTTGTATCGCAGCTCCAGCGTGGTGATGTTCGCCTTGCGGTATGCGCCGCTCACGACTTCGTACACCGACTCCTCGACCGCCACCGGCGACGACTGGATGAGCTCGGTCCACTGGTACAGCGCGAGGAACGCCTCGAACGATTTCCGCTCGCGCTTGCCCACGGTGATGAGGTCGACGAACGCCCAGTAGTCCTTCGTCGGAAGGCGGATGCCCTGCTCGTGCGCGATGCTCCAGAGCGCGGCGGGATCGACGGAGCCTCCGAGATGGACGTGAAGCTCGGTCAGCTCGTCGCCGAGCGGGTGAGGTATCTAGCTTCCCTGTTCGCGCGTCGGCGGGCGACGGACCCTCCGCCTGCGCCGCGGGCTTGCGGGGCGACCTTCGGGATGCTCGTGCCACACGATGTGGCTGTCGTCGTCGGGTGATGCGACGCCCGCGACGAGATCGAGGATCTCGGCGCGTCGCAGCTCTTCCTCAGCGGTCGTGCGCGATACATCGCGCTGCAACATGACGTCACAGTCATATGGCGAGCCGGTCTGACGCCAACCGTTCTCCGACAGGAGATCGAGGATCTTCGCGATCTTCGTCAGACGCTGCGGCTGCTCGGCGACATATTCGCGGAGCCACGCCGAATACGTCCGCTTGCCCTTGTCCTCGCGATCGAGCTCGTCACGCACTGTGCCGAACACATGAATGAGGATGAAGGAAGGACCTGGCATGTACGGATTCTATCGACCGCGTCTTGCTCGCGAGAGAGCGCCTGCTCTTAGCCGCGCTCCTCGACGAAGCGATACCCGCCGTCCGAGTCCTTCGCGATCACGACGAGCGCGCCACTCTTGAAGCCTGTCTGTCCCTTCAGGGCCTGGCAGATCAGGTGGTAGTGCTCGTGCTCAGGAGGCACGCACTCGCAGCGCTCGGCCTTGATCTCGGCGTCGAAGCGCCGCGCGCCGATGCGCAGCGCGACGCGCTCGCCGGGGCCGGGGAACAGCTTCCATGCGTCCTTGGTGATGAGGATCCGGGCTTTGCGGACATCTTCGGAGGAGAGGCGATGCCGGTAGGTGGATCGGGAAACACTCATTGGCTCCACTATTTTCGCACGAAACGCGCCCAGGCGTGGGCGCAGCGCCCGCCTGCCCGCTCAGGCTCTGGCGCCCGCTAAGCGAACGCCGCCGGATCGTCCAGAAATCGCATGAGATGGACCACCTTGACATCCGAGCCCGCCGCGCGAACGCCCGCGGCCACCTGAAGAATGCATCCGGGATTGGCCGAAACGACGACATCCGGACGTGCCGCGAGGATGTGCTCGACCTTCTGACGCTGCAGCTCGGCCGACAGGTCGGGATGCGTGAGGTTGTAGATGCCCGCGCTACCGCAGCACCGCTCGGCGTCGGCGATCTCCACGAGCTCCACGCCCTCGATCGCGCGCAGGAGAGCGCGAGGCTCCTTACGGATTTTCTGCCCGTGCGCGAGATGGCAGGCGTCTTGGTAGACGACGCGCAGCGCCCGTGACGTACGTCGCGGCGCGGGCTTCGCGACCTCGCTCGCGTCGCGTACTCGCGCCGCGAAAGCACGCGCCCGATCGGCCCAGGCCGGATCGTCCGCGAGCACCTCGCCGTACGCCTTCAGGTGCGCGCCGCAGCCCGCCGCGTTCACGACGATCGGCGCACCGGATCCGGAGAACGCGTCGATGTTCAGGCGCGCGAGCTCGCGCGCGCCGTCGCCGTCACCGCTGTGCGCGTGCAACGCGCCGCAGCACCTCTGCTCGGCGCACGCCGAGACACGCCGCCCGCCGCGCTCGAGCACACGCACCGTGGACCGCTCGGTGTCGCCGAACGCCTCGCGCATGACGCATCCGGCGAAGAGCAGCGTGTCGGCGTCGTCTCTCTCAAAGAGGTCGAACGGTGGCCCCTCGCGTGACGGCGCGAGCGACGATGCCCACGCGACCGGTCGGAGGCGCTGTGCCGCCGTATGCAGCGGACTGCGGACGAACAGATCGGTCAGCCGTGTCACTCGGCGGAGCCGCGATGCGTTCGCGATCGTCGCGAGACCGGCGCGCTCGACCATCGCGCGCAGGCCGCGCCTGGGCCTGCGCTCCGCGACGACCTCGCGCGCGCCCTCCATGATCCGGCCGAAGGGCACGCCCGACGGGCACGCCGTCTCGCACGCGCGACACACCAGGCACGCATCGAGATGACCCATAAGCTCCGTGCTCGGCGGCGCGTCGTTCGCGACGAGCGTGCGGATGAGCTGGATGCGTCCGCGTGGTGAGTCGGCCTCCTCACCGAGGATGCGGTACGTGGGGCAGTCGTTGAGGCACAGGCCGCACGAGATGCACGTCGCGAGATCCTCGGGTCGGACATGCGACGGGGACGTGGAGATGGATGTGACGGCGATGTCCGTAGGATACGGTCGCATGACCGCCACGATGCCCGCGCTCGCGGAGCGTCTGCGCGCGTTCCTTCCACCCGACGCGGTCATCGACGATCCGGCGACGCTGCTTCCCTACGCCTACGACGCCTCGTTCTGGTCGCTGCGGCAGCGTCGCCTCCCCGACGTCGTCGTCGTTCCGCGAACGACCGAGCACGTCGCTCGCGTCGTGTCGTTCGCCTCTCAGACCGCGACGCCGATCGTCGCGCGCGGAGCCGGCACCGGGCAGACCGGTGGCGCGGTCGCGGCGCACGGCGGGATCGTCATCTCGTTCGCGCGGATGCGCGAGGTCATCGAGATCGATCGCGCGAACCTGCAGGCCGTCGTTCGACCAGGCATCGTCTTCAACGATTTCCAGGAGGCGCTGCGACCGCACGGGCTCTTCTTCCCGCCGGATCCGGGCAGCGGGCGCGCATGCACCCTCGGCGGCATGGCGGCGAACAACGCCAGCGGTCCACACGCGGTGCGCTGGGGCACGACCTCGGCGTACGTCCTCGGGTGCGAGGTCGTGATGGCCGACGGATCGGTGATCTGGACCGGCGGCGCGCACTCGAAGGCGCTGAAGTCATCGAGCGGGATCGACCTCACCAAGCTCTTCGTCGGGTCAGAAGGAACGCTCGGCGTCATCACCACGCTGCGGCTGCGCGTGCAGCCGCGTCCGCCGGCGCGCGCGGTCGTCCTCGCGGGCTACAGCTCGATCGACGACACCGTGCGCTCGATGGACGACCTGTTCGCGGCGGGGATCCTCCCGTCCACGGCGGAGCTGCTCGACACGAGCGCGGTCGTGGCGCTCCAGAAGTGGCAGCCATCCCTCAATCTGCCCGATGGCGAGGCGGTGCTCTTCATCGAGATCGAGGGGACGCCGGACCACGTGATCTCCGCCGTCCGAAGCGTGGACGAGATCGTGCGCCGGCGCGCCACGGTGACGCGCTTCGCCGAGACGGAGGCCGACGTCGCGAAGCTGTGGGCCGCGCGCAGCGGGATGGCCGCGGCGTCAGCGCTCGCGCATCCTGGGAAGCACCGCATCTTCGCGGGCGAGGATCTCGCCGTGCCGCTCACGAAGATCCCGGAGACCATCCGGCGCGCACGTGAGATCGCGAAGGAATGCGACGTGGCCGTGATCTTCTACGGGCACTTCGGCGACGGGAACGTGCACTCCGCGATCCTCATCGACCCCGACGATGCCGACGAGGTGCGCCGCTCCGACGAGCTCGCCGATCGCCTGCACAAGCTCGCCATCGAGGTCGGCGGCACAGTGACCGGCGAGCACGGCACCGGCGCGGTGCGCTCGCGCTACATGCGCGCCGAACATGGCGCCGCGCTCGACGTGATGAAACGCATCAAGAAGGAGCTCGACCCGAAGGGGATTTTGAACCCTGGAAAGCTCTACGGAGAGTGATCTCCCGCGCGTCGTGCGCGAATTCACGCGACGCGTGCGCGAGATCTTCGGCGACAGGCTCGTCGGCGTGTATCTCGGTGGCTCCTTCAGCACCGGCGAATTCACCGCCGGCAGCGATTACGACCTCGGGGTGGTGCTTCGTGACGAGCCCAGCGACGCCGACATCGCACGTTTGCGGCAGATGCACGCCAGCCTCGCGCGTGAAGATCCAGAGTCGCTCCGTCTCGAAGGCGACTACCTCGTTCGCGACTCACTGATCCCCGAAGGCACGAGCACCCCGGCATGGTGGTTTCGCTGGGGTGCGCTCCGCGAACGCGAGTTCATGATGTCGGCCGACAACATCGCCAATCTCGGGCGCCAGGGCATCACCGTCGTTGGACCACCTGCGTCGCAGATCTTCCCGGCAGTCACGCGCGATCAGGTCCGCGCTGCGGTTCGCGACATGATGGCCGAGGAGCCAGATGCATCCAGCGAAATCGCCGCCGCACGCGAGATCCTCGACCTGGCACGCTCGTTGCGCGCGCTCGAGACCGGCGAACCCAGCTCGCGCGCGGCGGGGCTCGAGTGGGGCTTGGAGCACATGGATCCGCGATGGCGTCCAGTGCTGCATCGTGCCGCCGAAGTGCGCGGCGGCATCGCGGTCAGCGACGAGGACCAGACCCTACGGCACGCGCTCGCCGAACTTCGAGGGTCGCTCGGCCTTCCTTAGTTCAGGTAGCCGTAGTCGGCGAAGACGAGGCGCAGGAACAGCAGACCGCAAAGCACGACCATCCCGACGCGATGCGTGATCGCGGCACGCGGATGGTCGCGCGCCATGAGTCCGACCTGGCCCCAGAAGAACACGACGCACGAGATCTCGGCCCACATGAATACGGCGTGGTAGTAACCCATCGCCGTCCAGTTGAAGGGCGAGGTCATCGTCCAGTTCCGCAGGTCGTTGGCCGCCTGATAAAGATGCACGCCACCGGTGATGAGGCCGCCGAAGAGGACCGAGAGCCCGACCTCACTGAGTGCCGGACGTCGCCGCCACGCGGCGAGCTGCCCGGTCATGAACACGTTGACGAGCGGGATGAGCACGCCATCACCGATCACCGCAGAGCTATATGAGAGCGTCGCGCGGTAGTGCTGGACAAGTGGATCGCCTTCGAAGCGCAGGTAGAGGTTGCCGATCGCCTGGACCAAAAAGCCGAAGAAGACCGTCGTGACGAAGACGACGAGGAGGAGAAGCCAAGGCCGCTGCTCGACTGCGGCGACAGTGCGAAGCACGTGCTCCCCTTCCCTGCGGTTGTGCCGGAACCCTAACACGGCCACGCTCGGGAGCACCTACGGAAAGCCGTACGTACCATCGGCGCTCGTGCCCGATCTCGTGATCCGCGGCGGGGCCCTGTACGACGGCAGCGGGGGTCCCGCGGTGCGCGGCGACCTCGCGATCGACGGCGATCGCATCACCGCGGTCGGCCGCGTCGCCGAGCATGGCAGGCGCGAGCTCGACGCCACCGGTCTCGCGGTCGCGCCGGGATTCATCAACATGCTGTCCTGGGCGATCGACTCGCTGTTCGCCGATGGGCGCTCGCAGTCAGACATCCGGCAGGGCGTCACGCTCGAGATCTTCGGCGAGGGCTGGTCACTCGGCCCACTGAACGACCGCATGAAGAAGGAGCGGCGCGAGCAGCAGGGCGACATCCAGTACGACATCACCTGGACCACGCTCGACGAAGGCCTGCGCGCGCTCGTGGCCCGCGGCATCTCGACCAACATCGCGTCATTCGTCGGCGCGACGACGGTGCGCATGCACGAGATCGGCAACGACGACCGCATCCCCACGCCCGATGAGCTGGTGCGCATGCGTGGCCACGTCGACCGCGCGATGCGCGACGGCGCGCTCGGCGTCGGGTCGTCGCTCATCTACGCGCCCGCGGCGTACGCGACGACCGAGGAGCTGGTCGCGCTCTGCGAGGCCGCGTCGCCATACGGCGGCACGTACATCTCGCACATGCGCAGCGAGGGCGAAGCCTTGCTCGAAGGCATCGCGGAGCTCATCCATATCGCCCGCGCGGCGCGCGTCGGCGCGGAGATCTATCACCTCAAGCAGTCCGGTCGATCGAACTGGCCGAAGCTGGACGAGGCGATCGCTCTCGTCGAAGAGGCGCGGGCCGCGGGCCTGCGCATCACCGCGGACATGTACCCGTATGAGGCGGGAGCCACCGGCCTCTCGGCGTGCTTCCCGTCGTGGGCACACGATGGCGGACCAGAGTCGCTCCGCCGGCGTCTCACCGACCCGGACACGCGCGCCCGCATCAGCGATGAGATGTCACGCCCAGGCGATGGCTGGGAGAACCTCTATCACGACGGGGGCGGCGCGGACGGCATCCTGCTCGTCTCCTTCAAGAACGAGCGCCTGAAGCCGCTCACCGGCAAGACGCTCGCGCAGGTCGCGCGCGAGCGCGACGCGGACCCGCGCGAGGTCGCGATGGACCTCGT
>Ga0075436_100003916_pt1 | contig 10203 bp, 10 predicted proteins | sample RhiMethybrSRZTD5_FD_75303 | JGI IMG/M metagenome (GOLD analysis project Ga0075436, IMG submission 75303) | Populus rhizosphere microbial communities from Tennessee, USA - Rhizosphere MetaG P. TD hybrid SRZTD5 | ecosystem: Host-associated > Plants > Roots > Rhizosphere > Soil | place: USA... | reverse complement strand
GTTGTTCTTTCCGGTACGCGCGCCGAAGCTTTGGAGAAGGTCAAAGCCGAGCTTGGCAGTCGCGCCTTCGTCGCCGTCTGCAATCTCGCGGACAAGGAGTCGGTCGAAGCACTGCCCAAGGCGGCGGAAGCGGCAGCCGGGACGACGATTGACATTCTCGTCAACAATGCCGGCATCACGCGTGACAATCTCTTCATGCGTATGAAGGACGAGGAATGGGACCAGGTACTGGCCGTCAATTTGACGGCCGCATTTCGGCTCTCCCGCGCAGTTTTGCGCGGCATGATGAAGAAGCGCTGGGGCAGGATCATTTCGATCACGTCGGTGGTGGGCGAGACGGGTAATCCGGGCCAGGGCAACTACGCCGCCGCCAAGGCGGGCCTCGTCGGAATGACCAAATCGCTCGCCGCCGAGGTCGCCTCGCGCAACATCACGTGCAACGCCGTGGCGCCAGGCTTCATCGCGACCGCCATGACCGATGCGCTCACCGACGCCCAGAAGGAAATGATCAGTCAGCGAATTCCTGCGGGGCGGATGGGCAACCCTTCGGAAATCGCGTCCGCGGTCGTTTACCTCGCCAGCGAGGAGGCCGCTTATGTCACCGGCGCGACGCTACAGGTCAACGGCGGAATGGCCATGATTTGAGTGTTATTTCAAACAGTTAACCCACTTGTGGCGGCGAACCGGGCTTTGTGTTACGAAAACCGCCAACCCCCACAAGAGTAACGAAGTGAGGGCCCACCCTGCGGGCCGCAGCACCCCCAGCAGTTCATCAAGGAGAGGCTTACAATACCATGAGCGATACGGCGGAACGCGTGAAGAAGATCGTCGTCGAGCATCTGAACGTGGATGCCGACAAGGTCACTGAAACCGCTTCCTTCATTGAAGATCTCGGCGCCGACAGCCTCGACACGGTCGAGCTTGTCATGGCGTTCGAAGAGGAATTCGGCATCGAAATCCCCGACGACGCGGCGGAGTCCATCGTCACGGTCGGAGATGCCGTGAAATACATCGACAAGTCCGCGGCGGCCTGAACATCGCTCAGCTCGATACCCATGCGTAGAGTCGTCGTAACAGGAATTGGTCTTGTCACGCCGCTCGGCTGCGGTGTCGAAGAAACTTGGTCGCGCTTGCTTGCCGGCAAGTCCGGCGCCCGCAAGATCACCAAATTCCGCACTGATGACCTTGCCACGAAGATCGCGTGCGACGTGCCCAGGGGCGATGGCTCGCAAGGCACGTTCAATCCCGATCAATGGGTGGATCCCAAGGAACAGCGCCGGATGGATGATTTCATCATCTTCGGGCTTGCTGCCGCCAAACAGGCCGTTAGCGACTCCGGCTGGGAGCCGAAGAACGAGGAAGAGCGTCAGCGCAGCGGCGTCTTGATCGGCTCGGGCATCGGCGGCCTGCCCGGTATCGAGGAAGGTGCTTTGCTGATCGAGGACAAGGGTCCGCGCCGGCTCTCGCCATTCTTCATTCCGGGTCGTCTGATCAACCTCATCTCCGGCTATGCCTCGATCGAGCACGGTTTCAAGGGTCCGAACCATGCGGTCGTCACGGCTTGCGCGACGGGGGCTCACGCCATTGGCGACGCCGCCCGTATGGTCGCGCTCGACGATGCCGACGTGATGCTGGCGGGTGGTTCGGAAGGGGCGATCTGTCGGCTCGGCATCGCGGGCTTCAACGCTTGTCGCGCGCTCTGCACCAGCTTCAACGACACGCCGGAAAAGGCCTCGCGACCCTACGACCGCGATCGCGACGGCTTTGTGATGGGCGAGGGCGCGGGCGCCGTGATCCTCGAAGAATACGAGCACGCCAAGGCCCGCGGCGCGAAGATTTACGGCGAGGTGAGAGGCTACGGTCTGTCAGGCGACGCCTTCCATATCACGGCGCCGTCGGAAGACGGCGATGGCGGCTTCCGCGCCATGAAGATGGCGTTGAAGCGTTCCGGTCTGGCGCCATCCGACATCGACTATGTCAATGCGCACGGCACTTCGACGATGGCCGACGGCATCGAGGCCGGCGCCGTCGAGAGATTTCTCGGCAACGCGGCGTCGAAGACCGCCATGTCGTCGACCAAATCCTCGATCGGCCATCTTCTGGGCGCGGCCGGCGCCGTTGAAGCGATTTTCTGCTTGCTGGCGATGCGCGATCAGATCGTGCCGCCCACAATCAACCTCGAAAATCCCAACGTCGACACGCAGCTCGATCTGGTGCCTCTCGTCGCCAAGAAGCGTGAAGTGCGGGCCACGCTGTCGAACTCCTTCGGCTTTGGTGGAACCAACGCAACGCTGATATTTGCCGAGGCCAGCTAGGTCGTCGCGTGCTGCGCTTTCTTGCCGTCCTGATCGTTTTGGCCCTCATCGTTTCCGGCGCGTATGTCTGGGAGAATGTGAACTTCGCCAAGGCAGGACCGGCGGCTGCCCATGGCGCTGAGACCGATGTCATAATCAAACCGGGGGTGGGACTAAAGGGCATCGCGCAAGAATTACAAGTGGCCGGCGTGATCGAAAATCCGCTTCTTTTCGAGGTTGGCGTGCGTCTGAGGCGCATGACACCGAGCCTCAAGGCCGGCGAGTACGCGATCCCGAGCAAGGCCAGCATGGTCGACATCATGGACATCCTGATGTCCGGCAGGACAGTTCAGCACAAGATCACCGTCGCGGAAGGCCTGACAAGCGACATGGTTGCCAAACTCGTAAGCGCCGATTCGGTCCTGGTCGGCGCCGCGGTCGCAACGCCGGCCGAGGGAACGCTCCTGCCCCAAACTTATCTATTCACGCGCGGCACGACGCGCGTCGAAATCATCTCGCGCATGCAGAAGGCGCAGCGAGAGCTTATTGCAAAGCTCTGGGCAAAGCGTGCGCCCGACCTTCCGCTCAAGTCGCCTGAAGACGCCGTGACGCTGGCATCTATCGTCGAGAAGGAGACCTCGCTTCCTGAGGAACGACGGCACATCGCCGCGATTTTCATCAGCCGCTTGCGGCTCGGCATGAAGCTGCAATCCGATCCGACGATCATTTATTCGATTTCTCGCGGGTATCCGCTGGGCCGCGGCATCCGGCAAAGCGAGCTCGCAAGGGCGACGCCCTACAACACCTATGTCGTTGCAGGACTGCCGCCGACGCCAATCTGCAATCCGGGTGCCGATTCGCTGGGTGCCGTCCTCAATCCCGGTATTTCAAAGGATCTCTATTTTGTCGCTAGCGGGAATGGCGGCCATGTCTTTTCTGCGACAATCGAGGACCAGTTGAAGAACGTTGCTGCATTGCGCGCCCGCGAACGTGCACAGAAGGCGGCGCAGGCGCATCACTGACTGCCCTTGCTTCGATTGCCTGCCGGGTTATCGTTTCCGTTCATCGGAGTCGCCATGACCATCGTCAGCATGACGGGATATGCCGAAGCACAGGGAAGCCGCGACGGTGCGCGCTGGCGCTGGGAAGCCAAAAGCGTCAACGGGCGCGGGCTCGACGTCAGGCTGCGTGCGCCGCCTGGCTTCGAGGCGATCGATCCCGTGGCGAGGACGCTTGTCGGCGAGCGGTTCAGGCGCGGCTCCATCCAGATGCAGTTGACGTTCGAGCCTGGCGACGCATCTCGTGGCCTCAAGATCGACGCTGCGGCACTGGCGGCTGCGGTGCGCATCGCCCGAGAGGTTGCTTCGGAGACCGGCCTCGCGCCGGCCCGCGTCGATGGCTTGCTCGCTCTCAAAGGCGTGATCGTTCAGGACGAGGCGCTGCCCATCGAGGCGCCGGCAAGGGCGATGCGCGATGCCGCGATCGTCGAAACGTTGGCGACGGCGCTCGATGCCTTGATGCGCGCGCGTGCCTCCGAAGGCAGCAAGCTGCGTGCGGTACTCGCTGCGCACGTTGACGAGGTCGCTCGTCTGACCGGCGAGGCCAGGGCACTCGATGCCGCCCAGCCGCGCGTCCTGCGCGATCGACTCCTGGCACAGGTGCAGGACATGCTTTCGGGCAGCGGCCTCTCGGAAGATCGCCTGACTCAGGAGGCGGCGCTTCTGGCGGTCAAGGCCGACATTCGCGAAGAACTCGATCGCCTGCAGGCGCATGTGCACGAGGCGAGAGCCTTGATGGCCTCGGGAGAGGCGGTGGGACGCAAGCTTGATTTTCTTTCGCAGGAATTCAACCGGGAAGCCAACACGCTCTGCTCCAAATCATCCGATATAGCGCTGACGCGCATTGGTCTCGCACTCAAGGCAACGATCGATCAGTTTCGCGAACAGGCGCAGAACGTCGAATGAGCGGCGAGATCAAGCGCCGCGGCCTGATGCTGGTGCTCTCGTCGCCCTCCGGCGCCGGCAAGACGACCCTGTCGCGCAAGTTGCTCGAGTCCGACGCAGGCATCGTGATGTCGGTCTCCGCGACCACGCGCGCCAGACGTCCCGACGAAGTCGAGGGTCGCGACTATCACTTCGTCCCGCCCGCACAATTTGAAAAAATGGTCAAGGCAAACGAATTCTTCGAATATGCAAGCGTGTTCGATCATCGCTATGGCACGCCGAAGAAACCGGTGGCCGATGCCCTCGCGGCCGGCCGGGACGTTCTCTTCGACATCGATTGGCAGGGTACGCAACAGTTGAAGGAACGTGCGCGCGAGGATCTTGTCAGCGTGTTCATCCTGCCGCCGGGGCATGACGAACTCGAGCGGCGGCTGAAGTCCCGGGCTCAGGATTCGAAGGAAGTTGTCGCCAAGCGCATGGCCAAGGCCGCGAGCGAAATCAGCCATTGGCCGGAATACGACTATGTCGTCGTCAACCGCGATCTCGATCAAGCATTGACCCAGATCAAGGCGATCCTCACCGCCGAGCGCACGCGCCGCACACGCCTCATCGGCGTGGGGGAGTTCGCGACAAAACTTATGACGTGACGTCTTCCTGAGGCAGGGTCGTCAGTTGATATTGACCCGGTAAACCTTTTTCGCAGTGCCGCTGAACAGCGCCGTCTTTTCCGCCGGCGAATATTTTTCGACCACACGCTTGAAGGCGTTCCAGAGCGAGACATAGTCGCAGCCGAAGCGGTCGACCGGGAAATTGCTCTCGAACATGCAACGCTCGGCGCCGAACGCCGCGATCACGGTCTCGAGATAAGGTTTCCATTGTTTGGCGAGCGTTTCCGACGGCGGGTCGGCTTCGGCCATGCGCATCTTCCAGCCGGCAAAAGGCATCGGCAGACCGCCTGCCTTCACATGAACATTCGGGCATCTGGCGAGCGTGTGGATATTGTCACTCCAGATACCGAACCGCTCTTCGCGTTTGCCCTTGTAGCTGCCGATGCCGAGTGGGGTGCCGACGTGATCGAGCACGATCGTGGTGTCAGGGAATGCACGCGCCAAATCGATCAGTTCGGGAATCTGCGGTTCGAGCAACCAGGCGTCGAACGACAGTCCAAGCCGGTGCAAGACCTTGAAACCGTCGCGGAACTTCGCGTCGAGATAAAGTCCGGGCGCGGCGCGGCCCGCGAGCGGACCGAGCACGCCGGGATCGGCGTCATAGGACGCGCTCTGCCGGATGCCGCGGAAGCGTCCATGGCCGGCCGCGATGTGCGAACGCAACACGTCCTCTGCTGCTGCAGCACCGATGCGCAGATCGACGTGACCGACAATGCCGGCGCAGGCGCGCAAGTCGCCATAGAGTCCGCTTGCGGTCATCGCGGCAACGCCGTTGACGAACTCGGTCTCCCCAACGCATTTGAGCGCGTCGGGGCCGTCGGCGCGATACATGGCGCCGCATTCCATGTAGATCGTGCCGCGGATGTTGTGGCCGCTTTTCAGGTCCTTCAGCAACTCGTCGATCAGATAGCGCGGCGTGTTGCGGATGATGTCCATGAAGCCATGGTCGGACGGCGGCAAGTTGCGCAGGATATCAGTCGGCCGGTCCCACAGATGGTGGTGCGGATCGACGATCGGCAGATCGGGTTCAAGGATGGCTTCGGGCATTGTGGTCACCCTGTTCAGGAGTAGCGATGATCAGACGATAGCCAAGGTCCATCTCCGTTTCACGCAAAACCTCGCCATGCCGACGGAGCCAGGTGCCGTCTGCAAGGTCGCGACGGAGGCAGTCGATGCGCTCGTCGACGTTTGATGCATTTGCGAAGAACGAAATCGCGGCGCGCGCCTGGGGATCAAGGTACATTTCCGGCCTGCGCCAATAGGCGCAGAAGAACCCGTCCGTGCAGTCATGCGGCACCGGAACAGGGATGATGTGAATGGCAGGAAAAACCGCCCGCGCCTTATCGAGGGGCAGCAAGGGTCGCATTTGCGGCGCGCTCTCGGGGAAATAGTCCTGAAGCAGCCAGAATTTCAGGCCTTCCATCTGATGATCGAGAAAAACACACGGCCCGCGCGAAACGCGCGCCATTTCGCGCAAGCCCTGGTCCAGGTCCGACCAATGATGTGTGGTCAGGAAGGCCGTTGCCGCATCGAAGCTTTTGTCGGGGAAAGGAAGGTTCTCAGCCGACGCCTGGATCACCCTCGCGGCGTGCGGCGGTCGTTGCGCGATCATCGTCACGCAGGGTTCGACGGCGACGACATCCAGACCGCACGGCTCATAGGAGCCTGCGCCCGCGCCGACATTGACGACGCTTCGCGCGTCGCCAAGTGCGTCCAAGATCAGCGCTGCGATACGCGGGTCGGGCTTTCGGTAGTTCGCGTAGCCCCTCCCGATCGTATCGTAGAGGGCATTCACGGCGTCAGGATGACCCGCCCGGTAATCTTGCCTTCGCGCAGATCGTCGAGCGTCTGGCTCGCCGCGCTCAAGGGCCGCTTGCTGAAGGGAATGGGATCGACCTTGCCGGCCTTGACCAGTTCCATCATCTCGCGCGTTTCGTCGAGCGAACCGACCATCGAGCCGTTGATCGAAATCGCGCGGAACGGGAACATCGGCAGCGGCATCGACATCGCGCCGCCGAACAGCCCGACAATGATGACTTTGCCGCCACGCCTGACCGCCTGGCTGGCGAAGGCGAAACTTTTCTCCGAACCGACGAAGTCGACGACGGCATAGGCGCCGCCACCCGTATCGGTCATCAGTTTCTTGGCGCTGTCCGGATCCTTGGTGTTGTAGGTTGCAGACGCTCCCGCCTTCTTCGCGGCCGCCAGCTTCTCGTCGTCGATGTCGGCGGCGAGCGGACCCTTGCCGAACAAAGCTTTCGCGAACTGAACGCCCATCATGCCGACGCCGCCGACGCCCAGGACAAGAACCTGATCGTTGCGGCCGAGCTTTCCGATCTTCTTCATGGCCGAAAAGGCGGTGAGGCCCGAACACATATAGGCCGCGCCGAGCGCGGGATCGGTCTTGCCGTAATCCAGCAGATATTTCGGATGCGGCACCATCACATGCGTCGCATAACCGCCCGCCACTCCGGACGAGCAGCCGAGCTGGCGCGGGCCGCCGACACAGATATTCTCTTCGCCGCGTTCGCAAGCCGGACACTTGCCGCAGCCGATCCAGGGAAATGCCGCAAAGCGCTGCCCGACCTTCACGTCTTTGACGTCAGGACCGACCGCGACGACTTCGCCTTCAATCTCGTGTCCGAGGGTATGCGGCAACTTCATGCTGGCCATCGGCAACTTGTTGCCGCCGCCAAGATCGAAATAGCCGTCATGAATGTGAACGTCGGAGTGGCAAACGCCCGCATTATGCACCTTCAGCAGGACTTCGGTGCCTGTGGGAGTGGGCGTCGGCGTCTCCACCAGTTGCAGCGGCTTGCCGAATTCCGTGATCGCCTGGCTCTGCATGCGCGTCTCCCTTGATTTTTTTGCTTGGCGTCAGTCTGGCATGTTCAAACCCGGCTTGTCATGCCTGCCATCGCGGCCTTCAGACGCCGAACTGTCGCGCCAAAGCGGCGAACTCCGCTACGGAAAGTTGTTCAGGTCGCGCCGTCGGCGCGATGCCTGCGGCACGGATGCGTTCTTCCGCATTGGCGGCGAGGCCCTTCAGGCTTTGGCGCAGCATTTTGCGCCGTTGGCCAAACGCGGCCGCGGTCACCCTTTCGAGATCGGCGAGACGTGCGGGTGCAACGGGTGATGCGAGCGGTTCCAGCCTCACGACGGTGGAGGTGATCTTGGGCGGCGGCACAAAGGCGCTACGCGACACGTCGAAGAGAATCTTCGCCGAACTGCGCCATTGTGCGAGCACGGACAAGCGCCCAAAGGCCGCGGTTTCCGTTTTGGCGACGATGCGTTCGGCGACCTCGCGCTGGAACATCAGCGTCAGGCTTTGCCAGAAGGGCGGCCAGGGCTCGAGCGTCAGCCACTTGACCAAAAGCGCGGTGCCGATGTTGTAGGGCAGGTTGGCGGCAATGCGCACACGCGACGTTCCGAACAGCGCGTACTCGTCAAGCTTCAACGCGTCGGCCGAGACGATCTTGAGTTTGCCCGGATGGGCAGTCGCGATCTCGGCGAGAGCAGGGAGACAACGCTCGTCTCGTTCCACGGCCACCACGCGAGCGGCGCCCTCGGACAACAAGGCGCGCGTCAGGCCGCCAGGACCTGGACCGACTTCATAGATCGTTGCGCCTTCGAGCGGTCCGGCGGCGCGCGCGATACGCCGCGTGAGATTGAGGTCGAAGAGAAAATTCTGACCGAGCGTTTTCTTCGCCCGCAAGTCATAGGTCGCGATGACTTCGCGAAGTGCGGGCAATCCGTCAGCGCTCGGCATCGGCCATCTTAGCCGCCATGCGGATGGCGGCGATCATGCTGCGCGCATCCGCCTTGCAGGTGCCGGCGATGTCGAGTGCCGTGCCGTGATCGGGCGAGGTGCGAATGATGGGGAGTCCGAGCGTGACGTTCACGCCGTCCCAGAAGGACAGCGTCTTGATCGGGATCAGGGCCTGATCGTGATACAGGCACAGCGCGGCGTCGTAGCGCGCGCGGCCTTCGGCATGGAACATGGTATCGGCCGGCAAGGGTCCCAGCACATCGTGCCCGCGCGTTCTCAGTTCGGCGACGGCGGGCGCGATGATGGTTTTCTCCTCGTTGCCGAGCACGCCGTCTTCTCCCGCGTGCGGGTTCAGACCTGCCACCGCCAGCCTGGGCGCGGAGATCGCGAAGAAGCGCTTGAGCGAGGACAAGATGATCTCGCCTGTCTCCACGATCGCAGCCGTTGAGATTGCTCCCGGCACCGCCGCAAGCGGCTTGTGAATCGTCAGGGGCGCGACACGCAACAGATCGCTCGCAAGCATCATGACCGCACGTGGCGCGCGCGTCAGCGCTTCGAGGAATTCGGTGTGACCGGGATAGGCGAAGCCTGCATGCACCAGAACGGCCTTGTTGATCGGCGCGGTGACGATGGCGGCAGCATCTCCGTCGCGCGCCATCGTCACGGACGTCTCGATGGCTTCGATGACGGCCTTGGCGTTGCTCGCGGCCGGCTTGCCCGGCGAACGCGACGCCTTGGCGCGCGTCGGCACGATGGCGGCTTCGTCTTCGAGGCCGCAACTGCGGAAGACGGAACCATCGCCGACGAGCTTCAACGGATGACCAGCGATCCGTCCGCCCAAAGCGCGGAACGCGGCGACCGCGATCTCCGGTCCAATGCCGGCGGGCTCGCCCATCGTCACGAGGATCGGTCGGTCCGCGCCAGGTCTCTCAGCGGGTTTCGACATTGGCGTTGCGGCGAAGATCGCGAAGATAGCGCCGCGAGAGATTCGTGATCTGCGCGTCGAAAAGCTGCTCTTCGACCTGCTGGCGCGACGGGATGGTGTAGGCGGTGATGATCGGCGCGCGCTTGTCGCAGCGTACCATCATCTCGATACCGGCCGGCGAGAAGAAGGGCGGCGTCGCCTCGCCGGGCCCGGCCTTGTTGATGGCTTCCTGAATCTCCGGGCTGAGATCGGTGATTTTAATGCCGAGTTTGGCGAGGTCCTGAACCACCAGACCATGGATCTGTTGCTCAATCTTGGGCAACGTCTCGCAGCCATTGACATGGTCGTGAATCTGAACCGCAACCTTCAGCGCATTGTCCTTCAGTTGCTTTGACGGATTGGCGCCGAGCGGCAACAACACGCGATCGACTGTGAGCGGGCCCACCGGTTTTACCGTCGCCGGATCGGGAATCTTGGTCCCCAATCCCTCCTGACGGTCGCGCAAACCGAGGATGTAGTAGCCGCCCGTCGAACGGATGGGCGGTGAGACAGCGCCGACCTCGAGATGCTGCAAGGCGTCGTCGAGTTCGGTCGGTAATTGTCC
>Ga0075436_100003914_pt1 | contig 10206 bp, 10 predicted proteins | sample RhiMethybrSRZTD5_FD_75303 | JGI IMG/M metagenome (GOLD analysis project Ga0075436, IMG submission 75303) | Populus rhizosphere microbial communities from Tennessee, USA - Rhizosphere MetaG P. TD hybrid SRZTD5 | ecosystem: Host-associated > Plants > Roots > Rhizosphere > Soil | place: USA... | reverse complement strand
TTAGTAGCTCATAGTATTGTTCCAGAGTCCAACCCAACCTACGCAGCCGCCAGCGATGTGTAGTCAGACGTTTTGCATTTTTAGAATACCGCATTACCAGCGTCCAAGGTCTGGAATATCTATGCCACGACGGGACTGTAATTCTGTTTTCATTTTATCATACACCATATCTCTATTAGAATCGTCCACTGGCTCGGGCTTCGGCACCGAGTTTATCCGGTCAAATATCGCCATTACTCCATAGCGGAGTGCGTCCGCAGCGTGATCTTCGCTCCGTCCACGAATATCATTTGGATTACCGCCCCGCGCGCCAATGCCTGTGTTACGCTGCAGTCGGGGCAGTGTTCGTACGAGGTTTGGTGCTCCATGAGGAGGACGCGCTCCCGGCCAAACTCGCAGCGCGGCTCGTTGCAGTAGGTTTTGTATCCGAGCCCACCCGGCCAAGCGATCCGTATTTCCCTTTTCAACCGGCACCCCTTTCAGCGCCATTTGCATCGAGATTGACTGGTTACTCGTCGCTTGGATATTGCCCATTTCCGGACTGCCGACCGAGAAGAGCGGAGGCCGAAGCCCCATCGTCCCTTCGATCCGCTTCACTTCCGCGACAATACTGTCAATAGTTGCTTCACGCATGTACAACTCGGCAACCACGTCTATGACGTTCCCGCGTGGGTAATGCGCCAGCCACAGCACACACGTCGGGTCGTCGATACCAAAATCGACGCTCCGCACAATATAATAATCCTTCACATCAAGCAGGTTGTCCGTTTCGGCGGTTACGAGCGGCGCTTTAAACATCGCGCCCGCCAGCTTCGTCCACTCCCCATGCAGATACGCAGCTACATCTTCCGCAGACATCTGCATAATCCCGGCGATGTACTGCTCGCGATTCGGCAGTGCCGGGTTGTCCCACACGCGCGAGGGGATAAACTGGCGGCTGACGGATACGCCCTTCCCATCAACATCAACCATCTCGGGGTAGACGAAGTACGGCGTGCGGTTTTCGATAAACCGCCGGTAGACCCAATCGTGCCCGATATCGCCGGGGTTTGTTGCCGAACGAATCATCGGCGGGAGGTCAGCGGCCTTCGTGCGGTTACGCAGCAACATGAAGAGATACATCTGCTCTTCGAAGCTAGTTAACTCATCGAAGCAAATCAGGTTGTACTCAAACGACTTAAACTTCATAATATCCTGGGGATGCTCCGCGTACCCCATTTGAATCATCGCGCCGTTGGGAAATTTCCACCGCGATTCCTTCTCGTGCCACGCCGCACCGGGGACGACTTCCGGGTAAAACTGAATCGTGCGGTCAATCATCTCCTGCAGGTCGGGGCGCGTGCGCCGCATGAGCAACGCGCGGTGCTTCGGGTGGTCAGCCCAGCGGAGCGGTAGTGCGAGGAGCGCGTCAGTCTTCCCGCCCCCCGCTGCTCCCCCGTACAGTATCTCCCGCGCTGTCGATGCTAGAAACGCTAGTTGAGGCCCCGGGTTTGGTTGCCATGCTATCCGTGCTTTCTTCATCTTCTTCCTCTATCTTCGCTTCCCAACCACAATTAGGGCAAATCGTCAATCCTTCGTTAGAGCCGAGTGTTGGTAGAATGACAATACCCGCCGCAGCGGTGCGCGACTCTTGACTGGCAGTCGGTCGTCCATAGCCGCGATCAAACACCGTTTTGATAAGTGCGGCTTGCGCCGCATTGATCTTCGTCTCGCCCTTCGCCGCCGCGACGAGCACGTCTTTCAAATTGTCGGCGAGCTTGCGAAAGTCTTCTGCCGATCGCGCCTTCGCCACGCGGATATTATCCAACTCTTTCTGCTTGGCATTGACCTTCAACTTCTGCGCTTCGTCCCAACAGTGTCGGCAGATGCCTTTCAGCGATGATTGGCCTGCGCGCTGCTTACACTGCTTACACTTACGCGCCATCCCGCGCCCACTCTTCGACAATTGCGGCGATTGCTGCGAGCGGCAGCGGCTTATTATCCTGCACCGCCTCCATCCGCTTCAGCGCATCCACCAACCGCTCCGCCATTTGCCTCCGCGCCTTCCGCGCGTCAAATGCCTGCTTCGTCAACTCGTTGAACGCAGACAGCGGCATCTTCACCTCCGCACCTTCGACGACGGGATAAGAGGGCGCGGGAGCAAGAGGGAGATTCAGCAGCGGCGGATAATATGGAGTTTGCGTATGCTGCTGCAACTGCCACGGTCCCGGCGGTACGGCTGTCCCTACTGCTGTGCTGCCGAACAAATTCCCAAACGGATTCGCCATTACTCCTCCTCAAACACATCTTCCACTTCGGCGCCTAGATAATCGCTTGCGGCTCGCTCCTCCGCAATCTCATACGCCTCTTCTAACGAATCGGCGTCTACGCGAAATTCGTGATATTCACGAATGCTTACTACTATCCGATACTTCATACCTCACCCTTAAGCGTCATCACATACTTCAGTCTACCTTCTTTGCATCGCACGCACGGCCACGTCGGCTGTGGTAACAGAGGCTGTTCTTCTGGACGAACCGCCGCTGTGTTAAAGCAGCGGTCACAGCGGTAGAGGAATATCACCGGGTCACCTCGGCGATCAAATGTTTGCTCTTGTTGTACAACGCCTCTAATCCCGCACAATCTGACTCGCATCTACGTCGTAGTGTCGGCAGGTGTCGCGTAGGATTCGCAGCAACCTGCGCCCACACGCTCGGCGAAAGCGTCATCTTCTGCTGCTTCGCATTCAACCATTCGAGGAGGTGGGCTTGGCTGCGGCGGGCGGTAATCAGCGAGTACTTCAACTGGTAGTACATGTCGATATGGTGGCGCTTCTCCAACTTCTTCAGTCCGTTGACCAGTAAGCGCGACTGTATCATCGGAATGTCAAACCCCTTCCCGTAATACGTCACCCAGCAGGTGAACGAGTGCAGCATGTCGCGCACATCCGCGAGTATTGCACGGTCGCCCCCGATACGGTCAACGACGAAGCTAGTCGGGCGCTTCCCCCACGGCTTAATTGACACGCACAGAATCGAATTATAATCGCCCTTCGTCCCTGTCGATTCCAAATCGACGAATGCGAGGGCATTCGCGCGCTCGGCAAGCGGCAGAAAGTCTTCAGCCTTAATTTGCATGTCATGGTCCGGTATACACTTCAAACCCGAACGCATCCGTGCGGTCGGTTACGCGCAGTGGCTCAAGCGGCGGGAATCGTCCATGCCGCTTCAACTCAATTCGATCCGTTCTGCAGCGCCACACATACTGCGCAGTGTCCACAATCGCAGCCGTGTCCGTCGTCCCCCGGAACCACGTCGCAATCCTCTCCAGGTCCGAATCCAAATCGTTCAGCTTCGGCGTGTGGTGCAAGAATATGACTGTCAACCCCGCATTGTTCGACCACTGACGCAAATCGTTGTAGAAGTCTGCCATCGTCTGCGAGTTGTTCTCGTCCGCTCCATGCAGGCGGCGGAGTGGGTCCATCACCAGGCAGTCGTACCCACCGCGCGCCAACTTTTCGCTTAGCCACGCCCTTTGGGACGATCTTTCCAAATGCATTGCGGCTGCTTGCATAAGGTCGATCTTCGGGAGGGAGTGCGGCGACCCGCCCTGCTGCTCGGCGTAGCACTTCAACCGTTGATTGATAGTGTCGTAGGTCTCCTCGCCCGCTAAGTAGAGCACGTGCGGTGTGTGGAAAACACGCAATCCAAGCACGGTCGGCTGCGCTAACCCGACAAGCAGCCAATTCATCAGGCGTGATTTCCCGCTCTTCTCGTAGCCCGCCATCCCATTGATCTTCCCGCGCTGCCACAATCCCTCGATCAACCACGGGGTCGCCTCTGCCTCTCTCGTCGGGTCATAACTCATTATTGGATAGAGTGTATCAAGTCGATTACTCGTCATCCTGTGTACCGGGGAAGTCAACTTGAAGTCGGTGGGCGGCGAGTTTCGCCAGCCGCGTTGGGGTGAGCTTCCCCGCGCCCCAGCAAGTTAGGCACCGCCCATTCTTCCCCGTCTCTTTCAACTTGAGGCAGGTCTCACACGAACACGTCCCGCTGCCCGCGCAACTCGGGCACGGCAGTTCTACTTCCCCACTGCAATCGCGCAGTTGCATGCGTTCCACAAAACCTCCATCTATCTGTACGCGTCCCCAGCCGACTTCGGTGAGGCAGAAGCGGACGGACGGCGCAATGCTCTCTTTGCCTCGCCGACTTTCACGCACAAACTGAAGCATTGCTTCCCGATGGTGCAGCGCCAGTTGTAACACGTCAATCCCCGCTGCACTCATACCAATTCGCTCCCGTCTTCATACTGCAGGGGAAATGCATGTCGAAGACATCGCGTGTCAGCGTGCGCTCCGCAAGTGCAACCGCTTCCTCCCGCCTGTCGAGTGGCGCTTGCATCAGCAGCGCATCATGGACATGGATAAGCGGGCGAAGCAGTGTCCCCCACTGCTTGCTCTCATAATACAACGAATTTAACCCCAGCGCAAGTACATACGCGCCAAGGTGTTGTGGTAGGAAGCTCCACACCTGCTTGGCAATCTCATACTTCATCTGCTTCGTCTTTGTATCTAGTATGTAATCCGTCCACGTCCGCTCCCGCCCAGTGAAGGGGCAGCGCAGCCGTCGTGTCCGCTCAACTTCCAGCAAAACAGCAGACTGCCACCGCTTCACGCCCGGCAGAATCTTAAACAACGTGTCGAGAATGACGGTCGCCTGCTGCTCATTAACCGTGCTCCCCTCACCCTTACGGAATGCCTCCGCTGTCAACTCCTTCGCAAGCTGCGCAGGCCGCGCTCCGTAGAAGCCTGCATAGCTTACCCGCTTCGACTGCGCGCGGCTGATACGCACGCCCCGCTCCAACATGCGCATGACGATCCACAAGTGGTAGTCGGGCTTACCGATTTGCAACCGCGCTTCCACTTCCGAATCGAAAATAATTGGTTCGGTTAGTGCCTTCTTTAGATTTTCGTCACCCGAATACAAAGCAACCGCACGCGCCTCAATCTGCTGCATGTCGGGGTACAAGAAGAAGTGGCCGTCGTCAGGTATCACAAAGCGGCGGGCAAGTTTCGGCAAATTCATCGGATTCGTCCCCGCCTCCAACAACCCACTCTTTCCCGCAACGCGCCCGCTCGCAGTGCCCCACGGGTCAAACACGCAATGCAACCGCCCATCCTGTCCAGCGGCCAGTCGCTCCACCGTCTCTGTTTCCGCTGTCAACTTGCTGAAATCGACGAGCTTCCCAATAAGCGGGTGCCGGTCGCGCAGCGGGTCTAACTGCGCAGCTTTAACCGTTTCTCGACCTTTGAAACGACGTGGCTTGATTCGTAGGCCGCGATACAACAAATCAGCAAGCTGATCGCTACTATCAGGATTAAACGCAAGATTGACTTTGGTTCGCCCGCTACCGCCGCATTGCCGACAATCGCCAAACGACGCAACCAGCGCCTTGATCGTCTTAAACCCCCGCGCGCTCGCATCACTCCGGCTAGGCTTAGTGCTTCCATCGTAACCCGCGCAACGAGGGCAGACGTGACGAGCTTTGCTCCCGCCTCCGCAACACTGGCAACGCGCGGACGCAACGAAGAGGTGCGGCTTTTCAAACGCGGAGAGACGCGCCGCCACAATCGGTTCAACCGCATGTTGCAACTCCTGTCTCGCTGTGTCGAGTTGCGCGTACAATTCCTTCTCCACCTTAAACCGCTCCACTTCATCGACCCGAAAGCCGAATGCCTGCATGTCGAGGAGTGGGGCGAGCAAGCGGTGGTCGTGCTCGGCGATCTTCATCAGCCCGCGTCGGTTTAATGCTTCCACCTGCGGCCAGTACGCGTCCCAGCAGGCAACCGCATCCATGCCATTGTAGTGATAGGGATCGTCCTGATCCAGCCATTTGTAGTAGGCCCAGTCGGTAAACTGTGTGGTAATGTGCGGCGACAATTCCTTCTGCAGCGCGGTGTTCAGTGTATGCGCCGCGCCCATGCTGTCGTACAGACGGTAGCGCGGGGTTATACCAAGACATTTACGGAAGAATGCGAAGTCGTGTGCCCAATTGTGCGCGACTTTGACAATCCCCCGTGCAGTTAGCAACTCCGTGAGCACGTCCCGCGCCCGCTCATCCCACTTGAACGTGTGTACTTGCTCTTCCGAAGCGATCCCAACAATCCACTCCGGCTCTTGCTCGGTGTCGAAGCTGAGTACGTCCGCGCCGCGTAGCTCGTGTAGCATCTCGGGTTGGTTGAAAAACCACGCCCGCCGCTTCCGCTCTGGTTTTCCCTCGCGCGCCAACTTCGCGGCGTACGCGATATCGCGCATAAACCACGGATGCCAGGTGTACTGCCGGAGGATAGCGGCGGGGTGAAATGTCGGCAGCATCGCCACCGGCGGCTTCCACTGATTAGGATAGTCCGGCAGATAGCTAAGGTCCACTTGCATCTTATGCAAGTAGTCCTCCGGCGCGTGCGGCGATAGCCCCAACTCCGTCCGCTTCCGCGTGCGCTCCGCCCGCTCCTCCAAATACTCCAACCACAATGCGCTTCCCCGCCACATGCTGATGAAGGAATCGCGTTGACGGTGGCGGGAAACCGGCAACCGCCCCATCATCCACTCAGTCGGATTCGCCCCCAACGTCACAACCACTTTCGGTTGTGTAAGCATGCGTAGCTCGGCAGCGAATAACTGCCGCCCCCACGTCACATCGCGGGGCTCGTGCAATTCAAACTTATCGGATGGTGCGCGGACTGGGATGCAGTTGATGATACGGCAGGTGCTGCGGTCAATCCCGGCGGCTCGGCAGGCGGCGGTTAGCAACCGCCCCGAACGACCGATTAGTGGCTGCGGCGGTACCGCAGCCATCTCCTCGCGCGCAGGAGACTCTCCAACAAATACAATAGCGGCGTCAAGGGGACCACTGCTCTCGCAGACGAGTTTGCCACTGGGCGAATGTGTCACGTGCCTTAGGTACTCCCTTTCGACATACCGCACACCAACATATACACGCATCGGTGTAGTCCAACTTCAAGCGAAAACCGAGCGCACGTTCCATCGGAATCAACAAATGTCCCGTAGATTCATCGCCGCCGCAAAACCCGCATCCTATCTCACTTATTTCTACTTCACCACTACAAGTAGTGGAAACAACCCCAGCGGAATTCGAATCCGCATCGCGGGCTAGAGTCGCGTCATTACTCCCCGCCGTGTTTCCTGTTACACTCATGGGGTTAACCTCGTCTCCGGGTGGTAGCTCGCTCACCCCGAAATCATTGTAAGCGAGGGGATAGCCGGACGTAACTCGGCAGTTAGCCGCCGTTGACCGCAGCGATCTTCTTGATCTGCACGAAGCCGCTGTTGTCCTCGCCGACATCGAGCTTCACGCGCTTGCCGATAAGCGACGTACGGCTGTACTTCGTGCTGCCCGTCGCCGCCTTCGCGATGCGCTTCAACTGCCCGCGACCCGCTTGGACCGCGCGGGCATTCGCCGGATACTCCCACCAGTACTGCTTCGTCAGTGGGAACCCCAGCCCTTCGACTTCGAACGTCAACTCATGCGCGACGTTCCCGTTCTTCTCCACCACTTCGAAATCGGTGATGGTTGCGAGCGCGCCCGTCAGCGTGGGCACGCCCGCGTCAGTGACATCAAATTCGTCACTGGCTGGCATCAGTGAATCGTTTCCGAACATACTGCCTCCGTGTGTGTACACATGCCGCAGCTTACTTCCCCACTACCCCTGCGGCTTGGGCGTAGTGGGCGTACGTGAAAGCGAGTTGAGGTAATTGAGGAGCGCAAGCAGCCCGCAGACGAATGCGAGGAAGTACTCCCCATTCCCCGCACTTGTTATGGTAAACGAGGTGAGCGCCCCGCTCAACTAGGCGGAGAATCTCACGCCTCGTCTACCTGCACCGGCTCGACCGCGACTACCAACTTGTACAAGCCGTACTTGGTGGTCGGCAAGCCCAGCGATGCTGCCGCATCATTGCAAAGCGAGTTCAGCAACAATCGCGAGCCTCGCGTTGGCTGCCACTCCAGATGCGTGCGTCCGCATTGATCGCAAGCCTGTGGAGCCAACTTCGGCTTTCCCACATACAACTCATGGTTGTCGTTCCTATCCGGTTTCACCGCGAAGTAGAGTGTACGCGGCCCCTTCTTCCGTCTCCGTCGTGTGGTCATTTCGCCTCCGCTGCCCGCAAAGCCGCCGCGCGGATTGCCGCATCTACGGTCGGCCAGTCGGCTTGTAAATACTCGTTGTCGCTTAGTGGGCCAAAGCGCGACTTCGTAACCCGCTTTGGATCGCCCCTCCACTGCAAGTAATGCACGCGCTTCCCGCCCTGCGCATTCATAATCCCCATGTGCAGGACGGTGCTGAAGTAACTCGGCAGTTGGTTCTTAAACCCGCCGGGTATGTCGGGGATGATCTTGGAGGCGGAGGGGTCGGCTTGCGTCTTCAACATTTCAGTAACCTGCGACTCCGTGGGATGTGCGGCGGCGATCCAATGCACGCCTAATCCACGTATCGCGCGCATTAGGCGAACGCCACTCTCCTGCGTCATGCGGAGGTGAGTGTAAAATGCGGCCCCATCCGGTGACTGGGCAGCAGGCGGCTCGGTCTTCTTATACTTCGCCATCGACGCGTTGAAGCCGAGGCGGCCCACCGCCGAGATAGTATCCGTAGCGAGAACGGCATAACGCGGCGGCTTCCCATCCTCCACATCCTTCGCGCACTCCAAATACACGCGCTGCAGCCAGCGGCACATCGTGTGATGGCCGTCCGCCGCCCACTCGTTCAAATTCGGTTGGAAGGTCACATCGTCAAACTCGCCGAATGTGTAGTGCGGCGCGTCTAACCCAAGGTAGGAATCGCGTTCATCACTTCCGGGAGCGCAAACGACCGCGCCGCTCCCATACGCTTCCAGCATCCGCCGCATCAGCGTAGACTTCCCAACCCCGCTTGCGCCGGTGACCAAAATAGAGTGTGTGAATTGCATGGATGCCTAAGTTAACCTAGTAAGCGGGAAACGACAAGGGCCGTTAACGTGATGGCTGGTCAGCATTTGCAAGCTCCCACGCACGCTTCGCCTTCTCCAATTCATCGGGCGGTTTTGCTTTGTGAGCATGCGCAACAATCAATGCTTTCGCTGCCAGCATTGCGGATAGTAGCGAACGTTTGGGATTAAAAAGTGTGGGGCGAGACGGAAATCTTCCTATCGTGCTATCGTGGAAAACGGATACTTCGCCATCCCGCAGGTCGAGATAGACGTAATACCGCTCTCCATTCGCTGAAACAACTGCCACCGTTTCAATACTCACTCGCCCTCCGCTCGTTTGCGCCAATTGCAATTGGCGCAAAGCAGTTGATACTTCTTTGGCTTAGCCACTACTTCCCGGTAAAATTTGTTGTAGTGTCCAAGCCGTTGCATTTCTTTAGTACCGCCGCCAGCTACGTGATCTATTTGCAAAACAACAGTGTCTATTTCTCCACACGCCTTGCACGCATTTCCTAGTACAGCGTACGCCGCGCGCTTAAGTTTGGCATAATAAGCTCTTCCAGCTTTGCGTTGTAGCGCAAGCCAACGACGACGATTGCGCTTTCTCCACGCCTTCATAGTTGCATAGGCATGCTTTTTGTTGCGTTTATACCAAGTCTTCTTCATATACCAAATATATCAGTATTCAGACGGAATGTCAAGATATTCACCACGCAAAATCGCCGCACGTTGCGCAGGCTCGGCAATACACAACCGCCGGAAGGGGCATTCGACATTGTAGCTGAAGCAGTCGTGATAATTCGTCGCCGTCTGATTCACCGCGATCTCCTCCGCCACCGACACGTCGATTGGAATCCCCGTGTCTGACTCGATCAACCGCCGATCTTCGTCCGCAACGCGGATAAACTGCCGCTCGGCTTCGTCGAGTGTCGCGTCGTCCCATTCCGGACAGGTGTAGTACCGCACGCGGCTGGGGATATCCTTCAACACGCCCTCAATCACCACGTCGAGCAGCGGCATGTCATACACACGTTGCATCGCCCGTCGATACAGCTTCATCTGCAAACTCATTTCCCACTGCCGCTCCCATCTTGGGTCTAATCGTTGAGCGGTCTTCGTATCAACTACAACCAAATGCCCGCGATCTTTGTTGAAGAGCACGCGGTCAGTCTGGAAACTCAACCGATGGCGCCCAAGCGGCATCTCCAGTCGGTCTTCAATCGACACCACCTGCCACGGGCCC
>Ga0075436_100003912_pt1 | contig 10206 bp, 13 predicted proteins | sample RhiMethybrSRZTD5_FD_75303 | JGI IMG/M metagenome (GOLD analysis project Ga0075436, IMG submission 75303) | Populus rhizosphere microbial communities from Tennessee, USA - Rhizosphere MetaG P. TD hybrid SRZTD5 | ecosystem: Host-associated > Plants > Roots > Rhizosphere > Soil | place: USA... | reverse complement strand
CCAGAGCTTGGAGATCGACTCGCCCCGTGTGGGTTACACAGGGCGTGACACACAGGCCGCGAACACCGCGAAAAACCGGGCGTTTTCTTCGCGGTGCTGTGGTCTACACAACCCCTTCACTAGCGGCTGACGGTCCCGTTGAGTTCTGGAACCAGCAGATCCAGAAGATGGGCCAACAGTCCGGCCTCTTTGCAACAGAGATGATCGGATGGATTGGGAATGCGCCTGTCAGCCGAGAACGCCTGATTGGTCACTAGTTTCGCGGACGCAAAGTTCACGGCTCTCCGTAGTAATTCGGCTCGGGACCGAGGCGGCAACCACTCGCCTGCAAAAGGAGGCCACCTGCCAGAAGAAGAACGGCTATGAGGCCATAATCGCGCGCGCGTTTCCAGAGCGGACGAGCCTTGTCGCCGCCGGGCCCCATGTCCATGACCAGACCGAACGCGACGACCATCGCGACAACGATCAACATCCCGATTACCAATTCCATGAGGGTCCCCGCCTGTCGCGATTGCGCGCTAGTATCGTCGGATGGCGTCGAGGTCCGCTCCGAAGACCTCGGCCAAGCGTGCGGCGTGAACAGTGCGTTCGCTATAGACGAAATGCGGCTTGTCCTCGTCGGGGTCGACCCACAAGTACAGATCGACACGTTGAGCGTCAGCCGATACCCGCCCTCGGGCGTACTTCCCATAGATCAGATCCTCGGTGCCGTCCTCTGAGATGAATTTGCCGGTGAGCACCGCGATCAAGTCACCGACGTCGCTCAGGATGTTGTCGTAGTTCACGAGCGCGAGGACATTCGGATGGCTGCGGTCGGGGTTCACCGCGTCAAACTGCTTTACGGCCTTGTGAATTGCGCCGGCCACCCGATTGAATCTGGGATCATTTCGGAGGATCGTCGCGATCTGAAAAGGTTCAATGTCGAACAAAGCGACGTCGAGCGGATCTTCGCCAAGGAGGCTCTTTACCTCCAAATAGAACTGGATGATACCGTCTCGTGACACTCGAAAATCTGGCGTTTTGCCGCGAACGCGCTCGGCCTTAGAGAACCGTTCGCACTTGAAGCCACGCGTTTCGATTACTTGCTGCACTAGCCCTTCAGCTTCCTCGTTCTTCATGGACTTACATTTGCACGCTTGACGGGAAAAAACCACGGGTGGTCTGAGTCGAGTGTGCCGAGGATGTATCGTGCGCCGCGACTTATTTGACGCGATGTAACGCCTTCCGCAGGTAGAAGGCCGCGAAGGCACGGTCCCCGAGCGCTTTGCACCCCTTCGGCGCCAGCCACACCTCGCCGTTCGGCATTTGCAAGTCTTCCCAATCGTCGGGGTCCTGCGAATGAATCGGCGATTCCGGCGCATCCCCCAACCGTAGGACGCGATGCGCCGGCGTCTCCGATTCGCGGGGCGGCGGCGGGGCGAGGCGCAACCCACCCACGCCATAAAACGCGCCGTTCGCCCACCGCGTGCGGTCACAGGGCGGCTCTAACAGTTCGGCGACTTCGGATACCGCCTCGTGGGCGAGTGTGGCGTCGGCGCTGGCGTCGGGACTGGTGAATTCGGCGTTCCGTAAGGAGTCAGGCTCGCACGCATCGGGACCAGGGTTTCCCGCAGCAGGCCCGCTGGCCGGGGCCGATCGACCACCATCCGTCGCGAGCGTTACGACGCCACCCGTCTGCGAAGCCGCGACTCCCGACGACGTGGATCGCACGCGCCGCCGCAGCGTCAGCAGCCGACCGATGGCCCGCGTGAGCGCCCCCTCCAACAGCTGCCGGACCCCAACCGACATGCGCGCGAGCATACCTCTGTGCTCGGCGACTGGGAACGGCGGGAGATCGCGATTGTGATAATATCAACGTATGCAGATGCGTGGATATGACGTCGATTGGGCGAGCTAAGTCAGTGCGATCGGAGACGAGGCGGGAGGCTCCCATTGTGACGGTGGTGCCGCTTGAGCAGGCGGGCATCACGCCCGATCCCGACAATGCCCGGCGGCACACGCCGCGGAACATCGGCGTGATCGAGGACTCGATGCAGACCGACGGGGCCGGCCGGTCGATTCTGGTCGACCAAGACGGCGTCACGATCGCCGGCGCCGGTGCGTGGGAGGCGGCGACACAGGCCGGCATCAAGCGGGCCGCGGTCATCGAAACCAACGGCGACATGCTCGTCGTCGTGAAGCGCACGGTGACGCCCGAGCAGCGCCTCCGGATGGCGCTCGCCGACAACCGCGCCACCGACCTGTCTTCGTGGGACGCCGATCGATTGCGGGAACTCCAGGCCCAGGCGCCGGAACTCCTCAGGAATCTGTGGACCGAGCAGGAACTCGTCGAGTTCTTCGCGAGCGTCACGCCGGTTGTCCACGACGGCCTGACGGATCCGGACGCCGTCCCTGACGAACGACCCACAACGATCCGGCGCGGCGATGTCTTTGCGCTCGGCCGACATCGCGTCCTCTGTGGCGACAGCACGAACCCACCGGATGTGTCACGGGTCCTCGACGGGGCGCAGCCGCTGCTGATGGTGACGGATCCCCCTTACGGCGTCGACTATGACCCCGCCTGGCGGGCGCGGGCGGGCGTGAACCTCAACACGAAAAAACTCGGCACCGTTACCAACGACGATCGCGCCGACTGGACCGACGCCTGGCGACTGTTTCCCGGTGACGTCGCCTATGTCTGGCACGGCGGGCTGAAGTCGAGCATCGTCCAGACGTCCCTCGAGCACGCAGGCTTCGCCGTACGCGCCCAAATCGTGTGGGCGAAGGACCGACTCGCCCTGTCGCGTGGCGATTATCACTGGCAGCACGAACCCTGTTGGTACGCCGTGCGTGACGCCGCCACCGCGCGCCGGACCGACGACCGCACGCAGAGCACGCTGTGGGCGATTCCTGCCCGGGACGATGACGGCCATGGCCACGGCACGCAAAAGCCCGTCGAGTGCATGCGCCGCCCGATGCAGAACCACATCACCTCAGATATTTATGAGCCGTTCGCCGGATCCGGCACGACGCTGATCGCCGCCGAACAACTCGGTCGTCGCTGTCTCGCCATCGAGATCGAACCCCGCTATGTCCAGGTGATCCTCGATCGCTGGGCCGCCTTCACCGGACAGGAGCCCGTCAAGCTATGACGGTCAACGACATGAGGCCCGGCCATGGCCATTGATCCGCAGAATCTCGCGCAGGTTCGCGACCGCGAACTGCGCGTCTGGGATCTGCTCTTGAAAGGGCTGGAGGGCGTCGAGATCGCCCGCCGCGAAGGCGTCCATCCCTCGGTGATCTCGCGGATCAAGAGGCGCGTCGAACGGCGCATCACCGCCGAGATCGATGGGAAGGCGTCGAGTCTCAAGATCGAGAACAAAGTGACACTCGAACAGCTGGTCGCTGGCAGCTGGGACACGACGATCGCCAGACGTGACGACGGCGGTCGTGACTGACTGTACCCGGCACTCCGCCATGGCGCACGGGACGCGCAAACTGGACAGAGGCGAGTGATGGCCATTGATCCGCGGAACAGGGTACAGATTCGGGAACGCGAGCTGCGCGTCTGGGATCTCCTCCTTCAGGGGCTGGACGGCGTCGAGATTGCGCGGCGCGAGGGCGTCGATCCCGCGGTGATCTCGCGAATTAAGGCGCGCGTCGAACGACGGCTCATCGCCGAAACCCAGGACAAGGCCGCGGCGTTCCTGGTGCGACAGATTGGCGAACTGCGGCGCGCGCGCCGCGAAGCGTGGCGAGGGTGGGAAGCATCGTGGAAGCCCGCGGCGAAGACCACGCGTCGCTCTGGAGCCGCGCAGTCAGGCACCGTTGAAGCGAGCGAGATCAAAGGCCAGAGCGGCAATCCCGTGTTTCTGGAGCAGATCTACCACGGCATCCAGTTGGAGGCGAAAATCACCGGGACCGAGGCGCCGAAGAAGCAAAGCATTGAGGGCGCGCTGCAACTATCGACGCTCACCGCGCGCATCGCCGCGGCGCGCCATCGGCTCGCCGCCGCTCAGCACCCATCATGGATGAATCAGCCCTGAGAATCAGCCGCCTCGCAGTATCTCGGTTTGCGGGCGGCGCCGCGAATAAAGGCGGGGCCGCGGCGTCGCTCTAACGCATCGGTTTGCGCCTCCGCTTAACCACGCCTTTATGGCGCGCGAGCCACCGCGTCACCGTGGCTAGGTCTGTGCCAATCGCCGCGGCGATGCGACCCGGCGTCTTGCCGTCAGCCTTGAGGGTGAGCGCCAGCCGTTGGCGCTTGCGATAGTCGAGCGTTTTGCACGAGGCGGTGCAGAACTCTCGATGGCTTCGAAAGCCTGATGGCTCCGTGGAGATCTCGAATAACCGACTACAGAACTTGCAGGCGACAAACCGCTTGTCGCCGGTGACGGCCAACGCGAGCTGCAGCCACATCGCGGCGAGCAGCGAGAGCGGCGCCAATTGCAGGCGAACCGGGACGTCCTCCTCGGCATGCAACCGCGTCTGCACGTGTTGCAAGTGGAGGTTGAACAGCCATTCCAGCTTTCGCCGATCCTCCGTCCGCCGGTGTGCCTTGTGGCTCCCGCTGTTGCCGTGACGCCTCCAGAGCGCTTCAATCGCGGCGTCGGCCGTCGCCCAGATCCGCGCGTCCGCCGCTTCCCGTGCTTGGGTCCACGGCCGGGACAACGACAGCGCCTCCCGCATTAAGCAGATCTCGCGCGCCCAGTGGAGGTGTGATTCGGCCGGGGCATGCTTCGAATCGACCCCCAGTCGGCCATATTTGTTGGCGAACGTGCGAATAGCCTCCACATCTCGATAATCGACCTCTGCGAACTCGCGAAACAACGCCGCGTGCTCACGCGCCATCGGCCGATAGATGACGGTCTTCCCGGACGGCCGTAACAACGGGCCGGTGGCGCGGCCGCTGTTCAGCTCGCGGTCATACGCGAGTTCAACTGAGCTGCAGGTTCCTAGATTCGCCAGCCCACCCCGTTCTTTCACCCGTCGAACATGCCCGCGTTCGTCACGGAGCTCGTGCCACTGATAGTCCGCGTGTACTGCCCACTCGAAGGCCAAGAACGGCTCATTCATGTGTTCACCAATTCAGTACCACAAACGGTATCACACCTGGGCGTAAGATCGGGACAGGTACGGAGGGCGTGGACATGACGGATCGATTGATGTTGAGACCGACCGAGGCCGCCGAAGCGCTGGGCGTGAGCCGGTCGAAGACGTATCAGCTCCTGGCATCCGGTGAATTGCCGAGCGTACGACTCGGTGGCTGCCTGCGAGTGCCCGTGGCGGCCTTGCACGAATGGATCGCCCGGCACGTAGACGGCCGCGGCGTAACGTCACCGGCGTCGGTGAGGCCTCCCAATGCGCGCTGAGACATTGGCAGACCGGCTCGGTGCTCGCCGCACCGCCACGGGGTGGATGGCGCGATGTCCCGCGCACGACGACCGTCAAGCCAGCCTATCAATCGGCGACGGCGTCGACGGGCGGCTCTTGCTCCACTGCTTCGCGGGGTGTGACCTCCCGGCCATCCTCGCAGCGCTGAACGTAGAGGAGCGCGATCTGTTCAACGGATTGACGGGGCGGGGGGGAGGGGGGCCCTCAGGGGGAAAGCGATTCGAACACTCGAACAGTGCCGGGTTGACCCTCGCCGCGTATGCCGCCGCGAAACAGCTGCCTGAGGCGTTTCTCGCCACCCTCGACGTCTCGCAAATCACGATCGCCGGACGGCCAGGCGTCCGGATGCTCTATCGCGGCCGGGACGGCGCCGAGGCGTGTGTGCGATTCCGCTGTGCCCTCCGCGGCGACAGCCGGTTTCGGTGGAAGAACGGGTCGAAGCCGTGTCCCTATGGCCTGTGGCGACTCGATCAGCGACCCCCCGGCGCGCCGCTGGTGCTGGTCGAGGGCGAGTCCGATGCGCACACGCTCTGGTACCACGAGATTCCTGCGTTGGGTTTGCCGGGCGCGAGCTCGTGGCAGGACGCGTGGGCCGAGTATCTCCATGACGTCTCCGAGATCCTCGTCGTCATCGAGCCGGACGCCGGTGGCGACGCGATGCGCGCCTGGATCGGCACGTCCAGTGTTCGAGACCGCGTCCGACTCGTCTGCCTGGATGGCGTCAAGGACGTCAGCGAGCTGTACCTGCAGGACCCGTCGGCCTTCCTGCGGCACTGGCAACAGGCACTGAGCGCGGCGACTACATGGAAGGACCATGCCGCGGCGGCGCAGCAGCGTCAGGTCACGGAGGCGTTCGCGCTCGCGCAGGGACTCCTCGAAGCGCCTGATCTCCTCGATCAGGTGGCTGCGGCGATCCACGCCGATGGATACGCGGGCGATCCGCGGCCTCCGCTGATCGCGTATCTGGCGTTCACCTCGCGCGTGCTTGAGCGTCCGCTCAATGTCGCGTTCGTCGCGCCGAGTGGTGCCGGCAAGAACCGCGCTGTCGATGCGGCCCTCGCCTTCGTGCCTTCGGAAGCCGTGCATGAAGTTAAAGCGGGGACGCCGCGCGCGCTGATTTATAGCGACATCGACTTGGCCCATCGCTACGTCGTCGTCGCCGAAGCCGACTCGCTGCCGGAAGACGGCCCCGCAGCATCGGCCGTCCGCTCACTCGTGACCGACAGTCACTTCACCTACGAGGTGGTCGAGGGCAACCCGAAGACCGGTCAGCATGGGACGCGCCGCATTAAAAGGGCGGGCCCGACGGGGCTGATCACGACGGGGACGAAGAGTCTACGAACGCAGCTGAGCACGCGCACCCTGGAAGTGCCGCTCCGCGATGATGCGGCGCAGACCCGCGCGATCATGCATGCACAGGCGCGTGCGGTCGACGGGACACCAACGCATCCGCCCGACCGCGCACCGTTCCTCGCGCTCCAGCGCTGGCTGGACCTCGCCGGTGAGCGGCGTGTCCTCGTGCCGTTCAGTGGCGCCCTTGCGCAACTCCTCTCCGCCGATGCGGTCCGCATGCGCCGAGATTTTCCGCAGCTGTTGACGGCGATTCAAGCCGTCGCGTTACTCCGACAGCGTCAGCGCGCGCGCGTCGCCAGCGGCGCGATCGAAGCCACCATCGAAGACTACGCCGTCGTGCGCTATCTGTTCGGGGACGTGTTTGATGGCATTGCCGCGGAGGGCCTGACGCCGGCCATTCGAGCGGCCGTCGACGCGATCGCGTCGGACGAAGAGATCAGCGAGACGGCGCTCGCCACCCGATTGGGCATCGCGAAGTCCACGGCGTCGTATCGAGTGAAGCGCGCGCTAGCGCGGGGCTGGCTGACGAACGTCGAGATGCGCAAGGGATGCGCGGCCAAGCTCTCGCGCGGCGAGCCGCTGCCCGAGGACACGTCCGTCCTGCCGTCGCCCGATCGCGTCCGGGAAGTGTTCGAGTGTTCGAACCAAAACCCGGGTGTCTGTCCCCCTCCCCCTCCCGACGGGAGTGCCGAGGAGAGTCGATGAAGGCCACCGCGCCTCGGCCGAACGCCAAGCTGCTGACGATCGCGCAAGCGGCACAGGAGTACGGCCTGCCGGCGGCGCTGCTCCGCGACCTGGTGCATCGCGGCGAGCTCGCCGCCGTGCAACCGCCCGAGATCCGCCGGATGTTCATCGTGCGGGCCGACCTGGACCAGAAGATCGCCGCGTGGCGCGTGCGAGACGCGCTGTGAGCCCGCCCTCGACCGTTTCGGGAACGCCGAAGTTCGCCGAGTTCGGTGACACACGGGTTACACACGCCCAAAATACCCGCAGAAACCGGGGCGAAATCTGCGGTGCGGTGGTCTGGGGGACCGCTGCACGGCGAGTCACGGCCCCTCTGGGGCGACGCCGGGCGCTGGCGCCCGCAGGGCCGCGCGTCCGCCGGGCGACCCGGAAGCCAGTGGCGGCCTTCGAGGCGCCCGTGAGCCCACGTCGCGCGAACGCGGGCCTCTGTGGGCGACGACGGCGCGTGCACGCGGTGCGCTCTGCGCCGATGTATCGCCATTCGCCCACGCATCGCCATTCGCCGCTGCATCGCCTCGATGAATGCACGCACATTCCACTGGATTCGTGCCGAACACAGAGCGGTCATGTGGACGCGGGCATGCCGCCCGCGCACACCCAAGGAGCCCGCATGACCCCGCGCATCCAGATCGTCGGCAGACTGCCCGTGGACCTGAATCGGCGCGTCCGTGCCGCCGCGAAGCAGCAGCGCGTGAGCCTCAACGCGTTTCTGATCGCCGCACTCACGAAGGCCGTTGCGGAACCGTGTCCGCCGCGCACCAAGGCCGGAGCCTGAACATGGGCACGGTCTATCGTCGGCAGGTGCGGTTCTGCACCACGTGTGATCGCCGGCTCGATACGAAAGCCGCGCGGACCGCCTGCGCGGCCGCCGGCCACGCCGTCGAACTCCGGGACCAGGGACCTTGGTGGGTCAAGTATCAGGTCAACGGCCGTCCGGTGCAGGTGAGCTCGGGCAGCGAGCGGAAGGAGGACGCCAAGCGCCTCCTGCGGCAGCGCGAGCACCTCGTCGACACGGGCGCGCCGGCCTCCGTGCACGCGGCCAAGGTCACCTTCGACGAGGCCGCAACGGACGTGATTAACGATTACGTGACGAACAAGCGGCGGTCGCTGCGCACCGTCCGGATTCGGCTGGACAAGCACCTCACGCCCTATTTCCAACGCCGCCGACTGGCGTCGATCACGACCGCGGACGCCCGAGCCTACACGGCGCACCGGCAGGCGGCCGGCGCGTCGAACGCGACGATCAACCGCGAGCTGATCGTCTTGAAGCGCATGTGCACGTTGGCGAGGCAAGCGGGGAAGCTGATGGTCCAGGCCCATATCCCCCTGCTGAAGGAAAACAACATCCGGAAGGGCTTCTTCGAGCCGGAGCAATTCGCGAGCGTGAAGAAGCAGCTTCCCGTCTACATGCGGCCCATCGTCGAGTTCGCCTACATCACGGGGTGGCGCACGCCCAGCGAGATCCTGCCGCTCGAATGGCGGCAGGTGGACTTCAGGGCTCGCGAGGTGCGGCTCGACGCCGGCACGACCAAGAACGGCGACGGCCGCGTGTTTCCGTTCACCGCGGAGCTGCGCCGGCTCTTGGAACAGCAGCACGGCCACGCGCAGGCGCTGCAACGCGCGCGCGGAACGATCGCGCGCTACGTGTTCTGCTTCACCGAAGGCGCGAAGGCCGGGCAGCGCGTCACGGAGAGCGGGTTCAACAAGGCATGGCGCAAAGCTTGCGTGGCTGCGGGCTGCCCGGGACGGATCCCGCACGATTTTCGTCGCACCGCCGTCCGCAATTCCGTGCGCGCCGGCGTGCCGGAACGTGTCGCCATGCAGCTGAGTGGGCACAAGACCCGTGCGGTGTTCGAGCGCTACAACATCGTCAGCCCCGGGGATCTGCGTGAGGCCGCCCAGAAGCTCGATCGCTCCGCCGCAGGCGCCAGCTCCTAGATGTTAGTCCCGGTGTGTGGTGGAGGGGGTCGAGTCTGAATCGTTCGGGCTGTTCTGTCCAGAGCTGACAGATTCGCTCGTACGGCGTCAGGCCCCGAAGGCTCTTGAGGCGCTTCGCAAAGTTGTACGCATCGAGGAATGTCGCCGGGTGCGTTCGGAGGCTGTTGTGCGTGTCGTAGTAGAACCGCCGCACCGTGGCGTCCTTGATCGTCCGGTTCATGCGTTCGACCTGGCCGTTGGTCCACGGATGATTGAACTTCGTGAGGCGGTGCTCGATGCCGAGCTGCGCACACGCCAGATCGAACGCGTGGGCTCTGAACGGTTGCCGGTCGGCCAGAAGCTGCTGAATCTCGGCGACGTTCCAGCCGCCCTCGGGCGGCGTGAACTGAAACCCGTTATCCGTGAGCACCGTGTGAATGCGGTACGGCACGCGTTCGACGAGGCGGCCAAGAACTCCGCGGCAACGCGGCGTGACGCGTGTTCGTGGAGCTCCGCGAACGCGAACTTGCTTACACGGTCGATCGCCACGAACAGATAGAGCTTCCCCTCTTCGGTCCACACCTCCGCCAGATCGATGTGGACATAGCCGAGCGGATACGCTCGAAACTGTCGTCGTGGAGGCGGCCCATCTAGCAGGCCGATGAAAAAGTGACTCGCGCGCGCATGACTACCTCCACGCGAATGGTTCAGCGGCCGGTTTGTAATCGTGCGCCGGACGAGGCGTCACGGCGTTCACGCACCCCTCGCCAACAGCGTCCGCATGCGAATCAAGTTGTAGGCGGCGGCAGCGAACGTCAC
>Ga0075436_100003907_pt1 | contig 10211 bp, 12 predicted proteins | sample RhiMethybrSRZTD5_FD_75303 | JGI IMG/M metagenome (GOLD analysis project Ga0075436, IMG submission 75303) | Populus rhizosphere microbial communities from Tennessee, USA - Rhizosphere MetaG P. TD hybrid SRZTD5 | ecosystem: Host-associated > Plants > Roots > Rhizosphere > Soil | place: USA... | reverse complement strand
ACGAATGTAAAGGCCGCCTCCACGTGACCGTCCCGCTCACAACTGACCTCGTCGGCAAGACCCTCGGTTCGCACCAACTGGAGAGCCTGCTAGGCCAAGGCGGGTTTGCCTGGGTTTTCCTGGGACGCGAAAACGGCGGCGACACCGCGGCGGTCAAAGTCCTCAAGCCCCGCTACGCCGGCGACCCCCAGTTCGAGACCCGGTTCCGCAACGAAGCCCAGATGGCGGCCAAGCTCGAGCACCCCAACATCATCCGCATCCGCTCGGTCGGCAAAGACGGGCGCAACGTCTTCTATACAATGGACTACTGCCCCGACAGCCTCGGCGCGCGGCTGGCCCGCGAGGGTCCGCTGTCCGAGGGGGCGGTGCTGCCGATCGCCAAGGACGTCGTGCGGGCCCTCGGGTTCGCCCACGGCAAGGGGATCATCCACCGCGACATCAAACCCGACAACGTGCTGCTGCGCGAAGACGGACGCGCGGTGCTGACCGACTTCGGCATCGCGCGCGCCGTCTCGGGCTACGCCGCGTCGACCGGTCACAACATGACGATCGGCACGCCGCAGTACCTCTCTCCCGAGCAGGCGCAGGGACGGGAGCTCGATCAACGCGTCGACTTCTACGCCTTGGGCGTCACGTTGTACAAGGCAGTGACCGGGGAAGTCCCGTTCAACGCCACCGACTGGTTCGAGCTGGCCCGGATGCACGTGGAGGACCCGCCTCCGTCGCTGCGCAAAAAGCGCCCCGAGATCTCGAAACGGTTCGAGCGCGTGGTGGTGAAGTGCCTGGCCAAACACCCCGACGATCGCTACCCGAGCGCGGTGGAGCTGCTCGCCGACCTCGAAGCGGTCGGGAACGAGGGGCGTCCCACCAACGACATCGGCACGGCCCCGACGACGAGCATCGAGTTTCAGGCGGTGAAGGCGCGGGCCGTCACGAAGGACCGGGGCCCCGTGGTCATCTTCGTGATTTTGGGAGTGCTGCTGATCGCCGCGATTGCAGTCGTGATCAGGTTGATGCGCTGAAGAGCCGCCGCACCCGGTCGATCAGCCGGCCCCAAAACCCCGATTCCGTTGCGGTGCCTGCCGGCAGCGGGGTCCCCCACTGCTCCAGTGCGCCGGCTGCCGCCTCCTTCAACGACGTCTCGAACGTTGCGGGGAACGGCCGCTCCGCCAGCTGGATATCGAACCCCGCGCCGGACTCCGTGCGCGCCAGGCGCGCCACGCCCGGCGCCGCCCGCTCGATCACATCCATGACCGGCCGTAGCGCCGCTCGTTGCCGTGCGTCCGGGGAGTGGTAGTACTCGACCGCGATCGCGGGGACGAGCCGCACCGCCGGCACGCGGCCCGCGACATACGCGGCGAGCAGCTCTTTAGCGGCCGAAGAACTTGAAGACGCCATTGAGGACGGCGAAGCTCATCAATCCGAGCAGAAACACGAACCCCACCTGCGTCAAACGCATCCGCAATTCGAGGGACAGCGGCCGGCGTCGGATCCCCTCGGCGATCAGAAACATGAGCTGCCCGCCATCCAGCACGGGGACAGGCAGCAGGTTCAGCACGGCAAGATTGATTGAGAAGATGGCCAGCAGATCCAAGAACCAGTCGAAGCCAAGCCGGGCGACCTGTCCCGACACCGAAGCGATCTCGATCGGCCCGGCCAGACTCTGACGCAGCGACGCTTTTCCCAGGACGAGTTGCGCGAGTCCACCAACCACACCCGTCACCCCGTCCCACAAGTACCCCCACCCCTGTACCAGGGCGCGGCCCAGCCCGATGCGCTCGTGCTGAACGGGTGGGTTCTGCGAAACACCGATCTGGCCGTACGTGGCGGGGCGTGGTGCATGGGCGGCGGAATCCGTGATCGTTTCCGGAGTAAGCTTGAACGACAGCAGTGAATCGCCACGCAGGACATCGAGCTGCATCGGCAGCCCGGGATGGGCCCAAATCGCTGCGACTGCCTGCGACCACGAACCTATCGTGTCGCCATCGGCGCGGACGATCACGTCTCCGGGTTTGAGCCCGGCGCGATAACCCGGACGACCGGGCTCCACGATTCCGAGGCGGGCCGGGATCCGCGGGCTGATCGCGCCGTAGACGCGTGACCGATCGCGCGCAGACCCGTCTCCCAAGCGGACGAGGAGCGGAGTGGCGCGTCCGGCGATCTCCAGCGTTGTCGCCACCGGTCCGTGCATGAGACCGGACTCGAGGTTGCCCCAGTGCCGGATCGTGTCACCATTGATCCGCAGCAACCGATCGCCGAAATGCAGCGTTCCGACTGCCTCCGCGCCCTGGGGCAGATCGCCCGCGTACACCGAGTCGATCTCTGTGACGTCAGCGACCGGCAGACCCACGCTCGCGGCGCGGACGGCGTAGATCCCGTAGGCAAGCAGCGCATTCATGGTGACACCGGCCAGGATCACGATGATCCGGACCCACAGCGGGCGGCGGTCGAACGCTCGAGCGGGGTCGACCGGCTGAGCCGGTTTGCCGCCTTCGATCTCGCCCATCATGCCCTCTTCTTCCAGACCGGCCATCTTCACGTACCCGCCCAGCGGCAGCACGGAAATGCAGTACTCCGTCTCCCCACGCCGGAACATCAGAATCGGCTTCCCGAAGCCCAGCGAGAACCGGTGGACCTGAATACCGAGAGACTTGGCGGCAACGAAATGCCCCAGCTCGTGCACGAAGATGAGCACGCCGACCATGACGGCAAAGGCGAACAGGGTCAGGATCATGCGACGTCCCGCGCCCTGCGCCGCGCCGATCGATCCGCCTCGAGCACCGCATCGAGCGAAGTGGCGGGCCCGTGCTCCGCGTCCGCCAGCACCTGCTCGATGATCTCCGCGATGCGCCCGAACCGGATGGTGCCGGCGAGGAACAGCTCGACTGCCGTCTCGTTGGCGGCGTTGAACGTCGCCGGGCTCGTGCCGCCCGCAATCCCCGCCGCGCGACCCAGGGCGTACGCAGGAAACCGCTCCGGCACCACTGGCTCGAACGTCAGCGCGCCGGCGGCCAGGGCGTCGAAACGCCTGGGGCCTGAGTCGGCCAGGCGCTCGGGATGCGTCAATGCATAGAGAATCGGAAGCTCCATGTTCGGAAATCCGAGCTGCGCCAGCACCGAGCCGTCCACCAGCTCCACGAACGCGTGCACCACCGATTGCGGGTGGACCACGACATCCACCTGGGGAAACCCGAGGCCGAAGAGAAAGTGCGCTTCGATCACCTCGAGGGCCTTGTTGACGAGGGTCGCCGAATCGACGGTGATCTTGCGCCCCATCTTCCACGTCGGGTGCTGCAGCGCTTCCACCACGCTCGCCTGCGCGATGCGCGCGGGCTCCCAGGTGCGGAACGGTCCGCCCGAAGCGGTCAGCACGAGACGCGCGACGTCCCCCATGCGCTTCCCCGCCAGGCACTGCAACACCGCGCTGTGCTCCGAATCGACGGGGACGATCTCGCCGCCCCCCGCTCGTGCCGCGGCGGTGACCAGCTCCCCCGCCATCACCAGTGTTTCTTTGTTGGCGAGCGCGACGCGCTTTCCGGCTTTGAGCGCCGCCAGCGTCGCCTCGAGACCCGCGGCGCCGACGATGCCGTTCACCACGATCGCCACATCGGGATGCGTCGCCGCTGCTACGAGGCAGCCGGGCCCATGCCCCGCCACGGGGCCGCGCTCGGCGGCGCCGTTGACCATGCCTACATACACCGGTCGCCAGGCATTCGCCTGCGTCTGCAGCAGCTCGGCATTGGAGTGCGCCGTCAGGGCGACCACGGTGAAGCGATCGCGGTGGCGCTCCAGCACTGCGAGCGTGGACCGGCCGATCGATCCGGTCGAGCCGAGCACCGCAACGCCGACGCTCATACGAGGCCGAACAGCCGGAACAATCCGGCCGAGACGGGGAGCACGAAGTAGAGCGAGTCGAAACGGTCGAGCACGCCGCCGTGACCCGGAATCAGATTCGAGGAATCCTTCACCTGCACTTCACGCTTGAACAGCGATTCCGCCACGTCGCCCACCTGGGCGACCAGGCCGACCGCCGCTCCGACGAGCACCAGCCGGCCCGCGTCGAGCGACAGACCGACGCGCGGCAGCACCCAGCCGCCGAGCAGCACCGCGAAGACGACCGCCGCGACGAATCCCGCGATCGCCCCCGCCCATGTCTTGTTGGGCGACAGCACCGGCGCGAGCTTCGGCCCTCCGAAGGCGTTCCCCGCGGCCATCGCGGCGGTGTCGCAGATCCAGGTGAGCGCGAGCGGCAGGAGCACGAGGGCTGCCAGCGGCCAGCTTTTCACTCCGGCGTTGGCACCGTGACGGATCGCGATGACGAACGACGGCAGAGCGGATGCGTACAGGGCCCCGAACGCGGTGACCGACACCGCCGCCAGCGGTCGCCGCTCGGGACCGCGGCGCATCGCCGCCACCAGCAAGCCGAGCAGCCACAGCGCCGCGGCGTAGATCGTCGGCTCGGCCCAGCGCGTTTCCGAGCCTTTCACCCAGTAGGTCGCGAGCGGAATCACCGCCGCGGCCGCGAGGCCCATCCCGTCGACGGCGTCGATGCCCTGGCGGCGCGCCAGCCCGTACACTTCGCGCGCCCCCAGCACGCCGACCAGCGCCAGCACACCGGCAAGCGGCCAGCCTCCCCACCACACGAGCGCGACCGCCAGCGGTATCGCCACGAGGGCGAACGCGATACGCTGCGCGAGATTCCGGCTCATCGCGCCGGCACTGCGCCGAATCGCCGCTCGCGCCGTTGGTAGTCGAGAATCGCCGCGAACAGGGTCTGCCGCGTGAAGTCAGGCCACAGCACCGGCGTGATGTACAGCTCGGTGTAGGCCAGCTGCCAGAGCAGGAAATTCGAAATGCGCTGCTCCCCCGACGTACGGATCAGGAGATCGGGATCGCCCCAGGGAGCGGTGTAGAGGTGGGCGGCGAGGGCCTGCTCGTCGATGCCCTCGAGGCTGCGCGTGCCGCGCAGCACTTCCTCGGCGAGGAGGCGGGCGGCCCGGGCGATTTCCGCGCGCGACGAGTACGAGATGCAGAGGTTCACGGCGAGGTGGGTACCGTTACGGGTCTCGTGTTCGACCCGCTCGACCGCCGCGCGTCCCGAGTCACTGAGCCGCGATTTGTCGCCCAGCACCGAGACCTTCACGCCCTGCCCCACCAGCTCGTCGATTTCCCTGCCGACGTACTCCTCCAGCAGGTCCATCAGGGCGGAGATCTCGCTCACCGGACGCTTCCAGTTTTCCTCGGAGAAGGCGAACAGGGTGAGCACCTCGAGGCCGACTTCGATGGCGCCCTCGAGGGCCTCGCGCACCGCCTTCATGCCGGCGCGATGCCCCAGCGTGCGCGGCAGGTGCCGCCCCCGGGCCCAACGCCCGTTCCCGTCCATGATGATGGCGACATGCCGCGGCACGGCGCCGTTCAGCCGGATTTGCGACAGCAGGTCGTCACCCATCAAACTTCCATGATCTCGGCCTCTTTCCCCTTCACCGCCTCTTCGACCAGCTTGAGGTGATCGTCGTGCACCTTCTGCACGTCCTTCTCGCTGTGCTTCTTCTCGTCCTCGGAAACGTGCTCCGCCTTCTTGATCCGGCCGATCGCCTCGGTGCGGGCATGGCGGATCGCCACGCGCCCCTCTTCGGCGAACTTGTGGATGACCTTCACCAGCTCCTTGCGGCGCTCTTCGTTCAGCGGCGGCAGCGGGATGCGGATGATGTTGCCGTCGTTGGCGGGGTTGAGCCCCAGATCGGAAGCCTGAATCGCCTTTTCGATCGCCTTCAAGAGCGACTTATCCCACGGCTGCACCGTGAGCAGCTTCGGTTCCGGCGCCGCCACGCTCGCCACTTGATTCAACGGCATTTCGCTGCCGTACGCATCGACCCGGACGAGGTCGAGCAGCGAGGTCGTCGCCTTTCCCGTCCGCACCGTGGAGAATTCCCGGCGCACCGCTTCCACGGCTTTGTCCATCGCAGCCCGAGCTTGCTTGAGATGATCCGCGAGCGTCATTGGACGATGGTGCCGACGCGCTCCCCGGCCAGCACCCTGGCCGTCGCGCCGGGCTGGTTGATGTTGAACACCACGATCGGCAACCCATTCTCCTTGCACAGTCCGAAGGCATTGGCATCCATGACCGCGTACCCCTTGACCAGCGCCTGCTGGAACGTCAGCTCGGCGATGAACTTGGCCTTCGGGTCCTTCTTCGGATCCGCCGTGTAAATGCCGTCGACATTCGTCGCTTTCATGATCACGCGGGACTCGATTTCCAGGGCACGCAGCACCGCCGCCGTATCGGTTGAAAAATACGGATTCCCGGTGCCTCCGGCGAAGATCACGATGCGGCCCTTTTCCAGGTGCCGCACCGCGCGCCGCCGGATGTAGGGCTCGGCCAGCTCCTCCATCCGGATGGCGCTCATGACGCGCGTGTTGAGCCCCTTCTTCTCCAGGATGTCCTGCAGCGCCAGGGCGTTGATCACGGTGGCGAGCATCCCCATGTAATCGGCCGAGACGCGGTCCATCCCCTTGTCGTTCGCCGTCGCGCCGCGGACGATGTTGCCCCCGCCGACGACGAGACCCAGTTGCACGCCCGTCGCCGATACCTGCTTCAGCTCGTCGGACAGGCGGTCGACTACTCCGAAATCGATACCCGACCCGAGCGATCCCGCGAGCGCCTCTCCGGAGATCTTGAGCAGCGCCCGGGGATACGCCAGCTGCGCCACTCAGGCGCCCCCGAGCTGGAAGCGGGCGAAGCGGCGCACATCGACCTTCTCTCCGGTCTTCGCGGCGAGCGCCCGGACCAGATCGCCGACGGTCTGCTTGTCGTCCTTGATGAACTTCTGCTCCAACAAAACGTTGTCCTCATAGTACTTCTTCAGCATTCCCTCGACGATCTTGGGCCGGATGTTCTCCGGCTTCTTCTGCTCGGCGACCTGCGCCTCGTAGATGCGCCGCTCCCGCTCGACGACATCGGCCGGGAGGTCTTCGACGTGCACGGCGACGGGCTTCGCCGATGCGATCTGCAGGGCGATGTCCTTCGCCAGCGCTTTGAAGTCGTCGGTGCGGGCCACGAAGTCGGTCTCGCAATTCAGCTCCACCAGAACGCCGATCTCGCCGTTGAAGTGGATGTAGGACTCGATCAGGCCCTCCGCGGCGGACTTCGTGGCACGTTTCTCGGCCTTCCCGGCGAACTTGACGCGCAGGATCTCCTCCGCCTTCGCCATGTCGCCAGCGGCTTCCTCGAGCGCCTTCTTGCAGTCCATCATGCCGGCACCGGTCTTGGCCCTGAGCTCGGCAACCAGCTTCGCGGGAATCTCTTTCACGGTCGTCACCTTTCACTCCTCATAAGAACGCCGCCCTCGCGAGATCGGTCGGCTCGCAGGGCGGCGGCTGTTGATCGACTGCCGGGCAGTTCCCCTGGCCGTCTGGTTAGGGCTCGCTCCCGGTGGCCGGCTCCGCCGCAGCCGGCGTATCATCTGCCTTGAGACGCGCCGCGATCGCCTCCGGCTTGGGACGCCGTTTGCGCCGTCCCACCGTCCGCTTCTTGCGATCGCCTTCCGCCTCCGATTCGACTCCCGTTTCGGTGGAGTACGTCACCGCCTCGCCATCTTCCGACGGCTCTCGCAGCGGCTGCTGGCGGCGCGCCTCGGCGATCACGTCGGCGATCGCCTGCGTCACGAGCGACACCGCGCGGATGGCGTCGTCATTGCCGGGGATCGGCACGGTGATCAGATCGGGATCGGCGTTGGTGTCGACGATCGCCACCACCGGAATCCCGAGCTTGTTCGCCTCGGCCACGGCGATGCGCTCCTTCTTCGCATCCACAACGAACAGCGCCCCCGGCAACCGGTTCATCTGCTTGATCCCCGACATGTTCTTGTCGAGCTTCACGCGCTCCCGGTCGAGCAGCAGCTGCTCCTTCTTCGTGTAGTGCTCGAATTCGCCCTCGGCCGCCCCCTGCTCCAGCTCCTTGAGCCGCTTGATCTGCCGCTTGATCGTCTGGAAGTTGGTCAGCGTACCGCCGAGCCACCGCTCGGTGACCCAGAACCCGCCGGCCCGCTGCGCTTCGCCCTGGATGATCAGCTTGAGCTGTTTCTTGGTGCAGACAAACAGGACGCCCTCGCCCTTGAGGACGACCTCACGCAGCTTGTCCTGCGCTTCCTGGATCTGCCGCAACGTCTTCTGGAGATCGATGATGTAGATGCCGGAGCGCTCGGCGAAGATGAAGCGCCGCATCTTCGGATTCCAGCGGCGGGTCTGATGCCCGAAATGGACCCCGGCTTCCAGCAGATCTTGCAACTGAGGCTGCGTCATGCACTCCCTTTCTTGGGTTTTCGTCCGCCGCCGCTGTCATTTTCGAAGCCACCCTGCCACGCAGGGACCCAGCATCGAATCGAGCGGCGTGTGTGTTGGTGATGCGTTCTCGGTAACCGGTTGTCGGCATCGGTAACTACCGAAGACCCGACGACCGATGACGTTTTATCTCTTACTGAACTGGAACCGCTTGCGCGCTCCCGCTCGTCCTGGCTTCTTCCGTTCGACCGCCCGCGGGTCGCGCGTCAACAGTCCCTGCTCGCGCAGCTTCTTGCGGTGCCGCTCGTCGGCGAGGCACAGCGCCCGCGCGATTCCCATGCGCATCGCCCCCGCCTGTCCGGTCACCCCGCCGCCACGACAAATTCCCTTCACGTCGAACGCGCCGAGCGTGTCGGTCGCGGTAAACGGCTGCTGGATGTGCGACACCAGCGAGGCGCGCGGGAAGAAATCCCCGAGCGTGCGGCCGTTGATATTCCACTTTCCCGATCCGGGCGTCAGGTACACGCGCGCGACGCTCTCCTTGCGGCGTCCCACCGCGTGCCAGCGCAGCTCCGGGGTCTCCGTCATTTCGCCTCCAGCTGGAGCGGTTGCGGCTGCTGCGCCGCGTGCGGATGCGTCGGTCCCGCGTACACCTTCAACATCTGCTTGACGTGCTGCCGGGACAGCGTCGTCTTGGGGAGCATCCCCCACACGGCCTTTTCGATCACCCGCTCCGGGTGCCGAGCCATCACCTTTTTCACCGGCGTGAACCGCTCGTGCCCCATGTAGCCGGTGTGCCGGAAGTAGCGCTTCTGCTCCAGCTTGCGGCCGGTCAGTTTGACGCGCTCGGCGTTAATGACGATGACCGCGTCGCCGCTGTTCAAATGCGGCGTGAACGTCGGTTTGTGCTTGCCGCGCAGCACCTGGGCCACACGACTCGCCAGCCGGCCGAGCGGCTGCTCGGTCGCGTCGATGACATACCACTGATGCGTCACATCCTCTTTACGCAGCGTAAAGGTCTTCATACCACCCCTAAAGGTCCCGGAATTTCCGACAGCCTTGAACTATACCCAGCACTCTAAGCCGCTGTCAACTTGGAGGTTGTGACCTCCCCCTTGCCCCCGACGGCTGGCGGCGACAAGGTATGCGCCCCATGTGGCCCTTTGCGAAGCGTGTGCGGGAAACCCGCGAGCAGACGTTCACCGATCAGCGCATCGAGCTGGACGGCAAGCTCTTTGTACGCTGCACCTTCGTGCGCTGCATTCTGGTCTATAGCGGCGGCGATGGCGGCGGGATCAGCGGTTGTACCATCAACAACTGCGTCTGGAAGCTCGAGGGAGCCGCCGCGAATACGGTCGGCTTCATGGCGGCGATGTACCACTCGGGCGAAAGCGGCAGAGACCTCATCGAAGGCACTATCAAGAACATCCGCGAAATCTCCTAGGCGGCGCTACCCCTCCGGCTCCGCCAGCGTATCGGCGAGGGTGACGAGGATCGCCCCACGCTCCACGGCCGCCCCGCGCTTCACGTGAATCTTCGCCACCCGCCCCTCCCGCGGGGCGCGCAGCTCGTTCTCCATTTTCATCGCCTCGACAACGATCAGCGGCGCGCCTTGCGCGACGCGCTGTCCCTCGTGCACCTCGAGCCGGACCACGAGCCCCGGCATCGGCGCGCGCACGACGCCGCCCCCGGGCCGCCCTTCGCGACGCGACGTGAGCGCCTGAATCCCCCGCGTCCGCTCATCCACCGCTTCCACCTCGACCCGCTCCCCCACGGCACCCAACGCCCAGCGCGGTCCGCCCCCATCGCCGACACCGGTCAATGCCTGCGCCGCCACGGTCCAGGATTGGCCGGAGAGGAGCAGGTGATAGAGCGGCGTTCCCGGAACCGGGGCGAGGTGGGCCTCGTGCGGCTCTCCGTTGACGAGCACA
>Ga0075436_100003904_pt1 | contig 10218 bp, 11 predicted proteins | sample RhiMethybrSRZTD5_FD_75303 | JGI IMG/M metagenome (GOLD analysis project Ga0075436, IMG submission 75303) | Populus rhizosphere microbial communities from Tennessee, USA - Rhizosphere MetaG P. TD hybrid SRZTD5 | ecosystem: Host-associated > Plants > Roots > Rhizosphere > Soil | place: USA... | reverse complement strand
GGTGACGTCTCCGACGCTGAGGCTGTGGTCGTGGCGGTGCCGGGCGCCGCCGTCGCCGACGCATTCGATGCGGTGCGCGACTGGAGGGGAAGACCGTCATCGACGCGACGAATCTAACTTCGCGGTGCTGTACGACCGCCTCGGCGATGCGGACACGAAGCCGTCGAACATCTGGAGCGGCGACGAGGAAGCGCGAGACGTCGTCGAGCAGCTGATCCGCGACGCGGGGTACGACGCGTTCTACGCCGGGCCGCTCGAGAACGCTTCGGCGCAGGAGGCGGCGATCAGGCTGTTCTTCGGCATGGCGCAGTCGAACGGCCAGTTCCTCTACAGGTTTGCGAAGCCCGACGAGCTCTAGTGGCGGAAGTGCCGGCGGCCGGTCAGGACCATGGACCCGCCGGCCGCCAGCACGGCTTCGGTCACCTCGAGGTCGCGCTTCGAGCCGCCGGGCTGGATGATCGCCGTCACGCCGGCGTCGAGCGCCTCATTCGGGCCGTCGGGAAACGGGAAGAACGCATCCGATGCGAGCACGGCGCCTTTGACGTCGTGCCCATGCTCGCGCGCCTTGTCGAGCGCGAGCCTGACCGCGTCGACGCGGCTCGTCTGGCCGCCGCCGATCCCGATCGTCGCAAGCTCCTTCGCGATCACGATCGCATTCGAGCCGACGTGCTTGCAGACGCGCCACGCAAACAGCAGGTCGCCCCACATCTCCTCGCTCGGCGCGCCGCAGGCGACCTCCATGCCCTCGCGGTCCTCGATGTCCCAGTCCCGGTCCTGCACCAGCAGCCCGCCGAGGACGCGCTTGAAATCTCGCTCCCCGCGGGCGAAGCCGCGTCGCTCCTTGTCGCGGAGGATGCGAATGGCCTGCTTGCGCTGCAGCGCGTCGAGCGCTGGCTCGTCGTAGTCGGGCGCGAAGAGCACGTCGATGAACCGTTCCGCGAGCGCCTCTCCGAGCCCGGCTGACACCGGCCGGTTCACCGCGCACACCATTCCGAAGGCCGACACCGGATCCGACGCCAGGGCGCGTTCGTACGCCTCCTCGATCGTGCCGGCGACGGCGACGCCGCACGGGTTCGCGTGCTTCACGATCACGCACGCCGGCAGCGCGAACTCCCGCAGCATCAGGCGCGCAGCCGAGAGGTCGAGCAGGTTGATGAGCGAGAGCTCCTTGCCGTGCACCTGCTCGACACGTGAGAGGAGGTGAACGCGTGCTCCCTGCTCGGCGTAGTACGCCCCGCGCTGATGCGGGTTCTCGCCGTACCGAAGCTCCGTGACCTTCGAGTACGACATGACGAGCGTCTCCGGGAACGCCTCGACGTCCGCGAACCAGTGCGCGATCGCGGCCTCGTACGCCGCCGTCGTCGCGAACGCGTCGGCGGCCAGGGCTCGCCGCGTCTCGAACGAGAGCCCGCCGCTGTCGCGGAGCTCCTGCACGAGCGCGTCGTACTGCTCCGGCCTGCAGACCGGGGCGCAATGCGCGAAGTTCTTGGCCGCTCCGCGCAGCATCGACGGACCGCCGACGTCGATCATCTCGACGGCATCTTCCTCGCGCACGCCGTAGCGCCCGGCGACCTCGCTGAAGGGATAGAGGTTCACGCAGACGAGATCGAACGGCTCGATCTCCTGCTCGGCGAGGGTCGCGACGTCGTCCTCGTGGTCGCGCCGCGCGAGGATCGCCGCGTGAATCCGCGGATGCAGCGTCTTCACGCGTCCGCCCAGCATCTCGGCGACGCCGGTGAGGTCCTCGACGCGCTCCACGTCCAGGCCGACCTCGCGCTCGAGGAAGTCGGCGGTCCCGCCGCTCGCGACGAGCGTCCAGCCGAGCTCGGCGAGGCCCCGCGCGAAGCTCTCCAGCCCGGCCTTGTTGTAGACGGAGATCAGCGCGCGCACAGCTCGTACACCACCTCGGGGAGCAGTCGGTGCTCGACGGCGTGGATGCGTTCGACGAGCGTGGCCCGCGGCTCGACCGCGACGGGCTCCTGGCGAATGACGGCACCGGTGTCGAGGCCCTCGTCGACGTAGTGGATCGTGACGCCGGTCGTGTCCACGCCCGAAGCCAGCGCGTCCGCGATCGCGCGCGCTCCGGGAAACGCAGGGAGCAGCGACGGGTGGACGTTCACGACGCGATCGGGGAAGCGGTCGAGGAACGATGGGGTGAGGAGGTGCATGTAGCCGGCGAGGACGACGAGCTCGACCCCACGGAGCTGGAGCCAGTCGGCCATCTCCCGGTCCCGTGCGGCGCGGTCGGCGTAGCGGTCGAGCTCGAAGACGCGCGCGGGGATCGCGGCGTCCTGCGCACGCTGCAGCGCGCCGGCACCCGCGCGGTTCGAAGCCACGGCGGCGATCGGCGCCGCGGCGTCGATCAACGCCTGCAGGTTCGTTCCCTCGCCGGAGACGAGGACGCCGATCATGCGAGCGTCCCTATGACGAGGGCCCCGCGCGGCGCGTCGGGGACGACCGCGCACATGCCGATGCCGAGGTTGAACACGCGCCTCAGCTCGTCCTCCTCGACGCCGCGTTCGGCGAGCCACCCGAACACGCGTGGTCGTTCCCAGCTGTCCCACTCGATCTGCGCCTGCACGCCCTCGGGCAGAACCCGCGACAGGTTGCCCAGGATGCCGCCGCCGGTGACGTGGGCGAGGGCGCGAACGTCGGCCTGGGCGCGCAGCTCGCGCACTTCGCGCAGGTAGAGACGGTGCGGGGTGAGCAGGAGCTCGGCGTCGATCTCGTCGTCGCCGAGCAGCTCGCGCACGAGCGTGAAGCCGTTCGTGTGCAGGCCGCTCGACGCGAAGCCGATGACGACGTCGCCCGGCTCGCAGCGCGAGCCGTCGATCAAGCGGTCGCGCTCGACAATGCCGACGCACGTGCCTGCGAAGTCGAGCTCGCCCGGTTGGTAGATCCCCGGCAGCTCCGCAGTCTCGCCGCCGATCAGAGCGCACCCGGCCTCGCGGCAGACCTCGGCGGCGCCCTCGACGAGCTGAGCGACCTGCTCCTCGTCGATCCGGTTCGCGGCGACATAGTCGAGCAGGAACAGCGGCTCGGCGCCGCTGCAGAGCACGTCGTCGATGCAGTGCGCGGCGAGGTCCATGCCGGCCCAGCGGAGCTTGCCGGCGCGCCGCGCGAGCATCAGCTTCGAGCCGACACCGTCGGTCGAGGCTGCGAGCAGGCGGCGGTCGTCGAGCGGATGGAGACCGGCGAACGCGCCGAACGCCTCCGCACCCGTCGACTCGACGGCGGCGCGGAGGCGCCCGACGATGGATTCTGCTGTCGCGAGCGAGACGCCCGCCCGTTCGTACGTCTTCGCGCTGCCCGTCAAGAGACGACGAGTCTAGAGGGAGGGGCGGCGCCCCTAGGTCACGGGGAGCGCCAGACCCGCTTGCCGTCCTTGTCCAGTGCGGCGAAGCCGGCGATCGGGCCCTTCGGCACGCTCGCCGCGGAGTAGACGTTCCCGGAGACCGGCACGGTCAGCGCAACCGCGCCGTTGGGGCGGAAGAACTGAACCGCGGCCACGCCGTCGGCGGCGAACCCCTCGATGCGGAAGAGCGAGAGCTCCCTCACGTCGTGACGCGTGCCCTCGTACACGGAGAAGTCCAGGACCGGGCTCCCGCCGCTCGGAAACCCGCCGCGCGGGCAGTCGACCGAGCCTGGGCTGCCGGCGTCGCCCGCGAAGCCGACGCCGAAGCACGGGTCTCCGCTGACCGTGTTCAGCCGGTAGAAGGTGCGACCGTGCCGCACGGCGAGGACGTGGCCTTCCCGGATCGGGGCCGCCTTCAGGCGCAGCCCGCGGATGCCGATCGCAGGCCCGCCGGCGTTCGAGAGCGTCGCGTGGTCGCGAGAGGCATCGCCGCGCGCGACGAGCACGGCTGCGACCACGGCACCGCCGACGACCATCACGGCGACTGCGAGCTTCAGCCTCGTGCTCATCCGATCGCCCCCGCATTGACCTGCGACGCCGGCCCGCCGTACCACGTGACCTGAGCGCGCAGCATGCCGCTCATGCTCAGCTCCGCCGGCTGGAGATACACCGTGTTCGCGGCCTTCGAGGTGAATCGGCCGCGGATGCGATCGTGGTTCTCGAAGCCGTACAGCACGACGCCCGTCGTGTTGTAGTTCCAGTCGCAACCGGGGTGGCACGTCTTCGCCATCCCGACGTTGAACCAGTTGTTGTAGTAGCTGCACACCTCGCCGTTCGCGTACCAGCAGCCGGTGTACGTCGACGTCGACGGTCCGAGCAATGCGTAGCTCGAGCAATTCGGCCAGCACCAGCCTGCCGACGCCGACGAGGGTTGCGCGAGTGCGACGACGGCTGCAACGCACGCACACGCGATTACGCAGAACAGGATTCGTGTCATGCGCTCGAGCATGCAGTGCGTCTCGTGCACCGTCAATTCGCAGTTTTGGACAGTGTCGCGCGCGGAGAGCGCTCAAACGAACAGCTCTGCGTGCAGCTGCGGACGGCCCTGCGGTCCCTCCGGGACGAACCGCACGACGGTGTCGCCGATCGTCACCGTGTCTCCCGTGTACGGGGCCGCCAGCAGCTCCCCGAGCGTGGCCGCCTTCAGCCCGGGATCGTCCGCGCGCAGGTGCAGCTCGGCGAGTTGCAGCTCAGACGACGAGGACAGCAAGTCGTCGAGCCAGTCTCGCGGTGGATGCAGCTCCAGGCGGTAGCCCGCATTCGTCGACACGAATGTCCGTCGCCCTCCGTGCTCCTGCACGCGCAGCTCGCGGGCCTCCGCACGCGCGAGCGTCGCGACGAAGTCGTCCTCGTCGAGCGCGAAGCCGAGATGGTCCACGCGGGGAAGCTCCCATTGGCCCGGCTGGACGACGACGTTGACCGCGCCGCGCTCGAGCTCCGTCAGCCGCAGCTTGAACCCCATGCCGTCGAGGTCATCCCAGCCGTGACCGGCCTCGAAGGACGTCGGGTCCTCGCCGATCCGGCCGTGGCGGGCGACCAGCGTGAAACCGAGCTTCCCGACGTAGCGCGCTTCGACCTCGCGCACCTTGCTCGTGACGAGGTGGTAATGAAAGAGGTGCACGGCCGACATGATCGCTCACCTCGCGCCCAACACGAGCTGGACCCTGGATCCCCTCCAGATCGTGCCGACCCTCGTCGCGGCCGCACTGTACGCGCGCCGCGTACTGACGCTGGGCGACCGCGGCACGCCCGTGCCGCGGTGGCGCGTGGTGCTCTTCGCGACGGGGATCCTGACGCTGCTGGTGGCGTTCGTCTCCCCGGTGCACGCCCTCGGCGAGCGCATGTTCTCGTTCCACATGCTGCAGCACGTCCTGATCGGCGACCTCGCGCCGCTGGCGCTGCTCGCCGGTCTGACCGGCCCGATCCTCCGTCCCGCGCTGCGCTGGCTGCACCGGCTCAGCTTTCTCGCGAACCCGCTCGTCGCCCTCCCGATCTGGGCCGTGAACCTCTTCCTCTGGCACCTGCCTTTCCTGTACGACGCAGCCGTCCGCCACGACGCCGTGCACGCGCTGGAGCACTTCTGCTTCTTCACCGGCGGAGTGATCATGTGGATGCCCGTGCTCGAGACGCTGCCGGCGCCCGAGTGGTTCGGCACGGGCGCGAAGCTCGGCTACATCGCCGTCGTGCGCGTCGTGGAGACCATCCTCGGCAACGTCTTCTTCTGGTCGGGCAGCGTCTTCTACGTCGTCTACGCGCACCAGAACCGGCTTTTCGGCCTGTCGGCGCTCGCGGATCAGGGAATGGCCGGCGCGGTGATGATGATCGAAGGATCGATCGTCACGCTCGTCGCACTGGCGTGGCTCTTCCTGCGCATGGCGAGCGAAGGTGAGCTGCGTCAACAGCTGCTGGAGCGCGGTCTGGACCCACGCACGGTCCGGCGCGCCGTCCGCTACGGCAGGGCGGAGGAACTGAGCCGCTCGCGCTGAATCCGGAAGGTCAACGTGCGCTCGACCGGCATCCACCACGTCGACCTCGTCGTCTCCTCGATCGAGCGCAGCCTGCCCTTCTACACGGAGCTGCTCGGGCCGCTCGGCTACCACACCGTCTCGGAGGTCGAGGGCGAGCGCGGCGAGACGATCTGGTACATCGGCGGCCCCGGGACCGCAGTCGGGCTTCGCGAGGCGCAGTCGCCGAGCGACGGCCCGTACGACCGTTACGGCCTCGGCCTGCACCATCTCGCGTTCGAGGCGTCGTCGCGCGCCGACGTCGACGAGCGTGCGGCGTGGCTGCGCGCGCAGGGCGCGGAGCTCGAAAGCGAGCCGCAGGAGTACACGTACATCCCCGGTTACTACGCCGTCTTCTTTTTCGATCCCGACGGCCTTAAGCTCGAGATCGTCCACGTCCCAGGCCTCACTGCGGCCTAGCGAAAGGAGCAGGATGTCAACCACACCCCCGGAGCAGCCCTCGACGCCGCCCGGCGCCGGCTACGACCGGCCGAACGTGAACTTCAACCTCAGCGCTCTGCCCGTCACGCCGGGGAATGCCGAGCTGGTCGTCTACATCCTGGCGACGATCGTCATCGCGATCATCGCGCTCGCCGCGGACCAGGTGGACTCCGGCGCGTTCGTGACCGCGTTCACGGCGCTGACGTTCGCGTACCTCATCTCGCGCGGCATCGCGAAGGCGTCGCGCGTGCTGGAGCAGTAACCAGCCAGCCCTTTGACGACATGTCCCGGGACTGTCCCGGGACATGTCCGTCCCGCTACACGGCTTCGAACTGCAGCTTGCGTGCCTCGCGCGGGATCGCAGTCGGGTAGTCCCGTGTGAGGCATGCGCGGCAGAACTGCGACGCCGGCCGCCGCGTCGAGGCCTGGAGGCCGTCCAGCGACAGGTACGCGAGCGAGGTGGCGCCGATGTGCTCGCGCACCTCCTCGACCGTCTTCTTCGCCGCGATCAGCTCGTCCGGATCGGCGAAGTCGATGCCGTAGTAGCACTGCGAGATCACGGGCGGCGCCGACACGCGCACGTGCACCTCGGCCGCACCCGCATCGAACAGCATCTGCACGATCTGCCGCGTCGTGTTCCCGCGCACGATCGAGTCGTCCACCGCGACGATTCGCTTCCCCGACACCTCGGCGAGCGGGTTGAACTTCAGCCTGATCCCCTGCTCGCGCAGCCCCTGATCGGGCTGGATGAACGTGCGCCCCACGTAGCGGTTCTTGATCAGGCCCTCGCTGAAGGGGATGTTCGACGCCCGCGAGAAGCCGATCGCCGCGGGCGTCCCCGAGTCGGGGATCGGCATGACCAGGTCCGCTTCGACGGGAGCCTCCTCGGCCAGGCGCTCGCCCATGCGCACGCGCGCGCCGTGCACCTCGACGCCCGACAGGCGGGAGTCCGGGCGCGCCAGATAGAAGAACTCGAAGATGCAGAGGGCGCCGCCGTCGTCTTCCGGCACGGCCTGACTCGTCTCGACGTGCTCGTCGACGAGGAGCAGCTCGCCGGGGCGGACCTCGCGCTCCACCTCGGCGCCCACGAGGTCGAGGGCACACGTCTCGGAGGCGACGACCCAGTCGCCGTCGAGCCGGCCGAGCGACAACGGCCGCATGCCGCGCGGGTCGCGGAACGCGATCAGCCTCCCCTCGCTCAGTGCGACGACGGAGAAAGCGCCGTCGAGGCGCCGCATCGCGTTCGCGACCGCCTCGCCGAGCGGCGCGGGGTCGTTCGCGATCAGCGCCGCGATCACCTCGGTGTCGGCGGTCGTCGCCAGGCGGTGCCCGTCGGCGGCGAGCTCGTCCCGCAGCTCCGCCGCGTTCGTGAGATTCCCGTTGTGGCCGAGGGCGATCGTGCGCGCGCCCCCGTGCTGCACGAGCGGCTGCGCATTCCACCACTGCGACGATCCGGTCGTGGAATAGCGCGTGTGGCCGATCGCGAGCTGGCCGTGCAGCCCGCGGAGCTTCTGCTCGTCGAACACCTGCGTCACGAGCCCCATGTCGCGCAGGGTCGTGAGCCGGCCGTTGTCGGACACCGCGATGCCGGCGGACTCCTGGCCCCGATGCTGCAGAGCGAACAGGCCGAAGTACGTCAGCCGGGCGACGTCGCGCTCCGGCGAACGGATGCCGAACAGGCCGCACATCAGCCGACCGTCCCGATCCGCTGCAGGCCCTTGTGGCCGAGCCGGTCGACGTTCTCCGGCGCGCAGGCGAGCAGCACCTGCCCGCCCGGCGCGGTCGGCGGCGGCTCCACCTCGGCCGCGATGCCGCTGTGCTCCTCCGCCTCGCGCAGCGCCTGCTCGATGCCGCCGTCCGACACGTCGTGCGCCAGCGTCAGCACAGGTGCAGCCTTCCACACATAGCGGACGAGCGCCGCCTCGGCCGCGAGGTCGAGGTCGCCGGGCGCGGTGGCGACGAGCACGACGTCGCCGGGCTGCCAGCGGTCGGGGAGGAACCTCACGTCGGGCACGAGGCCGACGCAGCCCGCCACGGGCGTCGGCGGGATCGAGCGGCCGTCCGTGTCGTTGTAGAGGGAGACGTTGCCCGAGACCACGGGGATGCCGAGCGCCTCGGCCGCCGCGGCGAGACCTGCGATTGCCTGTTCGAGCTCCCAGCCGATCTCCGGCTTCTCCGGGTTGCCGAAGTTGAGGCAGTCGGTCAGTGCCAGGGGCTGCCCGCCGGCGCACGCGACGTTCCGCGCGGCGCCGAGGACCGCGAGGACGCCGGCGCGGTAAGGGTCGCGCTCGCCCGGCGGCGGGCCCTGCAGCGAGACCGCGAGCCCGCGCAACGACGGTCGCAGACGGAGGACGGCGCCGTCGAGCCCCGGCCGGCGCACCGTGCGCGCGCCCACCAGCTGGTCGTACTGCTCGTAGATCCATGTCTTCGGCTCGGCGTTCGCCGGTGACACGTCGACGGGCGCGAGGGCATGCGCCTCGCGTTCCACCTCGTAGCGCGGACACTCGTCCGTCAGCAGGTGCGCGGGAATCTCGCCGACCGCCTCGCCGTCGCGGAACGCCCGTAGGTCGCCGGTGTCGGTCACGTCGCCGATCGGAGTGCACGGCAGCTCCCACTGCGCGCACACGCGGCGCACGGCGTCGAGCATCTGCGGGCGGACGACGGCGACCATCCGCTCCTGCGACTCCGAGATCATGATCTCCCACGCTTCCATGCCGCTCTCGCGGAGCGGCACCCGGTCGAGGTGGACGTCGATGCCCGCGCCGTCGCGCGCCATCTCGGCGAGCGCGGACGCGAGGCCCGCTGCGCCGCAGTCCTGCAGCGATTCGACGAGCCCGCCCTCGACGAGCTCCAGCGACGCCTCGATCAGCTTCTTGCCCGTGAACGGGTCGCCGATCTGCACCGAGGGCCGCTTGTCTAGATCGTCCTCGCCGAGCTCCGCGCTCGCGAGCACCGACGCGCCGCCGATGCCGTCGCGGCCTGTCGTCGCGCCGAACAGGACGACGTGCGCGCCGATCGCCGTTGCGCGTGCGCGCGTGACCCGGTCCGCCGGCAGCAGGCCGACGCACATCGCGTTGACCAGGCAATTGTCGCGGTACGCCTCGTCGAAGACGGCCTCGCCTCCGACCGTCGCGACGCCGACCGAGTTTCCGTAGTGGCCGATCCCGGCGACCGCTCGCGCGAAGTGGTGGTCCGGCTCGGCGAAGCGCAGCCCGTCGAGGAGCGCGATCGGGCGGGCGCCCATCGCGACGATGTCGCGCAGGATCCCCCCGACGCCGGTCGCGGCTCCCTGGAATGGCTCCACGGCCGAGGGGTGGTTGTGCGACTCGACCTTGAAGGCGACGGCGTCGCCTCCCCCGAGGTCGATCACTCCCGCGTTCTCACCGGGGCCCTGCAGCACGCGGTCGCCCGTCGAGGGGAGTCGTTTGAGCAGGAGGGCCGAGTGCTTGTAGCCGCAGTGCTCCGACCAGAGCAGCGAGAAGACGGCGAGCTCGAAGTCGTTCGGGTCGCGCCCGAGCAACTCGCGGATTCGGTCGAGCTCCCCGTCGGTCAGCCCCAGCGCGCGGTGGAGCGGCTGTTCCGGCGCGACCTGCGTCAAGGGTTCGAGTCTAGCCGGGAGGCCAGACAGGCCCAGGGTACGTTTCGGAGGCCGTGAGTCGCCGCCCTTTGCCGATGCTGCTCGCCCTCGCCGCGATCTGGGGGTCGTCGTTCATGTTCATCAAGGTCGCCGTGCGGGAGGTGACGCCCGGCGAGGTGGTCTTCGGCCGGGTTCTGGTCGGGACGATCGCGCTGCTCCCGGCCGTGCCGTTCCTCGGCGGCTGGGGGCCGACCTGGCGCGGCCTGCGGCGCTGGGCGGGG
>Ga0075436_100003903_pt1 | contig 10220 bp, 8 predicted proteins | sample RhiMethybrSRZTD5_FD_75303 | JGI IMG/M metagenome (GOLD analysis project Ga0075436, IMG submission 75303) | Populus rhizosphere microbial communities from Tennessee, USA - Rhizosphere MetaG P. TD hybrid SRZTD5 | ecosystem: Host-associated > Plants > Roots > Rhizosphere > Soil | place: USA... | reverse complement strand
CACCCGCTATGACGCCATCTACGATGGAAATAATCCGTTTCGGGGTTCGTTTTCCAAAATAGAGAAGATGATTCAAATCCAGAGTCATTCGCCAAACTGTTTCGTTCCCGTGCCAACTTCCCGCTGACACCGAGTCGCCGGTTAATATTCGGGAGATGCGCCATAATGCAGCGAGAATAAGAATACCTGCTCTTCTTCCCGACTCTGAGAGAGCGCCATAGCGCGCCCAGAACTTGTCATAGGTCGAATCGTACAGATTTCGCACGCCGTTGCCCTTGTAATAACAGTCTCCGCCTTTTTCACTGGAACCTAGGATGTGATGAGGAAGAAATTCTTTGTGGCCGTTGATGCCTACGATATTCTTCAGCGCACCTGTAAGCCCAGCTTTGATATGGGTTTTCATCTTAGCCAGGTTGATGACGAGATCGGCGTCAAAAACCCTCCGCGTGACCAAATATTCGTGCTTCCCCTTTCGATGGTGCGAAGCCATCAGACGAGGGTCATAGCATGTCACGCGAAATCTATCAGCATAGTCCGAAATATCCTCAAGAAAACTGCGAGCACCGACATCAACGATTTCATAATCTTTAGAAATTATTTTTTCATAATCAGCCTGATGTTGCTGCGCGGCAGCCGGCTTTTCGAGTAGCGTGAGCCGCCAGTCTTCGATTGTGATATCGAGACCAGGATGCTTTTTCCGCGCTTGGTCTACTACTTCTGCGATCCGTGTGCGTTTCACCAGAGACCGGAAATCACAACTCTGAATCGGCGCATCGCCGATGACTATTGAACCTTGATCCCTTAACGCCGCCGCGACGACGTCGAGAAGATGTTTGATGAGTGATGTATGCGTTACCAACGCGTCGACATTTTTTTCATTCGGATTTTCGTGATAGACCCAATTAGGCTTTATGACCACTCGAGAGCCAGGACTGAGCCACTCCTTAAATGGATTATCGGGGTCTTTGCCCCACATAACGAAAAGAGAACGGAACGCTGCGACCAGCGATTCATTCGAATCGTAGGGGAACTCAGAATAGCTCGGCGCGGTTCTTACTATAAAGACATCGCTATTCATAGCCGTTGAACGTCGGGCCCGACTTTGCTGTACTAATGACCACGTCTGCGATAACAAATGCCCGCTTACGACCGTTGGGAGATCTGGTAGTAAGGGGGGAGAGGAAATGGTCCTACGGCCGACTTGAAGAACTGTACGTTTGCAGCGAAATCGCCGTTGACTCTCGCTTATACACCTCTTCTCTTCGGCCGATTTCTTTTTGCAAACTGTCGGGAATCGCGACTTTACCGGGGACAAATGACTTAAGAGAGGGAGCGCCCTCAAAGGCGGAAACAAGAGTTTGAGTTTGGCGTTCCGCCGAGTAGGCTCGACAAGCAGTCAGATCAGGCAATAACGATTCTAATGTACCACCAGCCCAACTGCGCAAGACTCGTCGTAATACGGCGATAATATCCGAGACAGAATCGACATCGGCCACAGTCGAGACACCGACGTGTTGTAAGATTCGCTTTGCTTCGTCAGCCGGCAAAACACCGACGATAGGTTTTCCTGCCTTCAGATAACCAAATAGTTTTGCAGCCGCAAAAAGTTCGTAGCCTTTCATCGCCGCAGGTCGTCCTAACAGCAGAAGGGCATCTGCTTGTTTGGATAATTGGATTACGGCGCCATGGGGGATCGCGGCTTCCGCAGTGATGATTTCTGTAAGGTCTAATACACGAGCCCGATCTTCAATGGCCCGCGTTCCTTCGCCGACAAAATGGCAGTGCAATCGAGCTGCTTCTTCGGGAAAGGATCTTTTTAGCGAGCCGATGGCATCAAGAAGAGTGTCATAGCGGTAATCTGACAAGGTGCCTGTATAAAGCAATTCACATTTCCGGTTTTTAGAAGCGGCGAAGGATTCGACCTCACCTTCAAAGCCGTTCGGAATAATACGTATTTTCGAAGGCTCCAAAGCACCGTGATAAGCTCGCCAATAACATTCCGCCTCTGTATCATAGCGAAAGATGACCGCTTGGGCGCCTTTTAGAAATCGAAACATATTGCGCCGATCTCGTTGGCGCGCCCATACAGGACGCCGATCTTCGAACTCGTTGAAAGTGATGGTCCAAGCATCGCGGAAATCAAGCACATAAGGTACTCCCGTGCGACGAGAAGCCTGTTCCGCGACATGAAATGAGGAAACCGGCCCGGCTGTGGCCCAGATGACATCCGCGCGAATGTGTTTACAAGCCTGCTCCACCGCCTTCGCAGCGGGAGTTATCCAGCCCATAGCTATATCCGGGTGATAACACCACGCCTCAAGTGATCGCACAAGTTCGCGAAGGCGTGCGCGCGTCGGCCGCTGGCGCGATGCAAGAATACGGTCTGCTTCAACCGGCGACGCTTGAGAGAGCTGCGTTCTTACTCGCTGGCTTCTCTTTGCGAGAAATGCCTGCCAAGGGTCGCGGTTCCCGACACGGATGACCTCGATCTCTTTTGGCACCTGCGATAACAAAGAGGGATCGTACCTCTCGAAGGAATCCGTCTCCAGGGTTATAATTATTGGTCGCCAACCCAAAGCTGGAAGATGGCGCGCAAAACGGAGTGGCCGGTAAGCCCCCGCGTTTCCTTCGGGCGGAAACGCGTATGCAATCATGACAACAGATTTCATGTTTGCAACGCGAATGAAAAGGACGATCGGCGGCTATTATTATTAGAAGACGTGGGCTTAAAGGAAGCGTTCCAAATATTCTGGAATGTAATTTTTCTTTTTATTCAAAACAACGCCTAAAATATTGACGCCCGTCGATTCGAGATCTTTGCGAATTTTTCGGACCACCTCGGCTTTCGTTCGCTCGGCTTCCACCACCAAGATCACCCCGTCCATTTTATCCGCGAGAAAACACGAATCGGAATAGTCCCTCAAGGGCGAACCATCGAAGATGACGAAGTCGAACTGTTCTCGCAGCTCGGACAGCATTTCACCGATCGGCGCCTGATCGAACACATAAGAGGGAGACGGCACCGACCTGCCGCAGGGCATAAAGGATAGGTTTGGGATATCCGTGTCATAAATCGTTTGATCCGGTGTGGCCTCGGACAAGACACGATCTGAAAGCCCCGTGAGCTTATACGCCTGGCCCGGCTCGAACACTTGCTCTAAAGCCGGCGTTCTTAGATTTGCATCTATGAGTAAAATCTTCGAGTTGCCCGATCTGGCGAGAGTTGAAGCCAATATAGCGGCGGTCGTGGTTCCACCCTCGCCGTGATCCGTAGCCGCCACCATCACCACTTTGACAGCGGCGCGCTTCGAATTCGGCAGGAGGTGAAGGCGCAGCTTCTGATATTGTTCCTCGACATAGGGGTCCAGATCAAAATCGATTTTAATCGGCCGCCTTTTATCCTTGAAAACGCTCAAGGCGCTGAAATTGACGCCGCGGCTGCTTTGGTTGGCTCGACGTTTTTGCGCGTTCGCCGCCGTTTCTGCTTTTATCAAGGCCTCAAATCTTCGGCTCACGGTACCCTCCCGATGTTAAATGTTTCTGGGTTATTTCACTGGGACAGGACGTAGATCGCCATAATATTGAATCGTCGCCAAAACCGGCAGCCCAAGCTGCTCTTCTATATCTGCTTCGTTGCGCACTGTTCGATTGAAAAATTCGATTCCGAAAGCGGTCGCGATGGCGGCTCCCGCCGCGCCGATCAGAGCCACGATGAACAGCAGCATGAAGCTCCTTCCCGCTTTCTTGAGCGGTAGAGTCGCTCTCTCCAAAATGTAGGCATTGCTGAACTTCCGCTCATCCATGGCATCGGAAATTCGCGCCTCTTCGGCTTTCTGCTTATAAAGCTTGAGACTTTCCCTCTTGCTAATCACCTCGCGCAACAGCCGGTCATACTCGTAACTTTTTCTCTGCTTGTCGGCTGCTCCCGCGGAATAGGCCGACACTTGCTGTGTCAGCACCGTTTTCTTTTCATTTAGGGCTTTGAGCTGGACCCGAGCTGTTAGCAACTCGTTGAGAATCCTACGATGCACTTCATTGATACTGACATTTTCCGATCCGACTGAGGTTTGTTTGACGGTTTCCAACTGCTTTTTCAGCTCGTCGATTTCTTTTTCCTTGTCTTTGACTGTGCGGTCCTCCGGCGTGTATCGCTGCAGCAGGCTCTCCTTCTCTAACTGGAGTTGGGTGATCTTAGTTTGAATCTGCAGATAAACGGGGTTGACCGTTATGTTAGTATTGGAAGAGATGGTTGCCTTTTGTTGCTTGAGCTGATCGTCGAGGACCGCAATTCTCTGTTCAGTCTCTCGTATTGAAGAATTCGTTTCATTTAAAGTCTTCTGAAACGATGTCAACGCGCCGAGATCGGCGTTGACTTCCTGCGGCGCATCGATAATGTTTTCCTTTTGTTGAAACTCTTTGAGCGAGTCTTCGGCCTTGGTCAACTGATCGAGCAGCTTTTTTTCCTGTTCGTCGTAGAACTGCTCAACGCCTTGAATTTTGTGAACCTTGACATGCTCTTCCAAGTAAAGTTCGGCGGCTCGGTTAACCGCCCGGGCTGTCCAGTCCTGCGGATACTGGCTCGCGAGACTGATCTCGATGACATTCGCGTTTTTCCCAGGCGTCGCGGCCAGCATTGCTTTCATCAGGCGCCCATCTTGCACAACGGCTCGCTCACTCAAATTGGGCGGGGTTTTTCCGTTCACTCTGTATGGAAACGGCACATCCTTGACCACGCGTTCGGCGACCTGAGGGCTCTTGATGATCTGCACTTCTGTATTGAGCATTTCCGGAGTTGGCAACATGCTCAGGCCTTCGTCTCTATCTCGCGTCGTCGGCGAGACGAGGAACGCGCGACTGGGCTTGATAAGAACCTTGGATACGGCGACGTATTCCGTCGGCCGAAGCAACAGGTAAAGGCACATCGGCACGATCAGCAAGATGAAAATGTTGCGAACCAATTTAATGTGCTTGAAAATCACATAAAGAATCCGCCTCGGGGGGTTTTCATATTTTTGTGGCGCTTCTAAGAGCGGGATTTCTTTACCGTCAATCTGCACCCAATCCATGAAGTCGTCCTTTCTCGCAAAGTGAAGAAAAATTTGGATCGCCAGATTTACCGGATGCCGGCAGCGACTCCTCCGGCACTGAACAATCCCGTCGGCATGATATCATTCAAATGCTGCTTGACCCACAAATCGGCTCTGCCGATGCCCGACATCGGAACATACAAAACGTCGTTGGTGACAAGGTTGATCTTCTCCGGCGATCCGCTTTCCAAACCTTCATTGACGTTGATGCGCCCGATGATGGGTTCCGGACCACCGGCATTGCGAATTAAAACCACACTGTCCACCTGGGCCTCGGTAGTAAAGCCACCGCGCTCGAAGATCGCCTGGATCGGAGTTATCTCCCCTTGGAACTGAACGATTCCCGGTGTCTTTACTTGCCCGCCGACGAATATTCGTCTGGGCGCGAATTGGGTTACCGTCACGACTACTTCGGGATTCCTGAGACGCGTCGAAGTCTTAGCAACAATCTCTTTACTTAGTTCGTCCGGAGTCAAGCCAGCCGCGCGAAGCGTGCCCACGCCTTCCACGCTGATTTGCCCATCTGGACGTATGGAAATGGCTGCTTTCGGATCCTGCTCGGGATGAAAAGGAAACCGAATCGTGATCGAGTCGTAAGGCACCATTTTGTAGGTTTGTTCATAAGGCCGCTGTTGAATAGGTTTCGCGACAAGCTGTTCTGGTTTCAGTTCAGGAATGTGAGCAACCGGATTGGAACAACCAATGAGCAGCAGCAATGCCGTCAGCACTGTAGCCGGCCAACTCAATAAGTTTGACTTGGTTTGAATCGCTTCCATTTGCTTACACCTTTCCGACTTTAAATTTAATTTCATAAAATAAAGTTAAAGGCAAAATTGAAAACCCGACCAGCCAAAACTGTTTAAAGACTCTGCTCAAATAGCATAGCTCCGCCCATCGGGCCCCACCCGCTTCAAATTAGACACACTACACACGCACAGTTTCCCTTCGACTTAGGCTGAGGGGAAACTCGGTCCTATGTCAGGAGCACCTACTGGAGCCCAAGCGGTTCGTCCGCCTTTGATAAATTCCACGCCGAACTTGACGCTGACTTGCCGGCTCAAGAGCTTCAAAAGAATCTTAACTCGACCCTTATTATCCGGCGGCGCTTGAATAATCCCCATCAAACCATCGAATGGTCCACCGGAAATTTCAACCTCTTGACCGCGCATCAATTTCGAGCGCGCTCGGATCACCCCTTTTTCGTCCGCCTGTTGTTGAAGAAAATGAATAACGCCTTCGTCGATCGGAATCGGCTCGGCACCGAAGCTCACAATCTTTTTAACCCCAGGAGTCCACACAATACGGTGACATTCCGTTTCCACATGAATGCGGACAAATAAGTAATTGGGGAAAAGCGGACAAATCCGGCCTTTATTTTCGCCCGCCGCCGGTACATGCAGTTTCGGAAAAAACGATTTCACCCCTTTCAAAGCGAGATGAAATTGCGCCTGCTCTTCTCTATGCGGATTGCTGTAAACTACGTACCAATCGCGCTGTAAATTCGCCATCCTAAATAATCCTTTTGCTGCGAAATATCGAGCAAGCGATATGCCATGTCCCGAGGTATAGACTAGGTCATCCATAACTAAGACAAAGCCCGACGATCTCAGAACCTTTTTCCGAAAACGTGTAGTGCAATCACTGACAGCAGATTCATAAAGCGTACGGATTTTCACTACAAATTATTTTAGAATTTTGCGGCCGACTGCAATCAGAAATTATTTTTTATCTGCCAATTATGGCCGATCGGCCAGGAATGACCTTGAATTATTTTTTCCGGCACACATTAGACGTTCGTTTCTCATTCTAGATAACACCGAATTTTTGCGCTCCGATTAAATCAATGAAAAAATGCCGTGACGATCGGTGGCTGCCCGCTAATTATTTCCGTGCTGATATTCAAGAAAACAATTCTTCGCCTCCTGTCTATTCTTCTCGTCGCAAGCTAAAGGCCATTGCGAATAGAATGTCGCACCGAAGCATGCCCAACATGTAATTTCGAGATAATTCTTTTGCGGTTAGCGAATTTTTTCTCTCTGTTTTAATTGGCAGAAAGTTATTCACTATGCCCCATAAACTTGTCGAGCAAATCCTGCATTAGATGAAAAGCGCTTCTTCTCCCTACCGCGAGCCGCTCGTACAGAGTGGATCGTATGCGCTTCGCCTACATTGCGTGTAGGAACTATCCCGCGTTTTTTGTTCGGAAAATTTCGTGAATGCTATTTTGCTCGAACAATCGCGAACTTCCGCATCTGCAATGTTTGGCACATTGATTGCGCTAGCTTCATTGTGGTCCATCGCCGCAAAGGCGGATGTGTATATTTTTGCAGTTTAGCGCGACTTAGGTTATATTCTGCACTGTTGCACCAGTGCAGATATCGCCTTTAATAACTTTAATAATCGGTGTTTTATTCCTCCTTCCATCGCCTTCGCTGGTTGCGGGAAAAGTCATCACGAGCGCCGACCAGCTTGCCGCGAGCGGGGCTGGTTTCACCTGGTCCGACGTTAGAGCGAAGACCGTCAAGATACTTCTTGAGTACGAAGATCCGGATGGAAAGTGGCGGCGCGCCAGCTTAGGGTCCGGCTTTGTCATTTCTCCGGATGGGCTGTTTTTGACGGCTTATCACGTGATGAAGTTTTGTCTCGAGAATGAAAAGGCGAAGGATGGATTATCCGTCAATCTCGACTGTTCGACGGCACAGAGGCTGCGTTATAAAGCGCTCGCGGGCGAACACGAGTTTGATATCCAAATCATTTCTCACCTCAGCGAAATGGATTCGACCCACGGTAAAGATCAGCATACGCCCGATGAGATCATTAAGCAGCGCGACTTTGTGGTCGGCAAGCTCAAAAGCAAAGCGCCGGTTCACTTCGATTACTGGCAATTGCGTGACTTCGACGAAAACGCCATCGATCTCAGCCAAGCACGCGCCGATTTCCAGTTGACACCGTTGATGCCGCCCAAACAAGTTTTTATTGTTGGTTTCCCTAAAGGCCATGATTTCGTGATTTCCCAGGGTTTTTTGAACCTGACGGAAAAAAATCGGCGTGGCTATTTTGCCGCAAATTATAAAGTCTACACGGCAGCCTATCTCGAAAGCCAAGGTGTCGCCGCCGACATCCAGTGGGGCATGAACGTGGAAAATCACATGAGCGGCGGACCCGTTATTGACTCATCAGGGCATATTGTGGGCTTGGTCGTGAACGGTAATCGCGAAACTGCCGGCGTCGTGTCGATCGAGAATGTATTGGCGACTTTTTTTTCCAGAGCCGGCGGATCGAAGGAGTATCCGGCCTTGCTCTTAAACCCTACCAAGACTCCGCTTTATTTGAGAAATACCCGCTAAGCGCTTGCGCAAGGTTACTCGGGCATCGCTTGTTCGTGACGTGCGTCAATCGGACTGACGAGCCGCGCGGCAATTGCGCGGTGTCAATCTGGCTATATTTTTAACCGATCACGGCCGGAAGCCAACGACGGCTCAGCACATCCGCCAACGTCAATGCCAAAAGAATCATTAGCCAGAAAAATCCGGCGCCGACAAAAACCCAGGTGAGACGACTGCTGTAACGCACGTGCATAAAAAACAGGATCACCAGCAATGCCTTCCCGCACGCGATCAGCAGCGCCAGGATCGTGTTGAGATTGCCGCCCAAGTCGATGAAGGCAGCCCCGGCGGTCACCAAAGTCAGAACTAACAACGTGCCAAAAATGGCCGCATAGAGTTTTACGGAAAGAACGTGGTCGGAACTCATTGTAGATGCCTGCCCACCAGATAAAGTAACGGAAATAAAAATATCCAGACGATATCGACGAAGTGCCAATAGAGCCCGATCAGCTCAACCGGAGTATTGTAGAGCGCGGAAAAGCGCCGGCGCGCGGTCTTGACGACCAGCGTCGTCAGCAGCCCCTCGCCGATGATCATATGCAGCGCGTGCATTCCGGTCATGGCGAAATAGAACGAGAAAAAGATTTCCGCGGCGTGCGCCTGAGGGCCGGGATACGCAAAAGCGCTGCCGGGCACGAAATGCTCTTCGAATTTGGCGTAATACTCGGTGAACTTGATGCCGAGAAAAACCGCGCCAAGAATCATGGTCAGGATTAAAAAACCGATCGTCGGCTTGCGCGCGCCGAGCTGCGCGCCGCGCACGGCCAGCGCCATGGTAAAGCTGCTGAATATCAGCACCGCCGTGTTGATCGTTCCGAGCCAGATGTCGAGATGATTGCTGGCGCCGGCGAAAGCTTCGGGATAGGCGGCACGGTAAATGGTGTAACCCAGGAACATGCCGCCGAAAAACATGACCTCCGTGGCCAAAAAAACCCACATGCCGAGCCAAGAAGCTTCATGCTGCTGCGCGGCGTCGTCGAACTGATGAGCGTGAATCGCGCCTGAGTCAGACATTGATAGGTTTCCCGGCAGGATAGACGGCCTGTGTATCCGCTACTCCGTAGGCGTATGCTTCCTGCACGACCACCGGCGTCACGTCGAAGTTATCGGTCGGCGGCGGCGACGGCGTCTCCCATTCCAATCCTTTCGCTTTCCAGGGATTCATGCCGGCCACTGCGCCGTAACGCAGCGACCAGATCAAATAAACCAACGGCAACACGTAACCCACCGCGAGAATCGATGCTCCGGCGCTCGACATCACGTTGAGCACCTGAAACTCGGGTGGATAGACGTGGTAGCGGCGCGGCATGCCGAGATAGCCGAGGACGAACTGCGGGAAAAACGTCAGGTTGAAGCCGAGAAAAATAACCACCGCGGCGAGCCGCGCCAGTCCTTCGGGGTACTTTCGGCCGGTCATCTTCGGCCACCAGAAATGGATACCGCCAAGGTAAGCCATCACCGCGCTGCCGACCATGATGTAATGAAAGTGCGCGATCACGAAGTAGGTGTCATGGACATGAACATCCACCGCCAAGGTGGCGAGAAATAGGCCGGTCAGGCCGCCCATGGTGAACAGCCCGATAAATCCCAAGGAATAAAGCATCGGCGCGTCGAAGGAGATCGAGCCCTTGTAAAGCGTCGCCGTCCAATTGAAGACTTTGACGGCGGACGGAATCGCCACCAGCATGCTGAAAAGAGAAAAAATCATGCCGGCGTAAACGGACTGCCCGCTGACGAACAGATGGTG
>Ga0075436_100003899_pt1 | contig 10222 bp, 6 predicted proteins | sample RhiMethybrSRZTD5_FD_75303 | JGI IMG/M metagenome (GOLD analysis project Ga0075436, IMG submission 75303) | Populus rhizosphere microbial communities from Tennessee, USA - Rhizosphere MetaG P. TD hybrid SRZTD5 | ecosystem: Host-associated > Plants > Roots > Rhizosphere > Soil | place: USA... | reverse complement strand
CGTGCAAGGAGATTGCGGCGGGAAGTTCGCTGGACGTGATTGAAATTGACGCCGCATCCAATCGCGGCATCGACCAGATTCGCGAGTTGCGCGACATGGTGCGCTACGCGCCCGCGGCATCGCGCAGCAAAGTTGTGATTCTCGACGAAACGCACATGCTGACGGACGAAGCGTCGAACGCTCTGCTGAAGACTTTGGAAGAACCACCAGACCGCGTGATTTTCGTGATGGCGACGACACAGCCGGAAGATTTGGTGGATACGATCCGGTCACGTTCGCAGCATTTTCATTTTCGCGCGCTGACGTTCAATGAAATTGCCGGACGCATTCGCGATATTGCCGTGAAAGAAAATTTGACGGTCGACGACGGCGCGGTGAGCGTGATTGCGCGGATGGCGGAAGGAAGTTTGCGCGATGCGCTGTCGTTCCTGGAGCAAGCGCGGGCGTATTGTGGCGACAAGATTGAAGACAAAGCGGCGCGCGAACTTTTTGGCGTGGTGCCGGAAGACGCGCTGAACGAATTGATGGAAGCCATCGCGGCAGGTTCGGCGGACCGCGCACTGGCTCTGGTGCACTCGTTTCAGAAGGAAGGGCGCAATCTGCAGCACTTTTGCCGCGAGGCGGTGCGGCACATTCGCAATCTTCTGATTGCGCGAGTAAGCGGAGCGGATTCAGATTTGATTGCCGCGACGCCGGACCAACGCCCGGCGATTGCGAAGAGCGCTGCGCTTTTCAGCGAAGAAGATCTAACGAGATTCTTTCAGATTTTATTGCAAACCGACGACGATTTGCGGCGCAAGCCCGATCCGCGCGTGCATCTGGAGATGGGCCTGCTGCGTTTGATCAATGCCGGACGGCTGGCGCCGCTGGAAGAGCTGCTCGCGGAGTTGGGTGGCGGTTCGGGACGCGCAAGTGCAGCACGATCCGCGGCTTCGGCTGCTCCTGCGATTCCGGTAAAACGCGAAATGTTCAGCGCGGCTGCGGCTGGCGCATTTTCTGCGCCGACACACGAAAGCGCGGCGCCGGTGCGGGAATCGTATCCAGCGCGGGAGGCCGCGCGCGAGCCGATCGCTGTGACGAAACCAGAAAATCTCGCGGCAAAGAGTGGAGTTCCTTCCTTCACTCCTCCGCCTCCAGTGCCTGCGGCGCGCGAGACTGCAGCGGAGGCGCCGAAAAAATTTGAGGCCGGAAGTGTCGCCGCGCAAGGACTGAGCGAAGAACAGGTCCTGGAAATTCGCGCGGCGATTCAGGCGCAACAGAAATTTCTGGGCGAACTTGTCGAACACGGACATCGCTGGGAACTCGACGGCACGGAACTGCGAATTTATTTTGCGACGGAAAAGCGTCCGTTCGCGGAAATGATCGAAGGGCGCGAGTCATTGGAGAAGGTGCGTGTCGCTTCGAGCAAAGTACTAGGGAAGTCGGTTCGCGTGTGTGCTAGGATTGAAAACGTTGCGGGAAGTATTGCGCCGCAAGCGGCAAACACACAGGAATTGCGCGCGCAATTTGAACGCGACCCGATGGTCAAGTCCATGCTGCAACGCTTCGGTGGAAAAATTTCCGAAGTGAAGCGGCCTGTGAATTGAAGACTGCAGGGGTGATCAATTATGGAAGTCGGCGCTCTCCAGCAGATGCTTACGCGACTGCGGCAAGTCCAGGAAGATTTGCAGCGACAAGTAAATCAAGTTGCGGTTGAAGCTACGGCCGGCGGCGGCATGGTCGCCGTGAAAATGAACGGGCAGAAACAAGTGCTGGAAGTAAAGATCGAGCCGCAGGTTTTTGCCGATAAAGACCAAGAAATGTTGCAGGACCTGGTTCGCGCCGCAGTGAATGAAGCGTCGCGCCGGGTGGATGAAGAGCTCGCGAACCAGATGAAAAGCCTTACCGGAAACATTCCCGGCGTCTCCGGATTGAAAATCCCCGGATTGTTTTAATTCCCTTTCTCTAAATTGCATTGCTAACTGAAACCTCATTCAAGAATTCCGTCAGTCAACTCGGTTTTGCAATTCTGCCTAACATAATTGGACCCAGCGAAGCAGAGGCCGTCCTTCTCGAGCTGGACGCGGCTGCATTGCATCGCAGTCGTGCTGGCGCGCGGCACATCTTGCGACAGCCGGTCGTTGAACGGGTAGCGACAGACGAGCGAATACTGAATCTGGCTCGCGAAGTTCTCGGACGCAACGCGGTTCCCTTTCGCGCAACTCTTTTCGACAAATCGCCCAACTCAAACTGGCTGGTCGTGTGGCATCAAGATACGGCGCTGCCCCTTCGCGAAAAACGCGAGACGCCTGGATGGAGGCCATGGTCAATCAAAGACGGTGTCACGTACGCGCACGCTCCAGCGAGTGCGCTGGAACAAGTTCTTGCGTTGCGAGTTCACCTCGATGATTCAACCGACTCGAACGGACCTTTGCGCGTACTCCCAGGAACTCACACAAGAGGAGTACTTAGCGACGAAGAATTGCAGGCGCTCGATTCGCAAATAGCAGCTGTCGCCTGCACCGCCGCCAAGGGTGGAGTCGTTGCGATGCGACCGCTGATCGCGCACGCATCTTCAAAGTCACAATCGCCGTTGGCGCGACGCGTCCTGCACATCGAGTACTCGGCGATTGCTGAATTCGAGAATGGATTGCGCCTGGCGACTGCTTGATGGTTCAGTTTCCGGATGCGTCGCCTTGTGCGGCGTTGATGTTGATGGTGTCGAGAATTCTTTCGAGTTTTTGCAGGACGGATTGGTTGTTCACTTTTTTGACGCCGTCCATGGCGCCGTAGCCCGCGGTGTCCCCGGAATCAAGATTCCGGGCTTCTAATCCCCTCTCGCCGCAAGTTCAGGGGGTTCTTTCTTCTTCTTTGGCTAGACCTCATGCGCTAGAATCGCGGCCGTGTCTGCCCCTCAATTGATTGCACAATTTATGGAAGAAGCCGGGGCGCCAGGCGCACTCGGCGAGTGATGCTCCTTCTTCTCCCCGTTCTCTCATTCATTTTGTTTTATGCCATCCTGCGCGCAAAGCAAACGGAATGGCGCGCGGCGATTCTGGGCGCGGCGATTTTCTCGGGCACGGCCGTCGTCGTGCTCACAGAGGGTCTCAGCATTCCCCGCCTGATTTCGCGTGGGCCTCTCGCGATGGCCTGGGTGCTCGTTTGCGCGATTTCTTTCTTCTATCTACGCAAACTCCGCGGCCCTGTGCCGTCCGCTGCGAACTCCCCCGAACCAGCTCCGGAAAAACTGGATGGAGCTAGCAAAGCTTCTCTTTCCATCGCAGTGGTTTACTTGCTGTTGGTTGGCGCAATCGCGGTGATTGCGGCGCCGAGCGTGTGGGACGCGTTGGAATATCACCTGCCGCGCGCGATGCTGTGGATGAGCCATCATTCCGTGCGCTTTTATCCAACGCCGGATTTCAACCAGCTCGTGCTCGCGCCATGGTCGGAATTCGCGATGATGCACACATACCTGCTGTGGGGCAGCGACCGGTTTGTAAATTTGGTGCAATTCTTCAGCTTCGTAGGATGTGTCCTCGCAGCATCCCTGATTGCAAAAAAACTGGGCGCAGGACTGCGAGGCCAAGTTCTTGCCGCCATCGCTTGCGTGACGATCCCCGAAGGGCTCCTCGAAGCTTCCGGGCCGATGAATACATACGTCGTCGCATTTTGGATCGCGGTCGCGGTGTATTTTCTTCTGGAATGGAATTCCAACCCAACCTGGACAAACACAAGTTGTATTGGATTGTCGGCGGGACTGGCGATTTTGACGAAAGGAACCGCGTACAGCTGCTTGCCATTTCTTGTTGTGGGTTGCTGGTGGCTGGCCCCGCGTGAACGCAAAATTCTGTTTGTAAAACGCAGTCCGGTGATTTTGGCGCTGCTTCTGGTTGTCAACCTTGGACAATTCGCCAGAAACGTTGAGCTGACGAAATCGCCGCTCGGCCTGCCGACGCCGATCAGCTATCCGCGCCTTGAAGTCCGCATCGCACATATAACTCCGCAGCGCACGGCGGCAAATTTGCTGCGTAATTTATCTCTGCATGCCGGTTCTCCCAGCGACGCGCTCAACGGGCGCATCGCGGGGGTGTTTCGCGCGGCGATTCGCGGAATTGGTGCGGACCCCGACGACCCCGAAGCGATTTGGGTGCAGGATCGCTTTCACATCAACACAATGACACTCAACGAGATTGTCGCGGGAGATCCCATTCACCTGGCCCTGATTCTTCTGGCCATCGCCGGATTGATCTGGGCTCGCGCAAGAGGATGGAAAGACCCGGCGCTCACCTATGCGGCGGGATTGTGCTCGGCATATGTCTTGTTCAGCGCGCTGTTGCGCTGGCAAATGTGGTCCAGCCGTTATCAGCTGCCTTTTTTTGTGCTGGGCGCCGCTCTAATCGGCGTGACCTTTGAAAAATACCTTTCCCGGAAAGTAGGATTCTTCATCAGTGGAATTCTGCTTCTGGCCGCGGCGCCGTTTGTCCTTCTGAATCGCGCACGGTCTCTGGTTCCGTGGAGCCGCGTGGAAACTGTTTATCATTCGCGGAACAGGCTGTATTTCAACGATCAACACGCGGAGGCGGCGGACATCAATATCGCCGCTGCTGAAGCAGTGAACCGTTCTTCTTGCGAGCGCGTTGCTTTTGATTCTTACGTCAAAAACCCGAGCGTCGGTCACAGCTCGAGATCGTTTTTTGTGTATCCGCTTCTGGCGATGATCCATGCGGATGGAAGAGGCCGCACAGCGGAGTATACTGGCGTGGAAAATCCGACGACGAGGTACGAGACTCCACATACCCAGCCGTGCGCTGTGATTTGTTTAGATTGTGCAAACGTACCGGAAAAATGGGCCGCATATCGCGACATCGGTGGGCGGGCCAGCGTTTTTGGGCATATCGTGATTTTCAGCGCAGAAGGGCAAATCCAAAATGACGGACTGCCCGTTGTCGCGCCGACGTCGCCGCGTTAATTTGCGGCGCTTATGCCCACTCTTCTCAATTCCCTTCCAACGTTCCTTGCGGGGCTTTGATGTTGATGGTGTCGAGAATTCTCTCGAGTTTTTGCAGGACGGACTGGTTGTTCACTTTTTTGACGCCGTCCATGGCGCCGTAGCCTGCAGTGGCGAGGCCGTAGCCGATTTCGTAGCAGGACTCTTCTGTGTAACCGTGAAAATACGTTCCGGAATATTGGTGCATGCTGGCGGCAGCACTTTCCCTCCGGCCGCGAAATTCGACGCCATCGATCTTGCGGGTAAGCCACGGCGTTGCGTCACCTTCAACCGAAGCGAATTCGGCGCACTGCGCTTCGGTCGCGTTGGGAAGAACGCTGACGGTCAAGAACGCGTTCACGAAATCCGTGCCGGGATGCGCGCCGCGCGGGACTTCAATTGTGGCGAGGCGAACGCCGCCGGGCGTGGAAAATTCTATGGGAATTTTTCCGAGATAGCCGAGACCGCGATCCATGTCCGGCAGATCGCCCTCGTGAAGATCGTAATTTTTCGGGAAGTCGAAGGAAACGCCGTAGACATCGTCGTCGAAATGGCGCGACGTTTCGTGTTTCTGCTCGCGCTTTTCGATGGTGAGCTTTCTGCCGGAGAGCACCGGCGCGTGAACCTCAACTGCCGGATGCCCGAGCGCGGCAACTTTGGCTGCCGACTTTGAAGGGGGCTGGCCCGGCGCATGGTCGGCCTGGACGATTCTGGATCGCGAGCAGCCAGAGGTTGCGATCATGATGGCGGCGAGGTAGAGCAGCAACATCAGGGCGCCGTAGCGAAGCTCCTTCTTGTCAATTTCGCGCTTCCAGTCCAGTTTTTGGCGTTGCATAAACGGCTCCTTGGCTTCGAGCCTGGGAGGAGCAAGGGCCTGGCCAGTTTCTATCTGATTGAAAAGGCGGCGTTTGTCCATGAAACCGTGCGCCGATTGTGTGGATGCAGGAGCACGCTGTGTTTGCTGTGTGACAACCGCATACGAGTGCTGCCGGAATGTGCGTTTACCCCCCACCCCGGTTGTTTTGCTGCAAGAGTGCGCAAATCGCTGAAAACAGGACAGTTCACTTTTGCTGTATTAGGCGAAGCGGATGAGGAGGGCGAGCTGCACTTCTACTTGAGGGCATCGTACCGAATTCGATAGATAACTTCAAGGGAATATGTGGGCTGCGTCAGATTGTTGAACCAGTGAGCACTTCGATTGGGGAGCCGTCTGCGATTTGTGCGGAATCCGGTGGACGGGAAAGAACGGCGGCGAATTCGGCACCATAGAGTCCGGCGGCGTCGCCTTCAAACCGCGCCTCGGAAGCGTGCCGGACACTCCACGGGACATGAGTGACGCGGTATTCGGTGGTGCGACCGGGCTTTTGGCGCGAATATCCCCAGTAATGCTCGGTGATGTATTGCTCGAGGCTGCCTTCAACGGGCATTTTCCCCGCCCCGGATGCGCGAGCGTGAATGCGCGACCATGCCCCGTTGTGCTTCCAGGAATATTCAGCGTCGATTCCGGCTTCGCTGGTGGAGATCTTGTGGTTCATTGGGAGAGAGATGTAATTCTCGCCGTAAACGAGCCGCGCAGTGAGCGCGATCGCGGACTTCGGGACGATCTCTTTTATGAACACGACGCCGCGCCGGAGTTCGCCTCCACTTTCGCGACGAACATAGAAGCGGAGATTTGCCTCTTCGAATTCGGAATGGAATGGGACAGTGACCTTGCCCCAGAGTTTTGTTTCGCAAAAGCGAAAGCCGACGAGACTGACGTAGGTCTTTCCATCGAAGGAATCCGGCGCGGTTCCTGAAGGGACGAACGGACGCAATAACTCGGGTTCAACGGCGTAGTTGAGAAAGATGAGATTGAGCCACTTCGCGGAAAGGAAGACGTTGGAGGAATCGGTCACGGCGATCGTGGGTCTATCTTAGAACGCGGGACGCAGAACTCCGAAGGTGGATTGTGATTACGAATTATTCGAAAAACGTGAAATCGTCTTGAACTTCATTCGCTACGGCGAGATTTGCGCGGCAGCGCGCGGGTATGCTACACACAGTACATGCCTGATTTCGCCGCCCCTGTCGAACGACTGATTGATGAACTAAAACATCTTCCCGGAATTGGCCAGAAGACCGCGCAACGGCTGGCTTTTTACATACTGCGTGCGGCGCCGGAAGATGCGCTGGGGCTGGCGGATGCGATTCGCGACGCGAAAGAGAAAATCCGCGAGTGCTCGGTGTGCAGCAACATCACGGACAACGATCCTTGCCTTTACTGCACGGGCGCGAACCGGAATAAGCACCTGATTTGCGTGGTGGAAGAAGCGCACAACATCATGGCGATTGAGAAGACGCGGACATTCGCCGGAATGTACCACGTGCTGGGTGGGTCGCTTTCGCCGCTGCAGGGCAGAGGGCCGGAGCAGCTGCGCATCAAGTCGCTGATTGAACGGCTCAAGGGCGGGGGCGTCGAGGAAATTATTATTGCGACGAACCCGACGGCGGAAGGCGAAGCGACGGCGGTCTATCTTTCGAAACTGCTGAAACCGCTTGGCGTGCGCGTTACGCGCATTGGCGTGGGAATTCCCGTTGGAGCGGACCTGGAATACGCGGATGAGATTACGATGCTGAAAGCGCTGGAAGGGCGGCGGGAGCTGTAGGCGAGAATTGACGGCGCGTGATGGCCTGTCCATCCAAAGGGCCGTCTCGGAAGACGGCCTCTACGACTTTGTGGTCCGTCAGTGTTGATTACTCTAGCGACATTTGATCTTCGTCTAAGCGCAGGCCCTTCGGATCTCAGGGCAAACAAGAGTGCCTACGCTACCAGGAGCGAGGGCCGTCGATGAGATTGCTCGCATTGGAAGTCGCCTTCGTAAGAGCGCAGGGTGCCTACGCTACCCCCGGGACACTAGAAAATTCAGCAGAATCGGTATAGAGTCCGAGTTCTGCGAAGACTGTCCCTTCTTGCGCAACCCGGCGCTCGGGGTAAAGGAGGTGCGCTGTGGCCGATTTGGCGCACTACATGAGTCAGTACGATCACGAGCATCACTCAGGGTGGAACAAGCTTTTGCATAGCATTGGCATCCCGATGATTTTCGCGGGAATCGCTTTGCTGGTGCTGCGGCACTGGGGTTGGGGAGCGGGAAGCTTCGTGGGAGGCTGGGTACTATTATTCCTAGGCCATCGTATTGAAGGCAACAAACCTGCGTTCTTTCAAGGTCCTATTTATCTCCTGGTTGGACCCATCTGGGTCGCAAAAGAAGCATGGACGTTCCTATTCCCCGGGGCAGCGCGGGGCGAGGCCAAAGAAGAGAAACACCAAGCTTCCTAAGTTAAACAAAACGATAAGGATAGAGTGCAGTCATTCGTACTCCCATGGATGATTTTGGCAACGATATTGCCGCTAATTCCTCTGACATGGTTTCAGAGGGCATGACGAATACCAGTACTGAGTTGCGCAAACGGCGGAGCACACGCATCGTGCAAGCCGTTCCGCTGGTCGTCACGGGCGTGGACGCGCTCGGCAGGCCGTTCGTCGAACGGACGTCCAGCCTGATCATCAACTGCCACGGTTGCCGCTTCCAATCGAAGCACTACGTCCTGAAAAACATGTGGGTGAAGCTGGAGATACCTCACCCAGAGTCCGGCCAGGTGCCGCGAGCGGTACGGGGACGTGTGGCGTGGATTCAACGTCCGCGAACCGTGCGCCAGCTATTTCAGGTTGCGCTCGAGTTGGAGATTCCCGGCAACGTGTGGGGCATCGCATTTCCGCCGGAGGACTGGTTCGGGTTCGACCCACAAGCGGAACGGCAGATCGGCGCTGACATGCCGGTGGTTTTGTTGGAGGCTGAGCAAGCCGCGGGACAGATTTCGGAACACGGAATGCCGGCGGTTGAGGCCGAACTGCCGCCGCCAGCGGTGGGCGTAGACAACGTGCGTCCATTCCCCGCACCGACCAGCACGACGGATGCTTCGTTGCAACTTGCAAGGCAACTGACGCGGCTCGTCGCCGAAGCAAAGCAGCAACTGCACTCGACGGCGCATGACATCGTTTCGCAAATGGCCAAGGCGGAGCAACGAGACGCTTTCGAACAGTGGGAGCAAAAATTCGCAGCGGCGCGCGCGGAGATTTCGATTGAAGCGGAACGCGCACTCTCGCGGATTCAAAAAGAGATTGACGAACGGACCCGCGCGGCGCACGCCGCAGCGGCGGAAGGATTGAAGAGCGATTTGCCGGGATGGGTTGCACCGAAGCTGGAGCAGGTCACACACGACTTCACGGACCGAATTGCAGAAGCCGGCGCGGCGCAGATCGCGGAGCAGGACAAACACCTTGTGGAACTGAGCGAGCGGGTTGCGAGTCTGCTTCAGCAACTGGAAGAGACCGGAGAGCGGCTGAACCAGCGCGCTAACGAAACGGACGCGAAGCTGGCGGAACGAGTTGAATCGGCGGCGCGCGCGATTGAAGAAGCGGCGAATCAGACGGAGCAGCGGGCCGGGGCACATCGCGAGAGTTTGCAGGCAGAGGCAGATGCGGCGCGGGAACAGATCGAGTCGACCGTCACGGAAGCACAGGCTGCGATCGAGCAACACGTGGAACAGCGGCTCGGCGGGGTGCAAGCGCAACTGCGAGGAACGACAGAGAGCGCGGTAGCGGCGGCGCAGGAGCGGCTGGCGGCTACGCTGCAAGAACATTCCGACCGGCTGATTGCGCAGCTCCACGAAAGCGTGAGTGCGGAATCAGCGCGACACAGCGAAGAGCTGCGAGAAGCGGCTGCGCGAACGGCGGCGGAGGTCGAGCAGCGGTTGCAGCAAGTGCGCGAGGCCGCGCAAAGCGAAACCGGCAATCTGCAGGCGGTGGTCGAGCGAGCGAATGCGGCGATTCAGGAACTCGACGAGTTTTTGCCGCGCATAGCGAGCCTGCAGCAACAGGCCTTCGGCGAATTTCAATCGCAATTGAATGACGCCCTGTCCCACCATCACGATGAATTGCAGCGGCGAAGCGAATCGTTGCATGAAGATCTCACTTCGCGGATGAATCTATCGTTTGCGGCGGCGGCACACGATGCGCTGGCGCGCTTCGACGAAGAGATGCGCGTGGCAATCGAGCCGCACGTTGCGGCAACGACGGAAGCGATTCACCGGCTGGCGGGAGGTCGCTCGCTGCTGGATGCCGCGCTTACGATGCAGCAAGAGCGAATTCGCAATACGGCGGATGAAGCGTTTGCCGAATCGCTTGCGAGATTCCACGACAATCTGGGGACAGTGGAA
>Ga0075436_100003897_pt1 | contig 10227 bp, 12 predicted proteins | sample RhiMethybrSRZTD5_FD_75303 | JGI IMG/M metagenome (GOLD analysis project Ga0075436, IMG submission 75303) | Populus rhizosphere microbial communities from Tennessee, USA - Rhizosphere MetaG P. TD hybrid SRZTD5 | ecosystem: Host-associated > Plants > Roots > Rhizosphere > Soil | place: USA... | reverse complement strand
GCCGTTCACCTGCTACGTCTCGATCGAGCAGCGGCTGCCGGGCCAGGCCAAGAACGCGATCATGGCGGTGTTCGGGGCCGACCTCTACATGAAGCGCGTCGTGGTGGTCGACCACGACGTGGACGTCTTCGACGACCGCCAGGTGAACTGGGCGCTGGCCACGCGCTGCCAGCCCGACCGCGACCTCACGATCATCACGCATGCGCGCGGCTCCGACCTCGATCCCTCCACGCGGGAGGACGGCTACACGGCCAAGTGGGGCGTGGATGCCACCGCCAAGCCCTCGCTGGCCGACTACACGCCGCGCCACCGCGTGCCGCCGGAGGTGTGGCAGCGGCTGCGGATCGAGGACTACCTCGGCTGAACCGGCCGTGAGCCGTAACTTCGCCGAGCTCCTGCAGGAGGTCGCGGGCCGGCGCCCCACGCAGCACGCGCTCCGCTGGGACGGCGGCGCCATGACCTATCGCGCGCTCATGGCCGGCGCCGTCGACCTCGCCCAGATCCTCGAGCGCCGGCACGGCTTCGTCCCCGGCCAGCGGCTGGCGCTGTCGATCTCCAATCGGCCGGAGTTCGTCGTGGCCGTGCTCGCCGGTTTCATGCTCGACGCCACGGTGGCGCCGCTCGACGTCCTGCTCAAGCCCGAGGAGCGCGCCGACATCCTCGCCGACCTCCGACCCGCCGTCCTCGTGGACGGCGCGCGCATCGACCCGTTGCCGGACGCCGCGCCGTCGGTGCCGGCGGCACCCGCGCTCGTGCTCTACACCTCGGGCAGCACCGGACGCCCGAAGGGCGCCGTCCTCTCTCACGCGGCCGTGGAGTTCGCCGAGCGCATGTGGGCCGGGCCCGTGATGGGCCTCGCCGAGGACGACGTGCTGCTGGCCGCGCTGCCGCTGGCCCACGCCTTCGGCCTCAACGGCGCGCTGCTGGCCCCGCTGCTGGCCGGCGCCACCGTGCGGCTGGTCGAGCGCTTCGTGCCCGAGCGCGTGGCCGAGATCCTCGCGCGCGAGCCGATCAGCGTGTTGCCGGGCGTGGCGACGATGTTCCAGCGGCTGCTCGACGTCCCCTCGTTCAGTGGCGGCCGCCGGCTGCGCCTGGGCGTATCGGGCGCCGCCCCCTGCCCGTGGGACGTTGCCGAGGCGTGGCGCGCGCGGACCCGCACGCGCATCGTGCGGGGCTACGGCTCCACCGAGCTCTTCCGGCCGATCTCGTACCTCGCCGCCGATCCCACCGAGCATCCCGGCTGCATCGGCCGCGCGGTGCCCGGCGTGGAGATCCGCGTCGTGGACGACGGCGGGCACGGGCTGGGTCCGGACGAAGAGGGCGAGCTGCTGATCCACACGCCGGCGGTGATGGACGGTTACCTCAACAGCCCCGAGGAGACGGCGGCCGTGCTGGTCGACGGCTGGTTCAGGACCGGCGACGTGGCCCGCGTCAACGCCGAGGGCTACGTCACCATCGTGGGGCGCGTGCGCGAGCGCATCAAGCGCGGCGGCTACTCGATCTTCCCGGCCGAGGTGGAGAGCGTGCTCCTCGCCCACCCCGACGTGGCCGAAGCCGCGGTGGTCGCGATGCCCGACGCCGCGCTGGGCGAGGAAGTGGCGGCGTTCGTCGCGCTGCGCCCGGGCGCCACCGCGGACGCCGAGACGCTCATCGCGTGGTGTCGCGAACGGCTGGCCGCCTTCAAGTACCCGCGTCGCGTGACCCTGCTGGACGCGCTGCCCCGCAGCGCGACCGGCAAGGTCCTCAAGGCCAAGCTGGTCTGAGGCCTACTTCTCCCGCTTGTAGACGATCTTCTTGGTGCCGCCCTCGCAGGAGCCGACGACCGTCTGGTCCTTGACGTCGTCGTTGGCGACGATCTCCAGCGTGTAGCCCTCGACCTTCTTCTCCTTGAGCTTGGCGTCGATCTCCGACTTGAGCTCCTCGCAGGGCTTGCCGGCGCCGTACGCCGGCGCCACGAGCAGCAGCACGACCGTGGCCAGCAGAAGCTTCCTCATCGCGAGACCTCCTCGACGCCGACACCCTGGGCAATGATCCCCTCCCACGCCGGCGTGCGCGTGGCGAGCGGTGGCTGGGCGGTCGGGCCCTCGCCGGCAATGGTCGTGCGACGCATCACGCGCTTGTGCCGGGCGGCGTCCCACGGACGGCCGCGGTGCAGCACACAGCGGTTGTCCCACATCACGAGGTCCCACTGCTTCCAGTGGTGCTGAAAGACGCACTCGGGCCGCGTGGTGTGGGCGAGCAGCTCGTCCAGCAGCCGGCGCGACTCGGCGTAGTCCATGCCCTCGATGTACCAGGCGTGGGAGCCGATGTAGATGCCCTTCCGCCCGTTGACCGGATTGGCACGCACGAGGGCCTGGCGCACGGGCAGCAGCTCGCGCTCGTGCTCGGGATCGAACAGGCCCTTGGCGATGGTGGAGCGCGAGTAGAGGATGCTGTGCACCACCACGCGGCCCTCGAGCTGGCGGCGCGTGGCCTCCGGCAGCGTGGCCCACGCGTGCCGCATGCTGACGAACTGCGTCTCGCCGCCGGTGGGCGGCACCTCGCGCCCGGACAGCAGCGAGGCCATGGCCGGCACCGGCTTGAACGAGCTGTCGGTGTGCCACAGCTGGTTGCCCGACTGGTAGATCATCCGCCGGTCGTCCCAGCCCATGAGCCGCGTGTCGTGGTCGGGATCGATGTTGGACAGGTCCACCAGCTTCGGGTGCAGGTGGTCTTCCTTGCCGGTCGACTTCAGCGTGGTCTCCAGCGGCCCGAAGAGCCGCTCGCTGAAGGCCATCTGGCTCTCGTCGGTGAGGTGCTGGTCGTGGAAGACCAGCACTGAGTGCTCCTGGAAAGCGTCGAAGACGGCCTGGCGCGTCGCCTCGTCCATCGCCGCGAGCTCGACGCCCTCGACCCGCGCCCCGAGGTTGGGATGCAGCGGCGTGACTCTCATGGACGGCCTCCGTTGCCGCGATCATAGACCAGCCTCACCACACGCGCAGCCCGAAGACGACCACGACCCAGCCGGCCAGGAGCCCGGCGATCGTGCCCACCAGCGCGAGACCGAGCGTCGGGGCGCCCGGCGCCGCCCGACCCCACAGGAGCAGCGGCGGCAGGATGACCGCCGGCCCCAGGAACGCGAGCATGGAGAGCAGCAGCAGCGGGACGCTCGGCACGGCGTACCGATAGCCGAGGAGCAGCGAGCCGAGCACGATGATCGCCAGCGTGGCGCCGGCGACGCTCGCCAGCGGTCGGCGCCCGCGGCGGGCGCCCCAGGCGGCGGCCGCCACGTAGCCCGCCAGGAACACGACGATGAACGCGAGGATCATCCCCTTCTCAGAACGAGACGCGGCCGCGGAGCATGTCGGCGAACATGCGGAAGTCGCCGGCCAGGCTGTAGAGCGGATACTGGAACGTCGCCGGCCGGTTGCGCTCGACGAAGAAGTGACCGACCCACGCGAAGCCGTAGCCGAAGACCGGCACCAGCACCAGCAGCCACCAGCGGGCCGTCGCGATCGCGGAGACCAGCGCGAGCAGGACCAGCAGGGTGCCGGCGAAGTGCAGCCGGCGCGTGCCGCGGCGGCTGTGCTCGGTCAGGTAGAAGGGATAGAAGTCGCGGAAGGTGCCGTACGCGCGGGGCTCGGTCATGGCGCGATTATCCCCTTTCAGCCGGGCCGGCGGCGGCAGAGCTGGTTGCCGATCAGCGTGGTGACGGCCTCGTCACGCTGGTTCAGCATCGTGTAGCGGATCTTCACGATGCCGCGGTCGGGCTTGGAGGACGACGGCCGTGTCTCCGCCACCTCGGCCACCACTCGCACGGTGTCGCCGGGGCGCACCGGCGCCTTCCAGCGGATCTCGTCGAGCCCGGGCGAGCCGAGGCTGCACGCCGACAGCACGCCGGTCTGGAAGAAGAGCTTGAAGCAGAGGCCGATGGTCTGCAAACCGCTGGCGATGAGCCCACCGTAGAGCGTGGCCTTGGCCGCCTCGGGATCGGTGTGGAACACCTGGGGATCGTAGAAGCGCGCGTACTCCACGATCAGCGTCTCGGTGATCGTCAGCGGCGACGACTCGAACCGGTCGCCCGGCTTGAAGTCCTCGAAGTAGAGCGCGCGCGTCGTGCTCACGCCGAGGGGGCCAGAGCCCGCAGCGCGTCGCCCAGCACGCGGCGGCGACGCGCCGCATCGCTCTCCAGCGTGGAGACCTGCAGGAAGGCGGTGTCGATGCCAGCGTCCAGGTAGCGCCGCACGTGGGCGCGGATGTCGGCCATGGAGCCACGCAGGATCAGCTCGTCCATCACCTGCTCGGGCACCGCGGCCACCGCGGCCTTGCGATCGCCGCGCTCCCACGCCTGCCACATCGGCGACAGCGCCGGCCCCCGGCCGAGCCAGTCCTGGTAGGCGCGATAGACGGGCACGTTGAGATAGGCGGTGACGTGGCGCCGCACGCCCACGTCGGCCTCGCTACCGGGCGGATCGACGTTGACGAGCAGGCGCGCGGTGATCTCCACCGCGTGGGGATCGCGGCCGGCCCGTGCGGCGGCCTCGCGGACGAGCGTCACCACGCGCGGCACGTCGCCGGCCGACAGCCAGTTCAGGATCACGCCGTCGCCGACCTCGCCGGCCACCTGCAGCATCCCCGGCCGCAGCGCGGCGATGTAGATCGGCACCGGGCGCTCGGGCGGACGCGTCAGGCGGAAGCCGTCCACGCTGAGCGTCTTGCCCCTGAAGACCACGCGCTCCCCCGACAGCGCTGCACGCACGACGTAGGTCATCTCGCGCACGCGCGTGGCCGGCAGCGCGAACTTTCCGCCGTTCCACGCCTCGACGATCGGCTGGGAGCCGGCGCCAAGGCCGAGGCAGAAGCGGCCGGGCGCCAGGTCGGCGATGGCCGCCGCCGACATGGCCAGCGTGGCGGGCCCGCGGGTGAAGACGTTGGCGATGGCGGTGCCCAGGCGCAGGCGCGTGGCCGTGGCCACCGCGGCCAGCGGCGTGAAGCAGTCGAGCCCGTCGGCCTCGTACGACCACGCGTCGGTGTAGCCGAGCCGCTCGCCCTCGCGGGCCAGCTCCGGCAGCTCGGCCAGCGAGAAGCCGTCCAGCGGCACCGAGAGCGCCCACCGCTTGGCCGTCGTCACCGCGCCAGCTCCTGAACGTACTCGGCGATCCGCGCGCCATCCGGCGCCGACGGCGCCAGCGCCAGGTACTGCTCCAACTCGCCGCGGGCCCGCGCCAGGTCGTGCATCGCGTAGTAGAGCAGGCCGAGCGCCCGATGGGCCTCGGCGAGCGCCGGATCGAGAGCCAGCGCGCGCTCGTAGGCGGCCCGGGCCTCCACCAGCTCGACGTCGCGTTCGGCCGGTGCGCTCGCGCGCTGGGCCTGCAGCCGGTACAGCTCGCCGTAGTAAAGGTGCACGCGCGGATCTTCCGGCGTCGCCGCCGCCGCGCGGTCGAGCTGGCGACGGGCGAGCGTGAAGCGGCCCTGGCGAATGTCTTCGTACGCGTTGTCGCGCACGACCGGCCGCAGCAGGCGCTCGAACTCTTTGCTGTTGCGGATCCCGAATGCTGTCTGCGGCTGCTCGAACATGGGACGAAGCAGCCAGCGTGTCCACTTGGCGCGGGCGGCGAGCCAGCGCTGGTCGCCGAACGCGAAGATCTCGCGCGAGCCGGCCTCTCGCGACCAGTCGGCGAGTCGGTTGAACATGGCCGGCGCTTCTCGTGGATCCCAGCCGGCCCACTGCATTTTGCTGACCGCGACAGCGTCGGCAGCCCACTCTCGCCAACGGCCATAGCCGGTGATGGCGGCACGCGCGGTGAGCGGCAGTCCCAGCGCGAAGATCGCCGCCGCCGTGCGACTGGTGGACGCCTCGCCGTCCAGGCGCGGCTTCACGGCCTCGGGTTGGCCGGCCTCGAGCGCGTGACGCTCGTCGTCGTGCGCAAGTGCATGGCCGAGCGCAGCGGCGAGCTGCGCTTCGTTGTCGACGGCGGCGAGCAGACCGGTGTGAACGATGAGGACGCCGGTCGGCAGCGCAAAGACCGCGAGAGTCGGATCGCGCAGGACATGGATACTGAGGTCATGATGCCGAGCCGTTCCCGCCTCGGACGGAGCGGCTTCGCCCCCTGGCGTTTCCACGAGGCGCGAGTCGGCAATGTACGGAATCGGAGGAAACCGACGGCTGAGTCGCTGGCCGAGCCGGCCGAGATACTCGGTCAACGCGGAATCTTCGTAGGCGGTGACGCGCTCGAGGAGCCGCGTCTGCTCGCTCTGAGCCACGTCTCGCAGCGCGGGCTCGCCGGACCACCGGGGCGTGGAGCAGGCGGAGGTGACGACGGTGACCGTGAGCAGCGCGACAGCCGCGAGGCGCCTCACGCTAGTTGCGGGAGCCGAGCTCCTGCCGCACCCGGCGCAGCTCGTGGCGGAAGGACTCGGCGTCCTGGGCGCTCGGATAGCGGTTGAGGTAGGCCTCCCACTGGGCGGCGCCGTCCCACAGCCGTCCGGCCTTCACCAGCACGGTGCCGTGGTCGCGCAGGTGCGTGGGCGAGTCGGGATCGATCAGCAGCAGCCGCTCGACGACGCCCAGCGCGCGGTCCCAGTGCTTCTGCTTGGCGTAGATCGTCTTGAGGTTGCGCAGCATGCGCACGACGATCTGGCGCCGCGAGCACGGCGTCCAGTGGGCGTCCTCCAGCTTCACCGGGCGGCCGACGGCGCGGGCCGCGACTTCGGCCGCGGTGGCCGGCGTCAGCACGGTGCCACCGTGGAAGGGATCGAGCAGAACCGGCTTGCCGCTGACGGCCGCGCTCACGATGAAGTGGCCGGGCAGCCCCACGCCGGCGATCTCGAGGCCGACGCGGCGGCCGACCTCCATGGTGAGCACCGAGAGCGTGATGGGGATGCCGAGCTTGCGGTCGAGCACGTCGTTGAGGCAGGAGTTGCGCGGATCGTAGTACTCGCCGTCGTTGCCGCGGAAGCCCTCCTCCTCGAACAGGAAGCGCCGCAGCTTCTCGAGGGCGGCCGCCTCGCCGTGGCGCCCCACGCCCACGCGGCCGGCCAGGGCGTCGAGACGCTTCAGCTCGTGCGCTTCGTCGAGGTCGGGATGCTCGAGGCGGGCCACCGCCAGCGCGGCGCGCCCCAGGTCGATCGCGGCATCCGGCCCTTGCAACAGCGCGCCAAATGCCTGGAGCGCCGGGTCCATCGCGCCCTCAGCACCCCGGGGCGTGGTGGATGCCGGCCGTGGCGAGGGCTTTCTTCTGAAGCTCCTCGGCCAGGGCCAACGTGCGGCGCGCCGCCGCCGTCGCCGCCGCCTGCGCCTCGTCCGTGGTGGCCAGCCGCAACAGCAGCCGTCGGCCCAGCTCGTGGTGATAGCGCTCGTCGGGCTCGATGGTGTCGCGGTAGAGCGCGGCGGTCGGCTTGTCGTCCACCCGCTCGCAGAACTCGATGAACTGGCGGTTCTTGACGACCGCGATCGCCTCGCGCGTGAACTGCCCGGCCGCGATGCGCTCGACGGTCGTGGTCAGCGTCTCGAGGTACTTGAACAGCGGCCCGTAGCCGCCGGCCAGCGGATCGAGCGCGGTCACGTCGATGCCGAGCTGGCCCAGTCGCTCGACGACCAGCCGGTAGTGCTTGGCCTCGTCGCCGACCTGGCGGGCCAGCGCGAGCTTGACGCCGACGTCGTCGGTGGTGACGAGCCAGCGGGCGGCGATCTCGGTGGCCTCGATCTCGTTCCTCAGCGCGACCTTCAGGAGATTGGGGACGTTGAGCGGGCCCTCGACCTCCGGCTTGAGCGTGGCGTCGGGCTCGAGCTCGCGCAGGGCCGCCTGGTTCTCGGCCTCGAGCTGGGCGACGAACTCGGCGGAGGTCATGCCGCCACGCCCTCGCGCAGCAGGGCCGGCAGCTCCTGCGTCAGCGTCTCCTTGGTCACCACGCGGCGGCAGCGCGCGTGCCAGGGTTGCGTCTGCTTGGCCGCGGCGTGCGTGGTGAAGCCCAGCACCGGGACGGCGGCGCGCTCGACGGCGGTGAACAGCGGCTCGTAGTCGAAGCCGCCGGTGAGGTCGAGCAGGACGAAGCGAGCGGGCTCGCCCAGGCGGGTCGTCAGCTCGTCGACCGTGCGGGCGAAGACGAGCGGGACACCAGCGAGCTTCGCCGTCTCCCGGATGCGCGCGACGAAGAACAGATCGCGGACCACCGCGATCACCACCGGCTCGGCGCTAGTCATTCTGCTCGCGGATCCCCAGCCAGTGCTTGTTCCACTCGGCGATGTGGCTGAGGGTCCGGAGATCGCGCATGCGGTCGAGGTAGACGACGCCGTTGAGGTGGTCGCTCTCGTGCTGGATGACGCGGGCGAAGAACTCCTTGGCGTCCACGACCTGCCGGGTGCCCTCGCGGTCGTGATACTCCAGGCGCACCGCCGTGTAGCGCGGCACCATCCCCCGCATGTCGGGGACCGACAGGCAGCCTTCCCAGCCGTCCTCCATCTCGTCCGTGAGCGGCGTCACCACCGGGTTGATGACGACCGTCAGCGGGATGACGGGCGCCTCGGGATAGCGGGGGTTGGCCCCGACCTCGATGACGGCGACCTGGGCGAGCTCGTGCACCTGGTTGCCGGCCAGGCCGGCCCCGTCGTACTCGTGCATCGTCTCGACCATGTCCTCGATGAGCCGTTGGAAAGCCTCCGAGCGGATCGTCTCGACAGGCACCGGCTGCGCCTTCATCCGCAGCACCGGATGCCCCAGCCGGGCGACTTTCAGGATGGCCATGACGAACGAAATTCTACCACGCGGGTCACGCCTTACTTCGCGTCCCCGAGCGCGGCCCAGACCCGCTCCGGCGTGAGCGGCATGTCGAGATGCGTGACGCCGAACGGCGCCAGCGCGTCGACGACGGCGTTCACGACGGCGGGCGGCAAGCCGATGGTGCCGGCCTCGCCGAGGCCCTTGGCGCCGAGCGGGTTGAAGGGCGAGGGCGTGTCGTGGTGAATGATCTCGGCGACCGGCACGTCGTCGGCGCGCGGCAGCGCGTAGTCCATCAGCGTGCCGGTCAGCAGGTGGCCGTCGGCGTCGAACCGGATCGCCTCCATCACGATCTGGCCCCAGGCCTGGGCCAGCGAGCCCTCGAGCTGGCCGTCGGCCAGCAACGGGTTGACGATCGTCCCGGCATCGTCCACCCACACGACGCGCTCCGGCACGATCACGCCCGTCTCGCGCTCCACGCGCACGGCCACCACGAACGCGCCCGAGCTCCACACCTCGCCCGGGGCTTCGAAGAAGCGCGTGGCCTCGAGCCCGGGCTCGAGGCCGCTCGGCAAGGCGCCCATGCGGTACGCGACGTCGGCCACCGCCCGCCAGGCCACCGTGCGGTCGGCGGCGCCGACCACGTGGAAGCCGCCGGGCACCGCCACGACGTCGGCGGCGGCGGCCTCCAGCATCGCGGCGGCGATGCGCCGGCCCTTGTCGCGCACGTCCTTGGCCGCCAGCACGAGCGCGCCGCCGCCGAGCGCGGTGCTGCGGCTGCCGGCGGTGCCCGAGCCCTGCGGCGCGCCCGCCGTGTCGCCGTGGCGGACGGTGACGAGATCGGGCTCGACGCCGAGATGCTCGGCCACGACCTGGGCGAACGTCGTCTCGTGCCCCTGCCCGTGGGGGCTGGAGCCGGTGATCGCCGTCACCGCGCCCGTGCGCTCCATGCGCACGACGCCACTCTCCCAGCCGAGCGCGGCCGGCTCGACGTAGAGCGAGAGCCCGATGCCTACCAGCTCCCCGCGCCGCCGCCGCTCGGTCTGAGCCCGGCGCAGCTCGGCGTAGTCGGCCGCGGCCAGCGCGCGGTCGAGCACCGCGCGATAGTCGCCGGAGTCGTAGACCTGGCCGGTCGCAGTCGTGTAAGGAAACGCCTCGAACGGGATCGCGTTCAGCCGGCGGATCTCGCTCGGATCGATGCGGAGGGCGCGCGCCGCCTCGTCCATCAGCCGCTCGATGAGGAACGCGGCCTCCGGACGCCCGGCGCCGCGATACGCGCCGACCGGCGGCGTGGTGGTGAAGGCGCCGGTCACCCGGATGTCCACGTCGCGCACGGCGTAGGCGCCGGGCAAGCACCGCGCGTGGTTGCGCGGGTTGGTCGAGGCCGAGAACGAGAGATAGGCGCCCAGCGGCGCCTCGATGCGCGCGCTGAGGCCGCGGAGGCGGCCGTCGGCGTCGAGCGCCAGCCGGCCGCGCGACGCGGCGCCGCGCGAGTGCTGCGTGGTCATCAGGTCTTCCTGGCGCGTGGACA
>Ga0075436_100003892_pt1 | contig 10231 bp, 9 predicted proteins | sample RhiMethybrSRZTD5_FD_75303 | JGI IMG/M metagenome (GOLD analysis project Ga0075436, IMG submission 75303) | Populus rhizosphere microbial communities from Tennessee, USA - Rhizosphere MetaG P. TD hybrid SRZTD5 | ecosystem: Host-associated > Plants > Roots > Rhizosphere > Soil | place: USA... | reverse complement strand
CGGCGACGATGCCCGCGCCGGAAGCGCTGAAAGCCGATTGCGTGTCGGGCAAACGGATAATCGTGCTGGCAGGCTGGGCAGGGTAACCGTGCCAGACGGAAACGCCGAAGTAGTTCACCGCGGTCGTATCCGAGAGCCCACTTGGCGGGGTCGAGGCGGTTGCCTGCATAACCTTGAGCAGAGCGTCGAGCTCGGCATTGGTGACCCCCGGCTGCGCGCGAAGGGTTTGTAGAAAGGTGTTGGGATCGACCAGGGCAGGCGCGGTGACCAGGAAAACCTTGCCGAGGCTGCCATCCAAGCCGCCCGACACGTTACAGCCGAGCGTCACACAGATCTGCTGAAGAGCAGTGAGGCCTGCGGGATCACGAACGATAAATCTGCTGTCCGCTGCGGCCTGGACCGCCGAGAGTCCACATGAAAGCAAAAGTAGACATAAGATCCTACACTTCATGGCCGAGTCTCCTTTTCTCTCTAAGCATGTCGATGTTGGCGTTCATCGGGCCACTTAGCCTTCCTCGGGAATTACGAACCGAACGACGCTCTGATGGCGGCCTGTACCAATAAAGGCAATTCGACGGATACCGATTGGTATCCATTGGGTTCCATTTCGAGGGTGAGCATCGATTCAAAGTCGAAATCGAAGTGGAACTCACCAAATTCGTTGGTCGTGGCAAACGCTATCAGGCCCTTCTGCCCCCGTAGCGCAATGGGAATGCGATCAAGACGCCGATCCGGCTTAGCAGAGTCCACGAGCTGGCCGACAAGGGCAGTGCGCCGGGAATCGGTCTTCGGCTCAATCCACAGATCGGCCATCAGACCACCAGCTTCATAAACTAATCGTCGGGTCGGAAGCTGTGATGTTCGAATACCATCGGGCAACGGCTGGAGAAAGCTGTCAAAGACGAGACGAGCAGCCTGCATAACTCGCTGAAGGAGCGAACTCGGACGTAGCAAAGGTTCCAGAGAGCCCCAAAGTTCCTGAAACAAACGGTCCCGAGGAACACAGGGAAGCGAGTAGCGGTTAATCAGATCACCGACTTGCGCGTCGATGTGCTCCCCAGTGATGAGCAGCACGCGTCCGCGGAGACTCGAACCGATTTTGTCAAGCGCGGAAAGCACCTGAGGGGCACAAGTGCGCGTCTGGTGCAGATCCATTATCGCAGCATCCGGATACTCTTCTTCGAGCGCAGCTAGCCCAATTTGAACACTCGAAGCCAGCACGCATTGGCAGCCCATGCTTCGCAGCAATACTCGCATGTCCTCGCGGGCATAACTTTCCTCGCCGATTATCAATACTTTACGCTGATGCTGCTCGCCGCCCATTTGAACCTATTGGGAATCGGGGCTTCTCCGAACCGACGTGCCCATGAATTCAAATCGCGCATACTATCTAGGACCGGATAGCATGGCAGGCAAGCGGGGAAAGACCTTATTTCCTAGGCGGGAAAACCCCGCACTCGAGGACACGACTCGGCATCACCGGCGGAACAGCCTTAGCCTGCAACTCAGAGGCGGATTTATAATCATAGGAGGCTTCGAGTGTCGAGGGGTATCCTCCAAACGTTGACATGCAAGCGCTGACATGCGTCCCATGCAGGATTGCAATCGGTGAAGTTCGCTGCTTCTAGTGGGAGCCACCGGCGACCGCTCCCCAGTTGGCGCAATCAGGTAATCACCTTCATTTTGGAACTGTGGGAAACCTGCAACTGCCGCTCGGTCCACGGAAAAGGGAATTGAGGACTCCGCAGTGTCTCACTAACTGCCTATTTCAAGTCTTGACCGCACGCCTGTCTGCGCAATCTTCTTTAATAAGAATCAATGACTCACCTGATTGCGGTGTCTGGACGACTTCTCTAGTTTTGATCAGGCCTCAAGTATGAGTCTAGGAGAGTCATGAGGAGGCGATTCGTTTGAGATCTTTAGGGATATGAGACTCCAGAACCTTGCGATGCTGTCTCTAGCTGGCATGACGGGAGTTAGTACGGCAGGGCTATAGAGTAGCAAGACTGCAAGACTGCAAGACTGCAAGACTGCAAGACTGGAGGAGGTTGCTGTGCAAGTTCTTGCCGGGCTCCCCCCCGACGACGTCATTTTTGGCCAATCCGCGGCTATGCGGTGCGTACGCGACAGGATTGAAAGAATCTGCCAAGCCAGTATTCCAGTTCTTATCCAAGGAGAGAGCGGGACCGGAAAAGAAATCTTTGCAAAACTAATCCACGTTCGGTCGCATTGGCGCGACGGTCGCTTCGTCAAGGTGCTTTGTCCTGCCGTTCCCGCTTCGGTGTTCCAAAATGCGCTGCTTGACTTCGAAGGAAGGCTTCTCGGGGGCACCACGAGTCCGAGTCCAGGACGCACGGAGGCAGCCCATGGCGAGACACTCTTTCTAGACGAAATCGCGGAGCTGGACACACAACTGCAAGCTAGGCTTCTCCGCTTCCTCCAAGATGGCGGGGCCTTACGGATCGGGGCATCTGGGGTGCCGCAAGCGATGAGCGGGGGAATGCGCGTCCTGTGCGCATCGCATCGCTCAGTCAAGCAAGAGATGGAGAGAGACAAATTCCGGCCCGATCTGTTTTACCTCCTCAACGCCATGAGCATTCACTTGCCGCCCTTGCGGGACCGCAGGGAAGATATCCCCATGCTTGTGGAATATTTCCTCCAGTACTACGCCGTAAAATACGACCGCCCTGCCCTGCCATTGCCGGCTCGTTGCCTGCATCGTCTGCAGGAATATAACTGGCCCGGGAATATCCGAGAGTTGGAAAACCTGATCTACAGCTTCCTTGTTCTTGGCTGCGAGACGGCAGCGTTGAGCGAATGGATGGACCGTCACCCCGGCGAACCCGCGGCCGACAGTGCAGACGGTTTCGTCCCGCTACGAAAAATCGCTCAGCAGGTCGCGCGGGAAGCGGAACGAAAAATAACTTTGCGGGTTTTCGAAGCCATTGAGGGAAATCGAAAGAAGGCAGCTCGGGCGCTAAACCTCAGCTACCGTGGGCTTCTCTACAAGATTAGAGAAGCCGGAATTCCCCCAAAAGGGTCCCCTTGCTATGCAGGGGAGCCACGCTTTCCCCGGCCGACTGCCAGTCGTCATAGGAGAGAAACATGACCTCACAGATGCTCAGGCGCTTCAATTTGGTGTCAAAGGTGATTCTCTTGTTCCTCGTCGGTTGCACCCTAGCTTGGGCGCAAGATGGGAAAAAGCAAGCGGCCGGCAGGGGCGACCAAGTTTCCACAGCGAGCGTAGACGGTGCGGATCACAGTGTCTCTGGAGGCGCGCCAACGCCTGCAAGGCTCGATCCCGATTACGTCATTGGTCCGGACGATGTTCTGTCGGTCCACGTCTGGAAGGAGCCCGACATATCCGGGAAGATGCCAGTTCGCTCTGACGGAAAGATTACCTTGCCCCTGGTGGGTGACATTCAGGCGAGCGGACTTACTCCCGCCCGGTTGCAATTGCTTATCACACAAAAGCTATCGGATTTCATCACTAATCCGCAGGTTTTTGTGGCCGTCGAGCAGATGAACAGCAGGCAGTTCACGGTCATGGGCGAAGTCCTACACCCGGGCTCTTTTCCGTTGACGCACACAACTCGCGTGATGGACGCTCTGGCCATTGCGGGGGGGTTCCGGGACTTTGCGAAGGTGAAGAAGATCCACATCATGCGCCGCGCTGCCGAGGGTGGAACGCAGACGATTCCGTTCAACTACCGAGAAGTCGTTCAGGGCCATAAGCTCGCGCAGAACATTGAGCTGCAAGCCAGTGACACGGTGGTTGTGCCGTGAGGTGGGTAACATCCTTGAAGTTTTGTCGGATTTATAGGGCCACAGCCGCTGGTTTCCTATCATTTTTCCTGTTCGATGCTTGCACGGTACTTGCCCAGGACTCGAATGGACAGGATATTGGAGAGCAGACCGGCCTGCAGTACTCCAACGAACGGCTGCCTCAGAATGCCATTCTCTTGGGACTCTATTCGTTCGCCGCATACGACGATAACATCTTGAATAGCAATCAGAATCGGGCGGGGGCATCGCTTCTTGAGAGTGGCGGACTTTTCCGCCTTCGCGTTTCGCGCCCCAGAGGAAATATGTTCCTGGACTACCGGCCGACATTTGAGCTCTACCGGCACTTTCGAGGCTATGATCTATTCAATCAAGCAACGGAGTTCACGGGAACATATAAGCCCACTCCTCATTTGATCTTGAATGCCAAGGATTCCATTTCTTATGAGAGGTGGACCCTACAGCAAAGCTCGAACGGAAACACGGCATACGCCCCCGTTGTGCCTAGCGGTTTGAATGGAACCGTCCTTGTGCCGCTGATCCGGGAGCTGACGAATGAGGCGCGACTGGGCGCAAACCTACTTTTGAGCCGCCGTTCATCCTTTGAAGTTTTTGGTACCTATTCTCTGCTCGAGTTCGAGAATCGCCAGACCACGCTTGGAAATTTGGTGAACACTCAAGGATACGGTGGCGGCGCAGGCTATCGCTATAGGACGAGCGAAGCAACCACTCTAGGGCTACGCTATGTATATCAGGATCTGCGGTTCGGCCAGACATCCCGCGCGCTTATTCATAGCGGCTATCTGACACTCAACTCCAATCTCGGTGAACCGAACGTTTCACTCGAGCTGTTCGTAGGTCCACAGTTTGCGTCTTTGCGCGACACGTCTCCGTCAACACCGACGGGTCCATCCACTCCGGTTTCTACTTTCCGCCGGGACGTGGGCGGGGGAACAACTTTGACCGTTCGCTCGGGGAAAACGGTGGTGCGGATATCTCTATTACGTCAACTGAGTGATGGAGGGGGACTAGTCGCGTTAGTGAGCAATAACTCTGAGGATCTGGAGATCCGGCGCCGGCTCTGGCATGGACTTGACGCGGTTTTCACTGGCGGGAATGTCCAGTCGACGTCCTTTTCCGACGTCTTCGGTCGCGGTTCCATTCGGGGTCAAAACGGGGGGATCACACTCGAGTACCCCCTCCAGTACGGCTTCCTGTTTCATGCCGGATACGCATATGTCCGGCAGACAATCGGCGGGAACCTACCTTTCGCATTCGACGTGAACCGCAATCGCTTTGCGGTCGGCTTCTTTTACCAACCTCGACCACACCCTTTGGGACGCTGATGATGCACACGGGGACAAACCGCCGTTTCATTGAACTGCTGCCTGTGCTCGTAGATCTTGGTGCGAAGCCGTTGATTTTTTGTTGGGTTGGCTTCCGCGCTTGAATCTTGCGGGAACGTACAAATTGGGTGGTCAGATTCATATCGGACTCGACATGAACAGGCCCAGATATAACTCGGGATTTTAAGCTGAATATGTCCCATGTCGTCAAAAAGGAAGATGGATGAAGTTTGGCTCGGCACAATCGGTCATTTATCCCTGAGCCGAAATTACAGGGATTACCCCATATTTCCTTAGGGAGTTTTCGCCTCTTGATATGCGAGACGTACCGGATTGCGAGGACAGGCTGAGTTCACTAGGCTGCAATCCGACGTCAGAATCTTGAGGAGAGAGTGAATGATTGCGGGATTCCGTGGGAGCAAACAGAGCGGCGCGTCGTACCCACCGAACCGGATCTGACATAAAAACTCTCCCGCGTTTGTCCCCACGCGGCGGCCAGTATCGAACCCTTAAGACGACCACTGAATCGGAGTTCGATGTCACTCGTTATCGAGTGACGGCACGCAGAGCAGAGGGTGTGGCGAAAGCCAGGAAGGAATGGTCTTGCGGCGAGAGTTAACTTTCGAGGATTGGCTCGCGACTCTGCGTCGGCGACGTTGGTTTGTCATTATTCCTGCGGTCCTGGGCGTGGTGGCGGGATATGTGCTTTCCTTGTATCTACCCAAGAAATATACATCACATACGTCAATCTTAGTTGAGCAGCCCACAGTACCGGACAACTACGTGAAGCCAGTGGTTAGCGAAGACATAAGCCAGCGCCTCGCCAGCATGCGGGAGCAGATTCTGAGTCGCACTCGCCTGCAACATCTCGTCGAACAGTTCGGCCTGTACAAGACATCCGCCGACGAGGCAACGATGACGGCACTATTTAGGCGGCTCCTGCACAAGACAGATGCCGAGCAAGTGCCAATGGAGGACTTGGTTGAGCAACTGCGGAAGTCCATCCTAGTGACCCCGCTGAGCCCGATGGCGGGTACGCGGTCGGCAGAGCTGCCCGGTTTCAACGTGGACGTCACCATGAGAGAGGCTCGCCTTTCCCAGCAAATCTGCACTGAAATTACCTCGATGTTCATGGCGCAAAATCTTCGACTGCACCAGCAACAAGCAGAGGAGACGACGCAATTCTTAGCCAAGCAACTAGAGGATGCCAAAGCCAAACTCGACGACCAGGACACTAAACTGGCCGCCTTCCAAAGTCGTTACATGGGGGAACTTCCCGAGGACGAGAAGACCAATCTCACTCTGATGACAGGCATGGCCCCGCAACTGGAAGCAGTCACCCAGAGTCTCAACCAAGCCCAACAAGAAAAAGCATTTACGGAATCGTTGTTGAGCCAGCAGCTGGCGGCCTGGAAATCGTCGCCGGATGGCGAGAATCCGCAAACACTCGAGCAACAGCTCAGCAACTTACAGAAGCAACTCTCTTCGGTTGAGGGGCGTTATACGCAAAAGCATCCAGATATTGTGTCGCTCAAGGAAAACATAGCCGAATTAAAGCGGAAGATCGCCGAAGATACGTCCACGCAGGATCAGGGGCAGCTGAGTAAACGAAACGAAAGAGCTCCGGTGATCGAGCCGCCGGAAATCCAACAGCTTCGAGCACAGCTTCACCAAATCGGGGTGACCATTGACCTGAAAAGACACGAGCAAGAGCAGCTTCAGAAGCAGATCAAGGTCTACCAAGACCGGCTCCAGCTCAGCCCAGCGATCCAGCAGGAATTTAAGTCTTTGACGCGGGACTATCAAACCGCGCTCGATTTCTACAACGATCTTCTCAAGAAGCGGAACGAGTCCCAAATGGCCACCGATCTGGAACGCCGCCAGCAAGGTGAACAATTCCGCGTGCTGGATCCGCCCAGTTTGCCCGAACGGCCATCTTTTCCGAATCGGCCGCTTTTCGGTCTTGGCGGGCTGGGTGTCGGGCTGGCATTTGGAGTGGCGATAGCGCACTTCTCAGAGTTACACGATAAGTCTCTGCGGACTAAACGGGATGTTGAGACTTATCTCGGGGTACCAACCCTAGCGGTAATCTCCTCGATGTCACCGGCCGCCACAAAGTTCAAAATTAGAAGCGGCAGGGGCACTCCAGCGAAGCGAGACGAAATCAGCTTGCGCGCCGTGTCATCGTGAAGGCGACAAAAATGTACCAAAAGTTTTTCGGTTTACGAGAGAGCCCGTTCAACGTCAATCCGGATCCCCAGTATTTATTCTTGACGCCAAGCACTCGGGAAGCGCTGGCCAACCTCGCCTACGGGATTCGTGGCCGAAAAGGCATCATTTTGATGACGGGCGAGGTCGGAACGGGAAAAACTACGCTGCTCCATGCGCTGTTGGATTGGCTTCGTCGCGGGCAAGCAGTCACGTCCTTCATCTTCAACACGCAGCTCAGCGTCACCGAATTCTTCGATTGTCTGATGGCCGACTTCGGGATTCCCTGCTCATCGCCCTCGAAAGGCCATGTCCTCATGCGGCTCAACCGCTGGCTGCTGGATCGATACCGCGCTAGAGAGACGGCGGTGCTGATCGTCGATGAAGCGCAGAATCTGTCCCCGCAATTGCTCGAGGAAATCCGTCTCCTGGGCAACCTGGAGACCTCGACCGAGAAATTACTCCAGATTGTGTTATCCGGCCAGCCGGAGCTCGAAGAAAAGCTCAAACACGCTCAACTACGGCAATTTCGGCAGAGGATTACGGTACGCGCCAGGACGAAACCGCTATCGCTGGAGGAAACTCATGGCTATATCGCCGAGCGGCTGCGCATTGCGGGAGCAAACGGCGAACCAATTTTCTCTCCAGAAGCTGTTGAGAGCGTGTATAAGTACGGCCGCGGAATCCCCCGAGTAATCAACGTTCTCTGCGAGCATGTGCTGATCAACTCCTTCGCCGACCAACAGAAGCCCGTCCCAGCCCACCTCGTCGCCGAAGTGGCACAGGAATTTGAGCTGGATAGCCTCGAACCGATCACGCAACCAACCAGTGCCGCGTGCCCGAAAAATACTCTTGCGGCTGGGTCGCTGCTCGAAGACTCCGTCGTGTTATTGGACCAGTTCCGCCAGCACGCCTCGATCACTGCGGAACCCAGGGAAGGGAAAGAATGAGCCGCATTTACCAAGCTCTGAAGAACGCCGAGCAAGGGAGAGTGCCAATCGAGTCGGCTAATGATGCTAAACCAAGCGATTCTCTCTTGGCGGAAATCTTTCACGGCGATGGAGCAGAGCCGTCGCCTATAGGAATGGTTCCCCCACTGGAACTAGCAAGCGAGTCTCCAATTCCTCACCATCTCCGGCTCGATGAGCTGCGGCGACACTGCGCAACGCCCGGATGGAAGCTAAACCCAGACTATGCCGTTTTCTGCAATCGGTCTCTTGCGATCTGCGCCGAGCAGTTCCGCACTTTGCGCTCGCGTCTCTACCGGCTGCGAGATAAACAGCCCATCCGCACTCTGCTGGTCACAAGTGCGGTGCCCGGGGAAGGAAAAACGTTCGTGTCCCTTAATCTTGCTTTAGCGATCGCGCGCCAACACGAACGGCGAGCCTTGCTGATTGACGGAGATCTGCGCGCATCAAGGCTCCATGTGCGCATGGGGGCTCCCTCTGCACCGGGTCTAAGCGATTACCTTTGCGGGGAAGCCGATGAATTCTCGATTATCCAGACCGACTCGAAGGATGATCTCTTTTTCATCCCTGCCGGAAGATCCGTATTAAACCCGGCGGAATTGCTTGCGGACAATCGGCTGAAAGTGTTGATTGATCGAATGGCCCCGGTGTTCGATTGGATCATCGTGGATGCGCCTCCTGTTCACGCAGTGTCAGACGCCACAGTGTTGGCAGGGCTGTGCGACGGAGTGCTCGTAGTTGTTCGCGCGAATTTAACAGCCTACGACTTGGCCCAGGCAACTTTGCAGGAATTCCGGGGGAAAAATCTGCTGGGCGTGGTGCTGAACGGCGCCGAGGCTGACGCAACTTACGGTGCCTACTCGTATTACGCCGGATACGGGATGGACAGAAAATGATAGACCGTCTGCCCATTTCGTCTTCAAAGTGCGTGTTTCTGCGCGGGATTTGCTAACAGGTCCCGCAACCTAAGCCAGATACTTGGGACTCTGAAGGCGGTAGCTTGCCCAAATTCTCGTTCGCGTTGAGGTTAGGGTTAACTAGTAACGTTTGAAAGGCTTGCGTAAAGATGAATCTCGCGCCCACTGAAGTTAGTCATCCTTGGTTCGCTCTGCAGACTAGGTGCAGATATGAGAGTTTTGTGGCAAAACAGCTTCGTCACAAGGGTTACGAAGTTTTGTTACCGCTATACAAGTGTCGGCGCCGCTGGTCCGATCGCATCAAAGAACTCGAACTGCCCCTATTCCCGGGTTACCTATTCTGTCGGTTCAACCCATTGGATCGGTTCCCGATACTTGTGACGCCGGGGGTAGTTCAGGTTGTCGGATTCGGCAAGAACCCGGTGCCGGTTGAGGACGCGGAGATCGCTGCTATCCAGATCGTCGTTCAATCTGGGCTGCCTCGACAGCCCTGGCCGTTCCTGCAAATCGGGCAAAAGGTAAGAGTCGAATGCGGGCCGCTCTGCGGGCTCGAGGGGATCTTCATGGATTTCAAGGGTCGTCACCGCCTCGTCTTGTCTGTGACCCTTCTCCAGCGCTCGGTGGCCGTGGAAGTGGACGGTGCGTGGGTGATCCCCATTCCCCAACCGCGTCAGGCTGACACCAGTCCGGCGTCCTTTCGACATGCCAACCCGTAGATCAGAAAAACCACCGAAGAAGCGATCACCAAGAATCCAGGAACAGCATTGGCAACTTGAAAATCGCTTGCATTTTTCGTCGAAGAGAACTCAAGCATAGAAACCCATGTGTGGAATAGCAGGCATCGTCGGTACCGAGCATAACTACCTGGCCCGCGGCGCAGACGTACATCAAATGTGCCAGACCATCGTGCACCGTGGACCGGACGACGAAGGAATCTACGCCAAGGGCCGTGCCGCGTTGGGCATGCGCCGGCTGAGTATCATCGATTTGTCTACGGGGCATCAGCCCA
>Ga0075436_100003890_pt1 | contig 10232 bp, 3 predicted proteins | sample RhiMethybrSRZTD5_FD_75303 | JGI IMG/M metagenome (GOLD analysis project Ga0075436, IMG submission 75303) | Populus rhizosphere microbial communities from Tennessee, USA - Rhizosphere MetaG P. TD hybrid SRZTD5 | ecosystem: Host-associated > Plants > Roots > Rhizosphere > Soil | place: USA... | reverse complement strand
AGGGGCGATGCCAGTGTATTCCCAGTTGCCGGTGCAGGTTAGTCCTCCTGACAAACCGGGGAGCGCGCCGGTCGTCGTTGCTGTTCGCATTGTGCGCGAGTCAGACAGCCACGTCCTCGCAGAATCGCCCCCAGGCATCTCGGTAGAAATTGGCAAGCCGCTGGATCGTGAAAAAATCGCCGAGAGTCTGCGGGCGCTTTATAAAACTGGAGACTACGCGGACCTGAGGGCTGTTGTCACGCCGGTGACCGATGGTGTCCGACTGGACTTCGAAGCCCGGGAAAACCTGTTTTTCAACCTGGTCCAAATCGAAGGATTGGAACCCCCGCCCACCGAAGCTTCTGCGTCGGCCACCATGCAGATTGGCCTGGGTCAAACTTACCGAAAGCAAATTGTGGACGAGGCGCTGGAACGGTTGCGTGAAACTCTCCGCGAAGAGGGCTTGTACCAAGCGGAAGTTTCCGCGGAAACGTGGCCGCATCCCGATACGCACCAAATGGATATTGTCGTTCATGTGAAACCGGGTTCGCGGGCCCACGTTTCCGGCATCCAATTAAAGAATGATACTGCCTACAAAGACGCGAACATGCTGTCGCGCTTCAAGATGAAGCCCGGCCAAGCCATCACCTCGGCGCGGCTCCAGCGCGGGACCGAGCGCGTCAGGAAATTCTTGGCGAAACGGGGGCATCTTAGCTCGCGGGTCACGACCCGGCGTGGCGACTACGACGCGGCAAAGAACGCCGTCCCGATTTTCCTCGAAGCGACGCAAGGACCGCGCGTGGAAGTTTCCGTCAGCGGCTCGAAGTTTTCCGACTCCGAACTCAAGAAACTGATACCCATTTACCAGGAGGGCGCGGTCGACCCCGACCTGCTCGAAGAAGGGAAGCGCAACCTTCGCGAGCATCTGGAGCGCCAGGGATACTTCGACGCCGACGTAAGCTACAAAATCGAGATGCACGACGTGAAAACCAGCGTCTGGCAAGGGACTCAGGAAGCCATCACTTACACCGTCGAACGCGGCGACAAGCACAAACTTGTGGGCATAGAGATTACTGGAAACAGGTACTTCGACACCGAATTGTTGAAGAGCCGGCTGCAAATCTTCCAGGGGGCTTTCGGCTCGCCGGGGCGATTTAGCCGGCGGCTCGTCGATGCCGATGCGCAATCCATGCAAACGCTTTATCAAGCCAACGGTTTTCTGGACGCCAAGGTCACGCAGGACGTGGAAGACAATTACAAGGGCAAGGAAGGGTATTTGTTTATCTCCTTTGCCGTGCGGGAAGGAAAGCAGACGCGAGTGGCTTCCCTGGCCATTGAGGGCATTCACGCTTTCAAAGAAGAAGAGCTGCTGGGTGTAATCGGGTCAACTCCCGGGCAGCCGTACTCCGATTTCGGCGTGACCGCGGACCGTGACAACATCCTTGCTCTTTATTTCAACGAAGGGTTCCCGGAAGCCACCTTCTCTGCGACGGCCGAACGTGTTTCGCCGCCGAGGGCAACAAACGCCACGCAGCAAGAAACGCCCCCAAGTTCTCATAACGGGTCGTCCCCACCGGCGCAAAAAAAGGAAGAACAGAAGAAAGAGGCAAAGCTTCTGGCCGAGCAAGCGGACGCTGTGCGGCTTGTCTACCACATTCAAGAAGGCCCTCAGACGCGCGTTCGCACTATCTTAATCAGCGGCTATGAACACACTCGCCCCGGATTGATTCGCAGGGAAGTGCGCATCAAACCGCAGGAGCCTTTGCGCGAAGGCGACGTAATCGAATCCCAACGCCGCCTGTACAACCTTGGAATTTTCAACCGCGTTACTATAGAACCGCAGAATCCCACGGGTACCGACGTAGACAAGGACATCGCGGTTCTCGTCGAGGAGGCCAAGCGCTACACGCTGGCCTATGGCGGTGGCTTCGAAGTGCAGCGGCTGGCAAGCACGACGAATCCCACCGGCGGACAGGTGGAAGCGGCACCCCGAGGCATTTTGGAAATCAGCAAACTCAATTTGACCGGGCGGGCGGATACGCTTTCCTTTAAGCTTCGCGGCAGCACTCTCCAGGGCCGCGCTTTGCTCGGATACTCCGATCCCAATACTTTTGGCAATTCCCGGCTCAGTTTTCAAGCCACCGCCTTCGCAGAGAAAACTCGCGACATCAACACCTTCACCGAACAACGCTACGAAGGCTCAGTGCAGTTGACGGATCAAATCAGCCCGTTGACGACCGTGCTGTTTCGCTACGCTTTCCGCCAGGTGCGTGTCTCCGACCTAAAAATTCTCAGCCAGGAAGTCCCCCTCTTCAATCAGCCTACCCTTGTCTCGCAATTCGGCGTAACGTGGTTCCGCGACTCGCGCAACAATCCCGCGGACGCCTCAAAGGGCAGCTTCAACAGCGCCGATTTTGGCATCGCCGACACCTACTTGGGTTCCAGCGCAAGTTTCCTGCGGTTCTTTTTTCAAAACTCCACGTACCATCCCATCAAGCGTCGGTTCAGCTTCGCGCGATCCATGCGCTTTGGGATTCTTGCGCCATATCGTGACACCGTCTCGCTCAGTTTTCCTGCTCCCACCACGCCGCCACTTCCGACGGTAATCCCTCTGCCCGAACGCTTCTTTGCCGGAGGCGGAACGTCCCTTCGTGGCTTTGCGCTGAATCAAGCCGGCCCGCGCGACTCCATCTCTGGCTTTCCCGTCGGCGGCCAGGCCATGCTCGTACTCAACCAGGAGTTTCGCTTTCCGATGCGCTTGCCATTCATCGGCACCTCCCTCGGTGGCGCGTTCTTCTATGATGGCGGCAACGTGTACAGCCGCCTGAGCCGCATCTCGTTTCGAACGAATCTGCCAAGCCCCACCCTTGCGCTGCAAAACCCCTCGCAGCCGCCAGGGCCCGCCAACGTACCGATGTGCGTGACCAATTGCTCAAACGAACTGAACTACTTTGCTCACACAGCCGGCCTCGGTTTCCGTTACAAAACACCGGTCGGCCCGATTCGCATTGATCTTGGATACCAGCTCAACCGCCCTCTTTTCATCGTCCCGGTTTCCTGTCCATCGAATACGCCCACTTGCGTTGCCGGTTCTCTTGGCCAGAAGAGCACGCGCCTGCCCGGATTCCAAATCTTCTTCAACTTGGGGTCCACCTTCTGATGCGCGGCCTTCTAACTCGCGGGATTGTCCTTGCTGCCGCCATTGCAACCGCCTCTATATGGCTCCAAGCGCAGGAAGTGGTGGACCGCATCGTCGCGCGCGTCGAAAACGACGTCATCCTCCTGAGCGACGTTCACGCCCTCACCCGTTACCAGCAATTCCTCGATGGCAAGGCTGAAACTGACGCTCAGATTTTGGACCGCCTCATCGACCAATGGATCGTACGAACCGAGGCGGACGTCTCTCATTCGCCGCGTCCTTCCGAAGCGGACATCGACCGCGGTCTAAGCCGCGTGAGGGACTCGTTTGCCTCCGAACAGGAATACGAAGTGAGAAGGAAGCAGGCAGGCCTTAGCGAACAGGATGTGCGGGCCATGGTGGCCTCGCAACTCTATTTAAGCAACTATCTCGACTCCCGTTTCCGCCCGGCTGTGCAGATCGATCAAAAAAAGATTGAAGATTTTTATCAGACGGCCATCGTGCCCCGAGCGAAGGCCCGCGGTCAAGAGCCGCCCACGCTCGATGCTGCGCGTGACTCCATCCAAGAGGCGCTCATTCAGAATGGCATCAACCAGCAGGCCGAGCAGTGGCTGAAAGAAAGCCGCCTTCGCCTCCACGTTGAGAAATCTCTTGACGAGGTGGCGAAGTGAACGGAAAACGCCGCCACCCCATCTGGACCTGGGTCATTCACACGCCCTGGGTCCTGGCGGTTCTCGCGATCTTGGGCGTGATCATCTTCTTCCTCAGCGGAGCCGGAAATCCCTTGCTGCAGCGCCTTCTGATTAGCCGCCTGGAAAGAGCGACCGGGGGAAAAGCCGAATTTCGCTCAATGTCCATTCGCTGGCTCGCTATGCGTGTCACCCTCAATCATCTGGTGATTCACGGAAACGAGCCCGCCGGCACCGAACCACTTTTTTCGGCCGATGAAGTCCAGGCGGCGCTGCGCATCGATTCTTTTTGGGGCAGAAGAATTTCGCTGAATGAGCTTCTGGTTCAGCAGCCGAATATTCATATCATTGTCGGAAAAAATGGCGCCACCAATGTTCCATCGCCCCAACGCGCTGGCTCTGCGAAGCGGCCGTGGAACGACACTTTGTTCCAATTGCGCATTCATCAGCTCTTGCTTTCGAACGGGTGGGTTCTCTTCAACGATGTGAAAACTCCCATCACGGTCCATGGTGGAGACCTGCGTTTCTCGCTCGATGCAGGCGGCACGCCAGAGCACCCGTTGTACCTCGGCAACATGGAATGGCAAACCGTTGAATTCAACTCTAAGCACTACATGCCCCTTCCCATGGGCGTTTCGGCAAAATTCTCGCTCTGGCGCGATGGTTTTGCGCTCGACCAAGGCGTCTTTAGCGCCGGCCATTCCCGTGTGGATGCCCAGGCGGAAATGCATGGGTTCGCCGACCCGAAATGGTCTATCCGTTACCGCGGATGGGTGGAGCTTGCCGACATTCGCGATACGCTGCGCGATCCCTACGTGCCGGCCGGGCGCGTCGATCTTCACGGTGAAGCACAATGGTCGAAAGCTCAGCTCAAGGGAACCGGCAATTATTCTTCGCAAGACATCGCTTTGCCTTATGAGATTTTTCACGCCAAAGGTCTGATCAGCCGCGGCACCTATCACATGGACAAAGCGGGTCTCGAAATTCCCGATTTCTTTGCTGGCGCGTTTGGCGGCAGCGTGACGGGACGCGTGGACATGGTGTGGGACGGATTGAAATTCCGGGCCAGAACTCACGTCGACGGTATGCAACTAGCGCCCATCCTGCCGTGTATCGAACACCGCAATTTCCCGGTGGACGAGTTGCATTGGGACTCTCGCATCTCGGCGGACTCCGTTGAAACCTGGACCGGCCCCTTCCGCCACTTCGAAATCTTCGCAAAAACCTCCTGGGACTACCCCGACCAGATCGCCGAACATCATCAGCCGGTCCGCGCCTCTTGGCAGCTCCACTACCGTTTCGATGCAAGCACGTTGCTGATCTCCCCGGGCGGAGAATTTGAGACTCCGTCGTCTCACGGAACTGTTGATGGCCTCCTCGCCCCCCATAATTCTGCGCTCAACGTAAAATTTGAGGCGCAGAATCTCGAACCGTATAAGGATTTCATCAACGGCGTGCGAGACGTCGCCCCTTCCTCTCAGGAAGCTGCTCAACCTCTTTCCGGCAATGTGAAATGGGACGGAAAAATTACCGGCCCCTCCTCCGGCGCCACGTTTCAAGGCCATGTGCGCGGAGAAAAGGCTCGCTACGACGGCGTTTTCCTGGACTTCCTCGACGGCGACCTGACCTATTCGCCTTCGAAACTGATTCTGGCTAACGGCACCGCCCGCCGCGGACAAATGCAGGCCGTCATTGAAGCCAACCTGTCTCTGACCAAATGGAATTTCCGGCCTAAGAACGATTGGACTGCTGACGTTAGCTTTGAAAAAGTTCCCACCGAAAACCTCGAGCAGTTTCTGGGTATGTCCTATCCTGTGAAGGGACTGTTGACCGGTCAATTTCACGGACGAGGCACCCGCGCTGAACCGAACGTGACCGGCCTGTTTGACCTTGCCGATGCCTCCGTTTACGGCCTTTCTTTCAACCGCCTCCGTGGCCAGCTCATTCTCTCCCCCGAGGAAGCGCACATCGCCAATGCGGAACTGAGATTTTTTCCACCCGGCAAAGAGAACGGCCGCGGCACCGGAATCATCACCGGTTCGGCGAGCTATCGTTTCGATGCCCAAACTTTTTCGGCTGATCTTGTGGGCGCGGGTCTGCCATTGGAAAACTTTGAAAAATTGCAGTCGCGCCGCTTGCCCGTGGGCGGACAGCTGAGTTTTCGGATGAAGGCGGAGGGCTCCGCTCTCTCGCCCAAAGGTGAAGGAACGTTTCGCGTTGTGGACCTCCGCGTCGGTCAGTCCGTCATTGGCAGTTTTGAAGGCAACTTGAAATCAGATGGTGCCACTGCTCATCTCGAACTGACTTCCGCCATGGCCACGGGTGAAATATCCGGCGGCTATACGCTCTCTCTGACCGAGCCTTACAACTTGAACGGAAAAATCTCCATCAAGAACATCGACCTGGATCCTTTCTTGCTCACGGCTCTGCACCTGCAAAATTTCAGTGGCCACGCGAATGCTGATGGCGATATTGCGTTGAATGGCGCGCTTCGCCGCCCGGAGAGCATCGTGGTGGATGCGAATTTCTCTCGCATGGCTATGGACTACGCCAGGGTCCACCTGGAAAACACTGGCGTCGTTCACTTTCGTTCCTCAAGGGATTCTCTTGAAATCGAACCGGTTACTTTTCGCGGAGCGGACACGAATCTCCAGGTTGCAGGCTCCGTCCAATTCGCGGGACGCCGCACCTTGGCCTTGCGCCTGAATGGCGGATTGGATCTTCGCCTTCTCAGCGGCTACGTCCCCGACCTGGACGCGCGCGGCCCCGCACAGATTAACGTGTCTTTCGAAGGAAACCTGGATCGTCCGCGCATCACCGGGCGCGTGCACATTGAAGACGCTTCCGCCCGCGTTTCGGATTTCCCCACGGGGCTCAGCGCCATACAGGGCGACCTGGTCTTCGACGCGACCCGCCTTTACTTTGAAAACATCAGCGCGGAATCCGGCGGAGGCTCATTGCATCTTACCGGCAGCGTCAATTACTCCGAGACGCCTCTCCGCTATGACATCGGCGTTCGCTCCGACCGTGTCCGCATCCGCTATCCCGAGGGTATGAGCTGGCTGGTCGGAGGCACGCTCCGTCTCAGCGGCACGACCAGCAACGCTGTTCTCTCCGGTCGCGTCATCGTGGAGCGTGTCACTCTCACCCAGGGTCTCCAGGTTGCCGGCATGCTCGTTTCCGCAAAAGAAGGAATCACCGGCCCCTCGACTACCTCTTCCTATCTGCGCAATTTGCAGTTCGACGTCGAAGGGCTCTCGGCGCCCGACGCCCGCATGGAATGGCCCGGCGCGCAACTTCAGGCGGACGCCAATCTTCGCGTGCGCGGAACCTGGGAGCATCCCATTCTCCTCGGACACATCCACATCCTCTCTGGCAATTTAAATTTTGCGGGGAATCGCTATCGCGTTTCGCGCGGTGATTTGAATTTTGCCAATCCCTTTCGCCTGGATCCCGTCCTCAACGTTGAAGCCACTACCACCGTCGAGCAGTATGAGATCACTCTGAATTTCGGCGGCCCCGCCAGCAAGCTCACGCTCGCTTATCGTTCCGATCCTCCTTTGCCTGCGGATGACATCGTTACTTTGTTGGCTTTGGGGCAAACCACTTCGGAGGCCGTCACATCCCGCGGCGGAGCCACAGCCTCCAGCGGAACGGCCAATGCTTCCGCAATACTCTCTGAAGCCATTTCGAGCCAACTAGGCGGGCGTCTCGAGCGTTTGTTTGGCATCACTCGTTTTCGCGTGGATCCCGGCCTGGCAGAAGTCGGTTCCACCGGCTCGGAGCAAAACGCCGCGGCGCGCGTCACCGTCGAGCAGCAAATCGCCCGCAACCTCACCATCACTTACGTCTCTAACGTGAGTTCAACACAGCAGCAGGTTATCCAGGTGGAGTACAACGTGGACCGCAACGTCTCCATCGTCGGCTTGCGCGATCAGAACGGCACCTTCGGTATCGACATAAAAATCAAAAAGCGCTTCTAGGATTGAGCGAAGGAGAAGTGCAATCCCGCACTATCGCTCCAGCGGGCAAACTGTGACATGCCCTTACAGAGCGGAAAACGTCCGTCCTGTCCCCGAGTTCGTGAGCTGCATGACTTGCCAGGCGCAGTCGTCTCTTCGTTCATGCGCGACGCGCGAAGGGTCTCAAGAGCATTAGCAGCTGTCACAGGCGCCCCGGAAGTGGAACGTCAGAGCCGGAGAGCATATATTCTTGCAAGGAAGCCGAGCTCGCGCGAACAATAGTAGTGGATAAAGATAGAAGCGATGGCTGTTCGTCAGGGATGCTGGCGGGCCGCCCAGCCCTTCAGGTTCAAGGCGGCTCTAGGCGAAAAGCGCAGGCCCTTGTTGTTTCAATTCGGGAAGTTCGAAAAATACGCGTTCAGATCGCTGGATGCTTCTCTCGCGCGGGTAACTAGTTTCCCTGAAACGCCTTTTTGTTCTGTTCCAATATCTAAGTCTTGTTTATTCCGGATCCTGTCCCTGCTGGGCGGCCTGGAGCTGTTGGCGTTGCCCGCGGCGTTGCTGGAGTCGTCCCTGACCGTTGCCGAGCCGCGCCGACTGCCCCACTTCCGGGTTCTGCTGCTTCACTTCCGCAAGTGCCTCGCGCGCGGCTTTTCCGCTCGCGGACCGCACCGCCGCCTGAATTTCCCGGTTGATCTTTGGCATCTCCCCAGCCATTTTCTGGCCTAGCGGCGAGCCATAAAATTGCAAAAGCCCTTTGATCTCGTCATCGGTAAAGTGCTTGTCGTAGATTCCCACCAGTTGCTCGGTGATCTGGTCGGCGTCGAATTTCTTCTGGTAGCTGGCCGCGAACGCATTCACAAATGCCTTGCCCTTGTCGTTGTTCGGCACCGTGGCCAGGAGCTTCTCTCGCGATTGCTCAACAGCGTTCTCGGCGCCGTCCTGAACGATCTCGCGCGCGCCAACCAGTTCCATCAACGAGCGGATGTCCGCTTCCTTGACCCGGTCGATATTCGAATTCGATTGAGCGGAGGCGTTGTTCTGCGAACTCTGCTGTGCTGCTTGCGTGGAATTTTGGGAGGATCCTTGAATCACCAGAAAAAACGTGCCGATGTAAATGACAATCAATGCAACCAGGGCCTTCATGACCGCCTCCGCGGCGCTCGTTCGGTCCCGCGCCACGACTTTGATTCTAGAAATGCCGCCGCAGCGGCGCGAGCCTTTCGAAGGACAGTCTGTGTTCCGTTCGTTCACTGTCCTCTGGTTCAGGTCCCAAGTTCAGGTGAAAAGAAGAACATGGCTCACGTTTCTGTTACGATGCCTCGCCATGAACGAACCCGCTCTGGGTATCCAGTCAACCGCGGAAGAGAGCCGGTCCACAACCATCGTCGCGCGCGAGTCCGGCTTGCAGCGCAACTTGTCTCCCGCGCAGCTTGCCATGCTTGGCTTGGGAAGCACCATCGGTACTGGATTGTTCCTTGGCAGCGCTATCTCCGTGAGACTCGCCGGACCCGCGGTGATTCTGAGCTTTGTTGCCGCCGCCTGTATCGCCATTCCGATGATGTGGGCCCTCGCCGAAATGTCCGCCGCGCATCCCACCACCGGTTCCTTCGGGCTTTATGCCGAAATGTATCTGCATCCATGGGCGGGCTTCGCCATCCGCCTAACCTATTGGCTCTGCATGATGGTCGTGGTCGGCAGCGAAGTCGTCGCCGCGTCCATCTATTGCAGGCTATGGTTCCCCGGCGTGCCCCCGTGGGTGTGGATCAGCCTTTTCTCTTTTCTCGTCCTCTACGTCAACACCACCAACATCGAAAATCTCGGCACGTTCGAATATTGGCTCTCCATGATTAAAGTCGTGACGATTTTCGCGTTTCTTCTCTTGGGCTCAGCCTTGCTCTTTGGCATTGGGTTTCCCAAAGTCGGCTTCGCAAATTTCACTGCGCATGGCGGATTTTTGCCGAACGGCTGGAGGGGCGTTGGCCTCGGCGTCGTCCTGGGTCTCTTCAGTTTCTTTGGCATCGAAGTGGTGGGAAGCACTGCGGGTGAGGCTGCCAATCCCAAAGAGGCCGTTCCCAAAGCTCTGCGCAACACCGTCGCTGCGCTGGTTCTTTTTTACGTCGCGGGACTCGCCCTGGTGGTTGGCATTGTCCCCTGGCCGCAAATCGGTATGGGCGAAAGCCCGTTTGTCCGCGTATTCCAAACCGTCGGCATCCCCGCTGCCACGCACGTCATGAATTTTGTGGTCTTGACGGCCGCGCTTTCCAGCGCTGTTGCGAACCTATATTTCACCGCGCGACTGGCCTTTTCTCTTGCGCGCGGCGGCTATCTCCCCGCGGTCCTCGGCCGACTCAGCAAGAAGGAAATGCCAATGACCTCAGTTCTGGCCTCCGGTGCTGGCATGCTAGCAGCCACTATGCTCTTGGCGAAATACTTCCAGGATTCGTTATTCGTTTCGATGAT
>Ga0075436_100003889_pt1 | contig 10232 bp, 12 predicted proteins | sample RhiMethybrSRZTD5_FD_75303 | JGI IMG/M metagenome (GOLD analysis project Ga0075436, IMG submission 75303) | Populus rhizosphere microbial communities from Tennessee, USA - Rhizosphere MetaG P. TD hybrid SRZTD5 | ecosystem: Host-associated > Plants > Roots > Rhizosphere > Soil | place: USA... | reverse complement strand
TCCGACGAAGCGGGCTACATCACGGGCGCGAACATCTCCGTAAATGGCGGAATGCACATGATGTAGACTTTCTCCCCCGGAAAACGGGGGCGAGGAGGTTTCATGGCAGCGCAGCGCATCGCCGTCGTGACGGGCGGCATGGGAGGCCTTGGCGAGACGATCACCACGAAGATGGCGGACGCGGGATACCGCGTCGTCGTCACGTACTCGCCCTCCAACACCAAGTACAGGTCGTGGCTCGAGGAGATGAAGAGCCGCGACTACAACTTCGCCGCGTTTCCGATCGATGTCGCCGACTTCGATTCCTGCTCGCGCCAATGCGCCGCCATCCAGCGCGACGTCGGCGCGATCGACATCCTCGTGAACAACGCCGGCATCACGCGCGACATGACCTTCAAGAAGATGACGAAGGCCGACTGGGACGCGGTGATGCGCACCAACCTCGACTCCTGCTTCAACATGACGAAGCAGGTGATGGACGGCATGGTCGACCGCGGCTGGGGCCGCATCATCAACGTCTCGTCGGTGAACGGGCAGAAGGGCGCCTTCGGGCAGACCAACTACTCGGCGGCCAAGGCCGGCATCCACGGCTTCACCAAGGCGCTCGCGCTGGAAGTCGCGCGCAAGGGCGTCACGATAAACACCATATCCCCGGGCTACATCGGCACGAAGATGGTGACCGCGATCCCGAAGGAAATCCTGGACACGAAAATCCTGCCGCAGATCCCGATCGGCCGCCTGGGCCGGCCCGACGAGGTCGCGGGCCTGATCATCTACCTGTGCTCCGAGGAAGCGGCGTTCGTCACCGGCGCCAACATCTCCATCAACGGCGGCCAGCACATGTATTAAGGAGTAAACTCGAACCGTGGCGCTCGCCGAACCCAAGATGGAGAACCAGCTCCGCCTCATCAAGAAATACCCGAATCGGCGGCTCTACGATACGAAGACGTCGAGCTACATCACGCTCGCGGACGTCAAGCAGATGGTGCTCAAGCAGGAGGAGTTCCAGGTGGTCGACGCGAAGAGCGGCGACGACCTGACGCGGCAGATCCTCCTGCAGATCATCCTCGACGAAGAGTCCGGCGGCATGCCGCTTTTCTCCTCCGACCTGCTTTCGCATCTCATCCGCTCCTACGGCAATGCCATGCAGGGCATGATGGGCTCGTACCTCGAGCGCAACATCAAGGCATTCCAGGACATCCAGAAGGCGCTGCACGAGCAGTCGCAGAAGATCTACGGCGACCACCCGCGCGCCTCACAAGAGCTCTGGTCGCAGTTCATGAACCTGCAGGGGCCGGCGATGCAGAGCCTGATGCAGGCGTACATGGAGCAGAGCCAGAAGATGTTCACGCAGTTCCAGGAGCAGATGCAGAACCAGGCCCGCAACATGTTCTCGGGCCTCTCCTTCCCCGGTTTCCCGTCTGGCCAGAAGAGCGACAAGGGCGAGAGCGACAAGTAGGCCTGCAGCCTCGGCGCGAAGCGCCGCCCCCCGGGTTGGTTTCGTAAGCCTCGGCTGTCCCAAGGCCCTCGTCGATTCGGAGCGCATCCTCACGCAGCTGCGCGCCGAGGGCTACGTCACCTCGCCCTCGTACGACGACGCCGACCTCGTCATCGTCAACACGTGCGGCTTCATCGACGCGGCGGTCGAGGAGTCACTCGACGCGATCGGCGAAGCGCTCGCCGAGAACGGCAAGGTGGTCGTCACCGGTTGCCTCGGTGCGAAGGAAGGCGTCGTCGCCAAGGTGCATCCCTCGGTGCTCGCCATCACCGGCCCGCAGGACACCGAGGGCGTGATGCAGGCGGTGCACGAGTACCTGCCGAGGCCGCACGATCCCTACGTCGATCTCGTGCCGGCCCAGGGCGTCAAGCTGACGCCGCGGCATTACGCCTACCTGAAGATTTCCGAAGGCTGCAACCATCGCTGCACCTTCTGCATCATCCCGTCGATGCGCGGCGACCTCGTGTCGCGCCCGCTCGCGCAGGTGATGCAGGAAGCCGAAAATCTGGTGAACGCGGGCGTGAAAGAAATACTCGTCATCTCGCAGGACACGAGCGCCTACGGCGTCGACGTCAAGTACCGCACCGGCTTCTGGCGCGGCCGGCCGCTGAAGACGCGCATGACCGAGCTCTGCCAGGCGCTCGGCGAGCTCGGTGTCTGGGTGCGGCTGCACTACGTCTATCCTTATCCGCACGTCGACGAAGTGATTGCGCTGATGGCGCAAGGCAAGATCCTTCCGTATCTCGACGTGCCGTTCCAGCACGCGAGCCCGCGCATCCTGCGTCTCATGAAGCGCCCGGCGTCCGCCGAGCGCGTGCTCGAGCGCATTCGCGGCTGGCGCGAGGTCTGCCCGGAGATCACGATCCGCTCCACGTTCATCACCGGCTTCCCCGGCGAGAGCGAAGCCGAATTTGCCGATCTGCTTTCCTTCCTGGAGGAGGCGCAACTCGATCGCGTCGGCTGCTTCGCCTATTCGCCGGTAGAAGGCGCGGCGGCGAACGCGCTGCCCGATCCGGTGCCCGAGGCGGTGAAGGAGGAGCGGCGCGCGCGCTTCATGGCGCTACAGGCGCAGATAAGCGCCGCAAAGCTCCAGGCCAAGGCAGGCAAAACGCTGCGCGTGCTGATGGACCACGCCGGCATCGGCCGCACCATGGGCGATGCGCCGGAGATTGACGGCGTCGTACATTTCGAAGGCGGTAAAGGCGGCGAATTCGCCGATGTGCTGATCGAGCGTGCCGACGAGCACGATCTCTACGGGAGACGGTTATGACCGATGTGATGGTAGTGGCAGGCGCACGCACGGCGATCGGCGACTATGGCGGCGCGTTCAAGGACGTCCCGCCGACCAAGCTCGGCTCGATTGCCATCAAGGAGGCCATCGCGCGCGCCAGGGTCGACCCGGCGAGCGTCGGCCATGTGGTGATGGGCAGCGTGATCCACGGCGAGGCGCGCGACATGTATCTCTCGCGCGTCGCGGCGCTCGACGCCGGTCTCCCGGTCGGCACGCCGTGCCTGACGGTGAACCGGCTCTGCGGCTCGGGCCTGCAGGCGATCGTCTCGGCCGCGCAGCACATTCTGCTCGGCGACACGAATATCGCGGTTGCGGGCGGCGCCGAGAGCATGAGCCGCGCCGCGTACCTGCTTCCCTCGGGCCGCTGGGGCCAGCGCATGGGCGATGCGCCGGTGATCGACGCAATGACCGCGGCGCTGCACGATCCGTTCGGGCACGGCCACATGGGCGTGACCGCGGAGAACATCGCCGCGAAATACGGCTTCACGCGCGAGCAGCAGGACCAGTTCGCCGTCGAATCGCATCGCCGCGCGGCGCGCGCGATCCAGGCCGGTTACTTCCGCGAGCAGATCGTGCCGGTGGAGCTGAAGAGCAAGAAGGGCGTCGAGCAGTTCACGACCGACGAGCATGTACGCGCGGACGCGAGCATGGAAAACATGGCGAAGCTGAAGGCCGTGTTCAAGAAGGACGGCACCGTGACCGCGGCGAACGCCTCGGGCATCAACGATGCTGCGGCCGCCGTGGTGCTCATGGACGCGAAAGCGGCGAAGAACCATAAGCCGATGGCGCGCCTCGTCGCGTATGCACATGCCGGCGTCGAGCCGCAGGTCATGGGACTCGGGCCGATCCCGGCGGTGAAGCGCGTGTTCGAGAAGGCGGGATTGAAGCCCGGCGACATGGACGTGATCGAATCGAATGAGGCGTTCGCCGTGCAGGCGATGGCGGTGACCCAGGACCTCGGCCTCGACCCGGCGAAGGTCAATCCTAACGGCGGCGCCGTCGCGCTCGGCCATCCGATCGGCGCGACCGGCTGCATCCTGACGGTGAAGGCGCTCTACGAACTCGCGCGCACCAACAAGCGCTATGCGCTCGTCACGATGTGCATCGGCGGCGGACAGGGCATCGCGGCGATCTTCGAGCGCGTCTAGAAATCGGGGTCAGAGCCCTATTTGAATTGAGGCTCCGACCCCGATTTGCCGCTCGCGTAAACTCGCGGGCACCTTGACCCGTAAACCCCGCATCGGTCTCGCGCTCGGCTCGGGCAGCGCGCGCGGCTGGGCGCACATCGGCGCGATCCGCGCGCTCGAAGAGCGCGGCGTGAAGCCCGATCTCATCTGCGGCACGTCGATCGGCGCGCTGGTCGGCGCGGTTTACGCCTCCGGGCAGCTCGATCAGCTCGAGTCTTGGGTGACGGGGCTCGCGTGGACCAAGGTCGTGCGGCTGATGGACATCACCTGGCGGGGCGGGTTGATCCGCGGCCAGCGCCTCTTCAATCTCTTCCGCGCAACCTTCCAGGATCTCGATATTTCCGAGCTCGCGATTCCCTTCGGCGCGGTGGCCACCGAGCTTGCGAGCGGCCGCGAGATCTGGCTGCGGCACGGGAAGCTCCTCGACGTGGTGCGCGCCTCGATCGCGACGCCGGGCCTCTTCACGCCGGTCGTGCACGAGGGCGCGGTGCTGGTCGACGGCGCGCTCGTCAATCCGGTGCCGGTCTCGATGTGTCGCGCCTTCGGCGCCGAGATCGTCGTCGCGATCGATCTGAGCTGGGGCAAGCTCGGTGCGTACCGCAACATGGGCCGCGATCTGACGGCGCCGGCGGCCGAGGCGCCGAGCTGGCTCGGGCGACTGCGGCCCGGATGGCTCGGCGGGCTGCACGCCAGGGGCGAGGAGCCGCGGATCCCGTCGATCTTCGAGGTGTTCAACACCGCGCTCGACATCGTCGAGCAGCGCGTGGCGAGGAGCCGGCTCTCGGGCGAGCCGGCGGACGTGCTCATCACGCCGCTCCTGCCGAACTTCGGCACGATGGAATACCACCGCGCGAAGGAGGCGATCGCCGAAGGCCGCGCCGCGGTCGAGCGCATGATGCCGCTCATCGAGCAGGTCATCCTCTAGATGGACATGAGCGTCGGCGTGACGCTCGCCGTGCTCGGCGCGGCGCTCCTGCACGCGGTGTGGAACGTGCTCGTCAAGAGCGGCGCCGACAAGGAGCTCGAGACGATCAGCATCGCCGCGGGCTCGGGCGTGGTGGCGCTCGCCGCGGCGCTCTTTCTGCCGGCGCCGGCCCGCGCCTCGTGGCCGTGGCTCGCCGGCTCGGCGATCGTGCACATCCTGTACTTCATGTTCCTTGCGGGCGCTTATCGCTGGGGCGAGATGTCGTATACCTACCCGGTGATGCGCGGGGGCGGGCCGATGATCGTGGCGCTGATCGGCGCGCTCGCGCTCGGCGAAGTGCTGCCGCCCGCAGAGACGCTCGGCGTGCTCCTCATCTGCGCCGGCATCCTCGCGTTCGCCTCCGGACGCCACGATCGCCGCGCTACCGCTTTCGCGCTCGCCAATGCGGTGGTCATCGCGACCTACACGGTGCTCGACGGCCAGGGGGCGCGCGCCTCGGGCGTGCCGGCGAGCTACGCGATGTGGTTCTTCGTCGCGAACGGCGTGGTGATCGCGCTTTTCGGGCTCGCGCGGCGCGGAGCGGAGGTACCGGCGCACTGGCGCCGGTATTGGAAGCGCGCGCTTCTCGGCGGCAGCTGCGCGGTCGCCGCCTACGGCATCGCGCTCTGGGCGATGACGCGCGCGCCGATCGCGCTGGTCGCGGTCCTGCGCGAGACGGCGGTCATCTTCGGCGCCATCATCGCGCACTTCGTGCTGAACGAAAAACTGACGCGCCGGCGGCTTGCGGCCACCGGCGCGGTGATGCTGGGACTCGTTGCGCTCAGGCTTTAGACGGGCTGCAGCTTCCCTTCATAGAGCCGCACGCGGTCGCCCTGATGCCAGAAGGGCGCCTGCTCGCTCTTGAAGACCTGCGTCGTGCCGTCGTCGTAGCGCACCGTCATCTCCCACTGCTTGGTTGCCCGCGCGGTCTTCTCGATCTGGTTGCCGAGCAGCGCGCCGCCCGCGGCGCCGAGCACCGTGACAAGCTTGCTGCCGTGGTCGAGCTGGTGGCCGAGCACCGCGCCCGCGAGGCCGCCGCCGACCGCGCCCACGCCTTTGGCGTCGCCTTTCTCTTCGACTTCGCGCACCGACTCGACCGTGCCGAGCACGCCCGGCTTGACGGCGGGCTTGGGCGCTTCGTACTGCGGTGCCTGCGCGACCGGCGGGGGCGGCGGCGTCGTCGCCGGTACGTCGGCGTACGCGACCTGCGCAGGCGCCTTATGCGGCTTCGAGGCGACGTGCTTCTTCACCGGTTGCGGCGCCGGCGCGACTTCGGGTGCGGGCGCAGGCATCGTCTGAGCCGGCGGCGCAGGCGTTTCCACCGCGGCGACAGGCGTCGGCTCGTTCACCTGGCCTTTCGAGTGCGGGATGAGGCCCGTGATCGCGGCCACGCCGACCGCCGAGAAGAGGGTTACTGAGACCGCCGCTACCGTGAGCAGCGGGTGCAGCCTTTTGGTGTTGGTATCCATCGCGTGTTTCTCCTTTCGCATCGCGAATAATGCGCAGGTTAGAGCGCCGGATGACGCGCTGCAGTGAGCGTTCGTTACGAGATGTAACGGGCGCTAAGACTCCGGCCGCATGTGGGGGAACAGGATGACGTCGCGGATACTCGGGCTGTCGGTCACGAGCATCACCAGCCGGTCGATGCCGAGCCCCATCCCGCCGGCGGGCGGCATGCCGTACTCGAGCGCGCGGATATAGTCGGCGTCGTAATACATCGCCTCCTGGTCGCCCGCTTCCTTCATCTTCGCCTGCTCGAGGAAGCGTGCCGCCTGGTCCTCGGGATCGTTCAGCTCGGAGAATCCGTTGGCGATCTCCTTGGCGTCGATGAAGAGCTCGAAGCGATCGGCGATCTCGGGGTCCGAGTCGCGCCGCCGCGAAAGCGGCGATACCTCCGCCGGGAAATCGGTGACGAAGGTCGGCTGCACGAGGTGCTTCTCCGCGAGCGTCTCGAAGAGCATGAGCTGCAGCGCGCCCCAGCCCTGGCGATCCTCATGCGCTACGCCTGCCTCTTTTAGCCGGCGCGAAAGCTGCGCGCGGTCGCGCAGATCCCCTTGCACCCCTTGCGCGCGCAGCGCTTCGGCGATCGGCAGGCGCGCGAACGGCTTGCCGAACTCGAGCGTGCGGCCCTGGTAGACGATCGATGCGCGGCCCGCGGCCGCACGCACCAGGCGCTCGGTGAGGGCCATCATGTACTGCCAGTCTTCGTAGGCGCAGTAGCACTCGAGCATCGTGAACTCGGGGTTGTGGCGCGTGGAGATGCCCTCGTTCCTGAAGTTGCGGTTGATCTCGAACACGCGCTCCATGCCGCCGACCACCAGGCGCTTGAGGTAGAGCTCCGGCGCGATGCGCAGGTAGAGGTCCATGTCGAGCGCGTTGTGGTGCGTCTTGAATGGCCGCGCCGCGGCACCACCCGGGATCGGCTGCATCATCGGCGTCTCGACCTCGAGATAGCCGTCGCCGCGCAGCAATTCGCGGATCGTCTGGATGATGCGCGAGCGCTCGGCAAAGATCTGGCGCACCTCGGGGTTCACCGCGAGGTCGACATAGCGCTGCCGGTAGCGCATCTCATGGTCGGCGAGCCCGTGGAATTTCTCCGGCAGCGGGCGCAGCGCCTTGGCGAGGAGGCGGATGCTTTTCGCATTGACCGTGAGCTCGCCCTTCATGGTCCTGAACACCGTGCCCTCGGCGCCGACGATGTCGCCGAGATCCCAGTGCTTGAACGGCTCGTAGCCGGGCGTGTCCTGCGTGATGTAGACCTGGATGCGCCCCGAACCGTCCTGCAGCGTGGCGAAGCTCGCCTTGCCCATCACGCGCTTGAGCATCATGCGTCCCGCGACCACCGCCGCCGGCTTCTTTTCTTCGAGCTGCTCCTTGCTGAGCGCGCCGAAGCGCTCCTGCAGCGCCGCCGCCAGGTCCTTGCGCCGGAAATCGTTCGGATAGGCTTGCCCGTCGGCGCGCAGCGCCTTCAGCTTCTCGCGCCGTTCTTCCATCAGCTTGTTGTCTTCTTGCTCCAGTCAGACCCCCTGTTTCAGGCTCGCCTCGATGAAATCGTCGAGATCGCCGTCGAGCACGCGCTGCGTGTCGCCTTTCTCCACGCCGGTGCGCAGGTCCTTGATGCGCGACTGGTCGAGCACGTAGGAGCGGATCTGGTGACCCCACTCGATGTCGGTCTTCTGCGCCGCGAGCTTGTCCTGCTCGGCCGTGCGCTTGCGCAGCTCCAGCTCATAGAGCCGCGACTTGAGCATCGCCATGCACTCCGCGCGGTTGCGATGCTGCGAGCGGTCGTTCTGGCTCTGCACGACGATGCCCGAGGGCAGGTGCGTGATGCGCACCGCCGATTCGGTCTTGTTCACGTGCTGGCCGCCCGCGCCCGAGGCGCGATAAACGTCGACGCGCAGGTCCGCCGGGTTGATGTCGACCTCGATCGACTCGTCCACTTCCGGATAAACGAAGACGCTGGCAAATGAGGTGTGCCGCCGCGCATTGGCGTCGAACGGGCTCTTGCGCACCAGGCGGTGCACGCCGCTCTCCGTGCGCAGGTGTCCATAGGCATAGTCGCCCGAGACCTTCAGCGTCGCGCTCTTGATGCCGGCGACTTCCCCGGCTGTGTGCTCGAGCACCTCGGCGCCGAAGCCCTTGCGATCGCAGTATTTGAGGTACATGCGCTCGAGCATCGAGGCCCAGTCCTGGGCCTCGGTCCCGCCCGAGCCCGACTGGATGTCGACGAAGCAGTTGTTCGGGTCGAGCGGATTGGAGAACATGCGCCGGAACTCGAGCGAGGCCACGTCCTTCGCCAGCTTCTCGACGTCACTCGCGACCCCCATGACGGTGGCCTCGTCGCCTTCGTCGCGCGCGAGCTGGAAGAGCTCCTGCGCATCCGAGAGGCCGCTGCCCACGCGTCCGAGCGTGGCGACGACCGCCTCGAGCGCTTTCTTCTCCTTGCCGAGCTCCTGGGCGCGCTGCGGATTGTCCCAGAGCTTCGGGTCCTCGAGCTCGCGGTTCAGCGCCGCAAGCCGGCTTTGCTTCGCCTCGTAGTCAAAGATACCTCCGTAGCTCGGCCGACCGTGCCTGCAGATCGGTGAGCGTCGAGGCAATCTGGTTCAGCCGTTCCGCTTCCATCTATCGCGCTACCTTGTCTTCCCAATATAGGACTTCGCGCCGGAAATTGGTTTGCGCCTCGGCCGCCTCGAGCGGGGTGACCGCGTCGCGCTCCGGGAGCGAGACCAGCGCCTTGCGCAAGCCGCCGCCCACGGTCGAAAGGTAGAAGTACACCTCGCCGGCAGACTGCACCATGAAGAGCATGTAATCACCCTCTACGATCTGCGCGATGCGCAGCACCTCGGCGTCGCGAAAGCCGCGCTGCCGTGCCGGGAGCAGCTTGACGTCCGCGCCGCGCGGGATGCCGATCGCGTCGGCGACCTCGGCCGCGAGATAGCCCTCGGCGCCCTTGGCCTTCAGCCATCCGGCGATCGAGCGCAGCCCGGTGCTTTCCACCGGCGCCGGCGGCGCCGAGGACGAGGCCGCGGCGCCCAGGCAGGCGCAGGCGAGAACGGCGGCAACTGCGCCGCGCATGGTCCCTCCCTTTCTTGAGCGCTATTTTACGGGCTTCGGCGTGTACTCTTCGGCGATCTTGTCGTCGAAGAAGCTCGTCGGGTTGGGCGCCGCCATGAAGCGACGGTAGACCTCCGGATAGACGCCCACGTACTGGTAGATCTGCCCGCTGGACATTTCCACTTCGAGCGTGCGCGTCGCTTCGTCGTAGCCGACCGAGCGCAGCTTGGATGAGTTGACGCGCTTTCGCTGCATCAGATTTTCTCCACGCGGATTTTCTGCCCGGACTTGATCGCCGCCAGGCGTGCCGCGTCGCCGACGATGCTGCCGAGCACATTGCAGCGTGAGGCGAGCTTCGGGCGCTCGTCGGTCGAGATCGGCGTGCGGCCGAAGGGCAGCGCGAGCGCGTCGCCCTCGGTCCAGAAGCACACCGTGCCGGGCTCGACGACCTGCTGCGCGTCGGGCTCGAGCTGCGCGCTGACCGGCGTGGCGAAGTAGACCTCTTCGCCCCAGGTGCTGGCGCGTGCCTCGAACGGCGCGGCATCGAACAAGGCCTTCGCCGTGGGCGTGTTTTTCAAGGACACTTCAAAAACAGCGCCTGCGGCGCTGATGCGAAGCTTCATCCGCCGAGCGTCGCGCTCCACGGCGTCTTGCCGTCGACCACGCCCTCGATCGAGTTGCCCTTCACCACGCCGGAGAACGTGCCCTTGCGCCCGGCCAGCCTGAAGCTGATCTGGT
>Ga0075436_100003887_pt1 | contig 10234 bp, 7 predicted proteins | sample RhiMethybrSRZTD5_FD_75303 | JGI IMG/M metagenome (GOLD analysis project Ga0075436, IMG submission 75303) | Populus rhizosphere microbial communities from Tennessee, USA - Rhizosphere MetaG P. TD hybrid SRZTD5 | ecosystem: Host-associated > Plants > Roots > Rhizosphere > Soil | place: USA... | reverse complement strand
TCCCGCCAGCGAGAAGCTGCTCGCGCACCTCGACAACGACATTCCCAAGGCGACCCGGCTCCTCGCCGACCGGCTGAAGGATCGCGACCGCTGGCTGCGCAAGACCGGCGAGGCGCCGACCCGCGCCGAGCTGGAGGCGACGCTCGCTTCCGAGCGCAACCGCCTCCTCGCGCGCGCGAAGGCGCTCTACCCGAAGGCCACGGAGGCGCTCGCCCGCGGCGTGCTCAGGAAGGACGGTGAGTGGCGCCTGCAGCCGGCGGCGCCGGAGGAGCTGAAGAAGATCCCGGGCCTGCGCGAGGCGCTCTTCGCCCTGTGCAACATGCCGCCGGCGGAATACGACGACCGGCAATGGGAGGCGCTGGAAGCGATCCTCGCGCTGCTCAAGCCCGCCGTCGCGCATCTCAAGGTGCTGTTCGGCGAGCGCGACCAGGCCGACTTCACCGAGTTCGCTCACGGCGCGCTCGAGGCGCTCGGCTCGGTCGACGATCCGAGCGACCTGTTGCTCTCGCTCGACCAGAAGATCTCGCACGTGCTGGTCGACGAGTTCCAGGACACCTCGCTCTCGCAATTCGAGCTCCTCAGCAAGCTGACTTCCGGCTGGCAGGAGGGCGACGGCCGCACGCTGTTCCTCGTCGGCGATCCGATGCAGTCGATCTACCGCTTCCGCGAAGCCGAAGTGTCGCTCTTCTTGCAGGCCAAGCACTCCGGGCTCGGGCCGGTTGCGCTCGAGCCGATCGAGCTCAGCACCAACCGCCGCTCGCAGGAAGGCCTCGTCGCGTGGTTCAACGAGTCGTTCCCGCGCGTGCTCCCCGCGCAGGAAGACCAGACATCGGGCGCCGTGCCGTACCTTCGCGCGTCGCCGCACGAGAGCGCGCTTCCCGGCGCCGCCGTGACCTGGCACTGCGGCTACGACCGCGAGGAGGAAGCGAAGAAGGTCGTTGCTATCGTCCGGGAAGCTTCGGGCAGCAAGGCGATCCTCGTCCGCAACCGCGCGCACCTCGACGAGATCGTGCCGGCGCTCAAGGAATCGGGCATGCGCTTCCGCGCTCTCGACATCGAGCAACTCGGCGAGAAACAGGTGGTGCAGGACCTCTACGCGCTGACGCGCGCGCTCCTGCACCTCGGCGACCGCATCGCCTGGTTGGCCATCCTGCGTGCGCCCTGGTGCGGCCTCACCCTCGCCGATCTCCTGCTCCTCTCGACCGGCCGGAGCGAGGAAGGCGGCAGCGAGTACACCAGCGGCAGCGCGCTCATCTTCGACAAGATGCGCGATGTCACCCATCTCTCGGCCGATGGCCAGAAGCGCGTCGACCGCGTCCGCTCGGTCCTCGCGCCGCGGGTGAAGAACCGGCTGCGCGGCTCCCTGCGCGAGCGCGTCGAGGGCGCGTGGCTTGCGCTCGGCGGCCCCGCGTGCGTCGAAAGCGAGACCGACCTCGAGGACGCCGAAATCTTCCTCGACGAGCTCGAGCGCCTTGAAGAGGCGGGCGAGGTCGATCTCGCGGCTCTCGAGGACAAGATCGACCGCCGCCTCTACGCCCAGCCGGACGTCCAGGCGCCCAGGGACGCGGTCGAGATCATGACCATCCACCGCGCCAAGGGCCTCGAGTTCGACACCGTAATCGTTCCCGGCCTCGACCGCCTGCCGCGCTCCGGCCCGAAGCCGCTCCTCGTCTGGAAGTCGCTCCTTCCCTCAGGCCTCCTCCTCGCGCCGATCGACGAGACCGGCGCCGGCGAGGACCCGACCTACAAGTACGTGCGCGAGCTCGACAGGGAGGCCGACGACATCGAGGCCGGCCGCCTCTTCTACGTCGCCGCCACCCGCGCGAGGCAGCGCCTGCACCTCCTCGCCTGCGCGAAGGCCGACGAAGACCTCAGACCCAAGGACCCCCAGAGGCGCTCCCTTCTCGCGAAGATCTGGTGGCAAGCGCGCGAGCACTTCGGCGAAGCGCCCGCCGCCGCGATCGCAGAGCCCGAGCGCATGCCGATCCACGATGTGCTGCATCGCCTTCCGGACGGCTTCGCCTTGCCGAAGGCGCCTGCTTCGGTGAAGTGGACTGCGCCGGAGGAGGGACGGCAGGAAGAGGAGATCGAGTTCTCATGGGCGGGAGAAACGGCGCGTCATGTCGGCACGATCGTGCATCGCTGGCTGCAGCGCATCGCCGATGACGAGTTGCGGGGATGGGACGCGAAGCGGGTCGATGCATTGAAGAAGCGATTCGAGAAGGAACTCGAACGGCGGGGTGTTCCGCATAGCGACCTGAAGGTCTCAGGCGAGCTCGTCACGACGGCCCTGAAAAACGCGATCTCGGACGAGCGCGGTCGCTGGGTTCTCGGTCCACATCCCGAAGCACAGAGCGAGCATCGCATCCGCGTATCAGGCGCTGCCGGGGCGAACACCTACATCGTGGATCGCATCTTCCGCACGGCGGAGGACGTGCGCTGGATCGTCGACTACAAGACCAGCCGCCACGAGGGTGCCGATGTGGAAGCGTTTTTCGAGCGGGAGAAGGAGCGCTATCGCTCACAGCTTGAGCGCTACGCCGCTGCTTTGGCGGCAGGCCGGTCCGCCTTGGGCCTGTACTTCCCGCTGCTCGTAGGATGGCGGGAATGGGAATACAAGAATCGCCCTTGAATTCCATTCGGATCAATGACCAACGGCAGAGTCCGTCTCAGTCGGATACGTAACCCTCGATCGCGCCTCTTGAGGTCTGCGCGTGCGGCCCATACAATGAGGTCCTCTCCATGGCTGTCGTCCCCATTCGTTTCGATCCCGAACGCGCCCTCGAACTGGTTTTGTATGTCGCCAACGAGTTGCGCTATCCGACGCTGCATTCGGTGTCCAAGGTGGTGTATTTCGCGGACCGGGAGCACCTTTCGCGCTACGGCAGCTTGCTGTCTGGCGATAACTATGTGGCCATGCGGCATGGCCCGGTTCCGAGCGCGATCTACAATCTTCTGAAAGCTGCAGCAGGACGTCAGGAGCCACTGATCCCCCTGACATTCTATGAATTGGTCGGCCAGGCGCTGAAGGTCGAGGGCCGCAGCCGCGTTCAACCCTTGCGGCAACCCAATCTGAACCTTCTCAGCGCGTCGCAACGCGAATGTCTCGACGCTTCCATCAAGACCAATGGCCGACTCAGCTTCGAACGACTCACGGCCAAAAGCCACGACGCCGCGTGGAAGTCTGTCGACGAAAACGACTTGATCGAGGTCAGAGCAATCGCCAAGACGCTGCCGAACGCCAAGCAGGTCCTAGCCTACTTGGAAGAGTAAAGGCCTGCGGAGATGGCGAAGTTGGGTGACGCCTTCTCCGACGAACAGCGCCGCGGATCGGTGAGGCGCCAGCTCCAGCCTGGTGCCGTTATCTACATTGATGTCGTGTTCCCGGAAGGCCGGAAGCCAAAGTATCTTGTCATCGCCTACGTGGACCATGAATGCTGCACCTTCGTCGTCAATTCGCGGGTACACCCTTTCATCGAGGCAAATCCTTCCCTTGCGGTTTGCCAGGTCCGTATCGATGCGGCCAGACACGCCTTCCTCAGGCGAGACTCGCATATCGCCTGTCACCAGGTTCTGCGGCTGCCGACTGCGAATGTCATCACGGAGCTAGCCGGCGACATAAGCCGAATTAAGGGGCGGCTGCATGCGGAGGTGTTGGCGGAGGTCATGGCAGCCGTCAAGCGGGCACCGACCTTATCGCTAGCGGAACAAACGCGGATTGCCAATGCTCTGAGCGCCCTTCACGATAACGAGGGTTGAAAGTCTTCCCAGTAAATGCGAAGAGGTCCGGAAATCCCAGGAGCCCAGCGTCGACCGGAAATCTCTAATCCGACTTGCCGCTATGATGGGAGCCTGCCGCCGGGGAATCAAGCTGAGAGGGGGGTAGATGCCATTCGAAGCGCCGATGACCATCAAGGACGTGCTGGGAAAGATCATTGAAACGGGCTACGTGCTGCCGTCGATCCAGCGCGAGTTCGTCTGGGACACAGATCAGATCGGGAAGCTGTTCGACTCGATTATGCGGGACTATCCCATCGGGTCTCTGCTCCTGTGGGAGATTCCACCGACCAAAATCGAGAGCTACAAGTTCTACCGGTTTCTGGACAAGTATCACGAGCTCGACGCGCGCCACAACCCGCCCCTGACACTTTCCCGGGTCGCGGGGGTGCGAGCGGTGCTCGATGGGCAGCAGCGGCTAACGGCGTTGGTGATCGGGTTGCTTGGTTCGTACGCCGAGAAGCTGCCAAACAAGCGCAGGACCAACAAGGCCGCCTATCCGGTGAAGTATCTGTGTCTCGATTTACTCAATCCCTCAGGTGAGGAGGCTCCGGAATTCAGATATCGGCTGCGCTTTCTGGCCGACGACGAAGTACAAGCGAACAACGAAGAACTGTGGGTCCGGACGGCCGACCTCTACCGCAAATTGAAGAATATTTCCGATGTGACATTGTTTCTCATGCGGGACGAGATCAGGACCGCGTCGAAAGATCGCGCCTCATTCGCCGCTGACACCCTCGGCAGATTCTACGAGTGCGTCAACAGCAAGCTCTCGATCAACTATTTTTTGGAGCGCGACGGAGATCTGGACAAGGTGCTGCAGATATTCATCCGCACGAACAGCGGCGGAACCAAGCTGAGCTACTCGGATTTGCTGCTTTCGATTGCTACGGCGGCGTGGGCGAACGTGGACGCGCGGGAGGAGATTCACAGGTTCGTGGACGAGCTGAACAGCGTCAACGAGGAGCTTTCGTTCGAAAAGGACTTCGTCCTTAAGGCATCGCTCGTGCTCGCAGATATCCCGGATATCCGCTTCAGCGTGGAGAACTTCAACGCCAAGAACATGGCCACGATTGAGAAGAAGTGGAGCGACATCAAGGAGGCACTCAGGGTCACGGCGATGCTCGTAGATCAGTTTGGCTACAGCGACCGCTCTCTCATCGCAGCAAACGCGCTGATCCCTATCGCTTATTACCTGTTGCGGAGGAATCTTGGCGAGGACTACCTCGGGCGACAGACATTTCGCGTGGACCGCGAGAGTGTGCGCAAATGGCTGGCCACGGTGCTGTTGCGCGGCACATTTGGCAGCATGGTGGACACGATCCTTGCGGCGCTGCGCAAGGTGGTCCAGGACAAGGGCGAACGTGCGTTCCCGACGGACGCCATAGCCGCGCGCCTGACTGAACTCAACCGACCACCCCGCTACTCTGCGGAGGAGGTCGACGGTCTGTTGGACATCGGCTACGGTGATCGGAGAGCATTCCTGCTCCTCAGCCTGCTCTATCCGGAGTTCGATTACTCAGAGCCATTCCACATCGATCACGTCTACCCCAAGGCGAAGCTAACGGGGCGTCGACTGGAGAAGCAAGGGATTGCCTGGGAATTGGCGGAGCAGATGGCGGAACAGCGCGATTGCCTGGCGAACCTCCAACTGTTGCGTGGAAGACCCAATCAAGAAAAATCGAACACCGATTTCGATAAGTGGCTGAAGAACAAATATCCGGAGAAGCGCAACCGAGAAATTTTCCTGCAGGGCAATCTCCTTCCAACCGACCTAGTATACAGGTACGAGGACTTTCATCGATTTGTGGAGGTACGGGAGCAAGTCATGGCGAAGAGAATCAAGGAACTGCTCTGCTAAGCATTGTTGCGCGCAGGGCGTAAAGAATAATTCGGAAAAGTGCTCGACCCTAGCACCACGCTCGCGCTCCTCGCCTCGGCGTTTCTCGGCACCGCGGTGGTGATCGCGAACGTCGGTCTCCGCCACCTCGACCCCGCGCGCGGGGCGCTCGTCAGCATTCCCTCGACGACGCTGCTTTTCGGCGTCCTTGCGCTGTTCCTCTTTCGCGGCGAAGGCTGGAACGCGGCGGCGCTCGCGATCTTCGCGGTCGTGGGGCTGATTTTTCCGGCGCTGGTGACCTTTCTCAACTTCGAGTCGAACCGCCTGACGGGACCGACCGTCGCCGGGACGATCTCGAGCACGACACCGCTGTTTGCCGTGCTGGGCGCGATGCTTTTTCTCGGCGAGCCCCTCAAGCTGGCTGCGGTGGCGGGAACCGCGGCGATCGTTCTCGGCATGATCGCGCTCACCGCGCACGGTGCGGACCGGCCGCGCGCCTGGGCAGCGTGGGTGATCCTGCTTCCTCTTGCCGGCGCCGCGATCCGCGGCGGAGCGCAGGCGGCGGTAAAAGGGGGCCTCGCGCTGTGGCCCGATCCTTTCATCGCAGCGCTGGTCGGCTACTGCGTGTCGTCCGTAACCATCTTTGCGGCGAACCGCGCCTTTGTACCACGTTCCGACGCTCCGCCAGCTCGGCGCGGCGTCTTCTGGTTCATCGCCGTCGGAATCTGCAACGGCCTCGGCGTGCTGGCGATGTACGCGGCGCTCAACGGCGGGCGCGTGAGCGTGGTCTCGCCGCTGGTCGCGACCTACCCGCTTTTCACGCTCGCGCTGAGCGCAATGTTTTTGCGCGAAGAGAAATTCGGGCCGCGCGTGCTGCTCGGCGTCGCTCTCACGGTCACCGGGGTGATCGTGCTCGCTCGCGCCTGAGAAGCGGCGCTATTCGAGGTATTTCGCCACCGGGAAATCCCGCGAGTACTGCGGCCCGGCGATGAACGCCTTGGGGTCGTAGGTCCAGAACTGGCTCACGTTCGGGTAGGTCGCGACCGTCGTGTTCACCAGCTCGCCGTTCTTGCGCTCCACCTTGCGCACGTAGACGTTGAGAATCGGCTTGCCGTAGTCGTCGAGGCGCAGCGGCCCCATCGGGCCGTGGTCGAGCTTGACGTTGTGCAGCGCCCTGACGAACGCCGCCTTGTCCTCGAACCTGCCGTTCACCAGCTTCATCGCCTCCTCGATCCACAGGCCGGAGGTGTACGTGGCCGCGGTGTAGAAGCCGGGCGTCACCTTGTATTCCTTCCGGATCGACTCGACGAAGCGCTTGTTGTCGGGCGTGTCGCGGTCGACCGTATACCAGCTCGCGGTGTAGACGCCGATCGCCTCGTCGCCCATGTTCTTGAGAACGCCTTCGTCGGTGAGCGTCGGGTTGCCCATCACGATCGGCTTCAATCCGTACTCGCGGTAGGCGCGCAGGAAGCGCAGCGGGTTCGAGCCGGCGAAGCCGGCGTAGACGCCGTCGACGTTGCCCTTCAGCTGGCCGATGAACGAGCCGTAGTCGGGTGCGTTGAGAGGCGGCCAGAGCTTCTGTACGATCTTGCCGCCGCCGTCCTCGAAGGTCTTGTGGAAGCCCGCCGCGCCCTCGTGGCCGTAGGTGAAGTCGTCGGCAATCATCGCGACGCGTTTCATGCCGAGCTTCTTGGCCGCGTAGTCGCCCATCGCGTACATCGCCTGCGCCGCGGTGCCGTAGGTGTGGATCACGTAGTCGCTCTTCCTCTGCTGCGCGAGGTCGTTCTGCGCCGCGGACATCGGCGGAAGGAGCGGCACCTTCGCCTGCAGCACGTAGTCGTCGATCGCGAGCGCCTCGAAAGTGGCGAGCGGGCCGACGAGGACGTGCACCTTGTCGCGCTCGACCAGCTCCTGCGCCTTGGTCTTCGCCTGCGCCGGCTGGCCCGCCGTGTCGGCGAAGACGATCTCGACCTTGCGCCCGGAGAGCGTGTGGCTGCGCTCCTTGAGGAAGAGGTTGATCCCATCCTCCATCTGTTTTCCGCCCGCGGCGAGCGGCCCGGTGCGAACGGTGAGAAAGCCGATGCGCAGAGGCTCGCTCTGCGCGAGCGCCGCGCCCGGCAGGATTGCGAGGACCGCGAGTGCAAGCAGGACCCTGATCGAAAAGCTCATGACTCCTCCATTTGACGACAATCGTCGTGTGGGCGGTATCCTACCAGCACTCGCGCAGGAGGCTTACAATGAACTCATGCGTCCGGAACTGCTGAAGCTCGCGGCCCGCTTCGCCGAGCGCGAAGAGCGCTTCGCAATCGTGACCGTGGTGCGGCGCGAGCCCCCCAGCTCGGCCCGGGTCGGCGACGTCGCGCTGGTGACCGAGCGCGGCGAGTACCACGGCTGGACGGGCGGCGGCTGCACGCGCTCGAGCGTACTGCTCGAAGCGATGCGGGCGATCGCCGACGGCGAGCCGCGCTTGCTGAGCCTTTCGCCCGAGCCCGAGGGCGGGCGGCGTCCCGGCGTGGTTTTCCTTCCCATGACCTGCGAAAGCGGAGGTACCGTGGAAATCTACGTCGAGCCGGTGCTGCCGGCGGCGCGCCTGCTGCTGTTCGGAAGCTCGCCCGCGGTGCGGGTGCTCGCGCGCATCGCCCATGCCGTGGGCTACCGGGTCGACGTCATCGACCCCGACGCCGACGAGGGCGCATTCCCGGACGCCAAGGTGCAGCGTTCTCTCGCGGCGGATGCGCTGCCGCGCGGCGCGCACGTCCTGGTCGCGACCCTGGGCGAAGGCGACATCGAGGCGATCGAGGCGGCGCTTGCGCGCTCGCCCGCCTATCTCGGCGTGATCGCGAGCTCCAAGCGCTTCGCGCAGCTTCGCGATGCCTTGCTCGCCCGCGGCGTCGCCCGCGAAGCCATCGAGCGCATCGCCGCGCCCGCGGGACTGGACATCGGTGCGCGCACGCCCGAGGAGATCGCCGTGAGCATCATGGCGCAGATCGTCGAGCGCCGCCGGGGCGTGGCGGCAGCGATACAGACGGCAAACGTTCCGGTGCGCGAGGCGGTCGATCCGGTGTGCGGCATGAGCGTCAAGGTCGCGGGCGCGCGCCACACCGCGGAGGCGCTCGGCGCCGCCTACTATTTTTGCTGCGCAGGATGCCGCACCAAGTTCCTCGCAGACACGGCGCGCTACCTTGCCGCGGGCGCCGGGGCGCGCGGCTCTTGAACGCCGCTCGTCGACGAGCGATCCCGATATAAGGGAATGCTGATAAACAGGCGGGGCTTGCTCGCTTTCGTGGGCTGATGTATCGTCGGCGGCACAAGAATAATATCCCGTCGGCATACGTTAACGAGGGCAGAGGGTGCGCCGTGATCCAGCCGCGCTCCGTTCTGTTTCGGTCTGTGGGGCTTGCAGCGCGCAACGCGCGGAAAGGGGGGACCGATGATTCCTGCGGCATTCGATTATCACCGTGCTGACACGCTCGACGAGGCCTTGAAGCTGCTGAAGAAGCACGGCGACGATGCGAAGGTGCTCTCGGGAGGCATGAGCCTCCTGCCCATGCTCAAGCTGCGCCTCGCGTCCTTCGCCCACCTCGTCGATATCAACCGCGTTCCCGGCCTGGACTACGTCAAGGAAGAGAAGGGTACTCTGCGCATCGGAGCGATGACGCGCCAGGCCGCGCTCGAGCGCTCCGATCTCATCCGGACCAAGTATCCCATTCTCGCGGATGCCATTCCCTTGATTGCCGATCCGCTGGTGCGCAACCGCGGAACCATCGGCGGAAACGTCGCGAACGGCGATCCCGGGAATGATCAGCCCGCGATCATGATCGCGCTGGGCGCCACCTTCGTCGTGCGCGGGGCCAAGGAGCGCAGCATCGCGGCTAACCAGTTCTACAAGGGGCTGTACGACACCGCCCTCGCGCGCAGCGAGATCCTCACCGAAGTCCGCATTCCGATCCCGCCGGCCAAGAGCGGCGGCGCGTACGCCAAGCTGAAGCGCAAGACCGGCGACTTCGCCGTCGCCGCAGCGGCGGTGCAGTTGACGCTGGGCAAGAACGGCGCCGTCGAGCGCGCCGGCATTGCGCTCACCAACGCCGGCCTCACGCCGATCGAGGCGGCCGACGCGGCGAAATATCTCGTCGGCAAGATTCCGGACGAAAAAACCATCGCGGAAGCGGCGAAGCTGGCGGCGGCGAAGAGCTCGCCGTCCGCCGACCGGCGCGGCTCGGTCGAGTACAAGAAGGAAATGGCGCGGGTTCTGACGACGCGCGCGCTGCGTAAAGCGGTCCAGCGCGCGGGAGGAAGCTAAATGGCCAAGCACAAGATCAGCGTCACCATCAACGGCGCGGTGCGCGAGGCGGAGGTCGAGTCACGCCTCCTGCTCGTCCATCTCATCCGCGAAGTGTTCAGGATGACGGGCACGCACGTCGGCTGCGACACCTCGCACTGCGGCGCGTGCACCGTGGTCCTCGACGGCAACCCGGTGAAGTCGTGCACGGTGCTCGCGGTGCAGGCCGACGGCGCGAAGATCACCACGGTCGAGGGGCTGGAGCAGGGCGGCAAGCTCCATCCGGTGCAGGAGGGCTTCACCGAGAAGCACGGCCTGCAGTGCGGCTTCTGCACGCC
>Ga0075436_100003886_pt1 | contig 10237 bp, 6 predicted proteins | sample RhiMethybrSRZTD5_FD_75303 | JGI IMG/M metagenome (GOLD analysis project Ga0075436, IMG submission 75303) | Populus rhizosphere microbial communities from Tennessee, USA - Rhizosphere MetaG P. TD hybrid SRZTD5 | ecosystem: Host-associated > Plants > Roots > Rhizosphere > Soil | place: USA... | reverse complement strand
CGCCAGTCGCCCAGCTTCAGGCTGATGATTTCCACGTCTTTGGAACGGTCAAAAAGGCTGTCCGGGAACAGGCGCTTGATGAGCAAGCGGAACCCCCCAAACAGGAGGCCTGCAACTAGCGCGAAGCCCATTAGAATGGCAACCAGCAGGATGACGCCGACTAACAGGTTGCCAATGTTGTCGCGTTTGCTGAAGAACGTATTCTGGTTCCAGGTAATATCAGCATCGTAATTCACCTGGTCGAGCAGCGACTTGGCATCGCTGTTGGAAACCTGGCCGGAAACCAGCGCCACCAGTGGACCGCTGCGCTTGACCCGGCGGTCCGGATTTTCCGCTTGCGATGTGGTGTGCAGGGCCGCGTCCATCGCCTTGGCGCGCTCGGCCGCGATCTGCGGTGTGGGATAGGAAATTACCATCAGCGTGGCGTCCGCTTGGGAACCCGCTGAGGTTGCATACTGCGCCATCGCCACTTCCGCACCCTTGCCAAAATCCACCATCTCAGGAGCAACAGGAGTGGAAACATCACCTAAACCCACAGGTCCCATGAAATAGCGGACACTATTCGCGCGCCTCGCCTGTTTGGGCAAGTAGCTCAGCACGGGGGGCAGGTTGCGCGCACTTCCGGCAGGCAGCGGCAGGGACGCGGCCAGATCGCGCAATTCGGCCGCAGACATCGCCGTCACCCGGTCCAGCACAGCATCTACCACGATGTTGCCGCGCACAAACAGAACCCGGCCGTTAGCCGAGGCGCCTTGGTCGCCTATATTTTCCGCCGCCATCTCCGGTTGTTTGTAGAAGCTGAAGGCGCCAAATGCTCCGCTGGCATCGGCAAAGCGCGCCGCCTTCACCTTCATCACGCGATCCGACCGCGTATAGGTGGCCTGCTCCATTTCGCGAAACCCATATTCTTTGAGCAGTGGAGCAAAGGCGGCATCGGCTTGGGCGGCATCCTGGCTTCCCGCTGGTGTCCCTGAGAGGCTCCATCCGGCAAATTCGGTCGGCAAAAATGATGGGCTGCTGCTTGTGGGCGCTGCCAAGGCTGCGGCCAGGCTCACCAGGCAGAATACGAGAAGGACGGCTATTTTCCTCATGCGGCTCAAAACGGGTTGGAAAGAAACTACCTGCTTTTAATTAGATTACGCTCGACTGGCCGAAGTTTCTACTTTCGCGGGCTACTGGCCATTCCCTTGGGGGCCGCTGCTGGCCACTTTGATCCCGCTCAGGCCGCTGGCATAGCGGGAAATACCCCGGTACAAGGATTGCGCAATACGCTGCCGGTAGGCCGGGCTGCGCAGCTTATGTTCGTCCTGCGGATTGCTGACGAAGGAGATCTCCGCCAGGATGGAAGGCATTTGCGCGCCAATCAGCACCACGAACGGCGCTTTCTTCACTCCCCGGTCACGAATGGCCGCACTGCGCCCCGCCAGCCCCGCGTACAGCGAATGTTGCACGTCAGCGGCGAACTCCCGTGACTCCTCCACCTTCTCCTGCAGCGCTATGGTCTTCACCAGTTGCTGCAGTTGATGGATGGACTGGTCAGAGACGGCGTTCTCTCGCGCCGCAACCTCCAGGGCATCGCTGGAGGTAGTGAAATTCAGGTAGTAAGTTTCCACCCCGCGCGCATCGGGATCGTGGCTGGAATTGGCGTGCACGGAGACAAATAGGTCGGCTTGCGCCTGGTTGGCGATCGCGGTGCGCTCTTCCAGGGGTACGAAAGTGTCGTCCTGGCGCGTGTAAACCACATCTGCGCCCAGGCGCTGCTCTAGCAGTTTGCCCAGGCGTAGGGCCACATCCAGCACCAGATCCTTTTCTTCCAGGCCGTGGGGGCCAATGGTGCCGGTATCGTGACCGCCATGCCCGGGATCAATCACGATTTTTCCAATCTTCAATCCCAGCGCGCGGATCAAGGAGCGGTCGCCGCTCGCCGTAGGCCTCGCCTCGCGCGCCTCCACCTCATCGCCGCCTTCTCGGATCACGACCTTTGAGGGACGCTTCACCGAGGGCGGCAGGACTACGGCCTGCTGATCTTCGGCGGTTGCATCTGGAATGGCATCGTCGGTGATGATTTTCAGCGCCGGTCGAGCGCTCGCCTTCGCCGTGGAGGTCAAAGGCGTCGTCGGGCGCGCTTGAGCAGCCTGATCTGCTCCCGCTTTCGCCTTCTTCACCGCGGGCGCTGCTTTGCCCTCCGTCGCACCGGTGCTTTTGCCGTCTTCGGTTGTCGGGTGGCTTGCCCTTTCGCCCTTCAGCGGGCCCGGTTGCGCCGCGGCGGAATTTGCTTCAGGGCCGTGGATATCAATGATCAGCCGGTCAGGATTGGGCAGCAAAAATGCGGAGTATTGCGCGCGCTTGTCCACCTGCAGCACGATGCGGGCATCGCCGGGCTTGTATTCCGCTACCCGGATTTCCTTCAATACACCGGTTTTAACCTGAAAAATCTTATCCGCCAGGCCCGGCGCCAGGCGCGTCCAGTGCAGGTCAAACACAATGCGTTCGGGGTGCGCCAGGCGCTCGGAGTGGAAGGTTGTGTCCGTGTCCAGGTCAAGCGCTACCCGAGCGGAATCCGGCGCCGACCAGTAACGCACGCGCCTCACCCGGGGCAGGCTCTTATCGTTATCCCGTTCCGGCAATTTTGCCTGTGCTGCCGCCACTGGAGCGGGCTTCTGCGCAACTTTCAAATCGGCAAGCGCCTGCCGTGCCTCCTCGGCGTGGTGATTCCGCGGGAAATGCTTCAGGAAATCCTGGTAAGCCGCTTTGGCCTGCGCCGGGTCGCGCAGGTCCTCCTTGTAGATATGGGCGATGGTGAGCAGGGCATCGCTGCGTTCACGACTCCCGGGATATTCCCGGCGGAGAAAATTATATTGCCCGATGGCGGCGCGCAGCATTTTGGCGTCATCGAACTGGCGCCCCATGTCCGCCAGCAGTTCCGCGACCGCCACGACGCTCGCTGGCGCCTTGCTGGAGCCGGGATCCAGGTAATACACCCGCCGGTAAGCATCAATCACGCGCTGGTAGTCGTGCCGCTTACGTTGTTCAGCGCTGCGCCCGTTCAGGCTGTCACGCGACTTTTCTGCACGGGCAAACTGCGCCAGCGCTGCCTGCGTCTTGCCCGAACCGGCGGCTGCCGGTAACGCCAAGCCGGCAATCAGCAGCACCGCGGCACACAACCGCGTCCCACCTGGGAGTATCTGTTTCAATGTGTTAGCCCGTTCCCGCTACCGCCGCACCGAACTGCGCTAATCGGTGTTGGTCATTGTGATCACGCCCTGCGCGTCGCGATATACGCGCACCGGATCCCGGTTGGGCATGACAAACATTCCTGGCGCCGACTTGCCGCTCCAGTACAAGTTGGTGATCTTCTTCACGTAGTTGCGCGTTTCGGCATAAGGCGGCACCCCGGAACTGCGCATCACCGCTCCCACTCCGGCGTTGTAAGCCGCCAGCGTCAGCCGCACATCGCCGCCGAAGTTGTTCAGCAGATCCTTCAGGTGGCGCACCCCGGCATCCACGTTTTGCGCCGGATCGAAGGGGTTGGTGACCTTGAGTTCCCGGGCCGTGTTCGGCATCAATTGCATCAGCCCCATGGCCCCCGTGCGCGATACCGCGTGCGGGTTGAAGTTGGACTCCACCTTGATGACGGCGCGCACCAGGTTGGGATCCACGTTGTGACGCGCGGCCGCCCGCTCAATCTCAGCATCAATGTCCGCCGAAGAAGCCATACGATCGGCAGAGGTCGTTGCCGGAGCCGCACGCATCATGCTACGCACTTCCGCTGCTGCGGAACGGGCTGCCCGCATGGAGGAGTGGCTGGCCGGCGGAACCGGCTTCCAGCGGTGCTCGGTGCTGCTCCAGTACATTAACCGGGCGCCCGCGGGCTGCGGTCGCGGCGCTGCACGCCGCGCCTTCGGCGCGGCATCGTTCACGTAAACCGTGCGCCCATTTTGCTGTACTACGACGATCTCACCGGGTGCCGTAGCGGAGTCGGGGCCGGTGCTGGCCTGCAGCGATGGCGTGGTGAAAAGAAAGGAGATCGCGATTGCGGGAATGGCCATCAGGACGAATTGCAGACGCATGCGCATCATCGGGTAAGGCTTTCGGCGAAGAAACACACCTTCGCTTACCTACCCTCAGCCTGACAGAGATTCACCAGAGTGCAACGATTATAGGGCCGTCCGGAGCGGCAAACAATCTGCCGAAGGGCTACTGAACCACCGAAGTAATACGGCTAAGTGACTGTGGTGCAGAGGATTAACTGATTCGCCATTGTGTGCCTTGGCATTAGCACTCGGCATTCACCCAAGCGCGCCAAGCAATGAGCACTTAACGATTAGTTCCCCGACGGTTTTTGCCTTCTCCCGTCAATTCCACGCAGTGGCTAAGTGCTAAAACTCAATTACAATCCCTTCAGTTCCCGATGAACTCCTTTGCCACTCCCACCCGCCAGACGCCGGACGCGGCAATGCTCTTCGGTTTCTGGTACCGTGCCCTGGCCAGCGAGCGCGTGCGCCATAACCGGCTGCAAAAGGCCATGTTGCTGGAAATCCCGCTGGTGATTGGCCGCGACGCCCAGGGCCGCGCCTTCGCCCTGCGCGACGCCTGCCCTCACCGCGGCATGCCTCTCTCCTGCGGGTTGTTTGATGGGCAACAACTGGAGTGCAGCTATCACGGCTGGAAGTTCGATGCTCACTCCGGACAATGCCAGCTCATTCCCTCCTTGACCGCCGATCAGAAGCTGCGCGTCGACCGCATTTACGCCGGCGCACTGGCCTGCGCCGAACACGACGACTACATCTGGGTATTTGTGCCTGAACCGGGTCCCGCGGGAGCTGGTGCCACCAAACCGGAGGAGCCGCCGATGCCCGCACCCCGCGTGCCCACGTTTTCCAGCGCCTACAAACTCGCCTACCTGACCGCCGACATGCCGGTTAACGTGGACCATGGCATTATCGGGCTGATGGATCCGGCGCACGGGCCCTTTGTGCACCAGGCCTGGTGGTGGCGCTCCCGCCACAGCATCCATGAGAAGCAGAAGGCCTTTGAGCCCATTCCCAATGGTTTCCGCATGAGCGCGCACACGCCCTCATCCAACAGCGCGCCTTACAAGCTGCTGCGCCTCTACGCCGACGCCGAGTCCATCACCACTACCATTGATTTCGTGCTGCCCAACCTGCGTTCGGAAACCATCCGGGCGGGGAAGTACTGGTTCTCTAGCCTGACCACGGTCACGCCCATCACCCGCAACCGCTGCCGCATTGATGTGGTGGCGGCATGGAACATTTTTCGCTGGCTGCCCTTCGGCCCCAGGCTGCTCAAGTTTGTGTTTGGCAAGTTTGTGGAGCAGGACCGGCGCACTATGGAGTTGCAGGCTGAAGGCCTGAAGCACGATCCCCATCTGATGCTGATTGATGACGCCGATCGCCCCGCCAAGTGGTATTTCCAGCTCAAGCAGGCCTACATGGATGCCCGCCCCAACGGTGGCGAGATGCGCCACCCTATGTCGGGGCCGGTTACTTTGAAATGGCGCAGCTGAACCGCGTTTACGCTGGCGAGGCCAATTCCTGCGTTTCTTCGAGTTCTTCTCCGACTAGATAGTTCAGCGCCTGCTCCCGAGTCTGGAAGATGGGAAACTCACGAACTGTGAAGGCCTTTACATTATCGTAAAAGGCTTTGGGGAAGTTTGCGGCTCCGATCCAGGCCGAGCGCTTGACGTGGGGACGGTCATAAACCATGGCTTTCTTCAGGTGTTCGAGGGCGTTGCGGTCTACTTGCGCATCACTGAAATCGGCCAGCAGCAGCACGGAGTGCTCCGGTTCAGGGGTGACGTAGCTGGGGACTAAGTCGCAGATGGTGGCCACCTGCGCGGCCGTGCAGCCGCTCAGGTCAACCAGCAGAATGCGCTGCCCCTGGTGAGTGATAAAGCGGACCCGATCGCCATTCATGTCGGCCTCCCCAAGCGGGCCCGGAATTCACGGTATATACAACGTTTGGCTGCCCAAGTCCAGCACACTCCGGCATTCCGAACATGGCAAGGAGCAGGGCGGGGCTGACACGTGTGGGGGCGGGGCTATGCCCCAGCCCGGGCGGGTCGAAGACCGCCCCCACAAGCATCCGCTACTTCAGCATGGATTCAATCAGGGAATAGGCCTCGTTCAGCGCGGCATCGAGGTTTTCAGGGCTTTTGCCTCCGGCTTCGGCCATATCAGGCCGCCCGCCCCCGGAGCCGCCTACCCTCTCCGCAATGGGGCGGATGATTTTGCCCGCCGGCAGCCGGCTGGTCAGGTCCTTGGTTACACCCACCAGCAGCGCCACCCGCCCATCCGAGGCTGAGCCCATCACCACCACGCCTGAGCCCAGCTTGTCGCGCAGTTGGTCCATCAAAGTTCGCATCTGCGGACGCTCCAGGTTGTCCACCCGCGTGGCCAGCACCTTCACGCCGTCCACGACGCGCACATTCTGGTCCTGGCTGGACACGGACGAGGCGGCGCTCTTCAGCCGCGCTTTGTCCAGCTCCTTGCGCAAGCGCTTGATCTCTTCGTCGCGGCTTTCGATTTCGTGGCGCAGCGCTGTGGCCAGCGAGCCTTCCGGCGCCTCGCCAAAATGCACCAGCCCTCGGGCGACACCTTCGAGCTGATGGTCGGCGCGGAAGTGGTGCAGCGAGCCGGTGCCGGTCACGGCGTTCACCCGGCGCACGCCGCTGGAAACGCTGCCCTCATCCAGCACCTTGACCAGCCCGATCTCGCCCGTGGCGGCGGTATGGGTGCCGCCGCAGAGTTCGGTGGAGAAGTCGCCAATCTTGATGACCCGCACCCGGTCGCCGTACTTTTCGCCGAACAGCGCCATAGCGTGGTACTCGCTGATGGCGACATCCAGGGGCACGTCCTCGATCACCTGCACCTTCTCATTGCGCAGCACTGCCCTGTTGGCCAGGTCTTCAATGTCCTGCAGTTCCTCGTCTTCCACCGCGGTGAAATGCGAGAAGTCGAAGCGCAGGTGGTCGGGAGCCACCAGCGAGCCCGCCTGCTTCACGTGCTTGCCCAACACCTCGCGCAGGGCGGCATGCAGCAGGTGGGTGGCGGTGTGGTTGCGCATGGTTTCGGCGCGCACCTCGGTATTAACCACCGCATCCACGTGATCCCCGATGTGAATCGGCTGACGCGCCACAATTTTGTGCGCGCGCACCCCCTGGATGGGGTAGTAGCAGCCGCGCACTTCGGCCACGAGGCTCGTATGGTCGGCGCCATAAAGCCAGCCCACATCGCCTACCTGCCCTCCGGCCTCGGCATAGAAGGGCGTGTGGTCGAGGATGACCTCGCCCTCGTGACCCGGGTTCAGTTCCTGTGCGCCCTGGTGATTGGCGCCGATGATGGCCAGCACCTCGCAGTCGCGCGAGGCGGTCTGCCGATAGCCTTCAAACGCCGTTGCCGGCAAGTTGCGGTAGGCCGGGTTCGCGGTCTGCTTGTGGCCGCCCTTCCACGATGCCTTGGCGCGGACGCGCTGCTCTTCCATGGCGCGATCAAAGCCGGCCTGGTCGAGCTCTACGCCAGAATCCCGGCACGCATCCTGAATAAAGTCGACCGGCATGCCATAGGTATCGTAAAGCTTGAACGCCTTGTCGCCAGGGTACTCAACTCGCATGCCGTTCTGGCTGAGTTCCGAAATTCGCCGACGCAATGCCTCGCGTTCTCCCGTGCGTGCCTGCTCTGTCATGGTGAGGGTCTGTCCGGACCTGAAGCGTCTGTCGGCATCCTGAACAGCAACCGCGAGGTCGTCTTCTAAACGAGCCAAAGCTTGATCCAGCGTGCGCGCGAAGCGCGTCTCCTCCGCATGCACCGCCTTGGATACGCGCTCGGCGTTTTCCTTCAGCTCCGGGTATGCGTCCTGCATCAGGTCACAGACCGCGAACACCATCTCGTAGAGAAACGGCTTGGTCTGGCCCAGCAGGCGCCCGTGCGTAATCGCCCGGCGAATGATCTTGCGGAGCACATAGCTGCGGCCTTCATTGCCGGGAATCACGCCGTCGGAAATCAGGAAGGTGGCCGCGCGCGAGTGGTCGGCAATTACGCGCAGGCTGGCGGCGCCGCGCGCGCCCGTCTCGGCGCGGATTTCTTTTTCATAATCCGCTCCGCATAGCTCCGCCGCCCGCTTCATCAGCGGCACAAAAAGATCGGTGTCGTAATTGGAAATTTTGCCCTGCAGCACCGCCGTCACCCGCTCCAGCCCTGCGCCCGTGTCAATAGAAGGCGCAGGCAGAGGGTTCAGGTTGCCGCCGGCGTCGCGGTCGAACTGCATGAACACCAGATTCCATATCTCCACGTAGCGGCCGCACTCGCAGCCAAACTGGCAATCCTTGTGGCCCTGGTCGCTGGCCTCCGGGCCCATGTCGTAATGAATTTCGCTGCACGGGCCGCAGGGGCCGGTATCGCCCATCTGCCAGAAGTTGTCCTTCAGGCCAAACTCGTAGATGCGCTCCTTGGGCACCTTCTGGTCTTCATGCCAGTAGCGGTAGGCCTCTTCGTCGCGGGGCACGCCGCCCTCGCCTTTGAAGATGGTGACGAATAGACGTTCCGGGGGGATGCCAAACCATTCCTTGGAGGTCACCAGCTCCCAGGCAAACTTGATGGCGTCCTTCTTGAAGTAGTCGCCGAAGGAAAAATTCCCCAGCATCTCGAAGAACGTGTGGTGGCGGTTGGTGAAGCCGACGTTCTCCAGGTCGTTGTGCTTGCCGCCCGCGCGCACGCATTTCTGCGAAGTGGTGGCCCGCTTGTAGTCGCGCTTTTCCAGCCCCAGGAAAACGTCCTTGAACTGGTTCATGCCCGCGTTGGTGAACAGCAGGGTAGGATCGTTGGCCGGCACCAGCGAGGAGGAATGCACCTCGCGATGGCCGTGCTGGATGAAAAAGTCCAGAAATTTGCGGCGAATTTGCGAACCGGTGAGCATGGGAGATTAGCAATTATTCTAGCATCCGATATTCTTTTGATTATTTTCTCCGCCGAGACGCCGAGGACTTCGAGCAGGCTACGGTTGGGGTCCCGATTCGGCAACAGGCCAGGAGTCGGGGATAAGTCCGTAGGGACGGCTGAAGCATGGCTGACTCTTGTGGTTTTCTCGGCGGTGGAATTTGGTTCTACGGTGTGGGCTCGCCCTCCAACGCGCTCAGCACCTCCTCATCCACGTCCCACTTCTTGAGAATGGTCACAATCACCTTGGTGGTGAATCCGGCGCGGGCCAGGGTACGGAAGACGCGCGCCGCCTGCTTCTGGTCGGAAGGTTTTTGCAAACGCTTGCGGCGCAGGAAGGCGCGCGCCAGTTGCTCATCGTTTACTTCGGAGTAGGCGCCTGAAACCGCATTTTCGATTACGTCCCCGTGCACGCCCCGGCTTTTCAGATCGGAGATGACGCGCAGGCGCCCAAATTTCTCATTGTCCCGCCGGTAAGACGAAAAGGCGCTGGCGTATTGCGCGTCATTCAAGTAACGCTGCTCTTTGAGGCGCAGGACTACCGCCTCCACCAGGGCTTCGCCGCCCGCCTTCTCGTCCACCCGCTGGCGCAGCAGGCGCTTGAGTTCCGCTACTGACCGCATGCGCCGGCCCAGAGCGCCCACGGCATACTCGTAAAGCGTGGCCTCATCGCTAATCTTCTTTTTCGCGCGGGAGAAGGCCATGCCCTAAAGGGTAGCGCGAAACGGCGTCAGCGCGTAAGTAGCGCAAGATCTTTCGACTTGGACGGGCATCTGGATCGCCGTCCTAACTGAGGATGACACTCACCGATAAAAAAAGGCGCGCCTCGCGGCGCGCCCAACTTGCACGGTTCAAAGCTAAAACTTGGAAAGACCTGCCGCCTGCATCTCCGCGCGGGCCATGTCGGTGGTAGAGGAAATGCCTTGCGCCCGCAGTTTGAAATCGTCGGCGTTGGAGGCATTCTCCAGGGCGGTTTCGTAGGTGATCAGGTTCTGCTGGCACAAGTCCCACAGCGACTGGTCGAAGGTCTGCATCCCGTACTGCGACGTGCCGGCGGCAATCGCTTCCCGGATCATGCGCGTCTTTTCCGGCAGCAGAATGCAGTCGCGCACATAGGCAGTCGCAATCATGACTTCTACCGCGGGCACGCGGCCCTCGGAGTCGGCGCGGCGCACCAGGCGCTGGCTGACTACGGCGCGCACCGTGGCCGCCAGCTGGGTGCGGATCTGCTTCTGCTCCGGCGGCGGAAACACCGCGATGATGCGGTTGATGGTTTCCACCGC
>Ga0075436_100003883_pt1 | contig 10239 bp, 10 predicted proteins | sample RhiMethybrSRZTD5_FD_75303 | JGI IMG/M metagenome (GOLD analysis project Ga0075436, IMG submission 75303) | Populus rhizosphere microbial communities from Tennessee, USA - Rhizosphere MetaG P. TD hybrid SRZTD5 | ecosystem: Host-associated > Plants > Roots > Rhizosphere > Soil | place: USA... | reverse complement strand
TCACCGCCACCAGACCGCCATAGATCTCGCTGGGGTAGTTGAGGACGAAATACTGGTATTCGACGAACTTGAGCAGCGCGAGGAGCACCCCGCCTGCCAGCCCGTAGAGGATGACGCGTCTCACTGGCGGAATAAGCCCCTACCCTTCCTTCCGGATCAACCTCCCCAGCGCGACCCGGTCCGCCGCCAGCAGCTCCGCCACGCGTTGATGGTTGACGTCGGCGACGATGATCTGCCCGACTTCCTGATTGACCTCGCGGAAGATGCCGTGCGACTTCATCTTCTCCGTCTGGTACAGGTTGTCCTGGGTGGGAGTCACGTAGTGCACCGAGTCGGCCTTGAAGCGGTGGACCAGCCAGAGATGGATGAGGGTCATCAGGCGCTTCTTGCGTAAGGCGTCCGCGAAGGTGTTCTGGTCGCGCACCGAGAGGATGCTGCGGCCGCGGCGGTCGTGGACGGGGGCGAAGACGACGTTGGCGTGCTTCTCCTCGTCCTGCCCGTAGATGCCGAGCTCGAGCAGCTCCGAGCCGGCGCGGTGCGGCCGGAGCTGGACGCGCAGCTTACCGGGAAGCTCATAGTGCGCGCTCCATAGTGCCAGCCAGTCCTCGAGCAGCTTTCTCGGCACTTCGGTCTGTACGAGATGCTGGTGTTGGGTGGAGCCCTTGCCCATCGCCTTGGTGGTCGCCGTGCGACCCGACGAAGCGAGGAGGGCGGCGTCGCTCCGCGGACCGCCGACGAGAGTCTGCGGAGTGCGGTAGGGGGACTCGACCATGCGCAGCTTGCGCTGCAGGCGGGCCAACGCCAGCATGCCGTCCTGCCTCAAGGCGGTGGCGAAATCCTCGGCGGCGAGGCCGTCGATCTGGTGGCCGCCGTAGGTGATGAAGTTGAAGACGAAGCCCAGCTTGCCGAGCTCCTCGGGGAAGCCTTTCATCTCCTCGTCGCTCATCCCGGTGGTGTCCCAGTTGAACGAGGGGGAGAGGTTGTAGGCGAGCATCTTGTCCGGAAACTCGGCGTGGATCGCTTCGGCGAACTGCTGCGCTTCGGCGAGGTCCGCCGTCTTGGTCTCCATCCAGAGGATGTCGGCGAACGGCGCCGCGGCAAGTGACTTAGCGATTGCGTACGGGATGCCGCCGCGGATCTGGTAGTACCCCTCTGGCGTCCTGGCCAGCTCGCAGTCCCAGGGGGCGTCGGCGCCCAGCTCCCGAGCCTTCTCCCGCGCCGAATAGAGCGAGGCGCGCGCGGCGAAGCGCCGCCACTCGTCGGCGCTCATCTCCACCGGCTCCCCCTCGCTTTCACGGAAGGTGAGGACCTCGGCCACCGCGTCGCCATAAGTCTGGAGGTCGGCGTCCTCCTGCCAGGCGTCGACGAAGCGCGACTCGACCTTGTCGAAGACCGGATCGATCGCGGGCTCCTTACCCGCTCGGTATTCTCCGGCTGCCGCGGCGGCCTCGGCGACCAGGTCCAGGATGCCCTGGCGCGCGAGCCAGTCGCCTGCGGCGGCGTGCTCGCCGTCGGACAGCGCGTAGAGGAGATGACCGTTGATCTCGGTGACCCCCAGCTCGTAGAAGCGCCGCAGGAGCGCCAGATAGCAAGCCTTGTAGGAGGGGATGTCGAGGTTGGTGGCGCCGAGGAGGAACGGCTGGTCGCGCTCGTCGGCGCGGCTGTCGATCAGGTTGGCCGCCTCGGCGTCGGTGCGCGCGACGATGATGCCAGGCACGCGCATGACGTCGAGCTGGAAACGGGCGGCGTTGAGACGCTTGATCTGCTCGTCCGAGGGCACCAGGACCTTGCCGCCCTGGTGGCCGCACTTTTTGGTGCCCGGGCGCTGGTCCTCGATGTGGTACCCCGGAACGCCGGCCTCGACGAAGCGGCGGATGAGGTTGCGCACATGCGGATCGCCGCCGTGGCCGGTGTCGGCGTCGGCGATGATGAACGGACGAAAGTCGTGGGCCGGAGCCGCGGCGCGCTGCGCTTCGCTCATGCGCAGGCGCAAGAACTGTTGATTGCGGTCGGCGGTGAGCAGCGCGCGCACGAGCACCGCGGCCTCGTCCGGCACCTGGCTCAAGGGGTAGCTCGCGAGATCCGGTCCCGGGTCCTCGCTGGTCGATCCCTTGGCCGAGGTCGCCCAGCCGCCGAGATAGATCCCTTCGATCCCCATCCGCTTCATGGTCACCGCCTGCCCCGGCGAGTAGGGGCCGAAGGTGGTGATGCTCTTCCGTTCGGTGAAGAGCTCGCGCAGCCGCTCGTAGAACGACGACGACGCTTCGCGCGCCACCGTGTAGTCGACGGAGATCGTGCCGCGCTGCTCCACCACCTGGCGGGCCGTGTAGAGGCGGACGATCCCCGCGAAGCGTGGGCTGTCGAAGGAGCGCTGGGTGGCGGCGACCTCCTGCTCGAACGGGGTCAGGGTCTTGACGTCTACGTCCGATTCGATGATGGCCATGGGCTACGCTCCAACGACGGACGACAAAAGGTGGATCCTCGCTGACGGTGCGAGTCTAGCGCAGGCCGGGGTCCTGGATTCACCTGGCTTTTGTTCTGCCAGAGGGGAAGCCCGTGCGGCCTCGCCCGCATCGGCGGACCTTCGGCAGGCGCTCCCATCCTTACTTCTCTCCGGCTATACTGACCTCGGTAAGGAGGAAGCTGATGGCAGCCAGCACATTGACGTCGAAAGGTCAGGTCACGATCCCCAAGGAGGTCAGGGACCGCATGGGCTTGACCGAGGGGGACCGGCTCGAGTTCGTGTTTGACGAGCAGGGGCGGCTGATCGTCCGTCCCGAGACCACGGATGCGCTCGGGCGGCTCCCGGGCCTGCTAAGGCATCTCGCACCGGAGCGGCCGGTGAGCGTCGAGGAGATGCGCGAGGCGGTTCTGCGACGCGCCAAGGAGAAATACTCAGCCGGAGGCGAGACTTGATCGCTCTGGACACGAACGTCGTCGTCCGCCTGATTGTTCAAGATGCACCCGGACAGGTCGCGCTCGCGGAGCGCATACTTCGCAATGCCCTTGAACGCCGAGAACCCTGCTTTCTCTCCGATCCCGTTCTCTGCGAGCTGGAATGGGTTCTGACGAGCTGCTACAAGGCACAGCGCATCGACATTCTCGCGGCGCTTCAGGAGCTGCTGGCCCGGGAGCTGTTCCACTTCGAGGACCGAGACACTGTGCTGCAGGCCCTTGACGCCTATCAAGCCGGCAAAGCCGACTTTTCCGACTACCTGATCGGAGCGAAAGGACACGCGAACGGCGCGAAAACCACGTTCACCTTCGATCGGAACCTGCGCGGCCGAAACGAATTCACGTTTCTGCAAGTGTAGCCGAGATCGACGTTCGCCTCCGCGAGGGCGGCGGCACCAATCTCTCGACGTCATGGGTGCGCAGAGTGAGACGTCCCTCGCAGTGTTCTCGCATCGCATCCGTTCATTCTCCGGCGATTACGAAAGGAGTCAGCTCCGGTCGTAGAAGGGTGGCGGCGCGATCCCCAGCGCACGGAGGTAGACGTAGCCCTGACCGCGGTGGTGGATCTCGTTGTCGATGACGTAGAGGATCAGCTCGTGCAGCACGTCCGTGTATTGCCCGAAAGCGGTCAGCGTCTCCAGGAATCGCTGCGGCGGGATCTGAGGCCAGAGCGCGGCGAGCTGCTCGGAGCTTTCGTCCCACAGGCGCAGCACTTCCGCCTTCGGCCGCGGGTCGCGGCTCGTCGGAGCGTCCCACTCGCCGGAGATCGCCCCCCGCACCATCGGCACGCCCATCGTGATGATCTCCATCGCGAGCTCGCCGAAGGGGCGCATGCCGCCAACCGAGAAGGTGAACAGCTTCTCTTCAGGAAATGCGTCGATGACGCGTCGGGTCAGCCGCCGGTGTCCCTGCCAGTGCGCCAGCAGGGCCTCGGGGGTGATGAAGGGCGTCGATTCTGTGGCCATGGAAACCCTCCTGGAGGTGACCGTTTCTGCTTGCAGCTTGGCTAAATGAGGGACGTCCTTAGCGTATGAGCCCCCCGCTGAAATCATATTCCTTCCGCATACTGGATGGTTTCTCGTCCGCCTGGGCGCCGAATCACCCCAACCGCACCTTCAAGCTATGCAGCAGGTTCAACGCCGCGAGCGGTGTCAGACGGTCAATGTCGGTGTCCTTCAGGATGCCCGCCACAATCTGCTCGGGCGGGGTGAAGAGGGCGAGCTGGGCGGGCTGCTCGGGGACGGGTGGAGCGTTGCTGCCGCGGGCAAGCCGCGGCTTGCCGCTCATGTCGTATTCCTGCGATTCCAGATTGGCGAGGATCTCACCGGCCCGGGCGATCACCTCATCGGGGAGGCCGGCGAGACGGGCGACGTGGAGGCCGTAGGACTTGTCGGCGCTGCCGGCGACGACGCGGCGGAGGAAGACGATCCGATCTTCCCACTCCTTCACGGCCATGGTGCGGTTCACCACTCTCGGGAGCAGGGAGGCGAGCTCGGTGAGCTCGTGGTAGTGGGTGGCGAAGAGGGTCTTCGGACGGCGGTGCTCGTGGAGGTACTCGACGATGGCCCAGGCGAGGGAGAGACCGTCGAAGGTGGCGGTCCCCCTCCCCACTTCGTCCAGGATGACGAGACTGTTTGAGGTCGCGTGACGCAGGATGTTGGCGGTTTCGATCATCTCCACCATGAAGGTGGATTCGCCGCGGGCGAGGTCGTCGGAGGCCCCGACGCGGGTGAAGATGCGGTCGACGACGCCGATCGAGGCCTCCTCGGCGGGGACGAAGCTGCCGGCCTGGGCCATGAGGACGATCAGGGCCACCTGGCGCAGGTAGGTGGATTTGCCGCCCATGTTGGGGCCGGTCAGGAGGACGATCTGGGCCTCTTCGTTGTCCAGCCCGGCGTCGTTGGGCACGAAGGCGTCGCGGCTCGCCTGCTCGACCACCGGATGGCGCCCCTCTTTGACGGAAATGGGGTCGCCTGCGGGCGCCATGTGCGGGCGGGCGTAGCGCTGGCGCGCGGCCACGTCGGCGAAGGCGGCGAGAGCGTCGAGGGTGCCCAAGGCGGCGGCCAGGGCGGTGAGGCCGGGCGCAGCGGCGGCGACGGTGGCGGTCAGCTTGCGGAAATACTCCAGCTCCAGGGAGACCTGGCGCTCTTCGGCGGAGAGGATCTGCTCCTCCAGGTCTTTGATCTCCGGCGTCACGTAGCGTTCGGCGTTGACCAGGGTCTGTTTGCGGATGTAGTCGGCCGGCACCCGCTCCTGGTTCGCCCGCGTCACCTCCAGGTAGTAGCCGAAGACGCGGTTGTAGCGGATCTTCAGGGAGGAGATGCCGGTGCGCTCGCGCTCGCGCACCTCCAGGGCCAGGATGTGGCGCTTGCTGTCGCGGGCGAGCGACCGGTAGCGGTCCAGCTCTTCGTCGACTCCCGCGGCGATCACTCCCCCTTCCTGGAGATTGGGCGCCGGCGCCTCTTCGAGGACGCGGGCGAGCTCGGCGTGGAGGGCGGGCAGCGGGTCGGTGGCGGCGATCCGGCCGAGGAGCGATTCGCCCGTCTCCTGGGCCGCTCGCAGCTCGACAAGGACGGCCGGCACTTCGGCGAGGCCATCGCGGAGCGCGGCGGCTTCGCGCGGCGTGAGGGTGCCGAGCACGGCGCGGGCGAGCAGGCGCTCGGGGTCTCCCGTCCGGGCCAGCCGTTCGCGCAGCCGCTCGCGGCGGGCATGGTCGCCGGTCAACCCGCCGGCGAGATCGCCCACGGCTTGGTGGCGCTCGCCGATCGCCTCGGGATCGACCAGCGGCCGGCGGAGCCACTCGCGGAGCATCCGCCCTCCCGGCGGGGTGACGGTGCGGTCGAGGACGCCGAGGAGGGTGGTGCGGCGGCGAGCCGCTGTTGGTCCCGCGGTCTCCCGCTGACTGCGGAAGACCTCCAGGTTGGCCAGAGTGGCGGCGTCCAGGATGAGACGGTCGCGGGCCTCCTGGACGGCCACGCCGCGCACGTGCTCGAGGCGGCTCTTCTGGGTTTCCTGGGCATAGGCGAGGGCCGCCGCGGCGGCGCGGACGGCCGGCTCGCCGTCGGTGAGGCCGAAGCCGCGCAGAGTGCCCACTCCGAACTGGCGGAGCAGCAGGTCGCCGGCCCGGTGGGGATCGAACAGGCGGTCTCCAGGGAGCACGGTGCGGCAGGGGACCTCCCGCTCCGCCCATTCCACCACCTCCCGCGGGAATCCTTCGGCCCCCTCGGCGCCATGAAAGAGCATCTCGCGCGGACGGATCAAAGCGAGGTCTTCGACCGCTTCCTCGGCTCCCTGCCAGCGGCGGACGTAGAAGCTGCCGGTCGAGAGGTCGAGGAAGGCGCCGCTGCCTCCTGCTCCGTCCCAGACCAGGGCGGCGAGGAGGTTCTCTTCCTTTCCTTCCAGCAGCTCGGGATCGCTCAAGGTGCCGGGCGTGACCACCCGGGTGACCGCGCGGCGCACCAGGCCCTTGGCCTGGGCCGGATCTTCCACCTGGTCGCAGATCGCCACCTTGAGGCCTGCGGCGATCAGCTTGCCGAGATAGGCCTCGAGCGCGTGGTGCGGGATGCCGCACATCGGCGCCTCGTTCTCGGTCCCCCGGTTGCGCGCGGTGAGCTGCACCTCGAGGAGCGGCGCGGCGCGGCGGGCGTCGTCGTAGAACATCTCGTAGAAGTCGCCCATGCGGTACATGAGGAGGGCGTCCGGGTGGTCGGCCTTGACCTCCAGGTACTGCCGGAGCATCGGGGTGAGCGACCCCAGAGCGACCGGCGGCAGCGGGCTCGCCGGCGGCGGAGACGGCGACGTCAACGACGACATGGAAAGGGAGTATATCCGCCCATCCGGCCTATACTTTCCGCATGCCCCGCAGTCTCCTCCTGGCTCTCGACACCGGCTCGCCCACGGTGAGCGTCGCCCTCGCCCGCGATGGCGCGCTGGTGGCGGAGCGGGCGATCGCCATGGAGCGCTCCTCGGTGCAGTTGCTGGGACTGATCCGCGACGTGTTGGACGAGGCCGGCGCCCGGCCGGCGGACCTGACCGGGGCGGTCGCCCTGCGCGGACCGGGCAGCTTCACCGGTCTGCGGATCGGGCTCGCCACGGTCCTCGGCTTCCACCAGGCGCTCGGGGTGCCCGCCACGGCGCTGGAGACGCTGTGCGTGCTGGCCGCAGGGTCGAGGGTGAGGCTGATCGCCGTGGTGGACGCCTTGCGCGGCGACTGGAGCGCCCAGGCCTTCACGTCCGGCTCCGTTCCAGAGGCTCTCGGCGAGCCTGTCCTCATCCCCGGCCCGGATCTTCCCGCGCTGGCCGCCGGAGCCGCTGCAGGGATCGTCACCGGCTTCGGCGTCTCCCGCCTCGCCGAGACTCCCGGCTGGCCGGCGGACTTGCGCCTCGTCGAAGCAGGCCCTCTCGCAGCCGCGGCGGCGCGGCTCGCGGCCGAACCCGCCACGGTCTGGGACCCTTCGCTCCTCACGGCCCCGCTCTACGCCCGCCCTCCGGCAGTGACCCTGCCGCGCGCCCGGCGGACGGTCCAGGGGGAGCCCGCCCTGCGATGATCGACCACTGCGACCAACCCCTCGCGATCCGGCCGGCCCGGCCCGAGGATCTGCATCGCATCGCATGGCTCGAAGAGTCGTCCTTCAAGGATTCCTGGCCATACGATCTTCTCGCCTATGAGCTCACCCATCCGCGGGCCCTCGTCCTGCTGGCGGAGTGGGAGGGCGAGCCGGCGGCGGGCTATGCATCCTTCCGCCATGTCGCCGGCGAAGCCGAGATCCTGCGCCTGGCGGTGGACCCTGCGGTACGCCGCCACGGCATCGCCCGCGCCCTGGTCGACCGCGGCCTCGACAGCCTGCGCGAGCGCAGAGTCCTGACCTGCCACCTGGAGGTGCGCATGGACAACGAGGCGGCGATCGCCTTCTACCGCGCCCTCGGCTTCGCCAGGACCGGCCGGCGCCGCAGCTACTACCGCGACGGCGAGGACGCGCTGATCTTGTCGCTGGGGCTGTGAGCGGCTTGAGAGACGCCGGACGGGGTGCTATCCTCGCCTCAAGAGCGCATGCAGAATCCGTCCACAGTCACGCCTCACACCCCGCACCCGGACTCCCGGTGGGGTCGTGTCCTGGAGCTGGTCCGCCGGTGAGCCCCCTCGCCGTCGAACCGCTCCCGTCTTTCTCTCCATTCACAGCGCCGGTCCACGCAGGACCAAGCAAGGAGGCTGCGCTATGCCGAATCGGGACGATCTCCTCAAGGAGGAGCTGATCCGCAGCGATGACGAGTTCCGCCGCTTGTACGAAGAGCACCAGGAGTACGAGCGGCGGCTGCAGGAGCTGAACCACAAGTCCCTCCTCTCCCAGGACGACGAGGTCGAAGAGAAGAAGATCAAGCTCCACAAGCTGGTGCTCAAAGACCACATGGAAAAGATCCTCCGCCTGCACCGCGAGTCGCACGTGTCGGTCTGACCCGCTCGCGAGGCCGCCCCGACTCATGACCTTCGCCAAGGAAGCCTGGCCGTTCGTCCTGCCGTTCGCCTTTCTGGCGGCGCTCCTCTTCGTGCTCGGACGTCCGGGCTGGGGAGCCGCGGCGCTCGTCGTCGGGCTCATGGTCCTGCTGTTCTTTCGCGACCCGGCACGCGGCTACGATGGCGACGCGGGTGTGGTGCTCGCCGCCGCGGACGGGCGGGTCCTCCTGGTCGACGCGATCGCCGACCCGGAGATCGGCGACGGCCGGTTCCACCGCGTGGTCACGTTCCTCTCGGTGTTCGACGTCCACGTGCAGCGGGTGCCGGCGGCCGGCGAGGTGATCAGCTCCCGCTTCACGGCCGGCCGCAAGGTGGCGGCGTTCCGCGCCGACGCGGGAGAGGTGAACGAGAAGCACCTCACGGTCATCCGCCGGCCGGGCGGCGATCGGGTGGGCGTGCGCCAGATCGCGGGCCTCCTCGCCCGCCGGGTCGTCTGCTACCTGCACGAGGGCGACCAGGTGCACCGCGGGCAGTCGCTGGGGCTGATCAAATTCGGCTCCCGGGTCGACCTGCTGGTGCCGGAGAGCTACAGCGTGCTGGTCAAGAAAGGGGACCGCCTGAAAAACGGCGCGACGCCGGTGGCGGTCCCTTCCGGCTCGCCTATTGAAGCAGCCGCAGGCGCTGCGGCGGAGGGCGGTCGGTGAACGGCGCGCGGCCCCTCGATCCCGCCCGCCAGCGGATGGGCCACCGGATGCGCCGCGGCGCCTACCTGCTGCCGAGCCTGTTCACCATCGGCAACATGCTTCTCGGCTTCTACGCCGTCGTCGTCGCCTACCGCGAGGAGGACTTCGCCAAGGCCGCTTATCTGGTGTTCGCCGCCGCCTTCGTCGATTTCCTGGATGGCTTCATCGCCCGCATGGTGGGCACCGAAAGCGATTTCGGCAAGGAGTACGACTCGCTGGCGGACGTGCTGACGTTCGGCGCCGTGCCGGCGTACCTCACCTACCTCTGGGGTCTCAAGGACTTCCACCCGGACGCCTGGCTGATCTGCTTCTTCTACATGGTCTGCACGGCGACCCGGCTCGCCCGCTTCAACGTGCAGACGAAGGTGGTCGACTCGCGCTGGTTCGTGGGCCTGCCGACTCCGGCGGCGGCGGGAGCGGTCTGCTCGCTCCTCTTCTTCTCGCCGCCGGGAGAGCTGAAGGTGTGGATGCAGGTGCTGGTCGCCGCATCGCTCCTCATCATCGGCGTGCTCATGGTCTCGACCTTCCGCTACGCCAGTCTCAAGAACCGCAATCTGCGCAAGCGGTGGAGCTTCCGCTCCCTGGTGCCGATCGTGGCGGTCGTGCTCCTGTTCATCTTTCTCCGCGAGTCGGCTTTCCTCGCGCTCGCCGTGCTCTACACGTTCTCCGGACCCGTCCTGTACGTGGTGAGCCGGCTGCGCTCGGGCGGCGCGCGGCCGGCCCCTCCGGAGCCTCCTCAGGAGGCCCTGCCGTGAGCGCGACCGCCATCGTCCACCCCTCCGACCTGCTGGGCAAGGAGCTGACGGAGACGCTCGAGAAGCGCGCCAAACAGTGGCGGGAAGTCCGCCTGTTGAGCACTCTTCCGGACGAGATCGGCGGCCTGACGGACGTCGCCGGCGCCGCAGCCCTGGTCGCGCCCTACGATCCGGACAGCCTTCAAGGCGCCTCGACGATCTACTTCTGCGGTCCCATCGCCGCCAACCGGCCGCTGTTCCAGGACGTGCCGCCGGGCGCCACGGCGGTTATCCTCTCCCCGGACGCAACCCCCGAGGACGGCCAGCCGGTGGTGGCCGGCGTCAACTCCGAGGC
>Ga0075436_100003882_pt1 | contig 10240 bp, 12 predicted proteins | sample RhiMethybrSRZTD5_FD_75303 | JGI IMG/M metagenome (GOLD analysis project Ga0075436, IMG submission 75303) | Populus rhizosphere microbial communities from Tennessee, USA - Rhizosphere MetaG P. TD hybrid SRZTD5 | ecosystem: Host-associated > Plants > Roots > Rhizosphere > Soil | place: USA... | reverse complement strand
ATCCAGTACGGACGGCTGCTCACCGAAGGCACACCCTCGGAGGTGCGCGCGGCGGGCGGCGCGCAGGACCTCGAGGGAGCGTTTCTCGCCCTCGCGGGCAAGGAGGCGGAGGCATGAGCGGGCATCGAGTCGGGGCCATCACGCGCAGGCTGCTGCAGGGCTTCCGGCGCGACCGGCGGACGCTGGCGCTGCTGTTCGTCGCTCCGCTGGTCATCCTTGGCCTGCTGGGATACCTGATCCGCAACACGACGGTGCCCGAGGTCGGGATCGTGAACCAGGACCAGGGACCGATCGGATCCGCGGTGAGCTCGGCGCTCGAGAAGTCGAGCCTGGTCCACGCGACCACCGTCAACCTGGCCGACGGAGACGCGAAGCTGAAGGACGGCTCGCTCGCCGCCTATGTCATCTTTCCCGCCGACTTCACGCAGCAGGCCACAAGTGGCACGATCGCGCCCGACATCCATCTCGAGGGCTCGCAGCCGTCGCGCAACGGAGCGGTGCTCCAGGCCCTGCAGGCGGCGCTGGGCGCGGCGGCGTCGCAGGGTCCGGGCGCAAACGTGCACGTGGTGCCGCACGTCGCGTATCTCTACGGCGGCCCGGACCTCGACACGCTCGACTTCTTCGGCGCGGCGGCGATCGGGATGATCGTGTTCTTCCTCGTCTTCGTGATCACGATCGTGTCCTTCCTGAACGAGCGCTCACAGGGAACGCTGGAGCGGTTGATGGCGAGCCCGTTGCGGCGGGGCGAGATCGTGCTCGGGTACATGATCGGGTTCACGGTCCTGGCCGTCGTGCAGTCCATCGAGGTCTTGGTGTTCTGCCTCTACGTCCTCAAGGTGCACAACCAGGGCAACGTGTTCTTGATCTTCGGCATCGAGGCGCTCATGGCCATCGTCGCGGTGAACCTTGGCATCTTCCTGTCGATGTTCGCCAGAACGGAGTTTCAGGCGGTGCAGTTCATCCCGCTCGCCATCGTTCCGCAATTCCTTCTGTCGGGCATCCTCTTCCCCGTCTCCTCGGAGCCACAGGCGCTGCAGTACGTGTCCGACGTGCTGCCGTTGACCTACGCGGTCAACGCGCTGCGCGACGTGATGCTGAAGGGGGCGGACCTCACATGGCCGTCGCTGCAGCTCGACGTGGGCGTCGTCGCGGCCTTCGTGATCGTGTTGATCGCGGCGGGCACGGGAACGCTGCGCCGGCGGATCGCCTAGCGGGGAACCCGTAAGCTCGGCACGATGAACCTGGTCTGCTCACACCGCTGCGGTGGCGAGCTGTTCCGCGGTCTGTTCGCCGAGGTCGACGTGGACTCGGAGGGCTCCTACCAGGATCACCGATTCGCCCAGCCCGGGTTCATCTGTCTCAGCTGTGGGGCGCCGGCGCTCGACCTGGGAGCTGTCACGGAGCAGATGGAGGCGGATGAGGCTGAGGATTCTCCGCCTGTGATCGTGGCCGACATCCTCTGCCCGGTGTGCGAAACGCTCGTGCAGGTGCGGGGTGAGATGGAGTGTCCGAACTGTGGGGCGCCGTTGGAGGTGGCCTGACCGCTCTTCGTTTGCTGCTTGGGCGCCGCGCCGCGCCGCGCCGCGCCGCGTGCGCTGCGCCGCGTGCGCTTTGTGCACAAAGCCCCGCGCCGACGCGCGCTTTGTGTGCCGATCCCGCACAAACCGCGAGGTGACCCCTAGCGGCTGAGCGATGCGGTCCCGGCGAGGATCGTAAGCATCTGGCGCGCGGCGCGCGCGTCCTTGTTTCGCACTGCGGCGCGCAGCTCGCGCAGCGCGGCCGGCGTGTTGAGGTCGTCCGCCAGGGCGGCGGCAAACCGCGCCGGCAACGCTCGCGCGTCGGGGCCCGCCCCGGCCGCCATTCCACGGGTCGGTGCGCCCGCCCCCCGCACCTCCCCTTCCAGAAGCGCGCGCAACCGCTCGACGAAGCGGGCCATCTGCGCGAGGCCCGACCATCGAAAGTCCCAGTCACGTGCGTACCGGTGCGAGACCAGGTAGAGCCGCACCGCGGCCGCGGGCGCGCGCTCCAGAGCCTGGCCGACCAGCACCAGGTTCCCGAGCGACTTGCTCATCTTCCTGCCCTCGAAACGGACGAGGCCAGTGTGCATCCAGGCACGGGAGAAGGGAACCTTGCCTGTTAAGGACTCGGACTGCGCGCGCTCCGACTCGTGATGGGAGAAGACCAGGTCCCGCCCACCGCCGTGGATGTCGATCTGCCGGCCCAGGTAGCGCATCGACATCGCCGAGCATTCGATGTGCCAGCCCGGACGCCCCGGCCCAAAGCGGGAGGGCCACGCCGGCTCATCCGGCGCCGAAGAACGCCAGAGCGGAAAGTCGAGCGCATCGCGCTTGGCGTCCGGACCGACCACGCCCAGCAGCTCCTCATCACGCAGCTTGCGGACCATCGAGCGGCGCGACCGGTGCGACAGCCGGCCGTACCCGGGGTATCGCGAGACGTCGAAATAGAGGGCGTCCGTCTGGTACGCAAACCCACGGCGATCAAGGGCCGTCGCGGCCGCCAGGATCGGCTCGATCTCCTCGGACACGCGCGGCATCACGTCCGGCGCCCGCCATCCCAAACGGTCCATGTCCTCGACGAACTTCTTCGTCTCGCGGTCCGCGAGCTCGCGCCAGTCGACGTGGTCACGTCGAGCCCGCGCGAACAGCGGATCGTCGACGTCGGTCACGTTCTGCACGTAGCGAACCCGAGCGCCGCTCGCCTCCGCAAAACGGACGAGCACGTCGAACACCGAGAACGTGAATGCGTGCCCCATGTGACCCGAGTCGTACGGCGTCACGCCGCACACGTACATCTTCAGCTCAGGCTTTCCGCGCACCACGGCGGGTTGGATGCGCACGGCGCGCCCGCTCAGCGTGTCGTGCAGCCGCAGGCGGAACGTATTCGTCAGTTGACCGCGCGCGTCGGAATCGAAGCGTCGGCCCGCAGCGCCTCGACCGCGTCCGTGAGCTCCCACGGCACGCCGAGGTCGTCGCGCCCGAAGTGGCCGTAAGCCGCGGTCGCGCCGTAGATCGCCCGCCGAAGATCCATGCGGTGGATGATCGCGGCGGGCCGCAGGTCGAAGTGCCGGCGCACAAGCCGCAGCAGCTCGTCCTCGTCGAGCGCGCCCGTCCCGAACGTCTCGACCGCGATCGACGTCGGGTGCGCACGCCCGATCGCGTATGAGACCTGCACCTCGCAGCGGTCCGCGAGCCCAGCGGCAACGATGTTCTTGGCCACGTGCCGCGCGGCGTATGCGGCGGAGCGGTCGACCTTGCTCGGGTCCTTGCCGCTGAACGCGCCGCCGCCGTGGCGGGCCACGCCACCGTAGGTGTCGACGATGATCTTGCGCCCCGTCAGGCCGGCATCGGCCGCGGGACCCCCGACCAGGAACCGTCCGCTCGGGTTGACCATGACCTTCGTCTTCGCGTCGCGGCTGACGCTCTTGAGCACCGGGTCGACAACCTCGGTGCGGACCGCCTCGTCGAGGTCCTTCGCGGTGACGCTCGGCAGGTGGTGCGTCGAGACGATGATCGCCTCGATCCGCTTCGGCCGGCCGTGGTCGTACTCAACAGTGACCTGCGTCTTGCCGTCGGGCAGGAGGAATGGCAGCGTGCCGTCCTTGCGCACCTGCGCGAGCCGCCGCGCCAGGCGATGGGCAAGCGAGATCGTCAGCGGCATCAGCTCCGGGGTCTCCCGGCACGCGAAGCCGATCATCATGCCCTGGTCGCCCGCGCCCTGCAGCTCGAAGGGGTCGTCCTCGAGCGTCCCTTCACGTTCCTCGAGGGAGTGATCGACGCCCGCCGCGATGTCCGGCGACTGCTCCTTGAGGTAGACCTGGATCAGCGCGTGGTCGGCGTCGAAGCCGATCGACTCGGCGTTGTAGCCGATGCCGCGGATGGTGTCGCGGATCGTGCGCTGGATGTCGAGCTCGGCATGTGTGGTCACCTCGCCGATGACGACGCAGAGTCCCTTTGTGATCGCCGTCTCACACGCGACGCGCGCCTCGGGATCCTGCGCCAGCATGCCGTCCAGAACGGCATCGGACACCTGATCGCAGACCTTGTCGGGATGCCCCTCCGTGACCGATTCAGACGTCAGGAGATAGGACGGGGAGGTGCTGAAGGATGTGGCCACAGGTGGGACATCATAGCTAGGGAACTACGAGGCGGTTCTCTGTCGGCGCTCCTCCGGCTCCTGCCCGAGCAGCTGCGCCTGCAGGGCGAAGATGTCGTCGAGCACCCGGTCGACGCGGCGGCCCTCCAGGCGGTGCTCCGCGATCACACCGGAGTGCTCCAGCTGCGCGCGCAGCGCGGCGCCGAGAGGCCCATCCACGCGCTGCCGGCCGCGCATCTGCGCCTCTTCGAGGATCTGCAGGCAGCGGTCCAGCGCCAGCTGGCGCAGGCGGTGCTCCCGGCTCAAATCCCGAAGACCTCGACGCGGCCTTCGGCCGTGATCCGGACCTTCACCGTGTCGAGCGGCGGCAGCGGGTAGGCCTCGTTGGACCTGCCCTCCGTGCTGAATGTCTTGTTGTGGCAAGGGCACGCGAGCACCGAGTGCTTGGCATCCCACCAGAGCTCGCAGGGCAGGTCGGAGCAGATCGAGGACACCGCCAGCACGCTGTCGTCGGTGCGGGTCACGAAGGCGCCGATTGCTCCGGCGCGCACCTGCCGAGCCGTGCCGATCGGAAAGTCCTCCAGCGTGCCCACGGGGAACCACTCGCCGCCGTCCGGCACGATCTCCTTGGCGGCCACCGTCTGCGGCCCCTCCAGCCCGCGGCCCGCCAGCAGCCCGCCCACGGTGCCCGCCGCGATGCCGAGGCCCGCGACCAAAGCAGTGCGCCGGCTGACCCAGCCGTCTCGCGGCATGGCGTCGATCTGTCGCCCCAGCGCCTGGCGGAAGGCCGGGCTCATCCGCTGCGGCCCCTGGCGCGTCGCCGCGAGACGGGCGGCCATGATGATCGCCTCCTTCTCCTCGGCGTCCTTCGGTCGCAGCTTCAGGCGCCGCCCGCGCATCAGGTCGCTGACGATGCGCTCGAGCCTGTTCTCCGGCTTCTCACTCATCGAGGCGCACCTTCGCTGCCGCGCGCAATGCGCGCAGCTGCATCACCTTCACCGCACCGACCGTCGACTTCATCTCGGCAGCCACTTCTTTCAAGGAGTACCCGTGCAGGAAACGCAGCTCCAGAACGCGCCGGTAGTTGTCGGAAAGTCCGGCCAGAATTTGCCGCGCGCGCTCACCCGAATCGTCCGAGCCCACGGGCGCCGGAGGGATCATCGCCAGGTCCTCGCGGAGCTCGGACTCGGAAAGCCCCAGCCGCACGCTCCAGAACGCGCCGAGCACCGAGCGGGCCGTCGCGAAGAGGTATCCGCGAATCGCGCTCGGCGGTGCGTTCTCGCGCAGCCGCGGGATCGCCTTCATGGCCACCTGCTGGGTCAGGTCCTCGGCGTCGGCGCGGTTGCCGACGCGCGCGTAGATGAACGCGTAGACGATCTCGAGCTCATCCAGCGCGATGTCTGTTGACCGCGCCGGCGAGGGGAATTCGACGACTTCGCCCCGCCTGCGGAGCTCCTCCGGCGGCTGCGAACCGGCGGCCGTCATGCGGTGCCTGCCGGCGGGGCTAGAAGAGGTTCCCGCAGAGCATGTAGGTCGCGTTCGTCCCCTGCATGTCCGGGCCGGCGTGAACGACCACGTACCAGTGGCCGCTGGCCGGTGGAAAGGCCGCCGGGACCTGTGTCCGCGCGTCGGCCACCCCGGTGCCGTCGGCGATCACCTGGTTCAGAGCGAACTTGATCGCGCCCGGGGCCTTGCAGGAGCCGACGTGCACGTGCGACACGTGCGACGAATCCGGCGCCAGGCCCGTTACCTGCAGCTCGACCGTGAAGACGCCGCTGCCCTTGGTCAGCAGGATCTTCCCCGACGCCTTCGCGCCGTTGACGCCATTCAGCGCAAAGGTCAGGGCTGGGCTGGCCGACGGGCTCGGAGACGCCGCGGACGATGGCGATGGCGAGGGTGACGGGCTCGGCGTCGAGGCCGCCGAGGTGCTGCCGCAGGCCGCCAGGAACAGCGCCGCCACGGCGACCAGCGCCGTCAGCGGGCGGCTCACCTGCAGGACCTCTTCCGATCACCGTTCACGGGTACCCGTGCAGGTTACTGGACGGCCCCTCGCGTTCGGCGCGGCTTAGGCGTGCTTCAGGCCAGGGGAGCCGCGGCGCCGCCAGACCAGGTAGCCGATACCCAGGAGGATGACGACCGGACCGATGGCGCCGAGACCGCTGACGATGTAGTTGATCGTCGTCACGAAGTTGTGCGCGGCGTCACTGATCGCGGTCGCAAAGCCCCAGCTGTCGTTTTGCTGCACGGTCGCCGGCGCTCCGGCCTCGACGATGTTGACCGAGATCGTGCTGAACGACGTGTTGTGGTCCAGGTACTGGATCTGGCCCTTCAGCTGTTCGATCAGCTGAGTGATTTGGCCAAGCTGGGTCTGGATCGCGATGATGTCGGAGATCGACTGCGCGCGCTTGAGCAGGGCCAGCATCGCGTCGCGCTGCGCCTCTTCGTTGGCGAGCCGCGCCTGCAGGTCGACGTACTGAGCGCTCACGTCCTGCCCGCTGATGTGCTCGTTCTGCACCGTGCCGAGCTTCGACAGCTGGTCGATCGCGTCGTCGAACTTGCCCGACGGCACCATGAAGGTGATCAGGCCGCTGCGGATGCGCTGGTCGACCTCAGGGTTCGCCTGCGCCTCGGTGCCGGAGATGAAACCCTGTTCCGACTCCACCAGAGCGCGGACGGCGGCCAGCTTGGAATCGAAGGAACCCGAGCCGACGCTCACCGTGAGCGACGCCTGCTTGATGACCTGCGGACCCTGGACGGGGACCGGCTGGCTTGGGACCGTGTCGGTGGTGCCGGGTGCGCCGGTGGCGCCCTTGCCCGTCGCCGGCAGATAGGCCCCGCCGCCGTTGGCCGCGGGGGCGTGCGAGCTCTGCGCGGCGGACTCTCCGCAGGCAGCGGCGGCGACGAGGATGGCGACGACGACCAGGACCTTTCTCATTTTCGGCCTCCGGGTGAATTTGCTGACTCACGAAACGCCGGTGGCCGCCCTACGTAACATTCGCTCGCCGTGCTGCAAGTGAGAAACCTCGCCATCGACGTCGTCGCGAAGCGCGTGCTCTCCGACGCGAGCTTCACCGTTGCCGCGGGGGACAAGGTCGGCCTGGTCGGCCGCAACGGCGCCGGCAAGACGAGCCTGCTGAAGGTGCTGGCAGGCGAGGACGACCCCGCCGCCGGCCTGGTCCTGCGCCGCGGCACCCTCGGCTACGTGCCACAGAACCCGCGGCCCCGCGCCCAGGCTGCGCAGACCGCGCTCGCCCACGTCCTCTCCGGCCGGGGCCTCGACCGGGCGGCGGTGCGCCTGGCCGAGCTGCACGCGCTGCTCGACCGCGACCCGTCGCTCGCGAACGTGCAGCGGTTTTCAGACGCCGAGGAGCGCTACCGCCTGGACGGCGGCTATTCGGGCGAGTCCGACGCCCGGCGCATCGCGACAGGTCTGGGGCTCAAGCCCGACCGCGTCGACCTTCCGCTGGGCGTCCTTTCCGGCGGCGAGCGCCGTCGCGTGGAGCTCGCACGCGTGCTGTTCGCCGACTCAGACCTCCTGCTCCTCGACGAGCCGACCAACCACCTCGACAGCGACGCCAAGGCCTGGCTCATGGACTTCGTCCGCAACTGCCGCGGCGCGGCGATCGTGGTGAGCCACGACCTGATCCTGCTCGACGAGGCGATCACGCGCGTGCTGCACCTCGACGCCGGGCGGATGCGTGAGTATCGAGGCACCTACTCGCAGTACCAGGCGGCGCGCAAGGCCGAGGAGGTTCGGATGACCTCGCTGGCGCAGCGCCAGGAGGCCGAGATCAAGCGGCTGAGCCTGCTCGCGGAGGTCATGCGCCGGCAGACGGCCAAGCGCGCGCGCACCGCGCATTCGCTGGACAAGCGCGTCGAGCGCATGAAGGCGGTGCAGGTGCACGCGCCGAAGCGCGAACGCAAGGTGAAGATCCGCTTTCCTGATCCGCCGCACAGCGGGCGCGTGTCGCTGACGGTCGAAGGGCTGGCCAAAGGCTACGGCGGTCCGCTCGTCTTCCGCGACGTGAGCTTTGCGGTCGAGCGGGGACAGCGCCTCCTGGTCATGGGCCTCAACGGCGCCGGCAAGACAAGCCTGCTGCGCATCCTTGCCGCGCAGAGCGAGCCCAACGCCGGAGTGTTCCGCCTGGGGCATGGAGTCTCGCTGGGCTACTACGCGCAGGAGCATGAGGGCATTCGGGCCGGGTCGCCGGTGCTGTCGCATATGCGCGAGTACTCGGACGCGGAGGAGCCGATGCTGCGGGCGCTGCTTGGCATGTTCGGCCTGACCGGCGACATCGCGCGGCAGGACGCCGGCACGCTGTCCGGCGGCGAGAAGACCAAGCTCGCCCTCGCGCAGCTCGTCGCGGGCCGGCACAACCTCCTCCTGCTCGACGAGCCGACCAACAACCTCGACCCGCCGTCGCGTGTCGGGGTTGCGCAGGCACTTGCCGCGTGGCCGGGCACGATGGTCGTGGTCAGCCACGATCCGGAGTTCGTCGAGGCCCTGAAGCCCGCGCGCGTCATATTCATGCCGGAGGGGCGCGTCGACTACTGGGACGAGGACCTGCTGGACGTCGTATCGCTCGCGTAGCAGACAATTGGGTGCGTGAGCACCGACGTCATCATGCCCGACCTGCAGGGCGCTGAAGAGATAGTCATCGGCGCCTGGGTCAAGAAAGAAGGCGACCACGTGACCGAGGGCGAGACGATCGTCGAGGCGCGCACGGACAAGGTCAACGCCGAAATCCCCTCTCCAGTCAGCGGGACGGTCGAAGCGCTGCTGGTGCAGGAGGGCGAGCAGGTCACCGCAGGGCAGCCGATCGCGAGGGTCGCCGCCGAGTAGATGAGGGTCGCGGTCGTGGGATGCGGCGCCATGGGCGCGGCGGCGGCGTGGCGCTTGCGCAAGCGCGGCGCCCAGGTTGTCGCCTACGACCGCTTCTCGCCGCCTCACGAGCGGGGCTCGACGCTGGGCGAGTCGCGGCTCACTCGCACGGCCTACATGGAGGGCGCGTTCTACGTGCCCCTGCTGCGCGAGTCCTTCCCCCTGTGGCGCGAGCTCGAGGAGTCGACGGACACGACGCTGCTGACGATCACCGGGCTGCTCACCATCGGGCCGCCTGACTCGGAAGCCATCAAGTCCACGCAGGCCACCGCGCGCGAGCAGGACCTCGAGACACACGTGCTGGAGGTGGCGGAGATGCGCAAGCGCTTCCCCGGCCACATCCTCGCGGACGGCGAGATAGGACTGCTCGACCCCCAGGCCGGCTACCTGCTGCCAGAGAGAGCCGTCGAGGCGATGACCCGTGACCTCGACCTGCGGCGGGACACGACCGTGACCGGCCTCAACATTCGAGCCGACGGAGTCGATGTCCTGACGGCGGGCAAAGTGGAGGGCTTCGACGCCGCCGTCATCGCGACCGGGGCCTGGATTCGCGACCTCATGCCAAGCCTGCCGGTCTCGGTCGAGCGCCAGCCGCTCGTTTGGCTGGCGATCCAGTCGGGCGCCGACTGGTTCGGAGGCGAGCGCTTCCCCGTCTGGCTGCGCGAAGGGACGCCTCAGGGGGACGCCTACGGGGTGCCGACCCTGGACGGACGCACGATCAAGGTCGGCCTGCACCACGGCGGCGAACCCACGCAGGCGGAAAACGTCAACCGCACAGTCACCGACCGCGACCTCGACCCCATCCGGTTCTTCGTGACCCAGTACCTGCGGGGCGTGACGAGACACGTCGCGCGAAGCGCTGTGTGCCTTTACACGAACACCCCGGATCGGAACTTCGTCATCGACGTCCACCCCGAGTCATCGCGGGTCGTGGTCTTGAGCCCGTGCTCCGGGCATGGCTTCAAGTTCTCGCCGGTCATCGGAGACATCGCGGCCGACCTGGTCCTGGACGGCAGGACGGCGCGAGACATCTCGCGATTTTCTCTTAAGAGATTTAGCTAGGGCACTAAAGAGATTTAGCTAGGGTTCAGGCCTCCGATGACGGCCTCCTCCTCTTCCCCGAGCCGGCGGCCGAGCCACCAGGTGACCGCGAGCAGGATGACGACCCCGATTGCGATCGGGATCACGAAGGGGCTCATGGTGGCGGCCACCTTTTCGTAGTTCTTGCCCAGCTGGAGGCCCGCG
>Ga0075436_100003880_pt1 | contig 10245 bp, 9 predicted proteins | sample RhiMethybrSRZTD5_FD_75303 | JGI IMG/M metagenome (GOLD analysis project Ga0075436, IMG submission 75303) | Populus rhizosphere microbial communities from Tennessee, USA - Rhizosphere MetaG P. TD hybrid SRZTD5 | ecosystem: Host-associated > Plants > Roots > Rhizosphere > Soil | place: USA... | reverse complement strand
AGCAGGCGGCCGTCCTGCTCGGGAATGGTGCCGGCCACCACCTTGGGGTTGAGGTAGAAGACGAAGTCGCAGCTCGGGCACACCGACTGCTCGCGCTGGTCGGGCGGCACCGGGGCCCGCCCCAGCGCGGTCGCGCAGAGCGGGCAGAATCGCATGGTGGCCGGTGAGAGGATGCGGTGGCCGTCGTCGTCGCTCACGCGATTCAGTCTAAACCATCGGCTTGTCTTGACACCTCGCGCGAGGCGGTGATACAACGCGCCTGCTCGCCGTAACCGCCGTCAGCCGCACGAGCCAGGAGGCATCACATGCGCCGACGTCTCGCCGTCACCCTCGCGATCCTCGTCACGCTCAGCGCCGTGCTCACGGCCGTCACCTGGGGGCAGTCGGGCGAGTACAAGATCGGCGTGCTGGAGCCGCTCACCGGCCCGCTGTCCGGCGAGGGCAAGCGGCACCTCGAGGGCTTCGAGATCGTGCGCGACATGATCAACGAGCGCGGCGGCGTCATGGGCAAGAAGCTGACGTTCACGGTGGCCGACGCGCCGGATCCGACGGCGGCGGCCAGCGAGGCCACCCGCCTCATCACCCGCGAGGGCGTGAAGATCATCGCCGGCACCTTCTCGTCGCGGCTGTGCGGCGCCGCCAGCGAGGCGGCCGCCCGCGCCAACGTCATCTACTGGGAGACCTCGTGCGTGGATCCGCGCTTCAACAAGCGCGGGCTCAAGAACGTCTACCGCACGGAGATCGACGCCACCGGCTTCGGCTGGTACAACATCGAGTTCATCGTCAAGCACCTGGCCCCCCGCTTCAACCTCAAGCCCAACCAGCTCAAGATCGCCTTCGTCTCCGAGGACTCCTCCTACGGCCAGGGCGTCACCGAGTCGGCGCGCGCGCGGGCCAAGGAGCTGGGCCTGATCGAGGTGGCTCCGCCCGAGTACTACAACTTCACGACCATCAACGACATGACGCCGGTCATCGTGAAGCTCAAGCAGCTCAACCCGGACGTCGTGCATCACATCGCGTTCTCGAACGACGCGCCCCTCTTCTGGCGGCAGGCGCGCGAGCAGAACTTCCAGTTCAAGGCCCTCGTGCACGCCGGCGCCACCGGCTACGGCGGGGCCGACTTCGGCAAGGCCATGGGCCACGACGGTAACGGCGTGTTCGCGCTGCTGGAGCCGGGCCCCGGCTTCAAGCTGGACTCCCTCAAGCCCGAGGGGCAGAAGATCGAGAAGGAGTTCCGCGACGCGGTGCAGAAGCGCACCGGCTCCTATCCGCTCGGCGGCCATCAGCTGGCCGGCGGCGGGCTGTGGCTGCTCAAGCTGGTGCTCGACAAGTCGCAATCCGACGATCCCGACAAGTTCCGCGCGGCGGTGATGTCGCTCGACCTGCCGGTGGGCACCATGATCAACGGCTGGGGCGTGAAGTTCTCGGAGACCGGCCAGAACAGCAACGAGCGCGTGCAGCACTACATGCTGCAGTGGCAGAACGGCCAGCTCGTCACCGTGTGGCCGGAGGAGTTCACCACGAACCGGGCGAAGTGGATCCCGCTCGGCGCCTGGGACTCGCGCAAATAGACGTCGTCGCGCAGCTCGGCGTCTCCACGGTCCTGCTGGGCGGCATCTACGCCCTGATCGCGGTGGGCCTCACCCTGATCTTCGGGATCATGCGCGTGGTGAACTTCGCCCACGGCGAGTTCCTGATGCTCGGCATGTACCTCGGCTTCTTCGCCTTCACGCTGCTCGGCCTCGACCCCTGGTTCGTGCTGTTCGTGTCGATCCCGCTCTTCTTCGTGGTCGGCGCCCTCACCTACGCCGTCGTGATGAAGGGCGTCATCCACGCTTCCCACAACGTGCAGATCTTCACCACCGTCGGCCTCTCCACCGCGCTGCAGAACCTGGCGCTGGTGCTGTGGTCGGGCGACTTCCACACCGTGCGGCCGTGGCACGCCCTCACCCCGGTCCGCGTGGCCGGGACGGCATTCAACCTCTCGCAGGTGGTGGCCTTCGTGGTCGCCATCGGCCTCACCGTGCTGCTGTTCGCCTTCATGCGGTGGACGCACACCGGCCGCGTGATGCGGGCCACCGCCCAGGACCGCGAGGCGGCCATCCTGATGGGCATCGACACCAACCGGGTGTACGGGCTGAGCTTTGCCATCGGCATCGCGTGCGTGGGCGCGGCCGGCGTGCTGATCTCGCCGCTCTACGCCGTGTATCCCACGGCCGGGCTGCAGTTCGTGCTGCTCTCCTACGTGGTGGTGGTGCTGGGCGGCCTCGGCGACATCCGGGGCGCGCTGATCGGCAGCCTGATCGTGGCGGCCGTCGAGGTGGGCGGCTCCTACCGGTTCGGCACCGCCTGGAAAGAGATCTTCTACTTCCTGCTCTTCATCGGGGTCCTCGTCTTCCGCCCGGCCGGCCTCTTCGGACAGCGCGGCGCCGAGACCCTCGGCGTGTGATGGCGCGCGCACTGGCGCGCCACTGGGGCGCGCTCCTCGTCTTCGGCGCGGCGGCGCTGATCCCCATCGTCGTTCGCGACGCGTACTTCCTGGACAGCCTCGTGCTCATCCTGCTCTGGGGCGCGCTGTCGGCGGCGTGGAACGTGGCGGGCGGCTACGCCGGGCAAGTCTCGATCGGCCACGCCTCGTTCTTCGGCATCGGCGCTTACTCCGCCGCACTGCTGGCCACGCGCTGGCAGCAGTCGCCGTGGATCGGCATGCTGGTCGGCATCACGCTCTCGCTGGCGGCCGGCGCCGCCATCGGCTATCTCAGCAACCGGCTCAAGGGCCCGTACTTCGCGCTCTCCACGATCGCGTTCTCCCAGGTGCTGCTCATCGTGGCCAGCCGCTGGCGCGGCTTCACCTCCGGCTCCGAGGGCATTCCCGTGCCCTTCCGCCCCGGCTTCGCCACGCTCGGCCTCGGCCACGTGGCGTGGGTGTACCTGGCCCTGGTGGTGGCGGTGCTCTACTGGGCGGTCGAGCTGTGGCTGGAGCACTCGCGCTTCGGCTACCGGCTGGCCGGCGTGCGCGAGGACGAGGACGCCGCCCAGGCGCTCGGCATTCCGGCCCGCCGGCTCAAGGTGATCGCGGTCACCGCCAGCGCGGCGCTGACCAGCGTGTGCGGTACGCTGTGGGCGCAATACGTCGGGTTCGTCGATCCGTTCTACGTCTTCTCGGTGGATCTCTCGGTGCGCTTCGCGCTCAACGCGATCATCGGCGGCATGGGCACGGCGCTGGGGCCGTTCCTCGGCTCCATCCTCATCACCTCGCTCGAGACGTACCTGCGCGCCACGCTCTCCGGCGTGAAGTCGGGCTTCACCGGCATCTACCTGATCGTGTACGGGGTGGTGCTGATCCTGGTGGTGCGCTTCGTCCCCGATGGCCTGGCCGGGCTCGCCGCCCGCCTGCGCGGGCGCTGGGCGCGCGCCCACGCATGAGCGCGACGGCCCCGAGCCTCCTGACGCTCGAGCGCGTCACCAAGCGCTTCGGCGGCCTCACCGCCGTGCGCGAGGTGAGCGTGGAGGTATTCACGGGCGACCTGCTGGGGATCATCGGGCCCAACGGGGCCGGCAAGACGACGCTGTTCAACGTGATCGCCGGCTACTACCGGGCCGACGAGGGCCGCGTGGTCTTCGACGGCCACGACGTCACCGCGCGTCCGGCCCACGCCATCGCCGGCCTCGGCCTCACGCGCACGTTCCAGATCGTCAAGCCGTTCGGCAACCTCTCGGTGCTCGACAACGTGATGATCGGCGCCCTCACGCGCCTGGCCTCCACGCGCGAGGCGCGCGCCGAGGCCGAGCGCGTCATCGAGGTCTGCGGGCTCGGCCCCCACGCGAGCGCCCGCGCCCGCGCGCTGCCGCTCGGTTTGCGCAAGCGGCTGGAGGTCGCGCGGGCCCTGGCGACGCACCCGCGGCTGCTGCTGCTGGACGAGGTGATGGCCGGGCTCAACCCGACCGAGCTGGGCGGCATGATCGAGCTCGTGCGCCGGCTGCACGCCGACGGCCTCACGCTGATCGTCATCGAGCACGTCATGGCGGCCATGATGCGGCTGGCCCAGCGCATCGTGATGCTGCACCACGGCGAGAAGATCGCCGAGGGCACGCCGCGCGAGATCGCCAGCGACCGCCGCGTGATCGACGCCTACCTCGGCGAGGAGTTCGTGCTTGCTGAGGCTTGAGGGGATCGACGCCTTCTACGGCGACCTCCAGGCCCTCTACGACGTGTCGCTGGAGGTCGAGCAGGGCCGCGTGTTCGCGCTGGTGGGCGCCAACGCCGCCGGCAAGTCGACCACGCTGCGCGTGATCTCCGGCCTGGTGACCCCGCGGCGCGGCCGCGTGGTGCTCGACGGCCGGGACCTCACGCCGGTGCCCGCGCACCGGCGGGTGGACCTCGGCATCGTGCAGGTGCCGGAGGGCCGCCGGCTCTTCCCGTTCATGAGCGTGACGGAGAACCTGCTGCTGGGCGCCCACACCGCGCGGGCCCGCGCCGAGCGGGACGCCACGCTCACGTACGTCTACACGCTGTTCCCGGTGCTGGCGGAGCGGCGCGCCCAGCTGGCCGGCTCGCTCTCCGGCGGCGAGCAGCAGATGTGCGCGATCGGCCGGGCGCTGATGGCCAAGCCGCGCGTGCTGATGCTGGACGAGCCCACGCTGGGCCTGGCCCCGGTGCTGGTCAAGCGCATCTTCGACACCGTGCGCACGATCAACGCCGACGGCATGACGGTGATGCTGGTCGAGCAGAACGTCCGCCAGGCGCTCACGCTGGCCCACCGCGCGGCCGTCCTGGAGTCCGGCCACCTCGTGCTGCACGGCCACGGCGCCGAATTGCTCGGCGACGAGCGCCTCAAGCGGGCCTATCTGGGAATGTAGGGGGGGTTATTTCCCCAGCAGGGCGACGCGTTCGATGAAGTCCACGAAGGGTTTGAAGGGATCGAAGCCCAGCACGGTGACGGCGTCGGCCACGAAGTTCGAGGTGGCGTTGACGTCGTAGAAGTAGATCCGCCCGTCGGCCCGCGAGACCAGGTATTCCACGCCGCCCACGTCGATCGAGGCGGCCCGCGTGAGCGCGATCGCCTGCGCGATGGCGTCGGCCGGCGGCTCGAAGCGCGTGACCGACAGCGTGCCCGACGGATCCACCGGGCAGGCGCCGCCCACCGGCGTCGGCGCCGGCACTTGGCACACGTCGGCGGGGCAGAGATTGAAGCTGGTGGCGCCGCGCACGATGCGGATGGCGTAGAGATAGCGGCCGTCCAGCACCTCGACCCGCACGATCGCGTCGCCCTCGGCCTCGACGTACTCCTGCAGCAGCGCGGTGCCGTCCGGGCCGAACGCCAGCGTCGGCACCGCGGCCTCCAGCTCGGCGCGTGTGTCGAAGCGCACGATGCCGGCTCCCGAGCCCCCGATGTTCGGCTTCACCACCACCGGAAAGCGGAAGCCGTCGAGCCCTTTCAGCACCTGGTCGGGATGGTTGAGGACGACCGTGCGCGGGTAACGCACGCCGAGGCGCTCGAAGAGGTCGGCCTGCAGCGCCTTCGACTTCTCGAAGCGATAGGCCGCCACCGGGTTGATGACGGGAATGCCGAGCGCCTCGTAGTGGCTCAGCAGCGGCTCGGCGTAGAAGAGCACGTTGCCGTGACCGCGCCGGTGCGAGGACGGGCTCGAGCGGTTGACGATCACCGAGTAGCGCCGCTGGCGGTCGCGCGGGTCGTAGCCGTGGTTCGAGTGGTCGATCTTCTCGAACGGCAGCCGGCGGTGCTGGAGCTCGGCGATCAGCCGCGCCGACCACTCCGGGTGCTCGTCCACGATCGCAATCGGCGCGGAAAGCCTGGCTCTCATGTCAGTTCACCATTCTCGATCGGTTTACCGGTATTTAACCTAAATCCCGTCGCCAATGCAAGCCGACGGGGAAAGGCTAGTTTTTGGGCCCGGTGAGGGCCTCGGCCTCGTCGAACTCGTTGGCGGCGAGGCCCTTGAGGCCCGTCCGATCGTAGACGTGGCCCAGCAGCAGGTGCAGCGTGGGCTCCTCGGGATCGGCGGCGATGGCGGTCACCAGCTCACGCCGCGCATCCGCGTAGAGCGTCTCCTGGAACAGGAGCCCGGCCCGCATCAGGCTCAGCGTGGCCGGTGGGTAGCCCTTGGCCGAAGCCGGAGTCAGCGAGGCGAGCGCCTCCTTCACGCGGGCGGCGTCGGCCGGCTGGGCCACGTCGAACGAGGCGCGCTGCACGCCGTGCTCCCGGGTCTCCAGCTCCCACGTGTAGCGCACGCCGGGCGAGAGCGCGGGGGCGCCGGCCGGATACGCCAGCGGCTTGCGATCGAGCTCGGGCTGCTCCCACATCACGGTGCCCTGCGGCCCGAGCAGGCGCACGCGGTACTTCAGCCGATCGGAGCCGGCCCACTCGAAGTTGAGCGCGCCGGGCAGCACGCGGCTGTCGCGCGGGGCCAGGATGACCGGCGGCTGGGCGCGCACGCTGCGCACCGACAGCGACTGGTACGTCTTCTCGCGCTGCTGGCCGAGCAAGAAGTTCGTCACGTTGCCCATGATGGCCCTGGCGCGGTCGGTCACGCCGTCGCCGGCCTGGGCCTGGACCGTGAACGGCGAGTTGCTCTGGGTGACGATCTGGGTGCCACGGCCGCCGGTGAAGACCAGGACCGCGCGGCCCTCGCCGGTCACCCGCACCTGGTCGCCGGGCTTGAGCGACAGCAGCGGCTTGGGGGCCTGCCAGTCGGGATCGGCGGCCGTCTTGACCTCCACCTTCCCCCGCTTGACCTGGATCTCCGTCAGCACCGCCAGAGGCTCCTGGGCCCAGGCCGGCGCCGCGGCCAGCATCACGATGACGGCGACGATCGCGCCGCTCACTGCCTTCATGGCTTGTCCCTCCCGTCGGTCAGCACCTCGTAGACCCTCACCTTCTCCACCCGCCCCTTCACCGCCACCGGCCCGCAGTCGCGGACGCGGACGCGGTCGCCGACGGCGGCCAGGGTCTCCTCGGTGACGAGGAGCGTCGTCGACAGGTCCTTGTTGAGCCCTTCCACGCGCGAGGCCACGTTGACCGGGTCGCCGATCATCGTGTACTTCATCCGTTCACGCCCGCCGATGTTGCCGGCGAACACGCGCCCGGTGTGGATCCCGACGCCCATGCGCAGCTCGACCAGCCCCGCCTTCTTCCACTTCTCGTTCAGCTCGGTGAGCGCGCGGTCCATGTCGATGGCGCTCTGCACGGCGTGCCAGGCGTGCTCGGGATCCGGGGCGGGCGCCCCGAACACCGCCATCACGGCGTCGCCCACGAAGTCGTTGATCATGCCGCGATGCTTGAAGATGGCCAGCGTCATCGCGTCGAAGTACTCGTTGAGGTGGGCGGCGATGTCGGCCGGCTGCATGCGCTCGGACATCGTGGTGAAGCCGCGCAGGTCGGAGAAGAGGATCGACACTTCCCGGTACTCGGGCTGGAGCGTATCGTCCAGCACCAGGGCCATGACTTCGTGCGAGAGGTAGCGCGCGAAGGAGTCGCGGAAGCGGCGGCGGTCGAGGGCGTCGGTGCCGTAGCCCAACAGCGAGATGGCCAGGATCGGCAGGACGAAGTCGATCCAGTATCCGCCGCGGTCGAAGGCGACGAAGGCGGCCGGGATCCCGAGCAGGATCGAGCTCCCGACGCACACGATGGTGCCGGTCACCGGGCGCATGCTCACCAGCACCAGGCCGGCCACCAGGACCACGCCGGCATTGATCCCGAACGCCACCAGCCAGTTGGAGGGGTGGATGAAGCGCCGCGTGGTCAGCATGTAGGCGACGTTGGCGTGGACCTCCACGCCCGGCAGCTCGCCGTGCGGCGTGAGGGAGACGTCGCGGCTGGCCTTGAAGGTGCCGCCCAGCATCACGACCGCGCCCTTCAGCGGATTGTTGGCGGCCAGCTCGATCTTCGGATCGGCCAGGGCGACGAGCGCATCGCTGCCGATCGTCATGAACGTGCCGGCCGGGCCGACATAGTTGATCGGCCACGTCATGCCCGCCCGCGCCTCGATCGCCGGAGTGCCGCCCGGCTCGAGCACGCCGGCGCGCAGTCGAGGCAGCGCGAGCGGCCGGCCCGTCGCCAGCGCATCGCCGAGCGCGCGCGCGTCGAGACCGCCGGCGCGCGATACGGCCGCCAAGCCGAGCGTCGGCAGCAGCCGGCCGCCGGCCTCGGCGATGGCCACGTCCACGCGGCGGATGACCTGGTCCGCGTCCGGTGGCACGTTGGGCGAGGCCAGCACGACGGAGGGCCCGAGATCGGCGCCGCCGAGCAGCTTGTCCTCGGGCTTGATCGGGGCCAGCAGCACCACGCGGCTCAGGCCCTTGTCGGCGAACTCGCGGATGGCGGCGGCCAGCTCGCCGTCCGCCGGCGGCGTCGTCGGCGTGTCGAGCTGGACATCGACGCCCACGGCGGCGGCGCCGCTGCGGGCGATGCCCCGCAGTACACGCGCCAGGTAGTCACGGGGGATCGGCGAGCGGCCGCCGAATCCGTTGAACGCTTCATCGTCGATGGCGACGATGATCACGCCCGCGGGTTCTTTCCGCCCCTGGAGGATCTGCAGCAGATCGAGCGCGGTCGACTGCCAGCGCTCGAGGTAGCCACGGCCCGAGGCCGCCGTCACCACCACCGCCGCAACCAACCCCACCGCCCAGATCTGCAGCAGGCGCTGGCGCCGCGTGCGCCACCACTTCGCGAGCCGGCTCACCGCGCGCGCACCTTGGTGAGCGGTAAGACTCCCTCCTGCTCGCCCTTCATCACCGGATGCTGGTTGCCGCCCACCGAGCGCGACTTGCGACTCACCTGCTGCTCCACGTACTCGTAGAGCTCCTGCAGGCTGACGATGCCGTCGCGGTTCAGGTCGGCGGCGCCCTTCAGTCCCTCGGTGAGGTAGTACGTGAAGATCCCGTGGCCCAGCTCCGGCAGCTCCAGCGAGACCTCGGACGTCTTGGACGCGGTGACGATGACGCGGCCGGTGGCGCGTGTCAGGCGCTCGAGGAAGAGATCGTCGATGGCGCCCGCCCGCGTCTTCTTCGAGGCGAACGTGCGGCCGCCGGCGCCGCCGCTGTAGCAGGCATCGAGGAACATGACCACGCGCTCGGCCTCGATGCGGCCGAAGATCGTCTGCAGCTCGTCCATGGGCAGCCCGGTGGAGTACAGGTCGTCGGGATCGGCGTCGCTGGGGATCAGGTACTTGGCGAGGCCGTCGCGCTCGATGCCGCGCGGGTCCACCTCGGGGGCGCCGTGGCCGGCGAAGTACACGATCACGGTGTCGTCCTTGCGCGCCGAACGGGCCAGGAAGGTGCCGAGCGCGTACTTGATGTTGCGCAGCGTCGGCTTGCGCTCGGTCCGGTCGGTGAGCAGCATCACGTTGTCCTTCTTGATCCCGACCGTCGTGGTCAGCACCTGGTACATGGCGTCGGCGTCGGGCACCGAGTACTTCAAGAACGGAATGCCGGCGTTCTCGTACCGCCCCACACCGATCACCACCGCCCAGAACTCGCGGGCCGGCTCCGGCGGCGGGACGGGCTTCTTGGCGCTGGCCGTCGCGCCGCGCTCGCGGGTGACGGTGCGCACCTCTTGCCGCGTGGTGCCGTCGGGCTCGCGCGCGGTGAGGATGATCGTGTTGGTGCCCTCGCGCAGCGTGACCGGCGCCGTCACCACCATCGAGCGCGGCGTGGACGGCTCGGCCTGGCGCAGCACCTCGGTCCCGTTGAGCGTCACCGTGACGCTGCCGACGCCGCGGCTGGAGCTGACCACCGCCGTCACCACCGTCTGCTCCTCGGTCATCCGGGCGCCGTCGGCCGGGTAGCGGACGCTGATCTCGAGCGGCGAGGGCTTGTCGTAGAACACGGTGCGGACTTCCTGGCGGATGGCGCCGTCGGCGCCGGTCGCCTCGACCACGACGAGGTTGGGTCCCTCGCGCAGCTTGACCGACGTGTTGAGCGACACCGCCGGCCGCGGCGCGCGCTCGTCGACGCGTGAGACCTCGGCACCGTTGACCGTGACCACGACCTGCTTGACGCCGCGGCCGCTCGTGACGACCCCGGCCAGCGGCACGGTCTCGCGATCGACGCGCACCTGATCGCTCGGACTCGAGATGCTCACCGCGAGAGCCCCGGCCGGCGCGGCAGGCGCCGCGACCGACGGCGGGGGCGTGTCCGGCGTCGATGGCTTGGCCGGCGCGGGCGTCGGGGGCGGCGCCGCGGGCTTGGCGGCTGTCGGCGGCGGCGTCGGCCGATCCGCGGGC
>Ga0075436_100003878_pt1 | contig 10248 bp, 15 predicted proteins | sample RhiMethybrSRZTD5_FD_75303 | JGI IMG/M metagenome (GOLD analysis project Ga0075436, IMG submission 75303) | Populus rhizosphere microbial communities from Tennessee, USA - Rhizosphere MetaG P. TD hybrid SRZTD5 | ecosystem: Host-associated > Plants > Roots > Rhizosphere > Soil | place: USA... | reverse complement strand
GCTATACGGGCTCGGTCGGCCAGCCGGTGGAGATCTTGCGGGTCAGCCATGAGGTGGAACGGGAGCAGGTGGCTGAGCTGGCACGGCGCCGGTCCGGGCGTGATCAGGTCGTGGTGGATGGGGCGCTGGCAGCCATGATCGCCGCGGCGAGGTCGGGGGACAACATGATCCCGCCGATGCTACTGGCGGCCCAGGCCGAGGCGACCCTGGGCGAGATCTGCGGAGCCCTCCGCGATGAATGGGGCACCTACTCCGAGACCCCGGTGTTCTGACCGGCCCCCCTCGGCCAGACGTGATCATGACATCGCCGCACGCCTGGCTACACCGGGGTCATGATCACGAGTTGCTGGCGCGGGATGATATTGGGCTCCCGGGCTGTGATCACGGGCAGTCCGGGCATAAGGCGCACCGTGGGCCGGTTAACCGGTTATGCCCCGGCTGTGCGGTTGAGTCACGCCGGGAATGCGGCAGGATGGAGTTATGCAGCAGCCGCGGGATTTCTCGGTTTACGGCGCCGTTGACTTGGGTGCGCGGAAGGCCGCCGCGGAGCGCGCCCAGCGGGCGTCTCAAGCGGGCGGGCCGGGCGAGCCTGGCCCGGATGGCGGCCATGTGTTCGACGTGACCGAGGCCACCTTCGAGACGGACGTGCTTGAGCGCTCGCGGACGGTCCCGGTCGTCATGGATCTGTGGGCGGAGTGGTGCGGTCCGTGCAAGCAGCTGAGTCCCATTCTGGAAAAGCTCGCTGTGGAAGCGAACGGTGACTGGGTGCTCGCCAAGGTGGATGTGGACGCCAACCCGCAGCTGAGCGCCGCGCTCCAGGTGCAGAGCATCCCCATGGTGGTGGCCGTGGTCGGGGGGCAGCTCGTCCCGGGGTTCCTCGGTGCGCTGCCGGAGGCTCAAGTGCGCCAGTGGCTCGGCCAACTGATGCAGGTCGCGCAGCAGATCGGAATGCCGTCCGCCGCCGACGCCGGCGGCACCGATCAGCAAGGCGGCCAGCCGGCCGGCCCGGGCGAGGCGGGACCCGGCGCGGACCCGCTGGCACAGGAAGGGATGGCCGGGGGTTACCAGGACCCGGGGCTGATCGAGGCGCAGCAGGCCATGGAACGCGGCGATCTCGACGGAGCGGCGGCAGCCTTCGAGCGGATGCTCGAAGGCGATCCCGGCCATCCGGTAGCCATTCAGGGCCTGGCCCAGGTCAACCTCTTCCGGCGGGTGAACTCCTACGACGAGGCTGCGGCGCGGCGTACCGCGGCGAGCGGCCCCGACGATGTGGACGCACAGCTCAAGGTCGCCGACCTCGACCTGGCCAACGGCCGGATCGAGGAAGCCTTCGACCGGCTGCTCGGCGTCGTCCGGAGGACGTCCGGTGAGGACCGGAACAAGGCGCGGCTCCACCTGATCGGCCTGTTCGACATATTCCCGCCCAGGGACCCGCGGGTCGCCAGGGCGCGGGCCACCCTGTCCAGCCTGCTCTTCTGACCCGGGCCACGCGGGCTCAGCGAGACCGGCTCAGCGCGACGCGCCTCAGCGGGACCGGCCCAGCGGGACCGGCTCAGCGGGACCGGGGGTCGCGCGGGTCCGCGTCGGCTAGCTGCTCCAGCGCGGGCAGGGCCGCCGCGAGCGCGGCGAGCTGGCTGCCGGTGAGCGTGCGCAGGCTGTCGGCGAGGACGGTGGTGCTCTCCTGGCGGATCCGCTCCAGGACGGTGTGGCCCGCCGGCGTGATGGCCAGCGTGCTGGCTCGTGCGTCCCCCGGCACCGGGCCGCGGTCCACGTAGCCGCGTTCCTCAAGCGCGGTGACCAGCCTGGTCAACGTGGACGGCGCGATCCCCTCGGCGGCGGCGAGATCGCCGAGCCGTAGCGGGCCGGCCCGCTCCACCGTTGCCAGGGCCGAGAGCTGCGTTGGCGTCAGCCCGGCCAGCTCATGGCGGCGCAGCCGCCGCGACAGCCGGGCGATAGCCACCCGCAGCCTGGCCACGTCGACTGCGCTGTCCGGCTCGGGTGTCCCGGGTGGCGCCGTGGCCGGCGCGACATCGGCCCGGCCCCCGGTGGTGCTGCTTCCGTACACCCTTGAAGGGTACGTGCCGGCCGGCCCGGGCGTGCGCCGAGCCCGCCTCCGGGCCCCGTGGTGGCACGATTGTTCCGCAGAAGCCGACGCTGGAGGGCGGACGGGACCTTCCTGCTGCACCTGGGCGGCAAGATCGAGACCCAGGCGAAGGTGCCGCTGCGCCACCGGGACGACCTGTCGATGGGCTACACGCCGGGGGTGGCGCGCGTCGCGCTGGCCATCGCGGCCAGCCCCCGATGACGTTCGGCGGCTGACCATCAAGCGCAACAGCGTGGCCGTGGTCACCGATGGCAGCGCCGTGCTGGGCCTGGGCAACGTGGGGCCCTACGCCGCGCTGCCGGTGATGGAGGGCAAGGCCGCGCTGTTCAAGCGGTTCGCCGGCATCGACGCCTGGCCGGTCTGCCTGGACACCCAGGACCCCGACGCGAGCGATGTGATCATCTGCGACGACAGGGGCGCGGTGCACCAGGGCCGCCCCGGCCTGACCGACAGCCTGCGCTGGGTCGCCGAGCGCACCAACGCCGGCGGGTACGACGGGGACCTGGCTGGAGCGGTGCGCGGCGCGGACGTCTTCATCGGGGTATCCGCGCCGAACATCCTCACCGGCGACGATGTCGCGGCGATGGCAGCGGACGCGATCGTGTTCGCGCTCGCCAACCCCGTCCCCGAGGTCAACCCCGACGCGGCCGGCGAGCACGCCACGGTCGTGGCCACGGGCCGCAGCGACTACCCGAACCAGATCAACAACGTGCTGGCGTTCCCCGGTGTCTTCCGCGGCCTGCTCGACGCGCAGAGCCGGGCGATCACCGATGACATGCTGGTCGCCGCGGCCCGCGCGCTGGCCGGGGTGGTGTCCCCGGCCGAGTTGGGCCCCCACTACATCATCCCGTCGGTGTTCCATCCGGACGTGACTCCGGCGGTGGCCGCCGCGGTCAGGGACGCGGCGGGTGGCCGCCCGTCCGCCTCCTAGGCACGGCGCGCCGGTCCCGTCGGCCAGAATGGGTGTATGGAGGACAACCTGGCGGGGCGGTTGCTTGTCGCGACGCCGCTGCTGGGGGACCCGAACTTCCGGCGGTCCGTGGTCCTGGTGGTAGAGGACGAGCCGGAGGAGGGCACTCTCGGCGTCGTCCTGAACAGGCCGACCGAGACCCCGGTCGGGCAGGTGCTCGAATCCTGGACAGGGCTGGTGACCGGGCCCTCGGTCGTGTTCCGGGGCGGCCCGGTCTCCCCGAACAGCGCGCTGGGGCTGGCCATCGTGCCGGGCGAGGACGAGCCGGTGGGATGGCGGCCGCTGGACGGGATGACGTTGCGCTCCCGCATCGGCCTGGTGGACCTGGACGCCCCGCCGCAGCTGCTCGAGGGGGGCATCGCCTCGCTGCGTGTTTTCGCGGGTTACGCGGGCTGGGGCCCGGGCCAGGTGCAGGCGGAGATCGAGGAAGGGGCCTGGTACGTGCTGCCGGCCGAGCCGTCGGACGCGTTCGCCGCCGAGCCGGAGCGGCTGTGGCAGATGGTGCTGCGCCGGGCCGGGGGCACTCTTGCCCTGGTGGCGACGTATCCGGATGATCCCGCGCTCAACTGAGTACGGGGAGTGAGTCCGGGTAGACTCGTGCACCGTGAGCACCGAAGCCCTACCCCAGCAGGGGACCACCGAGGAGACCGGTGTCCGCCCGGACGCGTCCACCGACGACGGCGACCATGATCGTTTCGCCCACTATGTCCTGAAGGACAAGATCGTGGACAGCGCGGTGCTTGGTATCCCGGTCGTCGCGCTCTGCGGCAAGAAGTGGGTGCCGAGCAGGGACCCCAAGCGGTTTCCCGTATGCCCCGACTGCAAGCGGATCTACGAGTCGCTCCCCGAAGACGCATAGCTCTGCGAAACGGATGGCCCAGCGGCCGTGGTTTCCCGGCTCGCGGCGGTGGTTCCCGGCCGCCCGGGGTTACTCCGCTGCCTCGCCCGTGCCGTCCTGAGGGCTGCCGGCCAGCAGCGGCGCGCCGGCCAGCTCGACCCCGGCAGCCCGCATCTCGTCGAGCGCTGCCGCGGTCGTGGCCGGGTGGACCCCGGCGGTGAGCGAGAGCAGCACCCGGGTGGTGAAACCATGCCGGGCCGCGTCCAGCGCGGTCGCCCGCACGCAGTGGTCGGTGGCGATGCCGACCACGTCCAGCTCCGCTACCCCGCGCTCGCGCAACCAGACGACGAGCGGCGTGCCCGCCTCGTCGATGCCTTCGAAGACGCTGTAGGCGGCCGAATTGGCGCCCTTGCTGAACACGGCCTCGACCCGGCTGGTGTCGAAATCCTGGTGGAATTGCGCGCCCGCGGTGTCGGCCACGCAGTGCGCCGGCCAGGAGGCGCTGAAGTCGGGCTCGTCGGAGAAGTGGTCGCCGGGATCGAAGTGGTAGTCGCGTGAGGCGACCACGTGTGCATAGGCTTCGGCCTCCGCGGCCACGTGGCGGCTGATCGCCGCCGCCGTCGCCGCCCCGCCCTGGACCGCCAGCGAGCCGCCCTCGCAAAAGTCGTTCTGGACATCCACGATCACCAGCGCACGCACACCTTGAGGCTACGGCACGGGGGCGTAGCAGTAGATCTTGCCAGCCCGAGGGGCCGGCGACGGCGCCTGCGGTCAGCGGGCCGCCCGGCCTGGTGAGGCCGCGTCGGCCGCGTCGCCGGCATCCACATCGGCCGGGGTCCCGCCGGTGATGCGCAGCAGTTCGGCGAACGAGGTGGGGAACACCATGTGCGCGTGCCCGGCCGCGGCCCAGATCACGTCGTACGAGCCCAGCGAGCGGTCGACCAGCGTGCGCAGCGGGCGTGGGTGGCCAACCGGTGCCACCCCGCCGATGACCTGGCCGGTCGCCTCGCGCACGAACTCCGGGTCGGCCCGCTTTACCCTGGCGGCGCCGACAAGGCCGGCCACCTTTCCCGTGTCGACCCGGTGCGCGCCGCTGGTCAGCACGAGCAGCGGCGCGCCGTCTGCGTTGAAGACCAAGCTGTTGGCGATCGCCCCGACTTCGCAGCCCAGCTGCCGGGCGGCGGTGACGGCCGTGGGAGCGGGCTCGGGCAGTTCCCTGACCTGTCCGGTGACGCCGAGTTCACGCAGCACGTCAGCGACGTGCCTGGCGCTTGGATGCATCCCTGGAGGCTACCGGACGCACCCGCGCACCCTTGGCGCGTTCCCCCGCCGCGGGTTCCAGCCACGGTGGGCCGAACGTGCGGAACAGGAACTCGCCGTACGTGTCGGGCGCCCGGTCGGCGTCCAGGGCGTAGCGCTCCGGGTCGAGGCGGAGCTCAAAGAGCCTGCGCTGGGCGTAGTTGCACTCGGCGACCACATCGGCCACACGCCGGGCGGCCCGGAGTGTGGCCCGCCACATGGCGGCCGGTGCGCGCGTTGTGGCTGTCATAACGCCAGCATCGCCCAGGGGACGGCGGCCAGGTAAGTGGCAGTAATGACATATAGGTGTGACATCCTGCCAACCCCGCGGCACAATACCCCGAGCCACTGCTTGCCGCGCTGCGGCGCACGGTCGCGCGGGGCGGGCGAGTGCTCAGCGTCTGCACCGGCGCGTTCATCCTCGGGGCGGCCGGGCTGCAGGGGCTCTTTCAGCCGCCGTTGTGGTCCATCTGTGTCTGGATCGCCGGGTAGCCGCGGGAAAGCTGCAGCGCGAACGGGGGAAGCTCGGCGAGCGAGTCCCGGTGTCGCTGCCGCGCCTGCTCCAGCGTCTGCCTGCCGACGATCTCGCCGCGCCTGACCAGGGGTTGCAGCAGTTCCCGTCCGGGCTGGGACGGATCCGGCGGCGTCACGGTGACCCGTTCGGTTACCGCCGTGCCGCCCTCGTCCAGATGCCGGACCGCCCACTTGCGGCCGCCGCGGCTCGGCTTGCCCACCGAGTGCTTGGCCACCGGCTCCAGCCTGGCATCGGCCCCGGGCTCGCGTGACCTGGCCACCAGCTTGTAGACGAGCGCGGCGGTGGGCGCCCCGGATCCGGTGACCAGCGCTGTTCCAACCCCGTAGCCGTTCACGGGGGCGGTGGCCAGCGCGGCGATTGAGTACTCGTCCAGGTCTCCCGTGAGGACGATCCGCGTCTTGTGCGCGCCCAGCTCATCCAGCAGCGCCCGCACCTGCCGCGCCACCACCGCCAGGTCGCCGCTGTCGATGCGGACCGCACCCAGGTCCGGCCCGGCCAGCTCGACCGCGGCACGCACCGCGGCCGCCACGTCGAACGTGTCCACCAGCAGGGTCGTGCTCGTGCCCAGCGTGGTGAGCTGGGCGCGGAACGCGTCCCGCTCGCTGTCGTGGACCAGCGTGAACGCGTGCGCGCTGGTGCCACGGGTGGGCACTCCGTAGTCGCGGCCGGCCCGCAGGTTCGACGTCGTGGCGAAGCCGGCGATGTAAGCTGCCCGGGCCGCGGCCACCGCCGCCCGCTCGTGGGTGCGGCGCGATCCCATCTCGATCAGCGGGCGCCCGTCCGCCGCGGTCACCATCCGGGAAGCGGCCGACGCGATGGCGCAGTCGTGGTTCAGGACGGACAGCACCAGCGTCTCCAGCACCACCGCCTCGGCGAACGGGGCATCAACCACCAGGATCGGCGAGCCGGGGAAGTAGCAGTCGCCCTCGGCGTAGCCCCAGATGTCGCCGGTGAACGTGAATGACTCCAGGTACCGCAGCGCCGCCTCGTCCGCGACCTGCGCTTCGCGCAGGAAGCCGAGCTCGTCAGGCCCGAACCGGAAAGCCTCCAGCGCGTCGAGCAGGCGGTCGGCGCCCGCCACCACCCCATACCGGCGGCCGTGCGGCAGGTAGCGGGCGAACACCTCGAACACCGCCCGCCGGCCGGCCACGCCGCTGTGCAGCGCCCCCGCCAGCATGGTCAGCTCATAATGGTCGGTCAGCAGGCCGGTGCCGTCCGCAGGGGCGATGGCCTGTCCCGGGATGTCTGCCACGACTGAAGCCTACGGACTGGCCGCCCGGCCGGGACGCACTCACCCGGCCGGGCGGCTCGGTTCGCGCCGGGGCCGCTGCCCTGGCAGAGTGGAAATCTCAGCCCGGGGAGGTGATGAGCGATGAGTGTGGCACCGGCCGAGGTTGAGCGCGAAGAGGCCGGACTCGACGCCGTGCCCGATACGCCGTGGGTGACCATTGTCTGGAACGATCCGATCAACCTCATGACCTATGTCACTTACGTGTTCCAGAAGGTGTTCGGCTACGCCAAGTCCAAGGCGGAGAAGCTCATGCTCGACGTGCACCACAAGGGCAAGGCGGTGGTGTCCAACGGTACCCGCGAGGAGATGGAACGACACGCCGAGATCCTGCACGGCTATGGTCTGTGGGCCACGGTGAGCCACGACCGGTGAGCGGCGCCCGGCAGCGGGAGCCCGGCCGGACGAGCCGGATGAGGAGGAGGCCACGGGAGCTTTCCGGCGGTCACGGGGCAAGGTATCCGCGCGTTTCAGCGCCTCACAGGCGGTGATACTCCGCAACCTGGTCAGCCAAGTGGCCGAGCTGATGGGCGGCGCCGCGGCGCATCCCGATGTGGCCGAGGCCGGCGCGGCCGATTCCGGCATGGCCGATGCTGGCGCGGCCGATCCCGGCACGGCAGGTCCTGGGGCCGGCCATGGCCCGGCGGGACGCGGCGAGCCGGACCTGTCTCCAGCGGATCTGGCGGCAATGCTCGGTGCCACCGGGCCGACCTCCCCGCCGCAGGACCCGGTGCTCGCCCGGCTGCTGCCCGACGCCTACCGCGACGATCCGGAGGCGGCGGGCGAGTTCCGCCGGTACACCGAGCAGGACCTGCGATCGGGCAAGGTGGCCGCGGCCCAGACGGTGCTCGCCACGCTGCCCGCCGAGGGCGGCCAGGTCCGGCTCGGGCCCGAAGACGCGCAGGCGTGGCTGCGCGCGCTCAACGACGTACGGCTCGCCATCGGGACCGTGCTCGGCATCACCGAGGACTACGAGGATGAACTGGAGGCGGCCAGCTCGGCGGACCCGCGCTCGGCCTACCTCGAGGTCTACCACTGGCTGGGCTACCTACAGGACTCCCTGGTGCGCGCGCTGGGGTGATGGATCCTCACGCTACGCTCACATCCATGCTGACGATTGCCCCCGAACTGCGTGCGAAGATCGTCGCCCACGCCCGCGCGGACCACCCGGACGAGGCGTGCGGGGTCATCGCCGGCCCGGCCGGAAGCGACCGCCCCGAGCGGTTCATCCCGATGCTCAACGCCGAGCGGTCACCGACCTTCTACCGGTTCGACTCGATGGAACAGTTCCGGGTCTGGCGGGAGATGGACGAGCGCGACGAGGAGCCCGTCGTCATCTACCATTCGCACACCGCCACCGAGGCCTATCCCTCCCGCACGGACATCTCCTACGCGAGTGAGCCCGGCGCGCACTACGTGCTTGTTTCGACCCGCGACCCGGACGAGGTGGAGTTCCGCTCGTTCCGCATTGTGGACGGCGCGGTAACCGAGGAGGAGGTCCGGATCGCCGCGGCGGCGGCGGGCTCGGGACCGGAATGATCCCCCAGGGCGGCCGGTTGGAGCTATGGGAGCCGCAGCCGCCCGCACTTGCCGACAAAGCCCACACCCAGGAGCGACGTTCATGGCCATCGAGGTCCGTATCCCGACCATCCTGCGCACCTACACCGGTGGTGCCAAGTCGGTCGAGGGTTCCGGTGCCACCCTCGCCGAACTCCTCGGCGACCTTGACTCCCGGCACAGCGGGCTGCGCGAGCGCCTGGTGGACGGATCCGGGCTGCGGCGCTTCGTCAACGTCTACCTCAACGACGAAGACGTGCGTTTCCTCGGCGGGCTGGAAACGCCGGTGAAGGACGGCGACACGGTGACGGTGCTGCCGGCGGTGGCTGGCGGGCGGCGCTGAGGCCGCCATACCGGCGGCCGCTGCCGCGCCCCGAGGAGGGCGAGCCTGATGCGGTACGACTCACTGCTTGACTCGGTCGGCGGGACGCCGCTGGTCGGGCTGCCCCGGCTGTCGCCCGCCCCGGACGTGCGGCTGTGGGCGAAGCTGGAGGACCGCAACCCGACCGGGTCAGTCAAGGACCGGGCCGCGTTCTTCATGATCGAGCAGGCGGAGAAGGACGGGCTGCTGGCACCCGGCGCCACCATCCTGGAGCCCACATCGGGCAATACCGGCATCTCGCTGGCGATGGTCGCCCGCCTGCGCGGCTACCGGATGATCTGCGTGATGCCGGAGAACACCTCGGCCGAGCGCAGGCAGCTCCTGGGGATGTACGGGGCGCAGGTGATCTCCTCTCCGGCCGCGGGCGGATCCAACGAGGCGGTCCGGGTGGCCCGGCGGCTCGCGGACGAGCACCCCGACTGGGTGATGCTCTACCAGTACGGCAACGAGGCGAACACCCGCGCCCACTACCAGACCACCGGGCCGGAGCTGCTCGCCGACCTGCCCTCGATCACGCATTTCGTGGCCGGCCTGGGCACCACCGGGACGCTCATGGGCGTGGGCCGTTACCTGCGCGAGCACGTGCCCGGGGTGGCGATCGTGGCGGCCGAGCCGCGTTACGGCGAGCTGGTGTACGGGCTGCGCAACGTGGACGAGGGCTTCGTCCCGGAACTGTATGACCCCTCGGTCCTGACCACGCGGTTCTCGGTCTCCTCGGCCGACGCGCTGCGCCGGACCAGGGAACTGCTCGACAGCGAGGGGATCTTCGCCGGGATCTCCACCGGGGCCGCCCTGCACGCCGCGCTGGCGATGGCGGCCAAGGCGCAGGCCGCGGGCGGCCGCGCCGACATCGCGTTCATCGTCGCCGACGGCGGCTGGAAGTACCTGTCCACCGGGGCCTACTCGGGCACGCTGGAGGAGGCCGAGGCCCGGCTGGAGGGCCAGCTGTGGGCGTAGCGGGCCGGCGGATCGCCCGGCCCCGCCGCGGCGCGTAACCTGGTCGACCGTGCAATTGACGATCATCGGGTGCTCGGGGTCGTTCCCTGGCCCGGACAGCCCCGCCTCCAGTTACCTGCTGGAGGCGGAAGGGTTCCGGCTCCTGCTCGACCTGGGCAGCGGGTCGCTTGGCGTGCTGCAGCGGCACGTAGGCCTGTACGACATCGACGCGGTCTGCCTGAGCCACCTGCACGCCGACCATTGCCTCGACCTGTGTGCCTACTACGTGGCCCGCACCTTCCACCCCGACGGCCCGCGGCCGCGGATCCCGGTGTACGC